>Ga0335397_10000061_pt1 | contig 109010 bp, 97 predicted proteins | sample MAT04_FD_205740 | JGI IMG/M metagenome (GOLD analysis project Ga0335397, IMG submission 205740) | Freshwater microbial communities from Lake Fryxell liftoff mats and glacier meltwater in Antarctica - MAT-04 (spades assembly) (version 2) ...
CGTCGCTTAACCGCAAGACGCCCGATCACGTCTACTTCAACCAACCGCTTCTCGCAGCGGCATGAAACCGGCAGCCCCTCCACTTAGCAATCGCGCGGGGCTGTTCAGACAAACCGAGCCACCTCTCTCCGCCCGGCAGAGATATTGGATAACCTGTGCTTCATCTTCGTAAGGTTCGTGGCGTGGATTTTCCAAATCTAGGAATATGCGATCAAACGCAACCGTAACTATTTTCGGAGCTTCAGCCATACCCCACCCCCGTGGACCTGTTTTCGACACGCGGATGATGGTAGGGTTGCCGTCAAGGAGTCAATCACTTGGCCGATGAACAGTCTCAGGTTGAGCGCTTTCGCGAAGCTGCGCGGGCCTTAGAGTGCGACGACGATGAGGCGCGCTTTGACGAGCGGGTGAAGAACCTGGTGAGGCATAAGCCGGTCACCGAGCCGGAGAAGCCAAAATGAGTGCCGGTGGTAGATTTGAGTATCAGGGCTACCGCGGGGGGCCACGATCGGGAGGCGAAGCTGTTAGCCGACGCTCAGAATATCATCGATGATGATGTGGCGCTTCGGCTAGGTTTGTCAAATACGTAATCGCCCTTTTTAACCCGCAGGCTCGATGCCGTGCGGTGCCTTGAGATAGGTCGCGTCGATCATGATCGTCTTCGGCATGGCGCTCGCAGCCCCCGCGATCAAGGGCATCGCCGACCACTCCGACGGATAATCGGCCCGGTGCTCACCGAACATTCGTACTGCCCGGTCCCGGACTTCACGTGAAAACTTGTTCGTCGTCTTCGTCATGCTGGCTCCCTCTCACAAGTAAGAGCCTCCGGAAAACCCGGGACGCTTCAGGTCACGTCAAACTGAACCAGCCCTCCCTGCAGTGGAGCTGCGTTAGGCGACCGCCTCGAAATTCGTCTCTGCGAAGTCCCAGTTGATAAGGTGCACAAGGAAAGCGTCAACAAAGACTGCGCGCTCATTCTGATGGTCGAGGTAGTAGGCGTGCTCCCACAGGTCGAGCGTGACTAGCGGCACCCAGCCGTCGTGAACCAGTGGCGTGTCGGCGTCGTGCGTACTGATGATCCTGAGCCCTCGGCCGTCGTAGACCAGCCAGGCCCAGCCGCTGGCGAAGTGGCCGACAGCCTCCTTCCTGAACCCGTCGGAGAGCGCCTCCATGCCGCCGAAGTCGCGGTTGATCGCGGCCCTCAACGCGCCTGAGGGCTCACCGCCGCCCGACGGCGAAAGAGACTGCCACAGAAAGCTGTGGTTCCATGCCTGGGCTGCGTTGTTGAACAGATCTTGATCGCCCTGTGCCTTGGCCGCACGGACGACGTCGGCTTCGCTCGAGTCGGCTATCGGTGTTCCCAGGATTGCGGCATTGGCCTTGTCGACATAGGACTTGTGGTGCTTGCCGTGATGGAACGACAACGTGCGCGCCGACATGTACGGCTCGAGCGCGTCCGGGACGAACGGCAGCGGGGGCAGTGTGAACATGCTGGTCTCCGGTTATGGCGAAGGAGTAACGCGCGGCGCCATAAGGCGGCTCACCTGTTACCGCATTTTCTGGGGGTTCCAGCGCATAGCGAGGCGGTCGTAACGTAAGCCGTGCAAGTAAGACGCTCCTCGTTGACCACTCAAATCGACGGGAGGTGTCACGCGAATGGGAATTGGAGCCCGTCCGCTTTCAGTTAGCTGGCGAAGCGGTAGATGACGGTGTGGTGGTAGGTGTCGCCGGGGCCCAACCGCGCCGAGCCGAATTGGGAGCGGTTCGGAGTGTCTGGACAGCGTTGCGGCTCCAGGACGATCGCATCGCCCTGGCGGTAGCGTCGACCCTCTTTGCCGACGATGCTGCCATCGAGAGAATTGCCCGAATAGACCTGTAGGCCGGTATGGTTCGAGCAGAGCTCGAAACTGCGGCCGGATAAAAGATCCGCAACCTGCGCCCGAATGCCGAGCCCTTCAGCCGGCATCACCGCCCAGTTGTGATCGTACCCGCGACCGAAGCCGAGCTGGGCGTCGCTACCGTCGCGGATACGAGCACCCAGCGCGGTGGTCGCGCGAAAGTCGAACGGTGTTCCCGCAACATCCCGCATCTCGCCCGTCGGGATCAACGCTGCGTCGATCGGCGTGAAACGGTCGGCGGGGATCGTCAGCAGGTGGCCCAGCGCGCTGCCGCCTCCGGCGAGGTTCCAATAGGCATGATTGGTGATGTTGACGATGGTCGGCGCATCGGTCGTGGCGCGATACTCAATTGTCAGCGTGCCGGTCGGGGCGAGCGCATAGGTCGCATCGACGGTAAGCTGACCGGGGTATCCTTGGTCGCCGTCCGGGCTGATCAGGCGAAGCGTGACCGCGCCGGGGCGGACTGCCGTGATGTCCCACAACTGGCGGTCGAAGCCGGCAGCGCCGCCGTGGAGCGAGTTGGGGCCGTCGTTTAGCGGCAGTTGGTAGGTCGCCCCGTCGAGCACGAAGCGCCCGCCGGCGATGCGATTGGCGAAGCGGCCGACGGTCGCGCCGAAATAGCCCGTGTGCGCCAGATAGCCGTCTAAGTCGTCGAAGCCGAGGGTAACGTCGGCAGGTTCGCCAAGCCGGTCGGGCACCAGCAGCGACTGCAGCGTAGCGCCCCAAGCGAGGACCGTCGCGCTGATCCCCCCGGCGTGCAGCGTAACAGCGGCGACTTCGCGCCCGTCGGGCAGCATGCCGAATACGAACCGCTCGGCGGTTGCGGTCATGCGAGCAGGTCTTTCAGCGCGGCTACCCCCGCAATCGCCTCTCCACCCGCTACGGTGCCCGCCGATACCAGCGCGCGGCCCTGAGCATAGTCCTTCGTCGCATTGACGCAGTCGAGGGCTATGACGCGGCCCTCGCGCAAGTAGACGAGGCTGAAGCTGCGCGCCGCCGGATCGCCGCGCACCACGGTCTCGTCGTGGCCGGTCGACAAGCCGACGGTCTGCAGGCGCAGGTCGTACTGGTTCGACCAAAACCACGGGACCGCGTGATAGGGGACCGGTTCGCCGGCGATCGCCTTCGCGGCGGTGTTCGCCATGTCGTTGGCGTTCTGGACACTCTCCAGCCGGATGCGGGCGTGTTCGGCAAAGGCGTTGCGGTGCGCGGCGCAGTCGCCGATGGCGAACACATCGGGAAGCGAGGTAAGGCAATGCTCGTCAACGTCGACGCCGTTCTCGCCCTCAGCACCGGCGGCGCGGAGCGGTTCGACGGCGGGCACGATGCCGATGCCGACAATGGCCATGTCGCATGGCATCACCTCGCCGCCGTGGAGCGCGACCCCGGTGACGCGGGTTGTGCCCTCCAGCCGGTCGACCTGGACGCCGAGCCTGACCTCGACGCCGTGGGCGCGATGCTCGGCCTCGTAGAAGCGTGACAGGGGTGCCGCCGCAACGCGGGCCAGCACCCGATTTTGCGCCTCGAACACGGTTACCTGCTTGCCGAGCCTGGCCAGTACGGCTGCCGCCTCCAGCCCGATGTAGCCGCCGCCGATCACCGCGACGCGGGTGGTCGTCGCCAGCTCGCCGGTCAGCGCGTCGACGTCGGCGCGGGTGCGGATGGCGTGGACCCCGGCAAGGTCGTGACCCGCACAGCTCAGCCGTCGCGGCGCGCCGCCGGCGGCCCAGATGAGGTGCCCATATCCGATGACCTCGCCGTCCGAGGTGACGGCCTGGTGCGCGTCGGGCCGGACCTCGACGATCCGGTGTCCGGTCAGCATGGCGATGCCGCGCTCGGCCCAGAACGCTGGGGGGCGGATCAGCAGACGCTCGAAGAGTTTGTCGCCGGCCAGATAGTCCTTCGACAGCGGCGGGCGTTCATACGGCAGCTCGGGCTCATCGCCAGCAACCGCGATGGTGCCGGAGAATTTTGCCTGCCGCAGCGCGATTGCGGCCTGCGCGCCGGCATGTCCGGCACCGACGATCAGCACATCGTATTTCACGCGGTCTCCCAACTGGCGTGTCCGGGCGGCAGAGGGTAAGCCACGCGGCATGACTGCGGGCAAGCACATCTTCCTCGATCTTTTGCGTTCCGAAAGGGTCGAGTTCGTTTTTGGCAACCCCGGGACCACCGAATTGCCGCTGATGGACGCCTTCGTTGTCGAGTCCGGCATCAGGTATATTTTAGGCCTGAACGAAATCGTCGTGCTCGGCATGGCCGACGGCTACGCGCAGGCGACGGGCCGGCTCGGCGTCGCCAACCTCCATGCCGCGCCTGGCCTGGGGAACGCGATGGGCATGCTGTACAATGCCAAGAAGGCCGGCGCGCCCCTCCTGGTCACCGCGGGGCAGCAGGACACCGGCTTCGCACTGACCGAGCCGCTGCTGTGGGACGACCTCGCGACGCTGGCGCGACCGCTGGTCAAGTGGAGCCACGAGGTCGGGCGGCTGGCCGACCTGCCGCGCGCCGTCCACCGCGCCGCCAAGGTCGCGCTGACCGCCCCCACCGGCCCGGTGTTCCTGTCGATCCCCGGCGACGTGCTGACCGATGAGGCGGACCTCGACCCGATGGCCCCGACCCGCATCGGCCCGCGCATCGTCGCCGACGCCGAGGCCATCGCCGCCGCCGCCGACCTGATCGCGGCCAGCACCACCCCGGTGATCTTCGCCGGCGACGCGGTGGCGAAGTCCGACGCCCACGCGGAACTGGCGGCGTTGGCGGAGGCCATCGGCGCGCCGGTGCATCTGGAGGGCATGGCCAACACCGCCGCCTTCCCGTCCGACCACCCGCTATATGCCGGCAGCGTCAGCCGCATGGCGCCGGCCTTGCGCGCGGTCATGGACCGCCACGACCTGCTGATCTCGATCGGTGCCGACCTGCTAACCCAAAGCCAGATCTCGGGCGTCGAGGCGCTGGCGCCGGGCACGACGCTCGTCCATCTCGACAACGACGTGTGGGAGATCGGCAAGAACCACCCCGCCACCGCCGCGCTGCTCGGCGACCCCAAGGCAACGCTGCCGCTGCTGACCGCCGCGGTGCTGACGCGCATGGCCCCGGCGACCGCGCGCCGCGCGGGCGTCGAGGCGGCGATTGCCGCAAAGCAGACCGCGCTGATCGCCCGCGCCGAGGCGGCGGCGAGCGCGATGCCGCTCGACCCGCTCGCCGTCTGCCACCTGCTCGGCACGCTCATTCCCGACGACGCGATCGTCGTCGAGGAGCTGCTGTCGTCGGGCATGAACACCGTCCGGCAGCTGATCCCGGCAACGCGCCCCGACAGCTGGTTCGGCATGCGCGGCGGCGGCATCGGCGTGTGCCTGCCGCAGGCCGCGGGCATCGCGCTGGGCAAGCCCGGCCGCCCGGTGGTGGCGCTCAGCGGCGACGGCAGCGCGATGTACTCGCTCGCCGCGTTGTGGACGCTGGCGCACTACCGGCTGCCGGTGGTCGTGGTGATCTTCAACAACCGCAGCTACCGCATCCTCAAGCAGCGCACCCGCGCCATCGGCGGCCACAGCGCCGACACCGAAACCTATGTCGCGATGGACCTCGACGAGCCCGCACTCGATTTCCTGAAGCTGAGCGAAGGCCACGGCGTCGCCGCGATCCGCGTCGAGACGCTGGCGGCACTGCGCGAGGCATTTGTCGGCGGGCTCGCCGGCAACGCGCCGCTACTGATCGAAGTGGTGGTCGACCGCGGGGTGTGAGGGGTGTGGGGTGAGGCGATCGGGGGCGTCCGCTTGCGACCCAGTATCCGCCATTCAACCTCCCCGCTGTGGTCCTCAAATCCGGACATTCGTTCATGTGGTCTGACCGACGATCCCGGCGACCGCAGAACGGCGCGCCTAACGGCGATATGGGGACGTTGCGGACGGGCAGCTTCCCGGCGGAAGTCGTGAGAACCGGATCTTGTTTGACGGCGCAGACCGGCCAGCCAGTGCGCCGACTCCGTAGGCCACTTGCGGCCGGATCGCATCGCCAGTTAGGTCTCGGTAAACGTGCGCTAGTCCGCGACGGCCTTAGCCGCCCAGCCCGTTCAAAGCGCGTTCCAGCGGCGGGCCGCCGGTTGCCTGGTTTAGGCTGGCATACACTTTCGCCTGAGGGCGTTGCGAGCGAGCCGCACGGGACTGAGTTCTATTCCGGTCAGGTTGCGCGTTGAATTCTGGGCGTGGCGGCGGACATAGAGGGTAACTACGTCCAGCCGGTCGATGGTGAGCTTGGTCCGTTCGGCGTTGGCGAACCAGTCGATATCCTCCGCGAAGCGCAGGTGCGGGTCGAAGAGGCCGTTGCGGGCGAAAGCGCGGCGCCGATAGAGGCCCGCGCCGATGTAGAAGACGAACGCTGCCGCCGGACTGCCGACGAAGCGGAAGTCGCCGTCCGCGCCTTGCTCGAGGACTTGCGCTCGGCCGATCGCGACGTCGGTGTCGGGATGATCGGCCAGCCAGGCAAGCGCCGCCGCGAGACGGCCATCGGGCCAGAGGTCGTCGACATCGAGGAACGCGATCAGGTCGGCAGACGCGGCGCGGATGCCGAGGTTGCGCGCCGCCGCCGGTCCGGCGTTCTGCTGGCGCAGGACGCGGACCTCGACGGGGAGCGCCGCGACAGCTGCCTCGAAGCCGTCCTCGGACCCGTCATCGACGAGGATGATTTCGAGGCGGGGGTAGTTCTGGGCGAGCAGGCTGGCGACGGCGGAGGTTATGAACTTGGCAGCATTATAGACGGGTACGATGACGCTGATGAGCGGTGCATCGCTCGGCGTGGGTTCGGGCATGGGGGGATGGTCGGCGTAGGTAAGGGCTTGAATTGCAACGGGAACCCGGTCGATATCGTGGCCGAGGACGAGGCGGTAGCCGGGCAGGCGGTCCAGCTGCGTGCCGATGAACGCGACCGTCGCCTGACCGGCGTGCGGCAGCTGGGCCAGCGTCGTGTAGGTCGCCGCCCCGATCAGCAGCGCCGCCGCGATCGGCTCGACCGAGGTCTCCGGACCGTCGCCGAAGCGGGGTGTGACGACCGCGACCAGCGGCAGCGAAGCGGTCACCGTATCGAGAAACATCACCGCCTTTTCCTCGCCCGCGACCGCCGCCCCGCCCAGCAGGGTCGGTGCGAAGCGCGCGAAGCGGGCGACATTGTCGGGGTTCAGCTTGGCGGTGCGGTACAGGCTGTGCGCGGTCACCGTCTCGCCGCCGACCAGCAGCACATAGTCGTCGCCGACATAATCGAGGCCCGCGGCGAGGCAGGCGAGCGCCGTCGTCGACTTGCCGACCCCGCCGCGCCCGGTGACCAGCACGCCGCCCGCCGCCGTGCCGATGACCGCGGCATGGACCAACTGCGCGCCGCGCGCCCGCATGATCCAGTGCAACAGCGTCCGGAACGGCGAGGCGCGCGTCCAGTAGGGCAGGCCCTCGGCGGCGCGGATCCAGAACACGCCGGTCCCGGTCGCCTCGTCGAACAGGCTGAGCGAGTATTCGCTCCAGTGGAAGGCGCTGCGGAAGCGCTCGCTGTGGAAGGTCCAGATATCGCCCCGCTCGCTGAAGCAATGCTGCCGCACCGGCGGCGGGCAGATCGCGACACCGGTGCTGACGCTATCCCAGACGTGCAGGGTGACGTCCGGCATCCCCGGCCCGTCCGCCAGCCGGTGCGACAGGGCGGGCAGCAGCGCGTCGGCCAGCACCGGGCCGGCGAAGTTCAGGCGGACCCGGCAGCCGGCAATGTCGAGATCGTGGCTGACGATCCCGGTCGTTGTCCCGGCTGCGGTGGCGAGGCCCAGCACGGTGTCGAAGAATGCCTGCTGATCGGCCTCGGACCGGTGGACGAGGTCGGAAAGATTGCCGGGGATCACGACGAGGTCGCCAGCCGCAGCACCGGCCGCCGCACCAGCACGCCGCTGCGCAGATCGTAGACCGCGTCGGCGACCGCGAGCAGCCGGGGGTCGTGGGTGGCGATCAGGCAGGTCGGCCGTCCCGGCGCGGTGAACAGCCGGTCGATCAGCAGCGCCAGCGCCGCGGCGTCGAGATGATTGCTCGGCTCGTCGAGGATCAGCAGCCGCGGCGCATGCACCAGCGCGCGCGCGATGGCGACGCGCTGGCTCTCGCCGCCGGACAGCAGCTTGCCGTCATCACCCATCGGCGCATCGAGGCCGCCGGGCAGTCCGTCCAGCACCGGGCCGAGGCCGGCGCGTTCGACGGCGCGCTGCAGATCCGCGTCGTCGACGGCTTCGCGACCGTAGAGAATGTTGGCGCGGATGGTGTCGCGGAAGAACAGCGGATGCTGCGGCACGACCCCGATAGCGGCGCGGTAGCGGGCAAGATCGATTGCGGCGAGATCGTCCTCGCCAAGGCGGACGGTGCCGGCGGCGGGCCGGTGCAGGCCGAGGAGCAGTTCGAGCAGGCTCGACTTGCCCTCGCCGTTGGGCGCGGCGACCACCGTCACCTCGCCCGGTTCGATCCGCATCGACGCGCCGTTCAGCAGCGAACGTCCGGGATAGCCGAAGCTGACCGCATCGAGCACCAGCGCGCGCGCCAGGTCGGGCCGGACGGTGCCCCGATCATCGTCGGCGATGCCGATGGCGCGGAGTTCGTCGAGCCGCAGCAGCGCCTCGTCGCCGGTAAGCAGCAACGGCACGCTCGCGATCAGGCCGCCGAGCGCGCCGTTGACCTGGGTTGCGGCGACGAAGAACGCCGCCAGCGCGCCCGTCGTCATCGCCCCGTCGGCGACCGCGATGCCCCCCAGCACCAGCGTGATCACCGCGACCAGGCTGGTGGACAGGCCGCCGGCCTGGGTGTTGACGATGCCGGCGACGACCATGCCCGCCCCGGCATCGCCGAGCCTGAGCGTGCGGTCGGTATGCGCCGCCAGGGCGGACGCCTCGGTTGCCTGGATGCGGGCGACCGGCTGCATCGCGATCGCCCGCTGGGTGCCGAGATGGAAGTTCTCGAACGCCTGCTGAAAGCGCGCGATGGCCCGCTTCAGCCGCTTGGTCGATACCCAGGTCAGCAGGCGCAGCAGAGGCGCTAGCAGCAGCAGCGCCAGTAGCAGCCGGAGCGACAGCGCGCCGAGCACGACGACGTAGAGGATCAGCGGCACGATGGCCGGCAGGATTTGCTGGAACAGGCCCTGGGTCATCAGTTCGACCCGCTCGGTATCCAGGACGATGCGGCCCTGGCTGCGGGTCGCATCGAGCGCGGCGCGGTCCTGCCAGCGCAGGGCATAGAGCCGCTTCAGCAGGTCGACCCGTATCCCTGCGACGATGCCGCGGGTGCGCCGCGCCGCCGTCCGGGCGACCGCGATGCTGACTGCGGCGGCGGCGAGGCGCAGCACCATGATGGCGGCCCCGGCCACGAGGATGGCCTGGAGGTCGCGATGGGGGATCGCCTCGTCGAGGGCGTGCCGGATCAACCACAGCACCGGCAGGTTGGCGAGCGCGGCGACCGCGCTGCCGAGCATGAACAGCGCCAGCGAGCCGCGATGGGCGGCAAGCTGCCGGCCGTAGTGACGCCAGGCCGCGAGGCGCGCGGTTTTCACCGGGCAGGCCGGAGGCGCCGGCGGCCCCAGTCGAGCGCCAGCCGCGGCAACCGGCCACGGTCGTCGCCGACCGCCAGGCGGGGCAGCGTCGCCGCCATCGCCAGCGCCTGCCGTTGCCGCGGCGAGCGGGCCTTTGACTCGGCCTGACGGATCCATTCCTCGGTGCGCTCCACCCAGGACGGCGGGACCGCGTCGGCCAGCGCTTCGCCGGGAAGTGCGATCCCGATTTCATCGCGCAGATAGGCCAGGCCCGATTGCAGCCGGTGGCCGACGTGAAGATCGCGGGCCATGCCGTGCAGCCGCGGCCAGTCGAGCGTCGCACCGTCGCGGCGCAGCACCATCGCCGCATCGGCGACCCAGCGCAGCGGCGGCAGGATGTTGGGGCGCAGGCCGTGGATGATGACATGGAGCAGGAGGTGCGCCGGATCGAGGCGCAGCAGCTTCGCGCCCTCGATCTCGAACGGGACCGCATGCTGCCAGTAACGGTCGCCGACCGCCGCCGTGCCCGACTCCGCCGATAGCCGCCAGTGCAGGTCGATCTCGCCGTAGCGGTCGTGCTGCAGGCCGATGCCGTGATTGAGCACCATCATCGCGGCCCGGCGCGACCCCCATTGCGCCCGGGACTGGGACGTCTCCATCCAGCCTGACGCCGTCAGCGCGGCCAGCGCATCGAGGGCGCGGGGCGCCGGCACCATGATGTCGATATCCGACATCGGCCGCAGCGCCGGGTTGTCGTAATAGATATTGGCGAGCACCAGCCCCTTGCTGGCGAGCACCGGGATGCCTGCGCCGGCCAGCACTTCGACCGCGGCGATGCCGTGCTGGCGGTGGGTCTGCGCCTTGCACCAGCCGTGCCGATAGATACCGCGCAGGCGTGCCATCGACGGATGGTCGCAGCCGAGCCGGACGAGGTTGGCATGGAGCAGCGGCAGCAGGCGGAAACTGCCGCCGTCCACGTCGCCGCCCCAGTCGACGGCGCGGTGCCAGGCGGCAAAGTGGGCGAGCGCGGCGTCGCCGTCGCCAAGGGCGGCGAGCAGCAGTTCGCGCTGCTGCGCGTCGGGCCAGAGCGATGCGTCGGTCACGCGCGCGCCCGTCGCCGGGTCACGGCGCTGCGCAGCACGCGCAGGCTGTCCGCGGCCGGCGCCACGGACCGGATCATCAGGTTTTCGCCGTGGATGCGCCGGATCAGCACCACCGCGTCGCAATTCGCCTGGACGATCCCGGCCTCGTCGGCGCGCGCCAGCCAGTCGATGGTCTCGGCGGTGCGGTAGCGTTCGTCGAACCCGCCGACCCGGTCGAAGGCGGCACGGCGGATCAGCATCGCCCCGGCCAGCCGGCCGGGAATGGCGGGACCGTCGCAGTCGTCCGCGCCGCGCCACTGGCGGACGCGCCCGAACACCAGCTCCGCGCCAGTCCCGGCGAGATTTTCGAGGCGGCACGCGACGCTGGTTGCCGGCCACAGATCGTCGGCGTCGAGAAACGCCAGCAATTCGCCGGTCGCTGCCGCGACGCCGGTGTTGCGCGCCGCGGCGGCCCCGCGGTTGGGCTGGACGATCAAGCGGACGCGGTTGCCGAAGCCACGCACGACATCGGCGCTGCCGTCGCGCGAGCCGTCGTCGACGACGATGATCTCGTCGGGCACGCGGGTCTGGCCGAGGATCGAGTTGATCGCCGCACCGACATAGGCGGCCTGATCATGGCAGGCGACGACGACGCCGAGTGTGCCGGTCACCTGCCACGATCCTCAAGCGTGCGCCCGGCCCATCGGCCAGCCCGCCTCGTCGACGTCGTGGATCGGATCGAGCAGCAGCATGTCGGCGAGGTCGGCATGGACGCCGAGAACCGGCGCGGCGAACGGCTCGGCCGCCACGTCGACGGGGACCGGGGCAACGACCGACGCCGGGCCATAAGCAATGAGGTCGTGCCCGGCGAGGACGGCCAGCCAGTCGCGCACCACGCTGGCGGCCTGCTCGGGGGCAAGCCGGTAGGCCGTGCACAGCGACGCGGCCAGCGCTGAGCGCGTGGTGGTTCGCTCGATCGCCTGCCACAGCAACGCGCCGCTGCCGACGATGTCGAAATACAGGCCGGAGCCGTGGTGCATGATGATCGCCTCGCCATCGATCGTCTCGCTGACCACCAGCGGCGCGTTCACCGAAACCGAAGAATCCTCGACAGCGCCTTTCATGGACAACCTCGCAAGCGACTGTTTGCAACCAGGCGGATGAAACCGACGCCGACAGGAGTACACACCTATCCAAAGTCATCAACCGCTTATCCGTGGTCGCGCCGTATCGGCGTTGCGCGCCCGCCTGACGGATGCGATGCCGCAGCGATGGGATGGGGCCATTTCGAGCGCGACGGTTGACCGCGCGCCTGTTGATGATCGCATCGACGGTGCCGACGGCGGCCAGCTCGACCGCTACAGCGCGGACGGGACGCTGCCCGGCCTCGCGGCGTTGCGAGCGCGCGGCACGGCGCACCCGCTGACCGCTCCACCCGGTGCCGGCGACGACGCGGTCTGGGCGTCGTTTCAGTACGGTGTCGAGCTGGGCGAGCTTGGGCGCTACCATTACCGCATCCCGCTCGCCGACGGTCGCCTGGGCGACGCTGATGCAGCGGCGGCACCCCAGTCGTTCTGGGTGGCGCTGTCCGAAGCCGGCCAGCGGGTCGCAGTGCTCGACATCCCGAAATGCGGCAGCCCAGCGCCTTTGAACGGCCTCCACATCGTCGACTGGTCGGTCCACGGCCGCTACTTCCCCGAACCCCGTAGCCAGCCCCGCGCTGGCGGCGGCGGTGCTGGCGCGTTTCGGGCCGTCGCCGCCCAGCCGCTGCAGCTACCGCCAGCCGCCGCTCGACGACGCGGCGGTGCGTGAGATCACGCAGCACCTGCAGGCCAGCGTCGCGCAAAAGCGCGCCGCTGGCCTGCTGTATCTCGCGGCCGAGCCGTGGGACCTGTTCGCGGTCGGGTTCCGGGAGGCGCACTGCGGCGGTCACGCCTTCTGGGACCTGGAGCCCGGCCACCCGGCGCACAATCCGGCGCGCCGTGGGCGGCTCGGCGACCCGATACTGACCGTACTCCACGCCATCGATGCCGCGGTCGCCGAGCTGGTCGCCGCGGCCGGGTCGGCGGCGCAGGTCGCCGCCTTCACCCAGAGCGCGTATCAGCCGAACGGCAGCCTCGACCATCTGATGCCCGGCGTCGTCGCCCGCCTCGCCGCGCGCCGGATCGCGCTGCTTTGGGGATGGCGAAAGCATCGCCCAACTGCCGGATCAACAGGGACGCAGTATCCGGAAGCCGCCGGTCGCCGCAGGCCGGAAAATAACGCGGTTTCGCCCACGTTATTCGTCGGCCATTTCTGATTTTCGGGATAACGGTTCACAACGGCATTCGGTCCGGCTCGACCTCTGCGCGAGAGCTACGGATGATCTCCTGGCCATGGGCGGGAAAGCATGGATTTCGATGACTATTTCACTATGGACGGCGTCGGGCTTGCCGATCTGGTTCGTCGACGGGAAGTCAATGCGCTCGATCTCGTCGACACCGCGATCGCCAGGATCGAGGCGGTCGACGGGCAGCTGAACGCCGTCGTGTGCCGTGCCTTCGACGAGGCACGCGCCAACGCTGCCGGCCCCCTGCCTGATGGACCGTTCACCGGGGTTCCGTTTTTAGTGAAGGATTTCGGAATCGGCGTCGCGGGCTGGCCTCGGACAAGCGGCAGCCGTTTCACGGCCGGGGTCGTCGATAGCGAGGACAGCGGCCTGACGCGGCGCTACCGCGCCGCCGGCGTCGTGCCGCTGGGCCGGGGCGCGTCGTCCGAGTTCGGCATCGTCGGCAACGTCGAGACTGCGCTGTTCGGGCCGACGCGCAACCCTTGGAACCCCCGCCATATCGCCGGCGGGTCGTCGGGCGGTTCCGCGGCGGCGGTGGCGGCGGGAATGGTGCCGCTGGCCCATGCCTCCGACGGACTCGGTTCGATCCGGATTCCCGCCGCTTGCTGCGGCCTTGTCGGCTTGAAGCCGACCCGCGACCGCGTCCCGAACCTGCCCGATGGGTTCGATTATGCCGCGGGCTTCTGCTGCGACCATGTCGTCAGCCGCAGCGTCCGCGACAGTGCCGCCATGCTCGACGCGACCGGCATCCCCGAACTCGGGTCGCCCTATGCGCTGCCAGCGAAGGCCGGGCCGTATCTGGACGAGGTGGCGCGCAGTCCGGGCCGGCTGCGCATCGCCTGGGCCGCCGAAACGCCGTCGGGCAAGCCCATCGACCGCGAGGTCCAGGCCGCGCTAGACGCGACCGCTACAACGCTTGCAGCACTTGGCCACGATGTCCGGCCCCAGGGTCTCGGCATCGACTACCGCAAGCTCTACCGGATCCGGGGTGCCGTCTCGGGCGCGAATTTCGCGGCCGGGATGGCGCGTGCCATTGCCGAAGTGGGGCGCGAACCGCGGGAGGATGAACTGGAGCCGCTCACATGGGCCGCGCTGCAAGCCTCGCGGCAGGTGACCGGCGAGCAGGCGTTCTGGGCGCTGCAGGAACTCCGCATGATGGCGCGCAGCATCGTCGCCCGCTTCGACGACTTCGACGCCTATCTGTGTCCGGTGATGAGCGCGCCGCCGCCGCCGATCGGCTTCAGCGACCCGGCACAGGTCGCGCCGGCGGAAATCAACCGCCGGCAGGGGGCACTCTACCCTTACACGGCGATGTTCAACTTCACCGGGCAGCCGTCGATTTCGCTGCCGCTGGCGATCAGCGAGACCGGCCTGCCGGTCGGGATGATGCTGACGGCGCGGTACGGCGACGAGGCGACTCTGTTCCGGCTGGCCGGACAGCTGGAGAAGGAACTGCCGTGGGCGGGACGGCGACCCGCGCTGTGATCAGACGCTAGTCTTGACTATTCTTGGTCGCCGCAGCTTTCTGTCGCGGGTCCAAGGGGGAACAAACCATGGCGCGTACGGGGTGGACGATGGCCGCGGTGGCGGCGTCGATGGTCGCGATCGGTGCGGCGTCGGCGCAGGTCGCAGCGGACGACGCTGCGGCGCCGGGCACCGGAACCGGGGCAACCGCCTGGCGACGATGCTGAAACCTGCGGCGACCCGGACCGCGTGGTCGAACTGGTCCGGCAGTGTCGAGGCCGCGCCCCGCGCCGTCCTGCGCCCGGCAACCGAGGCCGCGTTGGCGCAGGCGGTGGCGGCGGCAACGCAGGTCCGGGCCGTCGGGGCCGGGCATTCGTTCATGCCGCTTTGCATGTCCGACGATCTCATCGTCAGCCTCGAGGACATGGCGGCCGAGCTGGTCATCGCGCCCGACCGCCAGACCGTCCGGGCGCCCGCCGGATGGAGCCTCCGGCGTCTGACCGCGGCCTTGTGGGGGGACGGGCTGGCGCTCGCCAACCAGGGCGACGTCAACCCGCAGTCGCTGGCCGGATCGATGGCCACGGGCACCCACGGCACCGGGCCCGAGCTGGGCAGCCTGGCGACGTTCGCGCGGGGCTTCCGGCTGGTCATGGCGGACGGCAGCATCAAGTGGTGCAGCAGGACCGAGAACCCCGAGCTGTTCGAGGCGCAGCGCCTGTCGCTTGGCCTGTTCGGCATCGCCACCACGATCGAGGTCGAGGTCGTGCCGGCCTTCTATCTGGCCGAGCGGATCGAGAAGCGGCCCTGGGCCGAGGTCCGCGAGCAGTTCGACGCCCTCGCCGCCGCGCATCGCCATGCCGAGTTCTGGTTCTTCCCGCATACCGATTTCGTGCTGCTGAAGACGCTCGACCAGCGCGCGCCGTGCGGGCCGCCGCCCGAGACGACCGACATGGAGGAGGTGCAGTTCAAGCGCATCCTCGGGATCGGCGCGGCCGTGCCGTTCCTGGTGCCGATGCTGCAGCGGCTGATGATGCGCGGCCCGATGAGCGGCGGCCGCCGCGGCCCGGCGCACACGGTGTTCCCGTCCGAGCGCAACATCCGCTTCGAGGAGATGGAGTACGAACTGCCGCGTGCCGCCGGACTCGACGCGCTCGACGAGGTCGTCGGCTGGATCCGCCGCAAGCGGCTGCCGGTGTCGTTCCCGTTCGAATACCGCACGGTCGCGGCCGACGATATCTGGATGAGCCCGATGCGAGGGTCACCGACGGCGTCGATCTCGATGCATCAATACGCGCCGATGCCGTGGCGCAGCCTGTTCGCCGATGCGGAAGCCATCTTCCGCGCCCATGGCGGCCGCCCGCACTGGGCCAAGCGCCACACGCTGACCCGCGCCGATGTCGACGCGCTCTACCCGATGGCCGAGCGCTACCGCGCGGCCCGCCGCGCCGTCGATCCGCAGGGCAAGTTCCTGAACGCGCATCTCGCCGAGCTCTTCTCCTGATGGACGACCGGCAACTGCATGCCGGCCTGATCGGCCAGCAGGGGTCGCGGGCGGCGCTCAACACCCCGGTGCTGGTGCTGGATGTCGAGGCGCTCGACCGCAACATCGCGGTGATGGCCGGGCTGGCCGCGGAACATGGCGTCGCGCTGCGCCCGCATGCCAAAACCCACAAGAGCGTCGATATCGCCCGCCGCCAGATCGCGGCGGGGGCGGTCGGGCTATGCTGCGCCAAGATCGGCGAGGCGGAAGTGCTGAGCGAGGGCGGGATCGACGGGCTGCTGATCACCTCGCCGGTCGCGGCACCGGCGGCGATCAAGCGGCTGGCGGCATTGGCGACGAGCGCCGCCGGGCTGATGGCGGTCGTCGACGATCCCGCTGTCGCGACGCGGATCGACAGCGCCCTCGCCGCCATGGGCGCGACTCTCGACGTGGTCATCGACATCGACCCCGGTATCCGGCGTACCGGCGTTGCTTCCGCCGCCGCCGCCGTCGCGCTCGCCGACGCCATCGCCGCCTTGCCGCAGCTGCACTATCGCGGGGTGCAATTCTATTGCGGCGCGCAGCAGCATATCGCGAGCTTCGACAGCCGCCGCGGCGCGATCGAGGACCGCACGCGCTATCTGCAGACCGTGATCGCGGCGCTGACCGAGGCGGGCTTCGCGCCGGGCCTGATTACCGGGTCGGGCACCGGCACCCACCGCATCGACCTCGACCTTGGCGTGTTCACCGAACTGCAGGCGGGATCATACGTGTTCATGGACCGCCAGTATCTCGACTGCGACCTCGGTAGCCTGCCGTTCGAGACGTCGCTCGCGGTCGACGCGCGGGTGGTCAGCGCGAACCACCCGGAGCTCGTCACCATCGATGCCGGCTTCAAGTCGCTGTCCACTGACGGCGGCAACGCCGCGGTCCAGCGCGGCGCGCCCGCCGATACCCTGTTCTACTTCATGGGCGACGAGCACGCCGCGCTGATCAGCGAGGGCATCGGCGACCGGCTGCGGCCCGGCGACCCGGTCTCGCTGACGGTTCCTCACTGCGATCCGACGGTGAACCTCTACGACAATTTCCACGTCGTCCGCGGCGACACCCTGATCGACATCTGGCCTGTGAGCGCCCGCGGCCGCGCGCGGTGACGGCACCCCCGTTCGCGCCGGGCGCGGTCGCCGTGGTGCTGGCCGTCGGTGTCGCTGGGGTGCTGATCCCCGGCTTGCAGCCGCAGCGAGCGCTCCACGCCACGCCGCGGCTTGCCCATGTGAGGGTCGAATCGCACCGTTACGTCACCGACCGCCTGGTCGACGCCTATAGTGCGCGACTGCCGCCGGGGTTCGACCGCGAGGCCCTGTGGCAACGCCTGCGGCTGTCGGTCGAGTTGGGGTTCGCGGCGGACGAAATGGTTCACGAGGAAACCCGCATCCCGCGTGACACCGTTTTTCGGATGATGGCCAAGCTGCTCAGGGGCGACGCTTGGTACTGAGCTTCCCGATGCGCTTGTCTCGGCGTTTTGTGTCGAACCTCGACATCGACACGATCGCAACATCGAAGCTACGCTTCCCGCTCTCGGCAAATATTGGGCGCTCCTTGGCGCCAAAAGGCGGCGGTTTGGGGTTTAGAGTATGCCTCCCGAACCCGCCACCTGCCCGCGTTTTCGCGGCGCGACGATCCAGATCATCATGCAGAGCGCGTGTTTGGCGCATGCGAAAATATGATCGTCCATTTGCCAGCGGCCCGCGAACATCGCGCTACTTGTCGGTGGACGCTGACGGCGCGCTAGCGCCGGCCGCACGTTCGTCGTGACCGCTGTTGGAACTCAGGAAGCCTGCCGCCATCAAGCCGCCGCCAAGCAGGATCGAGATAAAGACCCCGGCACTGGTGGCCACCACCAGCGTCGCCGTCAGCTGTCCGTAGAGTGACAGATAGTAGAGCGCTGCCGAAGCCATCACGACACCCGCGATACCCAGATACACGATCAATCGCCAGAAGCTGCTGCGTGCGGACTGAGTTCGGGCATCGTCCTGCAGCAAGGCCATGGTCATGCCTCCTTCTCGGTGACGGTCGTCAGGGTCGCCATGTCGGGGACCGCATCGTGGAAATCGACGCGCATGCGCATGGCGCCGATCGGCGTAACGAAGTGTGTCTGCCCGGGCAGGACCAGGCCCGGCCGGCCCGGCGAAAGTATCTGCGACGCAGCCGGATTGCCGAACGTCAGTCGCAACTCGCCCTCGAACACATTGATCACGCCCCAAGTGCCGGCCTTGGTCCGATGATCGGCACGCAAAGCGGCGGGAAGAGTGTCTTCATCGAATATCGGGGTCGAGCGATAGCTGGCCATGTCAGGCTCCGACCACCGCGGCGGCAGCGTGTGGCGGCAAGCGGAAGTAAAGCGCCAGCTTCAAACTCTGTGCGATCCGTTCTGCCTTGGCCTGAAGCGTCGCGGCGGTATCGATCGGCAACGATTCGGTCGTCACGTCTGCCCAGAGCGCCAGCCAACGATCGAACATCGGCGGCGTGATGCGCGCAAGGTGCTTCATGTGCGCGGACATCGGATTTCCCTTGTAGCGACCGCTGGTCAGCATGACCGACGACCAGAACGCCATCAGCTTTTCGAGATGCAGCGGCCAGTCGGCGATGGCCCCGGCGAATACCGGGCCGATCAGCGCGTCGGCCCGCACCCGGTCGTAGAACCGCGGGATGAGCGTCGCGATCTGGGTTTCGGTAATCACGGTTCCGGTTGCCACGCCCTGCGTCCTATCATGCATCGAGTATAGATGTATCCCTTGCTCGTCAAAGATGCAAACGGTATACAGGTTTTCAGCAAACTGACTGGCAAGGGACGATGCGCCTCACCCGCTACACCGACTATTCAATGCGCGTGCTGCTCTACCTCGGTGCCCGCCCCGGCCGCGTCTGCACGATTCCGGAAATGGCCAAGGCCTATGGCATCTCGCAGAACCACCTGATGAAGGTTGTCCATCAGCTCGGCAAGGCGGGCACCGTCACCGGCGTCCGTGGCCGCAACGGCGGTGTCCGGCTGGCGCGGTCCGCCGACGCCATCAACGTCGGGGCGGTGATCCGGCACAGCGAAACGCCGCTCTGCGGCGACGCGCTGAAGCTGCTCGATTGTCCGACGTGCCCGATCGCACCGGCGTGCGGGTTGACCGGCGTCATCGACGAGGCGCTGGCGGCCTTTTTCGCCGTGCTCGAGCGCTATACGCTGGCCGACCTGCTCGACCGGCGAGCCGATGCACTGCTCGACATCTTCGCGATGAATACCGCACAGGCAGGACGGTCGGCCGCGCCCGCAGCGTTCCAGTAACACGACCGCCGAGCTACGCGTCACCTTTCGGCCGCAGCGCGCGATAGGCGTGCCATGTTGCATGACCCAGCAGCGGGAAGATGAGGATGAGGCCGACAAACGCCGTGGCGACGCCCAGCACGAACAGCAGCAGGACAATGCCGCCCCATGCGATGCAGACCGTGCGATTGGCCCAGACCGTCGACATGCTGATACCGAGCGCCGACAGGGCATCGGTGCGTTCCTCGAGCAGCATCGGCACGCCGATCATGCTGATCGCAAAGCCGAACGCCGCAAACAGCGCGCCTGCCGCACTACCGACGAAAAGCAATGCCCAGCCTTCCGGCGTGAAAAACAGCATCGGCAGGATGTCGCCCGACGCCGGGAACGGCAGCAGCCCGAAGAACAGAGCATAGATGAGCACCCCGGCGCGCATCCAGAGCATGAGCAACCCGAGCAGCATTACGCCCATGAACAAGGTCTGATAACCGGATCGCGGTTTGACGAACAGCATGCCGAACAAGCCGATCGATCGGCCGTCCTCGAGCAACCGGCTCTTTTCATAGAGGCCGACCGCGACACTGGGTCCGACGATCATGAAGCCCGCCAGCGCCGGGAACAGGATGTAGTCGATATTGAAGGCAAACAGGGCTGCAACGATCAGCGCCGAAACCACGAACACGCCAAGGCCATAGACGAGGCTGGGCAGCGGGTTGGTCCAGAGATCACGCCAGCCCGCAGTCAACCACAGCAGGGTCGTCTGCCACCGCAGATGGCGCGCCCGCGGGTTGGGGCGCGGCAGGGCCGGTTCCACGCTCGGGATCATGCTGTCGGGGGCGCGCGGATCGGCGGGTGGCAGGCTGTCCGGATCGGCTCTCGTGGTGCTCATCACATCAGCACGCGGGCTTGGCGACGCGGAGCAGCGCCGCTTGTTCATGAGCCGCCGGCGCGACACAGGCGGGCATCGATGCGAACGCCACGATGACGAGGTGGACGTTCGCGGCAACGAAGATCGCCGCCACGAGCAGCGCCGCCGCGACCGCAAGCCGCCTCTGGCTGGACCAATGCGTCGCCTGTCGCTTCACGATGCACCTCCCTGGCGCTGCCCCATGACGTAGACAGTCAGGATCTTGCGCTGGGTCGGCGTCAGCCGCTGATCCCAATTCGGCATCCAGCCGTGCCGACCGTTCCACAAGGTATACTGGATCGCGGCGCGGTCGCCGCCATAGATCCAGAAGCGGTCGGCCAGATTGGGTGCGCCGACCTCGATGTTGCCCTTGCCGTCGGCACCGTGGCAGCTCGCGCAGTTTTCGGCGAACAGTGCGGCACCGGCGCTTTCCGCCGCCGGCCCCGCGGCGCTCGACAGCGACTGGACATAGGGAATCACGGCCGCGATTTGCGCCGCGCTCAGCAGCTGGTCCTTGCCGAAGGCCGGCATCTGGGCGACGCGCGTATCGGGATGGGGTGAATTGATGCCGACGCGCAGCGTCTCCATGATCGCCGCCTCACTGCCGCCCCACAGCCAGGCATCGTCGACCAGACTTGGAAAACCCGGGCCGCCGGCGGCGTTGCTGCCATGACAAGCCGCGCAATTGTCGCCGAACAGTCGATGTCCGGCACCGTTGACGCGCTTCAACAGGAGCGGGTCGGCAAGGATTGCCGTCGCGGGCAGCGCGTCGATGCGCGCCGTCCAGTCGGCGCGCTGGGTGTTACCGGCGATGATGGCCCGATCGATGGACGCCTTTTGTGTGACGCCCAGCACGCCCTTGGTGTGGGTTCGACCGAGCGGCCAGGCTGGCAGCAGGATCCAGACGAGGAGCGCAAACAAATGCGTCACGGCGATGAATATCCAGACGATGCGTGGCACTCTGGTGTTGAGTTCGGTGATCCCGTTCCACTCATGGCCGGTGGTCAGATGCCCGGTCAGGGGATCGCGCTCCTTGACAGTCATCGGTCGTTTTCCCGCTGGTCGGCATCCGTCAGCACCGGCCCGTCTTCGTCATCAAGGATGCTTTTCGCCGCAGTGTCGAACCGCTTGCCGAGCGACGGCCAGAACGCATAGCCGGTGATGCCGATCGACAGTGCGACCAGATAGATCAGCCCGAAGGTCTTGGCCGCGAACACCAGGCTGTCATGGCTGATGGCCATGGCTACTTGTCCGCCGGCGGTTGCGTGCGGGACGGCAGCGACGTCAACTGGCCGAGCACCTGCAGATAGGCGACGAGCGCATCCATCTCGGTGACTGTCGTGCCGCCATCGAACGCCCGCACCGTCGTCTTGGCACCGTAGCGCGCGATGACGCCTTCGGCACCGGGCGAGTCGGGGCTGGCCTGTGCGCCGGTGTCCGCCACGGCGTTGGCGATCTGGGCATCGCTATAGGGCACGCCGACCTTGCGGAGCGCCGCCAGCCGCGCCGACATGCTGTCGATGTCGAGCGGCGTCTTCGCCAGAAACGCATATTGCGGCATGATCGACTGCGGGACCAGCGCGCGCGGATTGATCAGGTGGCGCACCTGCCAGTCGTCCGAATACTTGCCGCCGACGCGCGCCAGATCGGGACCCGTACGCTTCGATCCCCAAAGCATGGGATGGTCGTATTTGGATTCCACCGCGAGCGAATAGGGTCCGTAGCGCTCGACCTCGTCGCGCAGGCTGCGGATCATCTGGCTGTGGCACAGATAGCATCCCTCGCGGACGTAGATGTCGCGCCCGGCCTGCTCGAGCGGCGTGTAGAGCCGCATGTCCGGCGCCTTTTCGACGGTGTCATCGATGGTGAACAAGGGCGCGATCTCGACGAAACCACCGACGCCGGCGGCCAGTATGATGCCGATCGACAGCGCCATCGAATGCCGTTCGGCACGGTAATGCGTGCGCGCCTGGAAATCGAAGAACGCCTTGAAGGGCCGCAGCATCGCTGTGAAGACGGTTTCGGCCATGATGCTACTCGGCCGGCATGACGGGCACGGCGGGCTCGAAAGCTTCCGAACCGGTTGGATAATCGAGCGCCGGGACGTGGGCGGGCACGCGCCTGATCGTCATCACGACATTCCACAGCGCGATGATCGCGCCAATCAGGAACAGCAGACCGCCGAAAGCGCGGGCGATGTAATAGCCGTGCATCGCAACGAGGCTTTCGAGGAAGGAGTAGCGCAGCGTCCCGCCTGCGACGTAGGTGCGCCACATCAGCCCCTGGGTGAGGCCGCTGTTCCACATCGCGAACACGTAGATGACGGTGCCCGACAGGGCGAGCCAGAAGTGCCACTCGACCGCCTGCCACGAATACATCGTCTCGCGCCGCCACAGCAGCGGCGTCAGGGCGTAGATCGATCCGAACGAAATCAGCGCGACCCAGCCCATCGCGCCCGAATGGACATGCCCGATCGTCCAGTCCGTATAGTGCGAAAGCGAATTGACCGGCGGGATCGACATGAACGACCCTTCGAAGGTCGACAGGCCATAAAAGATCGCCGCAACCATCATGAAGCGCAGCGTCGCGTCGTCGCGCACCTTGTGCCAGGCACCGTTCAGGGTCATCAGCGCGTTGCCGGCACTTGCCCATGACGGCACCAGCAGCATCACCGAGAAGGTTACTCCCAGCGTCTGCACCCACTGGGGCAGCGCGGTATAGAGCAGGTGGTGCGAGCCAACCCAGATATAGAAGAAAGTGATCCCCCAGAACGACAGGATCGACAGCCGGTACGAATAGATCGGGCGTTCGGCACGCTTGGGCAGGAAGTAATACAGCATCCCGAGAAAGCCCGAGGTGAGGAAGAATGCCACCGCGTTATGGCCGTACCACCACTGTGTCATGGCATCCTGCACGCCGCCGAATGCCGAATAGCTTTTAAAGCCGCCGAACGACACCGGCACTGCCATGTTGTTGACGATATGCAGCACCGCCATGACCAGGATGAAAGCGAGATAGTACCAGTTGGCGACATAGATATGAGGTTCGTTGCGCCGCGCGAGGGTCCGCACATACAGGCCGAAATACATTACCCAAACGACGACCAACCAGATATCGGCATACCATTCGGGCTCGGCATATTCCTTCGACTGGGTGATGCCCATTAGATAGCCGCTGGCGGCGACGACGCAGAACAGATTGAAGCCGAGCAGCACGAACCACGGCGCGACCTGGCCGGGCATGCGCGCTCGCGACGTGCGCTGCATGATATGGAAAGACGTGGCGATCAGCGCATTGCCGCCGAACCCGAAAATGACCCCGGAGGTATGTACGGGGCGGAGCCGGCCGAAGCTCGACCACGCCGCATCGAACCGCAGGTCCGGCCAGGCGAGCAGCGCCGCCACCCAGACACCCATCGCCATGCCGACAACCGCCCATACCAGAGCCAGCAGGACACCGACGCGCGTCGGGTCATCGTAGTATGCGGCCAGTCGCTCGTCGCCGGGTTCGGGCGCGTTCAGGTTCAGCGCCACGAGAAGGAACAAACCGCCACAGAACAGCATGACGATGACGCCGTGGACGGCCAACAGGTCGCCCCAGCCGCCCGCAGTCATCAGCAGGCCGACGAGCACGCCGAGCGTGGTGATCAGAATGGCCGCGCCGCGATCCTCGCGCGTCAGGCTGGCGATCATAACGGAGACCGATCTTTCGTTGCCGCCCCCAGCACCGTGTCGCAAGGCGGCATCAGGGGCGTGTCGTCGTCAAACAGGATGCGTTCGGCATCGCCGGCGAGGTCGTCGTACTGGCCGTCCTGGACCGTCCAGAAGAATACGACAAGGCCGATCACACCAAGGCCGAGCGCAACCGGGATCAGGATCGCGAGGATGCTCATGCGCCAGCGGCTTTCGGACGAGCGCCGCCGTTCAACCGCAGCGCATTGGCTATAACGACGACCGACGACGCCGACATCGCCAGCGCGGCCATGAGCGGCGTCACCAGTCCGGCAACAGCGAGCGGAATGGTGACGATGTTATAGCCAAATGCGGCGATGAAATTCTGCCGGACAATTCGCGCCGTTGCCCGCGCCGTCTGCCACGCTTCCGGCACGGCCTCCAGGCCGTCGCGCAGTATTATGAAATCGGCGGCGGTGCGCCCGGCGTCCGAAGCACTTGCCGGTGCCATCGAGACATGTGCCGCCGCCAGCGCCGGCGCATCATTGAGACCGTCGCCCACCATCAGTACGCGACGTCCCTCGCCGCGCCGCCGTTCGAGCCAGGCAATCTTGGCCGCCGGGCTCGCCTCGTTCATGGCCTCGCCGATCCCCAGCGCGGTCGCTATCCGGTCGACACGCGGCGCGGCATCGCCTGAAAGCATGGCGACCCGAAGTCCGCCCGCCCGCAGTGCTTCGATCGCCCCCAGCGCGCCGGGCCGGAGTGTCTCCGACAGCGCGAACGCGACAGTCGGCTCGCCCGCGAACCCGAACAGCGGCCCGTCCGCGCCCGCCGGCACCGTGGCGATCTCACCGACCCAGCTCGCCCGCCCGAGCCGCGCTGGCCGGCCGTCGACACGCCCGGCGATGCCATTGCCAGGCAGTTCATCGACGTCGGCGACCGTGCCCGGTTGGCAATCGAGATAGCGCGCGATGGCCTGCGCCGCGGGATGGCCCGAGGCCGTGGCCAGCGCCATTGCGCCGGCGCAGTCCGCTGCGCCGATCGGTCCCGCCGAAATCGTTGGCGTTCCCGTCGTCAGCGTGCCGGTCTTATCGAATACGGTGCTATCGATCTCGGCGAGCCGCTCAAGCGCCGAGCCATCCTTCATCAGGATCCCCATGCGGAGCAGTTTGCCCGCGGCAACGACATGCGCGACCGGAACGGCCAACCCCAGGGCACATGGGCAAGTGATGATGAGGACGCTGATCGCGACGAATATCGCGCGCCGCCAGTCGCCCTCGGTCGCGACCAGCCAGCCGATGAACGTCAGCAGCGCGGCGATATGGACGAATGGCGCGTAGAGACGGGCCGCACGGTCGGCGATGCGGATGTAGCGACCCCGCGTGGCCTCGGCGGCGCCCTGCATCGTGATGATCTGGGCGAGGAACGATTCACTCGCCGCCCGCAGCACGCGCGCCGCGATGGTGCCGGTCAGGTTGAGCGTTCCGGCTTCGAGATTGTCGCCCGGCCGCGCTGGCACAGATACCGACTCGCCCGTCACCAACGCGCGGTCGAGGTCGGTCATGCCGTCGATGATGCAGCAGTCGACGGGGATCCGCTCGCCCGGCCCGATGGCGACCACGGCACCCGGTGCGACCTTGTCTATCGTTGTCCAGACAAGGTTGCCATCGGTCTGGCGGACGCTGGCACCGCGAGCTGCCAGCCTCGCCAGACCGGTAATCGCGCTGCGGGCGCGATCCCGCATCAGATGATCAAGCGTGCGCCCGCCGAGCAGAAAGAACAGCAAGGTCACAGCCGCGTCGAAGAACACGTGCGCGCCGCCGTTCAGTGTCTCGAAAAGGCTGAGCAGCAGCGTCAGCCCAACGGCAAGCGCGATCGGGACATCCATGTTGACCCGGCCGGCATGAAGCGCCGACCATGCCGAGGCGAAGAACGGTCGACCGGAATAGAGCACGACCGGCACCGCGATCGCGGCCGACAGCCACTGAAAGCTCGACCTGGTAATGCCGTCGGCCCCGGCCCAGCTGCCGACCGAAAGTGCCATGATGTTGGCTGCGCCGAAGCCCGCGACCGCCAGCGCCCGGATGAGGTTCTTGCTGACGCTGCCCTCCTGCGCCGCGCCCGTCTCCATCCCGGACACGTCCCCCGAATCGACCGGAACGGCAGGGAACCCCAGCGCAGCCAGCGCCTCGATGATGGGAGCAAGGTCGGTATCCAATCGCGGCAGCGTGATCACGAGCTGGCTGAGAGTCAGGTTGACCCGAGCTGCTGCGACATCCGCGCGTGCGGACAAGACACGTTCAATGGTGGCGACGCAGCCGCCGCAGCGCAAGTTCGTCAGCGCCAAGCGGATGCAGCCGATGCCCTGATCATTAACGCGAATTTCCGTCCGCATTGCCTCAGCCGATGCCGATGACATGCGAACAACTCGTTCGATATTGCGCGCTTCGATGGGGTGGTCGAGCGCCAGCTCGCCGACAGCAAGCCTATCCATGGCAATGCCATAACGCTTCGAGACGATACGCTCAAGTTGCTGCTTGCATCGGTCACGGACCGACTTTCAACGGGATGGCTGCTTTAAGGTATCGGAACGGCGAGCGCGATGCCGCTCGACCCGCTCGCCGTCTGCCACCTGCTCGGCACGCTCATTCCCGACGACGCGATCGTCGTCGAGGAGCTGCTGTCGTCGGGCATGAACACCGTCCGGCAGCTGATCCCGGCAACGCGCCCCGACAGCTGGTTCGGCATGCGCGGCGGCGGCATCGGCGTGTGCCTGCCGCAGGCCGCGGGCATCGCGCTGGGCAAGCCCGGCCGCCCGGTGGTGGCGCTCAGCGGCGACGGCAGCGCGATGTACTCGCTCGCCGCGTTGTGGACGCTGGCGCACTACCGGCTGCCGGTGGTCGTGGTGATCTTCAACAACCGCAGCTACCGCATCCTCAAGCAGCGCACCCGCGCCATCGGCGGCCACAGCGCCGACACCGAAACCTATGTCGCGATGGACCTCGACGAGCCCGCACTCGATTTCCTGAAGCTGAGCGAAGGCCACGGCGTCGCCGCGATCCGCGTCGAGACGCTGGCGGCACTGCGCGAGGCATTTGTCGGCGGGCTCGCCGGCAACGCGCCGCTACTGATCGAAGTGGTGGTCGACCGCGGGGCGCGACCAACACGCGATTTCTGTGACCGATTCTAAGGCACGGGAATTGCCGTAGGATGCTCGGCTTGTAAGCTGTGGCGGCATCAAGATCTCGCAATCTCGACGCCTCCCGTCGCAGCTCTCCGATCGGTCGAGAGACACGATTGAGCGTGTTGCGAAGGGTGTCGGAGCTGAGGCCCCATTCATGAATCAACTGCAGGTCGCTCGCAGGCCGAATCGCGGGCTCAGGGTATAAAACCGCGAGAAGGGCAAAGCCGACAAGTGTCATGGCCGATCCCGTCAACCCGGCGCTGTCTTGAAGGTAAGCTTCACACTGGCCTTGTCCGTAAACGAAGGCATTACGATAAAGCTGAGCCAAGCCAAGATGACCACGCTGCCACGCAAACTGACGTGCACCGATCCGGCCCATTTCTACGCCGATATCTAGCTCGCCGCGGCGCGCACCGTACTCAGCATTTTCAACTGCACGAAGCTGATTGACGAGGCTTCCGATCGCATTCCAATCGCGACAGTTGAAGGTCTGATAAGATCTTTTCGGGGTAGTTAGAAACTCGTTAGCGAGCGTTTCGATCTCCCAAGGATAGATCGCGTGTGGACCTAGGATGCCCGTGGTCGCTGCCTCCGGGGGATAACCGTTCAAAAAAACGGCTTGCCTCGTCGACGCGGCCTGTCTGCAATGCATTCAGTGTCCATAGCATCTGCAAAAAAAGCGATGTCGTCGGTTGCCGCTAGGTTCGAGGTGAGCCGGGCCCGCAACGCAGGAAGTTGCTCGATGCGCTCTGCGGGAGTGGCCACACTTCGACGATATCACGAATTGCAGTTTGATGCGGAAAGCAACAATGAAATGCCGCTGGATTAGACCCACCAAAGGCGGCCACCCGGTGGCCACGCCGCAACGCGCCGCTACCGATCGAAGTCCTCGCCCTTCGCGGTGAATAACCCGCGTCGCGTGCTTCCCGGACGCCCCGCACCGCGCTAAGGGGTTCGGCCATGTGGGGACGTCGAGCAGCACAGGCGGTGGTGGCGGACGAGCCCGCGCCGCTGCCAGGGATCGGCCCGCAGGACCTGATCGGCATCATCGACATCGGCTCCAACTCGGTGCGTCTGGTGGTCTATCGCGGCCTGACGCGGACGCCACCGGTGATCTTCAACGAAAAGGTCATGGCGGGGCTGGGCCGCGGCCTCGCCGCCAACGGCAAGCTGAGCAGGGCGTCGATGGACTCGGCCGTCGCGGCGCTGGCGCGGTTCGCGCTGCTGGCGCGCGACATGGACGTGGCGGTGCTGCGCGTCGTCGCGACCGCGGCGGTGCGCGAGGCATCGAACGCCCGCGCCTTCATCGACCGGGTGCGCGACACCTGCGGCCTGGAGATCGAGACGATCAGCGGCGAGGCGGAGGCGCGCGGCGCGGCGCTCGGCGTCATCGCCGGCATCCCGGATGCCGACGGGGTGGTCGGCGATCTGGGCGGCGGCAGCCTGGAGCTGATCCGCGTCCACGGCGGCGAGGCGCACGAGCGGGTGTCGCTGCCGATCGGCTCGCTGCGCCTCGACGCGGTGCGCAAGCAGTCCCCGCGCGCGCTCGGCCAGTTCATCAAGAAGGCGCTCGACACCGTCGACTGGGTGGCGGCGGGCAAGGACAAGCCGTTCTACACCGTCGGCGGCAGCTGGCGGGCGCTGGCGCAGCTGCACATGCACCTGACCGATTGCCCGCTGCGCGTCGTCCAGCAATACCGGATGGATGCCAGGGTGCCGGCGCGGCTGGTCCGCACGCTGGCGCGGATCGATCCGAAGTCATTGAAGGCGCTGCCCAATTTCAGCTCGTCGCGCGCCCCGTCGCTGCCCGGCGCGGCGATGCTGCTGAGCGCCGCGGTCAAGCGGCTGGACAGTTCGGAGGTCATCGCCAGCGCCAACGGGCTGCGCGAGGGGCTTCTGTATGCGCAGCTGTCGCCGGCGCAGCAGCGCGAGGACCCGCTGCTCGCCGCGACGCGGGCCGAGGGCGAGCGGCAGGGCCGCTTCCCCGAACATGGCGACCTGCTGTTCCACTGGATGGACGGCCTGTTCCGCGGCCGCGGCGAGCCGCCTGGCGACGCGCGCATCCGGATGGCGACCTGCCTGCTGAGCGACGTCGCCTGGCGCGCCCACCCCGATTTCCGCGCCGAGCGCGGCTTCGACTTCGCGCTGCACGGCAACTGGGTGGCGGTCACCGCGGCCGAGCGCGCGATGATCGCGGCGGGGCTGTACGCGTGCTTCGGCGGCGACTTCGGCAACCGCGATGTCGAGATCATGCACGCGCTCGCCGATGCCCCGGCGCTGGCCCGCGCCCGGACCTGGGGGCTGGCGCTGCGGCTGGGCCAGCGCCTGACCGGCGGCACGGCCGCGCCGCTCACCGCCAGCACGCTGCACCGCGACGGCGACGCACTGGTGCTGAGCCTCGATCCGGCGCACGCGCCGCTCTACGGCGAGGCGGTGACGCGGCGGCTGAAGACGCTGGCGCAGGCGCTGGGGCTGGAGCCGGAGTTCCGGGCGGCCTAAAGCTCGCTCATTACCATGCGGCCGTCGCGCACCGCGAAGCCCAGTCGTCCGTCGATCAGGGCCAGCGCGTCCTTGCCGAAGACGTCGAGCCGCCAGCCCGACAGCACCGCCAGCCCGTCGCGGACACCGCCGGCGATGAACTCCAGCTCCTCGCCGCGGGCGATCAGCTTGGGGGCTACATTGGCTTCCTTGGCGCGCACCTTCAGCAGCAGTTTGAGCAGGTCGGCGATCAGCGCGCCCTCGTTGGTCAGGCCCGGCCGCGCCGCCTCGCGGACCGGCATCTCGTCGGCGGACAGCGGCGGCGCGATCGTCAGCGCCGCCATCAGGCGCTTGCCGATGTCGTTGGTCGCCCAGTTCACCGACAGGCCGCGGACCTTGCCGAGATCGGCCTGGCTGCGCGGCGGCGAGCCCGCGAGGTCGCCCAGCGTCTCGTCCTTGACGATGCGGCCGCGCGGCACGTCCTTGCCCCGCGCCTCATGCTCGCGCCACGCCGCCAGCGCCTTCAGGCGGCCGAGCACCTCCGGCTTGCGGTTGGGCAGGCGCAGCCGCTTCCACGCGTCGTCGGGGTGCTGCGCGTAGGTGGCGGGATCGCCGGCGCGGTGCATCTCCTCGTCGAGCCAGACGCCGCGGCCGGTGGAGCGCAGCTTGTCGAGCATCCTGGGGAAAAGCGTCGCGAGGTGCGTCACGTCGCCGATGGCATAGTCTAGCTGGTTGGTGCTGAGCGGCCGCCGCGCCCAGTCGGTGAAGCGCGCGCCTTTGTCGATGGCGATGTTCAGGTACGACTGGACGAGGTTGGTGTAGCTGACCTGCTCGCCTTGCCCCAATGCCATCGCGGCGATCTGGGTGTCGAACAGCGGCGACGGCGTCTTGCCGGTGAGGTTGTAGATGATCTCGAGATCCTGCCCGCCGGCGTGGAAGACCTTGAGCACCGGCTCCTCGACCAGCAGGTCGAGCAGTGGCTTGAGGTCGAGGCCCGGGGCCTTGGGGTCGACCGCCGCCGCCTCGCCGCCGCCGGCGATCTGCACCAGGCACAAGTCCGGGTAGAAGGTGTTCTCGCGCATGAACTCGGTATCGACCGTGACGAAGTCGCACGTCGCGAGGCGGGTGCAGAGCGCGGCGAGTGTGGCGGTGTCGGTCACCAGCGGGTGGATGTGCATGACGGCTCTTAGCGTACGGGCGATGGAAGCGAAAGACAGCCGGCCAACGGACGGCTAGGCTATTGCGGGGAGAGACGAAGATGATGACCTTACTGCCGCGACGGCGGCGGTGATCGGCTTCGCCGCATGCGCGGCGGCACCTGACGACGGGGTGCCGTTGAAGATGCGGCTGGCCTATCCGCCCGGGGCGCGGCAGGCGGGGCATCAGGGGACCGTCACGGTCGCGGTCACCGTCCAGCCCGACAGCACGCTGACGGACGTGCACGTGGTGACAAGTTCGCGCTCGCCGATCCTTGACAAGGCAGCGCTCGATGCGACCGCAGCCGCGACCGTCGATCCGGCCGCGCGCCCCAAGCAGCCGATGACCGTGAGCCCGGAATTCCCCTTCTATCGGATCTCGCTGCTCGCACCGGCGCGCGGGCTGGCGCGACTCAGTTGCGCCGATTTCGTCGCCAACGTGCGCTGGTTCGAGTAGACTTGGCCGGAGCGCAAGCGGCAGGAAGTCAATGATTATCAGGTCATGCTACCACCGTTCCTGTACGCTGCGGTGCAGACCCCGACCAAGGAGTCCCTGCTGGAAAGCGGCCGTGCGATCCAGCGCACCCGTACGCAGCTCGACAAGACTGTCGAGGCATGTGCCGTAACGCCGACGGCGTTGTTCTCGGCTACTTTCGAGCAGGTCAAGGCGACGGATGCTCCTGCTGCGCCCTGACCGTCACGCCGTGATGAACGCCAGTAGGTCGGCGTTGAATTGCTCGGTGTGCGTCGCCATCAGTCCGTGCGGCGCGCCGGGGTAGATTTTCAGCGTCGCGTGCGGGGCGAGCTTGGCCGCCTTCAGCGCGCTGTCATGGATCGGCACGATCTGGTCGTCGTCGCCGTGGATGATGAGCAAAGGAATGTCGATCCGCTTCAGGTCCTCGGTCATGTCGGTTTCCGAGAACACCTTGATGCAATCGTGGTGGGATTTGAGGTCGCCCATCATGCCCTGCCGCCACCAGTTGAGCTTCAGCCCTTCCGACACGACCGCACCGGGCCGGTTCATGCCGTAGAACGGGATCGGCACGTCAAGATACAGCTGAGAGCGATTGGCGAGGATCTGGGCGCGAAAGCCATCGAACACCTCGATCGGTGTGCCTTCCGGATTGCTCTCGCTCTGGACCATGACCGGCGGCACGGCGTCGAGCAGCACCGCCTTCTTCACGCGCGCGGTCCCGTGGCGGCCGAGGTAGCGCGTCACTTCCCCGCCGCCGGTCGAATGGCCGACCAGTACGATTTCACTGAGGTTCAGCGTCTCGATGACCTTGGCCAGGTCGTCGGAATAGGTGTCCATGTCGTTGTGGTCGAAGGTCGCGTCGGGCCGGCCATGTCCACGGCGGTCGTGCGCGATGGTCCGGAATCCGTGGAGCTGCAGGAACACCAGCTGCCGCTCCCAGTCGTCGCCGGTCAGCGGCCAGCCGTGCGAGAACACGACCGTCGGACCAATGCCCGCATCCTGGTAGAAGATGCGGGTGCCGTCGCTGACGGTGACGAAGGGCATGGCGGGCTTCTGTTTGGCAACAGAGGCTATCACTGCAGCCGTTACGAAACCGTGGCAAACTTGACAAAAGCCAGCCCGGCGTGTGTCACCCGCACCCTTCCCAGACCCCGCAAAGATCGGTCCCGATGCACGCCTATCGCTCCCACACCTGCGCCGACCTGCGCGCCGACGACGCGGGCAGCGAGGCGCGCCTGTCGGGGTGGGTGCACCGGAAGCGCGACCACGGCGGCGTGCTGTTCGTCGACCTGCGCGATCACTACGGACTGACCCAGGTGGTCGCCAACCTCGGTACGCCGGCGTTCGAGGTGCTGGACAAGCTGCGGGTCGAGAGCGTCGTCACGGTCACCGGCGCGGTGGTGGCGCGCGACGCGGCGGCGGTGAACCCCAGGATGGCGACCGGCGAGATCGAGCTGAAGGCCGCCGACGTCGTGGTGCAGTCGGCGGCGAACGAGCTGCCGCTGCCGGTAGCGGGCGAGGCCGATTATCCCGAGGACATCCGGCTGAAGTACCGCTTCCTCGACCTGCGGCGCGAGCGGCTGCACCGCAACATCCTGCTGCGCTCGGGCGTCATTGCGAGCCTCCGCCGCCGCATGATCGAGCAGGGCTTTACCGAGTTCCAGACGCCGATCCTGACCGCGAGCAGCCCCGAGGGCGCGCGCGACTTCCTGGTGCCCAGCCGCGTTCACCCGGGCAAGTTCTATGCGCTGCCGCAGGCGCCGCAGATGTTCAAGCAGCTGCTGATGGTCGCCGGCTTCGACCGCTATTTCCAGATCGCGCCGTGCTTCCGCGACGAGGATGCGCGCGCCGACCGCTCGCCCGGCGAGTTCTACCAGCTCGACTTCGAGATGAGCTTCGTCACGCAGGATGACGTGTTCGCGGCCATCGAGCCGGTGCTGGCAGGCGTGTTCGAGGAGTTCACCGGCTTCGTCGACGGCAAGCCGAAAGCGGTGACCAAGCCGCCGTTCCCGCGCATTCCCTACGCGGAATCGATGCTGAAATACGGCAACGACAAGCCCGACCTTCGGAATCCGATCGAGATCAGGGACGTCACCGAAATCTTCCGCGGCTCCGGGTTCGGCATCTTCGCGCGGATGGTCGAGGAGGGTGCCGTCGTCCGCGCCGTGCCGACGCCGGGCAGCGGGCCGCGCCCGCGCAGCTTCTTCGACGGTCTCAACGACTGGGCCAGGGCGGAGGGCTGGGCCGGGCTCGGCTACATGACCATGAAGTCGGGCGAGGCGGGCGGCCCGATCGCCAAGAACCTCGGGCCGGAGAAGACCGCCGAGCTGATTGCCGCGCTCGGCCTCGGCCCCGACGACGGCGTCGTGTTCGCGGCCGACAAGCCGCTGAAGGCCGCCAGGCTGGCCGGCCTTGCCCGCACCAAGATCGGCGAGGACCTCGGCGTGATCGAGGCGGGCACCTACAAGTTCTGCTGGGTCGTCGACTTCCCGATGTTCGAGTACGACGAGGATGCGAAGAAGATCGACTTCAGCCACAACCCGTTCAGCATGCCGCAGGGCGAGCTGCACGCGCTGGAGACGCAGGACCCGCTGACCATCCTGGCCTACCAGTACGACATCGTCTGCAACGGCATCGAGCTGTCGAGCGGCGCGATCCGGAACCACCGGCCGGAGATCATGTACAAGGCGTTCGAGATCGCCGGCTACAGCCAGGCCGACGTCGACCGCGACTTCGCCGGGATGATCAACGCCTTCAAGTTCGGTGCACCCCCGCACGGCGGCTCCGCGCCCGGCGTCGACCGCATCGTCATGCTGCTGGCGGACGAGCCCAACCTCCGCGAAGTGGTGGTCTTCCCGATGACCCAGAAGGCCGAGGACCTGATGATGAATGCGCCGTCGTTCGCGACGCCGAAGCAGCTGAGGGAGCTGTCGATCCGGGTGGTCGAATAATCGTCCCCGTTATGGGGAGGACCTGCTAGCAGTTCCCCATGACCAAACTCCGCCTCAAGAACTTCGAGAACTCGCCCGCGCTTTCATCGCACGATTATGACGAGCGGCTGAAGACGCTGCAGTTCAAGCTCGCGCAGATCCAGGCCGCCTATATCGTGCAGGGGTTGCGCGGCATCGTCGCGGTCGAGGGCTGGGACGCGAGCGGCAAGGGCGGGATGATCAAGCGCCTGACCGCCGAGCTCGACCCGCGCTTCACCGACGTCTGGTCGATCGGCGCGCCGACCAGGGAGGAACTGTCGCACCATTTCCTGTGGCGGTTCTGGCAGCGGTTGCCGGCAGCGCGCGAGATCGCGGTGTTCGACCGCACCTGGTACGGGCGGGTGCTGGTCGAGCGCGTCGACAAGCTGACGCCCAAGTCCGAATGGAAGGCCGCCTATGCGGCGATCAACGCCTTCGAGGCGGAGCACGCCGCGGCGGGCACGCGGATCTGCAAGATCTTCCTGCACACTACGCAGGCCGAGCAGGACCGGCGGCTGCGGGAGCGGCTGGAGACGCCGTGGAAACGCTGGAAGACCGGCCTCCCCGACTATCACAACCGCGCCCTGCGCGCCGACTACATCAAGGCCTATGAGGACATGTTCGACCTGACCTCGACCGACGACGCGCCGTGGCACGTCATCGCCGCCGACGACAAGAAGGTGGCCCGGCTGGCCGGCATGGAGGCGGCGGTCAACGCGCTTGGCGAGGATGTCGACCTCGGCCATCCCGACGTCGATCCCGAACTGCGCGCCACCGCGGAGGCCGCGCTGGGGGTGTCGCTCAACCTTTAGCCAAGGGTCGATTTCCCCAAGTACCACGACAGCCGCCGCGCCGGCGGGCTGAGCTGGCTGGCGGGGTGGAGCAGGTCGTACATCACGGCATTCTCCAGCACGCGCTGGACATAGGTGCGGGTCTCGAGGATCGGGATCGCCTCGATCCAGTCGACGACATCGGTGCCGGGTATGCGCGGATCGCCCTGGTTGCGGACGAACTTGCGGGCGTTGCCGGGCCCGGCGTTGTAGGCCGCCGCCGCGAGCACCCAGCTGCCGCCCAGGCTGGCGCGGACACGCTCGAAATAGGCGGCACCGAGGGTGACGTTGTAGATGGGGTCCTCGATCAGCCGCGCCTCGCTGAAGCGCAGCCCCAGCTTCGTCGCCTGCTCGGACGCGGTAGAGGGCAGCAGCTGCATCAGGCCCATGGCGTTGGCGCGGCTGGTCGCGGCGCGGTCGAACTGGCTTTCCTGTCGCGTGACCGCGTGGATGGCGGTAAAGGCCGGCGACAGCTCGGGCGGCAGCGTCAGCAGCGGATAGGCGAACGGCAGCAGGCTCAGTTCGCCCTCCGACCGCGCCGCCTTGCCCATCAGCACGCCAAGGTCTGGGCGCTGGATGGTCGGTGCCAGCTCGGCGGTCAGTTGCGCGGCTTCGGCATTGTCGCTGCGCTCGACCAGCGCGCGCATGAACAGCGTTTGGCGATTGCGGTCGCCGAGATCGCCGAGCGCCTGGGTGGCGCGGACCAGCTCGTCGGCGGCGAACCTGGCGCGGGCGGTTTGGGCGATGAAGGGCGGCGAAGCGGGGGTCAGCGCCAGCGGCCGGCCGAGCCGCTCGGTCGCGAGCTGGCCGTAGAAATAGTCCGGGTGGCGCGCCGCCGCCTCGTAATAGCGTGCCGCGTCGGGCTTCAGGCCGGCCGCCTCGGCAGCGCGGCCCGACCAGTAATCGCCGCGCGCCTGGCTGACCGGGGTCAGCGCCGCGGCGCGCGCGCCGACGAAGCGGCCGAGCGCGTCGGACGGGCGGTTCAGCTGCCGCAGCGCCACCCAGCCCGCCACCCATTCGGCGTCGATGAACGCGGCACGCTCGCCCAGCGACCGTTCCGCTAGCGCGCGGCCGAGCGGGAAGGCGGCGTGGTTGGCGGCGATCCGGTAGGCGGTGGCGGCATCGCCCTCGCGCATCGCCTCGCGCGCCATCTGGACGCGCAGCTTGAGCCACGCCTCCGGCTCGACGACGAGGCCGGGCGCATAATTGGTGGCGGCCATGACCGCGCGGGCGGCGGCCTGGTTGTTGGTCCGCCGCAGCCAGTTGACGCGGTCGAAGGTGATGCCGGGTTCGGTCGCGAGGCTGGCGGGGAGGGTGGCGAGCATGCGGTCGGCGTTGGCACCGCCGCCCTGCAGCGTGGTGCGCGCGCCCACCCACGCGGCGCGGTCGGGGGCGAGGCGGGGCAGCAGGCGGATGGCGGCGCTGGTCTGGCCGCTCCACAGCAGCCGGTCGGCGCGCGACAGGTGATCGGCGGGCGTCAGCTGCGGCCCGAAGGTGGCGAGCAGCTCGGCCTCGGTGGCGGCGTCGAGGCCGGCCGAATCCCACGCATCGCGCGCCATCGCCACCGCTTCGCCCTGCTTGCGCTGCACCAGCAGCGTCTCGGCGAGGCGGAACTTGGCGGCTGCGGTCAGCGGCGGCAGGACGTTGAAATAGGCGGTGCGCTCGGCGAACGGGGTGGCGGTGGTGATCGCCTTTTCGGCGCGGCGGCGCAGCACGACCTCCTGCGGCCAGCCGCGGTGGGCGCGCAGGAAGCCGCTGAGCTCCGCGAAGCTGGCGCGGTAGCCGTCGCGGCGCAGCCGGTCCCACTGCACGACCGCATCGAGCAGCGGGTCGCTGGGGATGCTGGCGAGCGGCGACAGGGCGAGCGTCGAGAACCGCCCGCTGGCGTTCTCAGCCAGCCGCGCGGTGTAATAGGTGCGGTTCGCCTCGGGCACAGCCGCCGCGACGGGCAGGGCGGCAACCAGACAGATCAGCGCGGCAATTGCCTTCATGGACCTCTCGACACTACAAACCCCCGTCCGCGCGCCTGTCTATGGTCCGGCGCGGCAAGGGCCAAGGACAAAGGTTCGCATGTTTTCAGGATCGATCCCGGCGCTAGTGACGCCGTTCAGGGACGGCGCGGTCGACGACGCGGCATTCCAGGCGTTCGTCGACTGGCAGATCGCCGAAGGGTCGAGCGCGCTGGTGCCGTGCGGGACGACCGGCGAATCGGCGACGCTGACCCACGACGAGCACCACCATGTCATCCGCCTGTGCGTCGAGGCGGCGGGCGGCCGCGCGCCGGTGATCGCGGGTTGCGGCTCCAACGACACCGCGACCGCACTCCAGCACCTGGCGCGCGCCGCGAAGTCCGGGGCCGACGCGGCGCTGGTCGTCTGCCCCTATTACAACAAGCCGTCGCAGGCCGGATTGATCGCCCACTACACGGCGCTGGCGGCGGCGAGCGACCTGCCAATCATCATCTACAACATCCCGGGGCGCTCGGTCGTCGACATGAGCGTCGATACGATGGCCGAGCTGGCGCAACTGCAGAACATCGTCGGGGTCAAGGACGCCACCGGCAACCTGGCTCGCGTGCCGGCGCTGCGCGCGGCGTGCGGGCTGGATTTCGTCCAGCTGTCGGGCAACGACGAGCTGGCGCTGGGGTATATTGCGACCGGCGGGCATGGCTGCATCTCGGTGACCGCCAACGTCGCGCCGCGGCTGTGCTCCGATTTCCAGGCGGCGTGTGCGGCGGGCGACTATGCCCGCGCGTTGACGCTGCATGACCGGCTATTTCCGCTCCACCTCGCGATGTTCGCCGACGCTTCGCCCGGCCCGGCCAAGTACGCGCTGGCCAAGGTGGGCCGCATGATCAACGAACTGCGCCTGCCGATCCTCAGCGCCAGCCCGGCCGCACGCGCCGCGGTCGATGCCGCGCTCACCCATGCCGGGCTCGACTGATGCCGCGTCCGAAAGGCGAGACCGGCCTCAAGGTCAAAACCGTCGCCGAGAACCGGCGGGCGCGCTATGAATTCTACATCGAGGACACCGTCGAGGCGGGCATCGCGCTGGCGGGGACCGAAGTGAAGGGCCTGCGCTCGGGCCAGGCGTCGATCGCTGAGGCCTATGCCGAGGTCAAGGACGGGCAGGTCTGGCTGGTGAACGCGACGATCCCCGAATACAAGCAGGGCAACCGCTTCAACCATGAGCCGAAACGGCCGCGCAAGCTGCTCCTCCACGAGCGCCAGATCGAGAAATTTCACGGGCTGGTGACGCGCCAGGGCATGACGCTGGTGCCGCTGTCGGTGTATTTCAACGACAGGGGCCGCGCCAAGGTCGAGCTGGCGCTGGCCAAGGGCAAGCAGCTTCACGACAAGCGCGAGACCGAGAAGACGCGCGACTGGAAGCGCGAGGCGGCGCGCGTCATGCGGGAACGCGGCTGACGTGACGCGGTTGACGAAACCGTAACCTGTGGCGCGCCATGCCGTATCCCTGAACGCTGTCCGGAGCCGCGCCACGCCACCGTCCGTCGATCATTACCCGCTGCCTTTCGCCGTGGGCGGCGACGACTGGCGGCTGGGCGAGCTGCTGGCGGTGCTGCCGCTCGGGCTGGCGCTGCTCGACAAGCAGGCCCGGCTGCTCGGCTGTAACGATGCGTTCCGGCGAACCATCGGCCACCCGTGCCCGTCCGGTTTGCCGCTTCCGCACGAGATCGCCGTTCCCGACGACCGCGCGATGCTGGTTCGCGCCATCGACGAGGCGCTGAACAGCGGCAAGGTCCCGGTCGAACTGCGGGTCCGGACGATGTCGCGTCCCGACGAATCGCTGGTGGTGACGCTGGCGCGCTCGCCGACCGGCGTCGAGGCGGCGCTGCTGGTCGCGGTGCGCGATATCGGCGAGCAGCTGCGCCTCGAGCGCCAGGTCGCGCAGGTGACGCGGATGCAGGCGATCGGCCAGCTCGCGGGCGGCGTCGCGCACGACTTCAACAATATCCTGACCGCCGACCTCGGCCTCGTTGAACAGATGCTGGCGCGCCACGTCGCCGGTGACGCCGACCACGCCGACCTTGAAGAACTGCGCGTCAACGCGCTGCGCGGTGCGACGCTGGTGCGGCAGCTGCTCGCATTTGCGCGGCAGCAGACGTTGCGCCTGCAACTCGTCGATCCGCGCACCGCCATCCGGACGCTCGCGCCGCTGCTCCAGCGGCTGCTCGGCGAAAGCGTCGTGCTGGCGCTCGAACTCGACTCGGTCGGGCCGATTCGGGTCGATCCCGGACAGATCGAACAGGTCATCGTCAACCTCGCCGTCAACGGCCGCGACGCGATGCCCGGCGGCGGCCGGCTGGTCATCGCCACCCGCGCCGTCGCGGCCGCCGATGTCCCGGCGCTGGGCCACAACGTCATGGCGCCGGGCGATTATGTCGAGATCGCGGTGTGTGATTCGGGCACCGGCATCCCGACCGAGCTCGGCGCCAAGATCTATGAGCCGTTCTTCACCACCAAAAGCGGCGGCCAGGGCACCGGGCTCGGGCTGTCGACCGTCTACGGCATCGTCAAGCAATCGGGCGGCTTCGTCTTCAACGCCCCGCAGGACGGCGGCGGCACGGTGTTCAGCCTGTATTTCCCGCGCGCCGAAGGCGAAGCCGCGGTCGCCGCGCCGCCGCCCGTCGCGCTCACCGCCGACGACCGCCAGCTTGCCGTGCTGCTGGTAGAGGATGACCGCGCCGTGCGGATGGTGCTGCAGCGCGCGCTCGCCAATGCCGGGTTCACCGTGACGGTCGCCGCCGATGCGCTCGCGGCGCTGCCGCTGATCGACGATCCCGCGACCCGCATCGACGTGCTGGTCTCCGACGTCATGATGCCCGGCATGGACGGCGGCCAGCTTGCCGCCCACGCCCGCACGCGACGGCCCGGCCTGCCGGTGCTGCTGATGTCGGGCTATGCCGAACCGGCGCGTCGCCCGGCGACGGCGGACGAGCGCATCGATTTTCTCGCCAAGCCGTTCAGCGGGGCGGCGCTGATCGCCGCCATCCGCGCGGCGGCAACCACCGCTTGAGACGGTTGCCGGGGGGTGCTAAAATGACCCTGTCCCGCACCGACCCGAAGGTAGCGCCAGGGTTATGATTTTTGGCTAGCGGGTGGGAGTTGGCGGCTCAGATGCAGCGCGTGCTGATTGTCGAGGACGAAGTGCTGATCGGCCTGGTGCTCGAGGATATCCTCGAGATGCTGGGCTGCGCGGTTGCGGGTAGCGCCGAATCGCTCGACACGGCAGCGGCACTGCTCGACGGCCTGGGCCGCGACGGCTTCGATATCGCGATCCTCGATGTCCATATCGGCGGCGATCCGGTCTATCCGCTCGCCGACCGGATTGCGGCGCTCGGCAAGCGCATCATCTTCGCCACCGGCTCGCACCGCGACACGCTGCCCGAGCGCTTTGCCGGCTGCGGGGTGCTCGAGAAGCCTTATGCCTTTGCCGCCGTCGAGACGCTGATGACGCCCCGCAAGCTCACTGCCTGAATTATTTGTTCGCGGCTTGTTCCCGTGGAACATTAGTGGTACATCAGTCGCCTTGTAGGGGCGTCAACCGACCGCTAGGGAGAGCGAAGTGGCTGCAAATTTGAAGGTAGTGGACGGCGTGGGGGCAATTTCCAAGGCTGACGACAAGGCGAGTGCCGACAAGGCGCGCGCGCTCGAGGCGGCGCTGGCGCAGATCGACCGCGCCTTCGGCAAAGGCTCGGCGATGAAGCTGGGTTCGCGCGAGACGATGGAGGTCGAGTCGATCTCATCGGGCTCGCTCGGGCTCGACATCGCGCTCGGCATCGGCGGGCTGCCGCGCGGCCGGGTCATCGAGATCTACGGCCCTGAAAGCTCCGGCAAGACGACGCTGGCGCTGCACGCCATTGCCGAAGCCCAGAAGATCGGCGGCACCGCCGCGTTCGTCGATGCCGAGCACGCGCTCGACCCGGCCTATGCCAAGAAGCTCGGCGTCAACATCGATGAGCTGATCGTTTCGCAGCCCGACACCGGCGAGCAGGCGCTGGAAATCGTCGATACTTTGGTCCGCTCCAACGCCGTCGACGTGCTGGTCATCGATTCGGTCGCCGCGCTGGTGCCGCGGGCCGAGATCGAGGGCGAGATGGGCGACAGCCACGTCGGCCTGCAGGCCCGGCTGATGTCGCAGTCGCTCAGGAAGCTGACCGGCTCGATCAGCCGCTCGCGCTGCATGGTGATCTTCATCAACCAGCTGCGCATGAAGATCGGCGTGATGTACGGCAACCCGGAGACCACTACCGGCGGCAACGCGCTGAAGTTCTACGCCAGCGTGCGCCTCGACATCCGCCGCACCGGCCAGATCAAGGACCGCGACGAGGTCGTGGGCAATACGACGCGGGTCAAGGTCGTCAAGAACAAGGTCGCGCCGCCGTTCAAGCAGGTCGAGTTCGACATCATGTACGGCGAGGGCGTGTCGCGGCTCGGCGAGATTCTCGACCTCGGCGTCAAGGCCGGTGTCGTCGAGAAGTCGGGCGCGTGGTTCAGCTACGACTCGATCCGCATCGGCCAGGGCCGCGAGAACTCGAAGAAGTATCTCAAGGACAATCCCGACATGGCCGCCAGGATCGAGAAGACGATCCGCGACAATGCCGCCGGGATTTCCGAGGTGCTGATGACCGGCGGGCCGGATGCGGACGACGGCGACGACGCCGAGATGTAGGGCGCGTGCCCCCGGCCGTCCGGGCCGGGGGCGCCCGCTGCTGACGGGGAGCGGGCGATGAACGAGGCGATGCGCGACTATTGGAACGGTGATGTCGGCCGGACCTGGGTCGACATGCAGGTGCGCATGGACACCGCCCTGGCGCCGGTCACGGCGGCGTTGCTGGACGCGGCGGCGGCGAAGCCGGGCGAGAGGGTCCTCGATATCGGCTGCGGCTCGGGCGCGACGACGCTGGCCTTTGCCGCCGCGGCCGGTGCGACCGGCCACGTTACCGGGGCCGACATTTCCGCCCCGCTGCTCGACCTCGCCCGCAGCTGCGCCGAGGGGACCACCGCCGCCTTTGTCGAGGCCGATGCCGCGAGCTTCGCGACGACGCTGCACTTCGACCTGATCGTCTCGCGCTTCGGTGTGATGTTCTTCGATGATCCGGTGGCGGCGTTCGCGCATATCCGGACGCTCGCCGCCCCCGATGCCCGCCTTGCCTTTGCCTGCTGGCGCGCGCCCACCGACAACTGCTGGGCGACCTTGCCGATCGCCGCACTTGGCGACCTGCTGCCGGTGTCGGTGCCCGACGATCCGCACGCGCCCGGGCCGTTCGCCTTTGCCGACGTCGGTCGCGTCCGGACCATCCTTGCCGAGGCCGGCTGGCACGATGTCGCAACGACAGCGTTCGACTTCGCCATGCGTATGGGCGACGGCGAGGATCCTGCCGCCGCGGCGACGAACTTCTCGCTCCGGATCGGCCCCGCCTCGCGCGCCATTACCGAGGCCGGGGCTATCGATCGCGCTGCGGTCGAGGCGGCGCTGGCGCGTGCCTTTGCAGCGGCGGCGGTGGACGGCATCGTCGCATTGCCGGCCGCGGTCTGGCTCGTCACCGCCCGCGCTTGAGATGCGGCGGGCCGTGTCCTAAGTCCGGCACATGACTTCCACCAACGATATCCGGCGCGCCTTCCTCGACTATTTCGCAGCTGCGGGTCACACAGTCGTGCCGTCCGCGCCGCTGGTGCCGCAGAACGACCCGACGCTGATGTTCGTCAACGCCGGCATGGTGCCGTTCAAGAACGTCTTCACCGGCCTCGAGACGCGGCCCTATGTCACCGCCGCGTCGTCGCAGAAGTGTGTGCGGGCGGGCGGCAAGCACAACGACCTCGACAATGTCGGCTACACCGCGCGCCACCACACGTTCTTCGAGATGCTCGGTAATTTTAGTTTCGGCGACTATTTCAAGGACGCCGCGATCACCCACGCCTGGACGCTGCTGACCCGCGAATTCGGCATTGATCCGGCCCGCCTGACCGTCACCGTCTATCACACCGACGACGAGGCGTTCGACCTGTGGCAGCGCATCGCCGGGCTGCCGCCGGAGCGCATCATCCGCATCGCCACCAGCGACAATTTCTGGTCGATGGGCGACACCGGGCCGTGCGGGCCGTGCAGCGAGATCTTCTACGACCACGGCGACCATATCCCCGGCGGCCCGCCCGGCAGCCCGGACGAGGACGGCGACCGCTTCGTCGAGATCTGGAACTTGGTGTTCATGCAGTATGAGCAGGTCGACGCCGCGACCCGCCTCGACCTGCCGCGCCCGTCGATCGACACCGGCATGGGCCTCGAACGCATCGCCGCGGTGCTGCAGGGCGTCCACGACAATTACGACACCGACACCTTCAAGGCGCTGATCGCCGCGTCGGGCGAGCTGACCGGCACCGCCACCGACGGGGCCAACACCGCCTCGCACCGGGTCATCGCCGACCATCTCCGCGCCAGCGGCTTCCTGATCGCCGACGGCGTGCTGCCTGCGGCGGAGGGGCGCGGCTATGTGCTGCGCCGGATCATGCGCCGCGCCATGCGCCACGCGCAGATCCTGGGTGCGCCCGGACCGCTGATGCACCGGCTCGTCCCCGCGCTGGTTGCGCAGATGGGGCCGGCGTTCCCCGAGCTGCTGCGCGCCCAGCCGCTGATCGAGGCGACGTTGCTGGAGGAGGAAACGCGTTTCCGGATAACGCTGACGAACGGCCTGCGGCTGCTCGACGAGGTGACCGCGACGATGGCGCCCGGCGGCACCCTGCCCGGCGCGACCGCGTTCAAGCTCTACGACACGTTCGGCTTCCCCTACGACCTGACCGAGGACGCGTTGCGCGGCCAGGGCTTCGGCATCGACCGCGCCGGCTTCGACGCCGCGATGGCCGAGCAGAAGCGTGCCGCGCGCGCCGCCTGGGCGGGCTCCGGACAGGCGGCGTCGGAGGCGGTGTGGTTCGACATCGCCGAAGCCGAGGGCACGACCGAATTCGTCGGCTATTCGACGACGACCGCCCAGGCCCGCGTCGTGGCGCTGGTGAAGGACGGGGCGCGCGTCGACAGCGCGGCCGCCGGCGACACGGTTGCAGTGGTCCCCAACCAGACGCCGTTCTACGGCGAGTCGGGCGGCCAGCAGGGTGACGCCGGCACCATCGCCGGCGACAACGGCCTGCAGATCTCCGTCGCCGACACCGCCAAGCCGCTGGGCAAGCTCCACGTCCACCTCGGCACCGTCGAGGCCGGCACGATCCGCGTTGGCGACACGGTAACGCTTGCCATCGACGCCGGCCGCCGCGACCGGCTGCGCAGCAATCACTCGGCGACCCACCTGCTGCACGCGGCGCTGCGGCGGCGGCTGGGCGCGCACGTCACGCAGAAGGGCTCGCTGGTTGCCCCCGACCGGCTGCGCTTCGATTTCAGTCAGCCTAGGGCGATGACGCCGGACGACATCGCCGCGGTTGAGGCCGAGGTGAACGGGCACATCCGCCATAACCAGGCGGTCACCACCCGCCTGATGACCCCCGACGCCGCCGTGGCCTCGGGCGCGATGGCGCTGTTCGGCGAGAAATACGGCGACGAGGTGCGGGTGCTGTCGATGGGCCTGAACGACACGGCCGACTATTCGGTCGAGCTGTGCGGCGGCACCCATGTCAACGCATTGGGTGACATCGGCCTGTTCAAGATCGTCGCGGAAACCGCGGTCGCGGGCGGAATCCGCCGCATCGAGGCGCTGACCGGCGAGGCGGCGCGCCAGCATCTGACCGACCGCGAAACGGCGCTAAAGGAGGCCGCGGCGGCCCTGAAGAGCCAGCCTGCAGAGGTGCCGGCCCGCGTCGCCGGGCTGATCGAGGATCGCCGCCGGCTGGAGCGCGAGCTCGCCGACGCCAAGCGTGCGCTGGCGCTGGGGGGCGGTGCCGCCAAGACCGACGCGAGCGCGCCGGAGCAGGTCGGCGGCATGGGCTTCGTCGGGCAGGTCATTGCCGGGCTGGACGCCAAGAACCTGCGCGGCCTCGTCGACGATGCCAAGAAGCAGCTCGGCAGCGGCGTCGCGGTGCTGGTCGCGGTCAACGACGGGCGTGCCAGCGTTGCGGTCGGGGTCACCGACGACCTGACGGCGCGGACCAGCGCGGTCGACCTGGTGCGGCTGGCGGCGGCGGCGGTAGGCGGGCAGGGCGGGGGCGGTCGCCCCGACATGGCGCAGGCCGGCGGACCGGACGGGGCGAAGGCGGCAGACGCGGTCGCCGCGGTCAAAGCGGCGCTCGGCGGACTGGCGGCCGCCGCCTGACCCGCGGACCGGTCAGGCCCGCGCCATCACAACACGCTCCAGAATGACCAGCGGCATCGAACCCTGGCGCAGCACGTCGTGGAAGGCCTTCGGGTCCCACGCCGCGCCCTGCTTGGTGCGAACCCGGCCGCGCAGCTCGACCCATTTGGTGTGCCCGACCTTGTAGCTCAGCGCCTGCGCAGGGCCGACGGCGTAGCGGTCGATCTCGCGCTGGATGCGCGGCCGTGCCGATCCGGTGACGCCGATCAGATAGTCGGTCGCCTTCTCGCGGCTCCAGCGCTTGTAGTGGATGCCGGTGTCGGTCACCAATCGCCCGGCGCGGAACAGGAAGCTCTGCAGACAGCCGATGCGGCCGAGCGGATCACCCTCGTAGACCCCAAGCTCGTCGGCGACCTGCTCGAGGCCGAGGCGGTGGACATCGGCGGGGCTGAACTCGGTGGTGGTCGAGGCCTTCACCGCAGCGGCGTAATAGGCGTCGCCATCGGGTAGCCGCCAGACGCCGGCATCGTGGGTCGCCTTGGCCCGGAGCGCGGTGATCGCGGCGATGTGGCGATCGAGTGCCGGGAACACCTGGGCCTCGACGATCTGCGTGGCGCGACCGGCATAGTCGGCGGTCAGGCCGGCGGCCTTGGACCGGCGGACGACCGATTCGACCAGCACGGTCGCCGCCGCAGGCTGGCCGCGCAGCGCGTTCAGCTGCTGCAGCGTCGTGTCGAGGGCGAAGTCGGGGGCGAAGATACCGCGCGCGGCGTCGGCCTGTTGCCGCGCCAGGCTGTCGTCGAGCGCCTTGGGGAAGCCCGACAGGCGGGACAGGTAAGCATCGGCATCATCGGCGGTGGCGATCTTGTGCTGGGAATCGAGGAAGTCCGGGATCGACTGGTAGGGCCCGTGGCGCTGGGCGATGACGTAGGGCTGGAAATTGCCGCGCGCCGATCCGAGGGTGAATCTGGTTTCCGAGGCGACGGTACGGGCGAGGTCGTAGTCGAGTTGTGACTTTGGCGATAATTCCGAACGATCGATCCGGCGGAGGCGGGCGAGGCGGTCCTTGACCCGTCCGAGGCGGGCCTGGTTGCCGGCGGCGGAATAGTCATTCAGCTGCGATTTCAAGCGGATACGCGCGCCCTTGTCGAGGCCGAGGTTGGTCGCCTGCTCCGGCGATTCGTCGACGCCCTGGTTGAAGAACACGTCGAGCAGGGTGGCGAGCTTCGCATCCTCCGACGTCGCGGCGCGGAGCGCGGCGGGCAGCGCGGCGGCGATGCCGGCGAGCGCGCGGAGGAGGCAAGGAATTGGCGGCGATGCATGAGACGGCTCCGGGCGCTTACCCGGCCCTTGCTGCGGCGGCCCATCGGCGGGGTCAAGAAAAAGGGCCGCCCGGTTGCGCGGGCGGCCCTTGAGGGCGACGGGGAGGGGCCCGTCGACAGGGTTTTAGTTGGACGACGCCGTGGAGGCGATGCCGAGCTGGGCGACGTCCATGCCCAGCGCCTTGGCGGCGAGGGCGAACTTCTTGCCGGCCTCGAAGCGGTTGTCGCCGGCGCACAGAGCTTCGCCGGTGCGGATGGTGGTCAGCGCCTTGCGGGCGACATCGGGCTGCGCGGTGGCGGCGGCGGCGCGCAGCTGCGTCGGCGCGTTGGTGCAGTCGATGGTGGCAGCGGCGACCGGGGTGGCGGCGGTGCCGAGGAAAGCCGCGCTGATGGCGAGGGCGATCGGCGCGGCGACGAGGATACGAATGTTCATGGCGTCTCTCCTTCAGTGCGGGCCGGGATGACCCTTGGTTGAGCAATACTCAAAACTACTGAGTGCCGCTTTAAGTGACGCTCAGAATGCGGTCAAGTGCAATCTGAGTGCCGGTCAGAAGTTTTTCTTTACCACGAGATTGCTGCAGCGCAGCAAGGAATTTTAGCGGGGGCCGCCGTCGCCGCCCGGACGCCTGAGGCTGGTGTAGGTCGACCACCAGCGGGCGGGCACGGCGCGGCTCGCCGCTGCCGCCGATGCCATGTCGCCGAACAGGCCGAAGACGCTGGCCCCCGAGCCCGACATCCGGCCCAGCACCAGACCCGGCCGCGTCGCCAGCCAGTCCAGCACATCGGCGATGACGGGCGCGAGGCGAACCGCGGGGGCGGTCAGGTCGTTGCGCAGGTCGCGCAGGTCGGCGGCCGGGTCGAGCGCGCCGCGGTCCTGCCCGTCCCATGCCGCGAACACCGGGCCGGTCGGGACGGCGACGCGCGGATTGATGAGCAGCACCGGCAGGCCATCGACGCCGGGGTCGATCGGGTGCAGCCGCTCGCCGCGCCCGGTGCCGAGGCAGGGTTGGCTGGCGACGCAGGCGGGTACGTCCGCCCCGAGGCCCGCGGCGACCGTTTCCAGCGCGGCGCGGTCGTAGCCGAGGCCCCACATCCGGTTCAGCAGGCGCAGCGCCGCGGCGGCATCGGCGGAGCCACCGCCGAGGCCCGCCGCCACCGGGATGCGTTTGGTCAGGTGCAGGGCGGCCCGGGCCGGGACACCCGCCGCCGCCGCCAGGGCGCGGGCGGCGCGCAGGACGAGATTGTCGTCGCCGCCGCCCGCCGGTCCGGCATAATCGCCGTCGATCGTCAGGCTGAGCGTTGCCGCGGGTTCCGCACCCAATGTGTCGCCGAACGCGGTGAAAGCGAAGATCGTCTCCAGCGCGTGATAGCCGTCGGCCTGCCGGGCGCGGACGTGGAGCGCGAGATTGAGCTTGGCGTGGGCGGGTTCGACGAGGTGGCGCGGGTCGGGCGACAGTATGACCGTCATCTGGCCTGCGACGCCAGCGCCGTGGCCACGTCGAGCCCGTAGTCGAGCTTCTTCGCCAGCGTCTCGCGCGCCTTGGGCGTCGGGTCGAGATCGAGCGACGAGCGCCAGCGGAAGCGCGCCTCGATCCGCCGCCCCTGCCGCCAATAGGCGTCACCCAGATGCTCGTTGATCGTCGGGTCGCCGGGCTCGGCGGCAACAGCGCGTTCGAGCGTCGCCACCGCGGCCGCATAGTCGCCGAGCCTGAACTGGGCCCAGCCCAGAGAATCGGTGATGAAGCCGTCGTCGGGCTTCAGCCGCGCCGCGCGCTCGACCAGCGCCTTCGCCGCGGGCGTATCCTGGCCCCGGTCGAGCATCGCGTAGCCGAGATAGTTGAGCACGGTCGGCTCGTCGGGGGCGAGACTGAGCGCGAGGCGCAGGTCGGGTTCGGCGCGGGCCCAGTCGGCGGCCTGCTCATAGCTCGAGCCGCGCAGGAAATAGAGGATCCAGCCGGGCTTGCCGCCCGGCGCGAGCGCGATCGCCTTGTCGTAGGAGGCGGCGGCGGCGGTGTAGCGTTCGGCCTTGCGCTGCCAGTCGCCGAGCCGCGCCCAGGCGTCGCCGTCCGCAGTGGCGATCCGCGTGGCGGCGACGAGCGCCGCCTCCGCCTCGGCACCGCGCCCGGCGTCGCCCAGCACCTCGGCGCGGCGCGCCTGCCCGATGACCGCGAGCGCGTCGCCGGGTGCGATTCGGGCATAGGCCGCGAGCGCCGGGTCGTTGAAGCCGCTGCGCGCCAGCACGTCGCCGGCGATCAGCCACGAGGCGGCGTTGTTCGGACCGAGGAAGGTTGCGACGCGCGCGAACACCAGCGCCAGCGCGACCGGCTTGTCGCGCGACAGGTCGGTCGCCAGCCGCGCGCAGACCCAGCCGACGCCGTTGCGCGGATCGCTCGCCAGCCCGCCGATCCGCTTGCCCGACGCCAGCCGCGCGCGGGCCTGCAGAATGACCGCGTCGGCGTTCGACGTCTGCAGCGCCTTCGCCGCGCCGGCCATGTCGCCGGCCTGCTGCAGCGCGTCCGCCTCGGCGACCGCAAGGAAGCTGATCCCCGGCCCGCTGCCGGCCCGGAGCGTCCGATAGGCGGCGGCGGCATCGGCCCAGCGCCCGGCGGCGGCGAGCATGTGCGCGCGGGCTTCGGCGACATAGGATTTGGCGAAGCCGACCATCGTGTCGGGATCGAGCTTGGCCAGCGCCGCATCGGTCTGGCCGCGACCGAACAGCGTCCACGCCTCGACGATCGGGGCCAGCACGGCGGCATAGCCGACATCGGCGATGCCGGCGCGGGCAGCGTCGGCGGCCTTCCAGTCGCGGCGCTCCAGCGCGTCCGCCAGGCGGATCAGCGCGACGGTCGAATCGCCCTTGCCCGATGCGGCGAGACCGTTGGCGAGGCTGACTGCCAGCCGCTCGTCGCCCGCCGCAACCGCCAGCTCGAAGGCGCGCTGCGCTACCGCCGGGTCGCCGGGGTCGCGTTTCCGGGCGGCGTCGGTGAAGCGCGCGGCGTCGAGCAGCCGGTCGTTGTCGGCGGCGAAGCGGCCGAGCAGATAGTCGCGCACGCCGCTGTCGGGCGTCTCGCGCGGCACGGCGTGCGCCGCGGTGGCGGCGGTCAGCAGGAGCAGGGCGAGGGCGGGCTTCATGGTCTGCAGTTTGCGCGCGGACGGCTGCAAAGGGAAGCAGGGGTTGCTCAGCGCGACAACAGGCGGCGTTGCAGCAGGGCGGGAAGGCCGCGCCGCCCATCGGCGATCAGGACGATGACGACCGCTTGGTCGACGACCTTGTAGATCAGCCGGTAGGGGCGGAGCGACAGCTGACGATAACCGCGGTGGCTGAGCCCCTCGAGCTCGGGCGGCACCGGGCCGCGCAGCGGGAAAGTCTCGAGCACTGCCGCTGCTTCGATCATCCGCTCGACCGGCGCAGCCGCGACCGCGGGCGATGCATGGACGGTCAGATAGTCGTGGATCGATGCCAGATCGCCGTCCGCATCGGCGCTGATCACGACGTCGAAACGACGCGGCATCAGGGTGCCAGTTTGGCCTTCAACTCGGCGATCGCTTCGCGGAACGGCCTGGTTCGTCCCGCGGCGATGTCCGCTTCGCCCAGCGCCAGTATCTTCAGCAGTGCCAGAGTGGCTTGCGTCTCCTCGTACGACGCGACGTCCTGCAGCACCGCCTTCGCCTCGCCGTTCTGCGTGATCACCAGCGGCTCCCGGCTGTCGGCGAGCTCCAGCAGCACCTCGGCGGCGTTCGCCTTGAAATAGCTGATCGGCTTGATCTGGGTCGAATAGCGCATGGCCGGAATATGGACCGAATTCGGTCCGCCGGCAGCATCACATGTTCGGGTAGTTCGGACCGCCGCCGCCCTCCGGCACCACCCAGTTGATGTTCTGGGTCGGGTCCTTGATGTCGCAAGTCTTGCAGTGGACGCAGTTCTGCGCGTTGATCTGGAACTTCGGCGTGCCCTCGACCTCGACCACCTCGTACACCCCGGCCGGGCAGTAGCGCTGCGCCGGCTCGTCGTAGAGCGGCAGGTTGTGCAGGATCGGCACGTCGGGATCGCGCAGCGTCAGGTGGACCGGCTGGTCCTCCTCGTGGTTGGTGTTCGACAGGAAGACGCTCGACAGCCGGTCGAACGTGATGACGCCGTCGGGCTTGGGATAGACGATCGGCTGGACATCGCCCTTCTGCTTCAGCTGCTCGTTGTCGAGGTCATGGCCGAGTGTGAACGGCATGCGGATGCCCAGATGCTCGGCCCACATCGTCACGCCGGCAACCAGCGTGCCGAGCAGATTGCCGAACTTCTCCACCGCCGGCAGCGTGTTGCGGACGCCGCGCAGCTCGTCATAGACCCAGCTGCCTTCGTAGGCGGTCTGGTAGGCCGCGAGCGCGTCGCCGGCACGCTGGCTGACGATCGCCTCGACTGCGGCGTCGGCGGCCATCATGCCGGTCTTCATCGCGGTGTGGCTGCCCTTGATGCGCGGCACGTTGACGAAGCCGGCCGAGCACCCGATCAGCGCGCCGCCGGGGAAGGTCAGTTTCGGCACCGACTGCCAGCCGCCGTCGTTGATGGCGCGCGCGCCGTAGCTCACCCGCCGCCCGCCGGTCAGCATCTCCCGGATTGCCGGGTGCGTCTTCCAGCGCTGCATTTCCTCGAATGGCGACAGATACGGGTTCGAATAGTTGAGCCAGGTGACGAACCCCAGCGCCACCTGCCCGTTCGCCTGATGGTAGATGAAGCCGCCGCCGTTCGCGTCGGTCAGCGGGAAGCCCTGGGTGTGGATGACCATGCCCGGCACGTGCTTGCCGGGCTCGATATCCCACAGCTCCTTGATGCCGAGGCCGTAGACCTGCGGCTGGCTGTCCTTCGCCAGGTCGAAGTGGCGGATCAGCTGCTTCGACAGATGCCCGCGCACGCCTTCGGCGAAGAACGTGTACTTGGCGTGGAGTTCGAGGCCGGGCTGGTAGCTGTCCTTACGGGTGCCGTCCTTCGCCACGCCCATGTCGCCGGTGGCGACGCCCTTGACCGAGCCGTCGTCGTTCCACAGGATTTCGGCCGCCGCGAAACCGGGGAAGATCTCGACGCCGAGCCCCTCCGCCTGGACGGCGAGCCAGCGGCAGAAATTGCCAAGGCTGAGCGTGTAGCAGCCCTTGTTGTTCATGAACGGCGGCATCAGCGCGTGCGGGAATTCGGTCTTGCCCGTGTCGCTCAGGATCCAGTGGTGGTTATGCGTCACCGGCACCGTCAGCGGGCTGTCGAGGTCCTGCCAGTCGGGCAGCAGCTCGTCGAGCGCACGGGGATCGACGACCGCGCCCGACAGGATGTGCGCGCCGATCTCGGAGCCCTTCTCCAGCACGCAGACCGCCAGCTCGATGCCGGCTTTCGCCGCCGCCTGCTTGGCTCGGATCGCGGCGCTCAGCCCGGCCGGGCCACCGCCGACGATGACCAGGTCGTAGGGCATCGATTCACGTGTCGACATTCAAACTCCTCGGCCCACGGATTCAACCCGTCGCGGCTTTGCCATCGTTCGTCAGATACTGACGCCCGTTACCGTTGACCAGAGCGTCAACCGTCGCAGAGTGGCGGCCGTGAGCGGGGGTGCCCAACAACTGTCTTCACGCGACGCGCTGGCGGCGCTCGCCTGGCTTGTCGATGCCGGGGTCGATACCCTTGTCGACGATCGGCCGTTCGCCTGGCTGGCGGTGCCCGACGCGATCCAGATTCCGCCGCCTCCGGTCAGCGAGGTCGCTGTGCCGTGCGAGGCCGATGCGGTGGTCGCGGCGGTGGCGAGCGTCACCGGCATCGACAGCCTTGCCGCGCTGGAAGCCGCGCTTGCCGAATTCGACGGCTGCGCGCTGGCGACGCACGGCAACCCGCCGCTGTTCGCCGCGGGGACGCCCGGCAGTCCTCTGATGCTGATCGGCGACATGCCCTCGGCAGCGGGCGTGCTCGGCGGCGACGCGGGGCTGCTGCTCGACCGGATGCTGGCGGCGATCGGACTGGGCCGCGACACCGCCTATCTCGCCAACCTCGTCTATTGGCCGACGCCCGGCGGGCGCGGACCCGCGGCGGCGGAGATCGCCGCCTGCGCGCCGTTCCTGCGCCGCCAGATCGAGCTGGCCAAACCGCGTGCCATCCTGGCGCTCGGCGGCGCCGCAGCCGCCGCGCTGACCGGGGCAGGGGCGGGCATCAACCGGCTGCGCGGCAAGTGGCAGACGCTCGGCGGCGGCGACGTGCCCGTCCTGCCGAGCTTCCACCCGACGCAATTGCTCGCCCAGCCCGGCCTCAAGGCGCTGGCGTGGCGTGACCTGCAGGCGCTGAAGGCCCGGCTCGATGCTTAGGGCGCTGATCATCGCGGCACTGTTGCCGGTCGCCGCGCACGCCGCCGACGAGACGAACGCATCCATCGACATCGTCGTCACCGGCCAGGGTAGCGGCATCACCGCATCGCAGCGCCGGGTGCCGCAGCAGCTGAACGGCGGCGAGCGCGCCGCCTATACCCAGATCTTCCGCGACATCGACGCCGGCCGCACCGGGCCGGCGGAGGCCGGACTGGCGGGGCTGCCCGCCGGCGTCCTGACCGGCACAGCGCGCGCACAGCTGATGCTCGCCAAGGGGCTGGGCCGCGCCAGCCTCGACGAGATGAACCTGTGGCTGCACGCCAACGCCGACCTGCCGCAGACGCCGAAGGTACTGCAGCTGGTCGCGCGGCTCGGCGCGCCGGCGGTGGTGCCGCCGGTCCAGCATGCCTATCGAACCGTCAGCTTCTCGACGCCGATGGCACCGCGCGCCGCGCAGGGCTTCGGGCTGGCGGGCGACGTCTCGCTGGCAAGCCGCCTGAAGCCGCTGCTCGCCGCCGACCGCAACGCCGAGGCGGAGACCGCGTGGCAGCAGCTGAGCGACAACGCTTCGGAGCCGGTCGCCACCGAATGGGCGCAGCGCACGGGGTGGAGCTATTACATCGGCGGCGACGACCTGTCTTCGCAGCGCATGGGTCTGTATGCGGCGCAAGGGTCGGGCGAATGGGCGGCACTCGGGGCATGGGTCGCGGGCCTCGCGGCGTTCCGGCAAGGCGACTGCGAGGCGGCGGCGAAGGCGTTCGACACCATCGCCACCAAGCTCGCCAGCCCCGACCTTGCCGCCGGCGGCGCGTACTGGGCCAGCCGCGCGCATCGCCAGTGCAACCGTGCGGGCGACGCGCAGACGCGGCTGACCCGCGCGGCTGCCTATGGCGACCGGTTCTACAGCATCCTCGCGCGCCGCGTGCTGGGCCAGGATTTCGGCCTCGACTGGGCCGAGCCCGACTTCATCACCGCCGACTGGAACACGCTGTCGGCGCTGCCGGGCGCCAAGCGCGCCGCGGCGCTGGTCGAGATCGGGCAGCTCGGGCTGGCCGACCGCGAGCTCAAGTATCTGGCGTCGACCGCCGATCCGACCGCCTATGCGCCGCTGCTGCGGTTGTCGGCGCGGCTCAACCTGCCCGCGACGCAATACTGGCTGGCCCAGCATCCGCCGCTCGGGCAGGAGACGCCGCTGTCGGCGCGCTTCCCGGCCCCCGACTGGCGGCCAGCGGGCGGCTGGCGGGTCGACCGCAACCTGGTCTTCGCGCATGCGCTGCAGGAATCGAACTTCCAGACCACTGCGACCAGCCGCACCGGCGCAAAGGGCATCATGCAGCTGATGCCCGGCACCGCGAAGCTGATGACCGCGCGCATGGCCGACGGCACCACCGTGGAAGTTGCCGCGATGCGCGACCTGACCGACCCGGAGTTCAACGTCGAGCTCGGCCAGTCCTACCTCCAGTCGCTGCGCGACATGAGCTACACCGGCGGGCTGCTGCCCAAGGTGGTCGCTGCCTATAACGCCGGGCCGGGATCGGTGCAGAAGTGGAACACGACGCTGCGCGACAACGGCGACCCGCTGCTGTTCATCGAGTCGATCCCGTTCAAGGAGACCCGCCACTACGTCGAGGTCGTGCTGCGCAACTTCTGGATGTACCAGCTGCGCGACGATGCGGCGACGCCCAGCCTCGACGCGCTGGCCCGCGACCTGTGGCCGAAATTCCCCGGCATGGTCGGGCAGGACGGCGTCCAGGTCGTGCCGACCTTCGTCGCGCCGCCGGTGCCGCGCTACCTCGGCCCCGACCTGCCGCTGGACGACATGGTGATCGCCAGTGCCGGTTGACGAAAGCCGCATTTTCAAGCCCGTCCGCATCGCCGTCCTGACCGTTTCCGACACCCGCACTGCCGCCGACGACACGTCGGGCGACACGCTGGTCGCGCGGCTAGCCGGCGCGGGGCATGTGCTGGCGGCGCGCGCCATCCTCCGCGATGACGTGCCGGCATTAGCGGCGCAATTGACCGCGTGGATCGACGACGCCGGCGTCGACTGTATCATCACGACCGGCGGCACCGGTCTGACCGGCCGGGACGTCACGCCGGAAGCCTTCGCGCAGGTCTGGGACAAGGAAATACCAGGTTTCGGGGAGCTGTTCCGCTGGCTCAGCTACCAGAGCATCGGCACCTCGACCGTCCAGTCCCGCGCCACCGCGGGCGTGGCGCGCGGCACCTATCTATTCGCGCTGCCCGGCTCGACGGGCGCGGTCAAGGACGGCTGGGACGGCATCCTGTCGACCCAGCTCGACAGCCGCCACCGGCCTTGCAACTTCGTCGAGTTGATGCCCCGCCTGACCGAGCGCTGACGCATCGATTTGTCGATTTTATCCAATGAATGGCCCGGCCCCGCGGCGATAAGCCGCCGGCAGGGGCAACAGCCGAGCGGCGGAGAAACTCCGCCGCTCGGACTGTTTTCAGCGCCAGTGTCGTTTCAGTGGTCGCCGCCGATCCCGTAGCGCACGATCACCGGTGCCGGGCAGCGATCGACTTCGCGATAGACCGTCAGCACGTGATTGGCCGGCGGCAGGTCGCCCAGCCGTCGGACCTTGGCCGCCGAAGCGCCGCCGGCCTCGTGGAGGATCGGCTGGTCAGGGCAATCGAGCCGCTGCGGCTGCGGCACGGCGACGGCAGCGGCGATCAGCGAAACGAGCATGGCATGGCTCCTGCGGCGACGTTCGGAGCGTAGCACAGGTGGCGGAAGCGCTCAAATGTTCTTGTCTTGTTCCATGTGGAACACTAGGCTCGTGCCATGCTCAACCCCGAGCTCCGGTCCGGCCGCGGTGCGCCCGCCAACGCCCGCAGCGCGCGCTTCGACGATCCGGCGCGCGAGGCGGACGGCGACTGGCTCGACGCGCGTGACGAGCTCGACGGCGCGCCGCCGCTGAGGACCGAGGTCGCCATCGAGACGCCGCGCACGATCATCACCCGCAACGCCTCGCCCGACATCGGCTTCGACCGCTCGATCAATGCCTACCGGGGTTGCGAGCACGGCTGCATCTATTGCTTCGCGCGGCCGACGCACGCCTATCTCGGCCTGTCGCCGGGCCTCGATTTCGAATCGCGGCTGACCGCCAAGCCGGGTGCCGCGGCGCTGCTTCGCGCCGAACTGTCGAAGCGCGGCTATCGGTGCCGCCCGATCGCGATGGGCACCAACACCGACCCCTATCAGCCGATCGAGGCGACGCACCGGATCACGCGCCAGTGCCTCGAGGTGCTGAGCGACTTCGGCCATCCGGTGACGATCACCACCAAGTCCGACCGGGTGGTGCGCGACATCGACATCCTTGGCCCGATGGCGGCGCGGGGTCTCGCGGCGGTGGCGGTGTCGGTGACCAGCCTCGACCGCGCCACGGCACGGACGCTGGAGCCGCGCGCGCCGACGCCCGCCCGCCGCATCGCCGCGATCCGCGCGCTGGCCGAGGCCGGCATCCCCGTCTTCGTCTCGGTGTCGCCGGTCGTCCCCGCCGTCACCGACCACGAGATCGAGGCGATCCTCGCGGCGGCGAAGGATGCGGGCGCGCGCGGTGCCTTCTCGCTGCCGGTGCGGCTGCCGCACGAGGTCGCGCCGCTGTTCCGCGCCTGGCTCGACGCGCACCATCCCGACCGGGCCGGCAAGGTGATGGCGCTGATCCAGTCGATGCGGGGCGGACGCGACAACGATCCCGATTTCCACACAAGGATGCGCGGCCAGGGGCCGTATGCCGAGATGCTGCGCACCCGCTTCAAGCTGGCGTGTACGAAACTCGGCCTCGGCAACGCGAAGTTCGACCTGCGCACCGATCTGTTCAGCGTCCCGCTCGCGCCGGACGACCTGTTCGCGCCGCGTCCCGCAGCGGCATAACGGGGCGGCGTGGCTGCGGCACCGTGGGGGGTGCGCGCGCCCGCGCATTCGGCTAACTCCGGGCACAGCTATGGACTTCGACCTCATTCTCGCCGGCGGGGGGCTGCACAACGGGCTGATCGCGCTGCGGCTGGCGGCGACGCGCCCCGACCTCAAGGTGGCGATCGTCGAGAGTGCCGACACCATCGGCGGCAACCATACCTGGTCGTCGTTCGGGCGCGACCTGACGCCGGCGCAAACCGAGTGGACCGCGCCGCTGATCGCGCACCGCTGGGACCGCTATTCGGTGCGCTTCCCCGGGCATAGCCGGACGCTCGACATGCCGTATGTCAGTGCGACGTCGGAGCTGCTCGACGCAGCGGTGCGCGCGGCGCTGCCGGCCGGTCATATCCTGACCGGCGTGCCGGTGGCGGCGCTCGATGCCGCGTCGGTGACGCTTGCCGACCAGCGCGTGCTGACCGGCAACGCGGTCATCGACGGTCGCGGGCAGGGGCCGACGCAGGCGCTCGACCTGCGCTGGCAGAAGTTCCTCGGGCTGGAGCTCGAACTCGCCGAGCCGCACGGCCTCGACGGGCCGGTGATCATGGACGCGACGGTGCCGCAGTCCGACGGCTACCGCTTCGTTTACACGCTACCGTTCGGGCCGCGCCATGTGCTGATCGAGGACACGTATTTCAGCGACGGGCCCGACCTCGCGCCCGAACGGCTGCGCCAGCACCTCGCCGACTATGCCGCCGCGCAGGGGTGGCAGGTGGTGCGTACGATCCGCGAGGAGCACGGCATCCTGCCGATCGCGCTCGGCGGCGATGTCGAGAAGCTGTGGGCGGAGGGCGTGCCCGGCGTTGGTCGCGTCGGCTTGCGGGCGGCGCGGTTCAACCCGGCGACGGGCTACAGTTTCCCCGATGCGGTGCGCACCGCCGACCTGGTGGCGGGCCTGCCGGATTTCTCGGCAGCGACGCTCGACGCGGCACTGCGCACGGCGGCGGTCGAGGCGTGGGACCGCCGCAGCCTGTTCCGCCTGCTCAACAAGTTGCTGTTCCTTGCCGCCCATCCGCACGAGCGGCGGCGCATCCTCGAACGTTTCTACCGGCTCGATGCGCATTTGATCGGGCGCTTCTATGCCAGCGAGTCGACCTTCGGCGACCGGCTCCGCATCCTGACCGGCAAGCCGCCGATCCCCATTCCCCGCGCGGTCCGCGCTCTTCTAGACTATGAGTTCAAGCCATCATGAAGACAGCCTGTGTCATCGGTGCCGGTTTCGGCGGCCTCGCGCTTGCCGTTCGCCTCCAGTCGGCGGGTGTCCAGACGACGCTGATCGAAAGCCGCGACAAGCCCGGCGGCCGCGCCTATGTATTCGAGGATCAGGGCTTCGTCTTCGACGCCGGGCCGACCGTCATCACCGATCCGTCCTGCCTTGAGGAGCTGTTCGAGCTGTCGGGCCGCAAGCTGTCCGATTACGTCGAGCTGATGCCGGTGACGCCGTTCTACCGCTTGCTTTGGGAAGACGGCACGGTGTTCGATTACTCCAACGACGATGAGGCGCTGTTCGCGCAGATCGCCGCCAAGAGCCCGCGTGATGTCGAGGGCTACAAGCAGTTCCTGAAATTTAGCGAGGGCGTCTTCCGCGAGGGTTATCAAAAGCTCGGCCACGAGGCATTCCTCGACTTCAAGTCGATGTTGAAGGCGGCGCCCAGCCTGATGAAGTATCAGGCGTTCCGCTCGGTCTATTCGATGGTCGCGCAGTACATCAAGGACGAGCAGCTGCGGCAGGCGTTCAGCTTCCACTCGCTGCTGGTCGGCGGCAACCCGTTCAAGACCAGCAGTATCTATGCGCTGATCCATGCGCTGGAGAAGAAGTGGGGCGTGTGGTTCCCGCGCGGCGGCACCGGCGCGCTGATCAAGGGCATGGTCAAGCTGTTCGAGGATATCGGTGGCACAGTGAAGATCGGCAGCGGCGTCGAGCGGATCGAGGCCACCGACGGCCGGGTGACGGGCGTCCGCACCAAGGACGGCTGGACGGCCGACTTCGACACCGTCGCGTCGAACGCCGACGTCGTCCACACCTATGAGGCGCTGCTCGGCCATCATCCGCGTGGGCGTGCGATGGCCAAATCGATGAAGCGCCGCAGCTTCTCGCCGTCACTGTTCGTCACCTATTTCGGCCTGAAGGGCGAGCGGCCCGACGTTCGCCACCACTCGATCCTGTTCGGCCACCGCTACAAGGAACTGCTGGCCGACATCTACAACGGCGGCGAGCTGGCCGAGGATTTCTCGCTCTACCTTCACCACCCGACCGCGACCGACCCGGCGATGGCACCGCCGGGGTTCAGCGCCTATTATGTGCTGTCGCCCGTCCCGCACCGCGGCAAGCTCGACATCGACTGGGACAAGGAAGCGCCGAAGTACGCCGACTCGATCCTCGACGCGCTGGAGCGGCGCATCCTGCCGAACCTTCGCCGCGACCTGGTGACACTGCGGACGTTCACGCCGAAGGACTTCTCGACCGAATTGAACGCGCATCTCGGCAGCGCCTTCAGCCTCGAGCCGGTGCTGTGGCAGTCGGCCTATTTCCGCACCCACAACCGCGACGACGTGCTGTCGAACCTGTATTTCGTCGGTGCCGGCACGCATCCGGGAGCCGGTATCCCGGGGGTCGTCGGCAGCGCCAAAGCGACCGCCAAGCTGATGCTAGCGGACCGTCACGAGGGCCCGGTCGAGCGTCCGGCCGTTGCCGTCGCGCAAGGTGAAGTAGTGACCGCCGGGTAGCGGCGGCCACAGCGCGCCGGTGAGCGGCAGCGGGCGGCCGTCGACATCGAGGCGCAGGCCCGGCCGCGCCCCCGCCACTCGCACCGCGACCCGCTGCCGGGCGGGCGGGATGTCCGGGTCGAGCGCGATCACCGTGCCGTTCGCCGGGCTGAGCAGGCGCGGGCGCTCGGCTTCGGCGGGCGCGACACGGACAACGCTGAGTTCGGTGCCGGGCAGGAACAGCTCGTCGCGCGGCGGCTCGACGGCGGGCTCGAAGCGGACGCGGGCAGTGACGATGCCGGGGTGGGAGGGGCGCGCTCCGGCCCCGTCGCGGTGCAGCCACAGCATGATCTCCCGCCACACCGGCCCCGCCCCGCTGACCCCGGTCATGCCCGCGCCCATCGCGTCGCCTTCGAAATTGCCGACCCAGACCGCGACCGTGAAGCGGCCGGTGAAGCCGATGCACCAGTTGTCGCGCAACGCCTTCGATGTGCCGGTCTTGGCCGCCGCCCAGAACGGCAGCGCCAGCGCGTTGTCGTTGCCGAACGTCGAGGTGCGCGCGGCATTGTCGCCGATGATGTCGGTAATGAGGCCCGCGGCGGCGGGGCCGAGCACCTGCCGGTCCTCGAGCTTCGTGCCGGCCACCAGCCGCAGCGGCGACCATTTCCCGCCGCGCGCCAGGCTGCGATAGGCGGCGGCTTGTTCGACCAGCGTCACCTCCGCCGAGCCGAGCGCGAGGCTGAAGCCGTAATAGTCCCCCTCCCGTGCGATGCCGCGGTAGCCCGAATCGAACAGCCGGTCGCGGAAGGCATCGACCCCGACCAGCAGCAGCGTGCGCACCGCCGGCACGTTAAGGCTGTTGCCCAGCGCCGAGCGGACGCTGACCGGCCCGCGGAAGCTGCGGTCGTAGTTCTGCGGGATGTAGAGGCCGTTGGCGGTGTCGAGGTCGACCGGCGCGTCGTCGAGGATCGAGGCCGCGGTCAGCAGCCGGCGTTCGAGCGCGAGGCCGTAGAGGAAGGGCTTCAGCGTCGACCCCGCCTGCCGCGGCGCGGCCGCCCCGTCGACCGCGCCGCTGGTCGAGCCCGGGCCACCGGACGCGACATAGGCGAGGATGTCGCCGCTGGCGTTGTCGACGACGATTGCTGCACCGTCGCGGACGTTGCGGGCGCTGAGTTCGGCAAGGCGGCGGGCGAGGATGCCCTGCACCACCCGTTGCAGCCCGGCGTCGATGGTGGAGCGGACCTCGCGGGCGTCCGGCCCGAGCAGCTTCGCGGCGAGCTGCGGCGCGAGGCCCGGATCGGGGACCGGCGCGCGGGGGCCGAGCATCGTCGCGGCGGTCGTGATGAGCACCGTGCAATCGGCGGGGCCGGCGCGGCAGGCGCGCTCGGCGACCCGGCGGGGCGATGCGGCAGGCGCGGGGATGAGCGCCGCCAGCACCCGCGACTGGGCGGTGTTGGGTGCCCCCGGTGGCACCCCGGCGAGGCTGCGCGCCGCCGCATCGACGCCGACGAGATCGCCCCGGAACGGCAGCAGGTTGAACCACGCCTCGAGGATCTGGTCCTTGGTCCAGCTCACCTCGAGGTCGCGGGCCGCGCGCGCCTGCGCGAGCTTCTGCCGCCACGAGCGGGTGCCGCTGGTGCCGAGGTCGGGCGACAGCAGCCCCGCCAGCTGCATGGTGATCGTGCTCGCCCCTCGGCTCGGCCGCCCGCGCAGCCGGTCGCGTAACGCTCCGCCGATGGCGCGCCAGTCGATGCCCCCGTGCTGGCGGAAGCGCTTGTCCTCCGCCGCCACCGCTGCCTCGACCAGCGGCGCGGCGATGGCGCGCAGCGGTACCCAGTCGAGCCGGCGCACCCGGAGATCGGCACGGACGATGTCGAGCACCTCGCCGTCGCGGGCGAGGAGCCGGGCCTCGGAGCTTTGCCAGCCGCCGCGGGCTTGCGGGTAGGACGGCATGGCGGGCGGCCAGGTCGCCACGACGACAACAACGGCCAGCGCGGCAATGACCGCCAGCGCCCACCGGCGCCAGCTCACTTCGCCGCCGCCACCTCGACGGGCTGGTTCGGCACCATCGCCATCATCTCAGGCGAATACAGCGCCTCGACGCGGGTCGGCGGCAGCCTGAACACGCCCTGCGAGTTGAGGCGCAGCGTGTATTCATAGGTGATCGCACCCTTTGGCATCGCCTCGTAGTGCGCGTGCACCGCGTCCTGCCGCCGCTCGACGAAGGTCGGTTGCAGGCCCGACGTGTCGCTCGCCGCCAGAATCTGCGACCGCCCGCCGAGCGAGCCGCCCTGCACCGTCGCGCCGGCGGGGACGGGGTCGTTGATGACCACCCACTCGACCGGGGCGCGCGGCGTGACCATTATCCGTACCCGCATGACGTCGCCGCGGCTCCATTTCGACGGGTCGGCGCGGCTGACGACGAAGGTCTGGCGCGTGACCGCGAAGCCGCTGGCGAACGGCTTGACGAGCGGCACCGCCGCGCGCGAGGTGACTGTCGCCCACGGCGCGCCGGTGCCGTTGTGGGTGAGGCTGAGCGGCGCTTGTGCGGGCGGCCACGGCAGGGTGGCGGGCGCGGGGTTGCCGCCCCAGACGAAGCTCTGCCGCGCCGGGCCGACGGTCACCGTCGTCGTTCCCGTGACCGGCACATTCTCGAACGCGGCCGAGAATTTCCGCATCGCCAGCGTCCCGACCGCGTTGGCGACGGTCGTATCCCAATGCCCCTGCCGCTGCTTCAGCATCAGGGCGCGCGCCAGCCCGCCGATATCGGCGTTCCAGTCGGGCAGCGCCACCACCGTCGCGAGCAGCCGCGCCGCGGTGCTGTCGGGCGAGGCGAGCAGCTGCCACGGGTCGTCACTGCGCGCGATCGTCAGCCGCGTCCCCTGCAGGTCGAGGCGGGCGCGCAGCTGCGTCGAGGCGGACAACAGCTTCACCTTGGCGTCGGGGATACCGGGCAGGGTCTGCAGGATATAGGCCCAGTCGACGACGCCGCTGGTCGGCCAGGCGTCGGGCGTGACGCTGATCGGCTCGACCATTGCGGGGGTCGCGGCCTTGACGCTGGCCAGCGCCGCGACTGCGCCCAGGCGGCGGGTGGCGAGGTCGCCGCCAAAGCCCATCAGCCCGGCGTCGCCGCTCGACTTGTCGATGACGAGGACGTTGGCGTGGCTGCGGCTGAGCTTGCCCGCGACGAACGCCTGCAGGCCCGCAATCATCTTGGCGCGCGGGTCGGCGGGCAGCGGCCAGCCGGACTCGGCCGACAGGCGGACGATATAGGCGGTCAGGCTGTCGTCGCCGGCAATCCAGTCGGCGGGGAAATAACGCACCAGCCCGTCGCCATCGAGATAGGCCGGCAGCAGCGCCGCCGACCGGTCCCACATCGCGCGGTCGCCGAGCGCGACGGCGCGGCTCAGCTGCTGCTCAATACAGTCGTAAGGGTAGGCGGCCATGTAGGCGCGGACGCCGGGCAGCGAACCGCCCAGCGTGCGGGCGACCGCCACGTCCAGCCCGCCGCGGCCGGGGATGGCGCCGGCGGGCAGCCCGACCGGGAACTGCGTCGACGGCGACAGCTGCACCAGCGTCGATTGCCACACCGCGACCGGCACCGCGGGGGCGACGGTCTGCGGCACCTGCACCGCGTCGGCATTGGCCCCGGCGCGCGCCTCGACCTTCCAGACGATCTCGCCCATCGCCGGAGCGACCGCGCCCCAGCCGACCGTCACGGCGTCATTGGCGGCGATGTCGACGGCCTTCGCGGGCAGCGTCGTCGCCCCGGCGAACCCGGTCAGGACGACACGCATCGGCTGCGACGTGGCGTTGCGGGCCAGCACGGTCGCGACATAGCGGTCGCCCTCGCGGACCAGCGGCGGGATGCCGGGTAGCAGCTGCAGCGGCTGGGTGGTGCGGATCATCACCTGCCCGGTGCCGAACAGGTCCGCGCCGCCGGTCGCCACCGCGACCAGCCGGAAGCCCGACAGCGCGTCGTTCAGTGGCACCGCGACCCGCGCCTGGCCCGACCCGTCGAGCGGCACGCGCGGCAACCACAGCAGGAGGGGCTGGAAATCCTTCCGGGTCAGGCCGCCCGACGCACCACCGTCGCCGCCCGCCGCGACCGCCTTCAGGCCGTAGTGGCGCTTGCCGACGACCTGGCCCTGCGCTGTCGAGGTCTGCACCCACAGCGGCCGCTCGCCCATCATCGCGGTCAGCACGTCCCAGCTCGGGTTATCCTGCAGCTGCAGCAGGGCCTCGTCGACCGCGGCGAAGGCGATTTCCGATCCCGCCGGCAGAGCGCGGCCGGGTGGCGGTACCACGGTGATGCTCGCCTGCGCGATCTTTCGGACGCCGTACGTCGGCGCGTCGGTCGCGACCTTCACCCCTAGCCGGTGGTCACTCCAGCCGACGCGGATCTTGGCCATGCCGAGGCGGTACGACGGCTTGGCAAGGTCGATCAGCGCGGTCGGGGACGCCGCGTCGCGCGAAATCCACGGCAGGTTCCAGCGGCGCGCCAGATCGGCCAGCCACAGCCGCCAGCCCGCGACGCGGCCGCGCACCGCCAGGACCGAGACATAGACGTTGGGGGCGTAGCCGCGCTGCAGCTTGACCTCGACGACCGGATCCTTGCCGCTGAGGTCCTGCACGAAGCTGTCGATGACGCCGTCGCGGAGCACGGTAACCAGCGCGGTCGCCGAGCGGAACGGCATCCGCACCTGGAACTTCGCGGTTGCGCCGGCCGCGTATTCCGGGGCCTCGGGCACGACATCCATGCGGTCGCCGTTGTCGCCGCCGAAATACCAGTCGTCGTCCCCGGCCAGCCACACCGACTTGGTCGCCTCCGCGATGCGGCCCTGTGCGTCGCGGACCTGGGCGCGAGCGATGACCTCGCCCGACACGCCGACGTCGATGGCGCAGGCGACGAGCCCCTTGTCGTCGGAGGTGCCGCTGCAGGTCTTGCCGAGTTCCTTGGTCTCGCGGCTGTTGTCATAGCTGTAGAAGCCGCCGATCAGGCGCTTGCGGTACGAATAGGTCTCGCGGCTGAACAGGGCGACGCTGACCTTCGCGCCGCGCACCGGCTTGTTGTCGAGGTCGAGCACGACCATCTTCAGCCGCAGGTCGTCGGCCTTGGCGAGCCAGCCGTCGCCGGCGATGCCGACCCTGTAGCCGGCGGGATCGAGCGCCACCGTGGTGCCGGTGGTCGCGACCTCGCCGTTGGCGTCGTCGTAATCCATCTCGGCGGTCAGCTGCGACGGGCGGGTGACCGGCGGCAGCTTGTCGATCGTCACCCGCGCGCCGCCCTTGGCGTCGAGCGTTACCGGTTGGACGCTGGCGCGCAGCGGCTTGGCGGCGCGTGCGTCGTCGCCGCCGTCGAGGGGGACGATGCCTGCGACCAACGGCTCGCCGGAGAAACTGAAGCTCGGGTAGTCGGCGACGGTCACGTCGCGCGGCTCGACCTGCGTGCGCAGCTTGACCGGCGCGCGCCCAACCGCGCCGCCCGACAGATAGGTCAGCGACAGATCGAGCGGCACCGCGGCAGGCGCGATCTGGTGCGCGGCCGGGCCACGCACCGAGGCGCGGATCGTCGGCAGGCGGAACTCGTCGACCTTGAAGCTGCCGGAAACGTGGCGGCCGTCGGTCTGGCCGGTCTCGCCGATCGACACCTCGTAGTCGCCGAGCGCGGCCGCCTTGGGGATCGTCCATTCGCTGACGCCGCTGCCGTCGGGGCGGAGCGCCAGCGGTAGCTCCCACTGCTGGTCGGAGCCGGTGTGGCGGATGACAAGGCTGGGCTTCTTGGGGAGCGCCCTCGGCCAGCCGAAGCCGCCGTCGCCGGTGGCGCGGATCAGATTCTTGATGTGGACGGTCTCGCCGGCCCGCAGCAGGGTGCGGTCGAACACCGAATGCCAGATGTCCTCGCGCGCGCCGTAGCCGGTCGGCAGACTGAAATCGCCGGGCTGTATGCCGTCGTTCCAGCTGGTCAGGGTGAAGCTGTAGTCGCCCGCCGTGCGCGCGCTGATCATCAGTGGGGGCGTGCCGTATTTGCAGCTGCCGTAACTCGACGGGTCGGGGAGCTGGTCGCCGACGATCATGGCGCGGCCGGTGGCATCGGTGGTGCCGCTCCACAGCAACGTGCCGGTGCAACTGTCGAGCACCGCGATCTTCGCGCCCGCAACGACGCTGGCATCCTTCAGGCGGGTCACCCACGCCAGGCTGCGACCGCGCCCCCACTGGAAATGCACTGCCATGTCGGTGACCAGCGCGGCGGCCGCGACATAGCGCGGGCCGCCCTTGGACAGCAGCGCCTGGCCGAGCCGCGGGGACGCCAGCTCGACGACGTGGAAGCCGTTGGTTTTCAGCGGGATGCCGACCACCTCGAACGCCCGCGCGCCGCCGGGCTTGGCGATGCTGAGCGCCGTTGCCGGGGCGGCGGCCTTGATCAGCGGTGTCGACCGCGTCGTGTTGATCGTCGTGGTTTCCTTCGACCCGGCGATCGGCTCCTCGTAGCTGGTCCGGTCCTCGGCATCGGCCAGCGTCCGCAGCCATTGCGCGACATAGGCATCGCCCTCGACCGTCAGGTCACGGCCCTTGACGGGCGCGATCTGCAGGCCGCCGACGTTCGCCTCGACGCCGCGCATGGTGACCGGCAGCACGCCGCCCTCGGCCGCCTCGACGATGCCGAAATTACCAGCGAACTTGATCAGCGGCGGCGCGTCGCCGGTCTGCGTCGCCAGCGGGAAGCGCGCGGCGTTGGTGAGCGGGCGCCCCGCGTCGTCGGCGAGGCCGGCGGGCAGCTCGACGCGGTAGGCGGCGCGCTCGTCGAACGGGCCCTTGAAATCGACGGCCCCGACGACGAGAGCATTCCTGTCGGCGATATCGGGCAGGATCGCGCCCTTGGGCCCGACCAGCCGGATAGCCTTCGCGGTCGTCACGGGTACATTGCCCGTAAACGAGACCCGCATGTTCTCCAGCGGTGAGCAGGCGGCGTCGGCGGTCGTCCGCGAGCACTCGAACCGTGCCGAGAATGCCGGGCGGACGCGATAGTCGTTGCGTGTCGCTGCGGCGGTGACCAGCCCGTCGGCGCTGGCGATGCCTGCCCCCCAGATAATCGACATGCGGCCGCCGGCGGGCAGCGTGCGGCGGCACTTCACCGCGGTGACGGCGGACGGTGGGCCAATCTCCTCGCCTTCGTATTCGGGCGGGCGCAGACCCGCACGCCCGAGGAAGCTGCGGGTCGCATAGTCGCGTTTGGTGCCGGCGAGAATCTGATCGCGCGTCGCGATCGGCAGCACGTCCAGCGGCACGACCTCGCCCAGCCCCTCGATCCGGCAACTGGCATGGGCGGCAACGCTGGCCGCGGTCGGGGACGCGTTTAGCGCGAGCAGGAAAACCGCCTCCTCCTCGACGGTACCCGAGTCCTCCTCGGGCAGCGCCGCGCGCAGGCTGGGCCCGCCGGTGTCGAAGCTGAACGTCCGCGCGCCGCCGACCGCCGCGCCGCTCGCGTCCTTCAGCCCGGCGTTGAGCGTGAACACGCAGCGCCGTCCGCCCGCCAGCGGCCTGGCGAAGTCGATGGCATAGGTGCGCGCGTCGATCCAGCGGCCCTGCGCGCCCGCGGCGCAAGCGCCCGCCACCGGGGCGGGCAGGCGCGGGTCGCCGAACGCCACCATCGCGGTGGTGAAGCGCAATTTGACCTGCTCCGGCCGCTCGACCGAACCGGTGGGCGAGAATAGCTCGACCGCAGCCTGCGGACCGCTCAGCGCCCGGCCGCCGAGCAGCACGGCCACGGCCACCAGCGCGGCGGGCAGGGCGGCGCGGAGTCTGGCTGGAAGCATCTGCAGCGATGATGCGCGGCGGCATCGGCGGGCGCAAGTAGGCTCCGGGTAATAACTGCGCTCTACAGCGTTGCTTGACTTGCGGGCGCGTCGCCGATTGATGCGTTCAGTACGTATAGGAACGAAATGCGCGTGAACGAAGCACGGACGAAAGTATTGGCAATCGCGTCGGGGGGCGGCCACTGGGTGCAGCTGCTGCGGCTGCGTCCGGCATTCGACGGCTGTGCGGTCAGCTTCGCGACCGTCCACGCTGGTTCGGCCAGCGATGTGCCGGGGGCCGATTTCCATGTCTTCCACGATGCCAGCCGCAAGGACTGGTGGAAGTTCTTCAGCGGCGGCTTCGATATCACGCGGATCGTCTGGCGGGTGAAGCCGAACGTCATCGTCAGCACCGGCGCGATGCCGCCGCTGGCCGCGATCGTGCTCGGCCGGGTCATCGGTGCGCGCACCCTGTGGATCGACAGCGTCGCCAACAGCGAGCAATTGTCGACCTCGGGCAAGATCGCCGCCCGGCTGGCGCACCGCACGGTGACCCAGTGGCCCAGCCTGCGGCGGCCCACAATTCCGTTCTGGGGCACCGTCTTGTGATCTTCGTGTCCGTTGGCACGATGATGCCCTTCGATCGCCTGGTCCGCACCGCCGACGCATGGGCAGCGGCGCACCCCGCGATGCCGATGCTGATCCAGATTGGCAACGGCCGCTACGAGCCCGAACACGCGCGCTTCGTGCGGCTGATGCCGCCGGCCGAATACGCCGCCCTGGTCCGCGACTGCGCGCTGTTTGTTGCGCACGCCGGGATGGGCTCGATCATCACCGCGATCCAGTCGGGCAAGCCGCTGTTGATGCTGCCGCGCCGCCAGGCGCTGGGCGAGCACAACAACGATCACCAGCTGGCGACGATCCGCAACGTTGCCGACCGGCCGGGCCTCCACTATGTGGACGACGAAGCCGATCTCGGCCCCGCGATCGACCGGCTGCTCGCCACCGGCAGCGAGGCCCCGGCCCCGATCTCGCCGTTCGCGTCGGAGGAGCTGCTCGGCAACATCCGCGCCTTCGTGCGGGGCGGCGGGTGATCGCGCTGCGTCCGACCGCCGACCCGCACCGCTTCGCCCTCGACGTCACCCCGGCCCTCAGCGTCGGCGCGCCCGAGGCGCAGTTCCTGTTCGGTGGGGCCGGGCTTGCTGCCAGCGTCGCCGCGCTGGAGGCGGCGGTGGCGCGGCCCGTGGTGTGGGCGGCGGCGCAATATCTGTCCTATGCCCGGCCCCCGGCGACGCTCGACCTCGACGTGGTGGTGCCGGTGCTGGGCAAGCACAATGCCCAGGCCCGCTGCACCGGCCATGTCGGCGATACCGAGATCCTGACCGTCAACGCCGCGCTCGGGTCGCGCCCGGCCGAGGTGTCGATGCAGTGGCCCATCGCACCGCCCGCGCCGCCGCCTGACGACTGCCCGCCGATGACCTATAGGCGCGAGCGACTTTATCCGTCGCTAGAGTCCTCGGCTAAGGTTTGCTCAACCCCGCCGCTGCCTCGCTCGCGGACCGCTTGTCCACGTCCCGGTCCACCAGCAGGTTCGCCGCGCGCATCCGTTCGACGGTGATGCTGCCGACCAGCGGCTTCAGCGCGGCAACGAACACGGCGTCGCTGCGACGGCGCGGCGACGCCAGCAGCAGCGCGTCATAGGTCGGGATGGCGTGCCTTGGGTCAGCGAGCACGACGAGGCCCTGCGCCGCAATCCGCCCGTCGCTGGAAAAGGCCGAGATGACGTCCGCCGCACCGCTGCTCAGCGCGCGGTACATGAAGGTCGGCGCAAACGTCCGGCTGCGCCCGAAGCGGAGGCCATAGGCGGTCTGCACCGCGCGCCATTCGGGGCGGGTCAGGAATTCGAGATCGGCACCCAGCGTCAGCGGGCCCGAAACCCGCGCCAGGTCGGCGATGCTGCGGACGCCCAGCCGGCGAGCGGTGTCGGCCCGCATCGCCAGCACATAGGCGTTCTCGAAGCCCAGCGGCCCGACGACGCCGACGCCGGTGCGGGCCGTCAGCGCGCGGCTCAGCACCGCCAGCGGCGGGTTGTCGTTGCGGCCCAGCACGGTTGTCGCCAGCGTTCCCGAATAGTCGACATAGGTGTCGACGTCGCCGGCCTGCAGTGCCCGGAAGGCGACTGCCGAGCCGAGGCCGCGGCGGATCTCGACGGGGCCGAGCGGCGCGACCCGGCGGGCGATCAGTTCGGCGAGGATGAACTGTTCCGAGAAGGGCTTGGCCCCAATGACGATGGTATCCGCGGCTGCCGCGGGACGTGCGCCCAGTGCTGCGGCAAGTCCGATCAGAGCGAGACCGGCGGTACCGGTGCCGATCCGCCAGCGCGACTGGCGCGCCATGCCGTGCTCGACCTGCGCCAGCAGCGCATCGACGGCGATGGCCAGCGCGGCGGCGGCGAGGCAGCCGACCGCGACCGCTACCCAGTCCTCGGTCTGCAGCCCGGTGAAGATGAAATCGCCTAGGCTGGTCGCGCCGACCGGGGTGGCGAGCGTCGCCGCGCCGATGGTCCACACCGCCGCCGTCCGCACGCCCGCCATGATGACCGGGGCGGCAAGCGGCAGCTCGACCCAGACGAGGCGCTGCAGCCGGGTCATGCCGAGCGCCTGCGCCGCCTCGACCGCGTCGGCATCCACCCCGGTCAGCCCGGTCAAGGCGCCGCGCAGGATCGGCAGCAGCGCATACAGCGTCAGCGCGCACAGCGCCGGCAGGAAGCCGAGCACCGGCACGTCGAGGCCGCTCGCCATGCGGAGGCCCAGCAGCAGCGGGTAGAACAGCGCCACCAGCGCCAGCGCCGGTATGGTCTGGATCACCGAGGCGACCCCCATCACCGCGCCCCGGCTGCGGGTGCGGGCCAGCATCAGCGCGAGGAGCGGCAGCGCGATCAGCAGCGCCAGCCCCAGCGCCGCGGCGCTCAGCCCGACATGCGCCGCCAGCCGCCCGGGCAGCAGCGCCAGTGCCGAGGCCCAGGCGCTATCCACCGAGCCGCGCCAGCCGTGCCGCCTGCCCCTGCGGCACCGCGATCATCGCCGCGACATCCGGGTCGGCGTGCCCCGCCATCAGCGCCGCTGGGGTGGCATCGGCGACCACCCGCCCGGCGCGCAGCACAACCACCCGGTCGGCGAGCAGCAGCGCCTCCTGCATGTCGTGGGTGACAATGATGCTGGTCAGGCCGAGCCGGTCGTGCAAGCTCCGGTAGCGGCTCGCCAGTCCGTCGCGGGTGAGCGGGTCGAGCGCCCCGAACGGTTCGTCGAGCAGCATCAGCTTCGGCCCCGCCGCCAGCGCGCGCGCCAGCCCGACGCGCTGCCGCTGGCCGCCCGAAAGTTGCGCCGGCAGCCGCGCCGCGACGCTGGCCGGCAGGTCGACGAGGTCGAGCAGCTCGAATACCCGTGCCGCCATGCGCGGCGCGGCCCAGCCGAGCAGCCGCGGCACCGTCGCGATGTTGGCGGCGACATCGAGGTGCGGGAACAGGCCGACGCCCTGGAAGGCATAGCCGATGCCGCGCCGCAGCTGCACCGGGTCGGCGGCGGCGATGTCGCTGCCATCGACGCGGACCGTGCCGCTGTCGGGCACGATCAGCCGGTTGATGGTCTTCAGCAGCGTTGTCTTGCCCGACCCCGACGCGCCGACCAGCCCGACGAAGCTGCCGGCTGCGATGTCGAGCGTGACGCCGTCGAGCGCGGCGACGCTGCCGTAGCGCTTGACGACGGCGTCGAAGGCGACGGCGCTCAAGCCGCCAGTGCTCGGGGTCCGAACGCTTCGGCGACGAGGCTGTAGCTGCGCATGCGGGCGGCGTGGTCGAACAGGATGTTGACCAGCATCGCCTCTTCAGCGCCGTACTCCGCGACCGCCGCCTCGATGCCGGCGCGGACCTTGGCTGGGTTGCCTGCGATGACGCGGCGGCCGGTGGTGCCGGCGTGTTCCGGGTGGTCGGCCAGCCACGCCAGCGCGGTTTCCGGGCTGGGCACCGGGATCGAGCGGCCCATCATCAAATGCGCCATCATCATCCGCGCGCTCGACGCCAGGCGCTCGGCCTCGGCATCGCTGTCGGCGGCGACGGTCCACAGCGCGGTCATCGTGTAGGGCGCGGCGAGGTGCACCGACTGCTGGAAGTCGCGGCGGTAGGCGGCGGCGAGCGGCGCGCCGCGGCTGTTGATGAAGTCCGCGACGCAATAGGGCAGCCCGACCTCCGCCGCCCAGGCGGCACTGTCGGGCGACGACCCGAGCAGCCACACCGCCGGCACTTCGGGGCGGCCGGGCAGGGTCTGCGCCAGCGCCGTGAACGGATGGTCGGCGGGCAGGCTGTCGCCGAGATAGCCGAGCAGTTCGGCAAGCTGGTTGGGGAAGTCGTTCGGCGCCTGCTGACGCCGGTCGCGCTGCAGCGCGAAGGCGGTGCGCTGGTCGCTGCCCGGCGCGCGGCCAAGCCCGAGGTCGACGCGGCCCGGGTAGAGCCCGGCGAGCAGGCTGAAGCTCTCCGCGACTTTGAGGGGCGAATAGTGCGGCAGCATGATGCCGCCCGAACCGATGCGGATGGTGCGCGTCGCGGCACCGAGCGCGGCGAGCAGTACCTCAGGGGCCGCCCCCGCCAGCGCGGGCGAACCGTGATGCTCGGCGACCCAGTAGCGGTGGTAGCCGAGCGCCTCCGCATGGCGCGCGAGGTCGAGGCTGTTGGCCAGCGCGGTGCCGCCGCTGGCGCCGTAAGGGATCGGTGTCTGGTCGAGGACCGAGAGCCTCACCGGCGCAGCCCCAGCCAGCGCCGCGGCGGCCGCACCCGACCGGGCAGTGCGGCGACGATGGCGCGACGCTCGGCCTCGCTCGCCAGCGGCCAGCGGGTAATTTCGTCGGTCGTTCGCCGGCAACCCTCGCACCAGCCGGTGCGCGGCTGAATCCGGCAGACGTTGGTGCAGGGCGACGCGACGGGCATTGCAGCGATATGAGGCCGCGAGAGCGGTTTGTCACCGCCCGCCAAGATGCGCCGTTACCTCGATCTCGATCCGCATCGCCGGGTCGATCAGGCCGGCCGCGATCATCGTCGCGGCGGGCCGCTGATGCGTGAACGCGGCGCGGAGCTGCGGCCAGCAGGGCTCGAAGTCGGCGGGCTCGGGAAGGATATAGGTCACCCGCACCACGTCGGCGAAGCTCGCTCCCGCCTCGGCCAGCGCGCGCCCGATCTTGGCGAGCGTGTTGGCGCACTGCGTCTCGACATCGTGCGGAATCGCGCCGCTGACGGGATCGCCGCCGGTGCTGCCCGAAACGAACACCCACTCGCCTGACACCACGGCGCGGACATAACCGACGTCGCGCTCGAACGGCGAACCCTAGTCGATCGACCGCCTCAGCGAGGGTTTCCCGCCAGGTCGCCCGAGCCCTGCTCGGCGAGATGCTCGAGAACGCCGTCGCTCAGGTCGTCGACCTCGGACAGGTTGGCCGCCACGGTGGTGGTCTGCCCGCGCGAGCGCCGGGTCAGCACGTCGAAGCCGGTGTCGAGCAGGTCGGTGACGTTGCCGTCGCGCGCCAGCCGGTTGGGGCCGCCGAGCACCACCACGACCAGCCGCACCCCGTCGTGCGCCGCGGACGCGGCCAGCGTGAAGCCGGCGGCGTTGGTGAAGCCGGTCTTGATACCGTCGACGCCGGGCAGAGTGGTGAGCAGACGGTTGTGGTTGCCGATCGCCTCGCCTTCGAAGTCGTAAGCGACCTTGGAGAAGACGTAATAATATTGCGGGAAGTCGCGGATCAGCGCGCGGCTGAGCGTCGCAATGTCGCGTGCGGTGGTCAGCTGGCGCTTGTCGGGCAGGCCGGTGGCGTTGACGAACGTGGTGCGCGCCATGCCGAGCGCCCGCGCCTTGGCGGTCATCTGCGCGCAGTAGCCGACCTCGCTGCCGCCGATATGCTCGGCGAGCGCGACCGCGATGTCGTTCGCCGAACGGGTGGCGATAACCCCGATGGCGTCGCGGACGCTGATCTGGCTGCCGACTGCGAGGCCCAGCTTAGACGGGGCCTGCGCGGCGGCGCGCGGCGTGACCGTGATGTAATCGGTCTCGCGCAGCCGTCCCTTCGACAGTGCGTCGAACGCCAGATACAGCGTCATCACCTTGGTAATCGAGGCTGGAAAGCGCGGCGCGTCGGCTTGGCGAGCGTACATGATCTCGCCGCTGTCGGCGTTGACGAGGAAGGCTGCGTACTTCGGCACGGTATAGAGGCTCTTCGCCGCCGCCGGCACACTCATCAACAGCGCGCCGCAGACCGCGCCGCAAATTCCCTTGGCAACTCGCTGACTCAGCACCGGAAACTCCCCGCTCCCGCCTTACGCCGACAGTAACACACGCGGAATCTCTGCGAAAGAGTCGTTGAACGCTGGCCCGCACCGCTTTGGCGCGCCGTGGTGTTGGAATGGCAACACGGGCGGCGTAGGAAGCGCGCATTCCCATTGCCGAGGCCGAATCCATGACCAGTACCCCTGACGAATCCCAGATGGGCGGCGTCCCCGGCCGCAGCCGCAAAGTCGCCGACCAGTCGGTGACGATCGGCAACCGCCGCCTGCATCCCTCGACGATGATGATGGGGCACGGTTACGACCCGACGCTGAGCGAGGGGGCGCTGAAGCCGCCGATCTTTCTCACCTCGACCTTCGTATTCGAGAGCGCCGCCGACGGCAAGCGCTTCTTCGAGGGTGTGACGGGCGTGCGCCCGGGCGGCGCGGAAGGGCTGGTCTATGGCCGCTTCAACGGGCCGGGGCAGGAAATCCTCGAGGACCGGCTGGCGCTGTGGGAGGATGCCGAGGAGGCGCTGACCTTCTCCAGCGGCATGTCGGCGATCGCCACGACGTTCCTGGCGCTGGTCAAGCCGGGCGACGTCATCGTGCATTCCGCGCCGCTGTACGCCGCGACCGAGACGCTGATCGCGCGCATCCTCGGCAAGTTGGGCGTCACCTGGCTCGACTTCCCCGCCGGGGCGACACGGGCCGAGATCGAGGCGGTGCTGACCGCGGCCAAGGCGAAGGGGCGGGTCGCGGCGATCTACCTCGAAAGCCCGGCCAACCCGACCAACGCGCTGGTCGACGTCGAGGCGGTGCGCGACGCGCGCGCCGCGGTGCTGGGCCCAGGGTCCGGCAACGCCGACGCGATGCCGCCGATCCTGATCGACAACACCTTCCTCGGGCCGATCTGGGCGCAGCCGGGCAAGCAGGGCGCCGACATCGTGATCTACAGCCTGACCAAGTACGTCGGCGGCCACAGCGACCTCGTCGCGGGTGCCTGCGTCGGCACCAAGGCGGCGCTGCTGCCGGTCCGGATGATGCGCAACACCATCGGCACGATCACCGATCCGCACACCGCTTGGATGCTGCTGCGCAGCCTGGAGACGCTGGAGCTGCGGATGAGCCGGGCTGGCGAGAATGCCGCCACCGTCTGCGCCTGGTTGAAGGAGCACCCGAAGGTCGAGCGCGTCGGCTATCTCGGCTTCCTAGAGCCCGGCAGCCGCCAGCACGACATCTATACCCGCCACTGCGTCGGCGCCGGCTCGACTTTCTCGCTCATCGTCAAGGGCGGCGAGCCGGAGGCCTTCCGGCTGCTCGACCACCTCAAGCTGGTCAAATTGGCGGTCAGCCTCGGCGGCACCGAGAGCCTCGCCAGCCACCCCGCCGCGATGACCCATTTGTCGGTCGCCCCGGCGCGCAAGGCGGAGCTTGGCATCACCGACAATCTGGTCCGCGTCTCGATCGGCGTCGAGCATCCGCTCGACCTGATCGCCGACTTCGAGCAGGCGCTGGCGGCGGTTTAGCCGCTCAGGCGTCGATCGCCGCCGCTTCGACCATGCTGGCGCTCGCCTGGATGAAGGCGAAGCGGTGTTCGGGGTGGCGGCCCATCAGGCGGTCGACGAGGTCCTTCACCTCCGCCTTCTCCTCGAAGTCGGTGGGCAGCACGACTTTCAGCAGGGTCCGCTTGGCCGGGTCCATCGTCGTATCGCGGAGCTGCTGCGGGGCCATTTCGCCCAGCCCCTTGAAGCGGCTGGTCTCGACGTGGCCGCGGCCCTTGAAGGTTGTGGCCAGCAGTTCCTCGCGGTGGGCGTCGTCGCGGGCGTAGGCGACCGTCCCGCCCTGCGCCATGCGGTACAGCGGCGGCTGCGCCACGAACAGATGCCCGGCCTGCACCAGCCCCGGCATCTCCTGGAAGAAATAGGTCATCAGCAGCGTCGCGATATGCGCGCCGTCGACATCGGCGTCGGTCATGATGACGACGCGCTCATAGCGCAGCTGCGCCGGGTTGAAGCGCTCGCGGGTCCCGCAGCCGAGCGCCTGCGCGAGGTCGGCGATTTCGGTATTTGCCGCGATCTTGGCGGCGTTAGCGCTGGCGACGTTCAGGATCTTGCCGCGGATCGGCAGCACCGCCTGCGTCGCCCGGTCGCGCGCCTGCTTGGCCGAGCCGCCGGCGGAATCGCCCTCGACGATGAACAGCTCGGTGCCGGCGGGCTCGCTGCGGGTGCAGTCGGTCAGCTTGCCGGGCAGGCGCAGGTTGCGTTTGTTGACCGCGGTCTTGCGCTGGTTGGCGAGGTCGGCGCGGCGGCGCAGGCGGTCGTCCATGCGGTCGAGCACGAAGCCGAGCAGGGCGCGGCCGCGCTCCTGGCTGTCCGCCAGCCAGTGGTCGAAGCGGTCGCGCAGCGCTGTCTCGACCAGTCGCGCGGCTTCCGGGCTGGTTAGGCGGTCCTTGGTCTGGCTCTGGAACTGCGGCTCGCGAATGAACAGCGACAGCATGATCTCCGCGCCGGTCATCACGTCCTCGGGCGCCATGTCCGCGGCGCGCTTGGTCTGGCCGACGAGGCCGGCGAACCCCTTGATCCCCTTCGACAGCGCCGACCGCAGCCCCGCCTCGTGGGTGCCGCCGTCGGGCGTCGGGATGGTGTTGGCGTAATAGCTCGACGCGCCCTCGCCGTAGAGCGGCCATGCCACCGCCCACTCGACCGCGCCCATGCCGTCGGGCAGGTCGACCCGCCCCTCGAACAGCACCGGCGTCACCAGCTCGCGGTCGCCGAGCTGCTCGCGCAGATGGTCGGCGAGGCCGCCGGGGAACTGGAAGCTGGCGGTCGCTGGTGTCGCGTCGGTGATGAGGGCCGGGTCGCAGCGCCAGCGGATCTCGACGCCGCGGAACAGGTAGGCCTTGGACCGCGCCAGCCGGTACAGCCGCGCCGGCTTGAACGCGGCGTCGTCGCCAAAGATCTGCGGGTCGGGCATGAAGGCAATGGTGGTACCGCGGCGGTTCGGGACCGCCCCGAGCTTCTCGAGGCCCGTCGTCGCGAACCCCCGCGCGAACGACTGGCGGTACAATTCGCGATTGCGCGCCACTTCGACGGTCAGTTGCGAACTCAGTGCGTTGACTACCGACACGCCGACGCCGTGTAGGCCGCCGCTGGTCGCATAGGCCTTGCCGCTGAACTTGCCGCCCGAATGGAGCATGGTCATGATGACCTCCAGCGCCGATTTTTCGGGATAGCGCGGGTGGGCGTCGACCGGAATGCCGCGGCCGTTGTCGGAGATCGACAGCGACCCGTCGCCGTTCAGCACGACCTCGATGCGGCTGGCATGGCCGGCGACCGCCTCGTCCATTGAATTGTCGAGCACCTCGGCGGCCAGGTGATGCAGCGCGCGTTCGTCGACGCCGCCGATGTACATGCCGGGGCGGCGGCGGACCGGCTCCAGCCCCTCCAGCACCTCGATATGGCTGGCGTCGTAATCGGAAGGGGCGGCGGTGGCCGCGAACAGGTCGCTCATGACCCGTCTTAGCGCGTCCGCTGCCGGCGGCAAAAAATTTACGTCCGCGACATTTTGTGCATTGCAATATTCTCTGCTGCAGTGCACAACAATCAGGCCAATATGGCGATCCTCCCCAAGGATTTGACTTCGGGGCCGGCGGTGAAAGCTGCCGGCCCCTTTTTCATGCCGCGCTATTCTGTTGCCGAAAATCAACAGGGCGGCGGGAACGGCGGTGCCGCTATTCTTCCCATTGTGCGGCGCACAACAGCGTTGCATCATGTGAGTAACAAGACGGCCGTGAACCAACGGTTACCCTGAGCGGGTGCATCAATCAGCACTAAGTCCCCGGCGCGGTCTCGCGCGGGGACGCCAGGGAGTGGGATATGACGATTTTGAACAGGGTTGCCGCCGCCGCTGTATTGGGCTGGGCGTTGAGCGGCGCGGTCGCACACGCGCAGGACGCGCCCGCCCTCGCCGACGACACACCATTCGTCACCTTCACCGGCAGCGCCGCGTTCGTCACCGACTACCGGTTCCGCGGCGTGTCCTTGAGCGACCGCGATATCGCCGGCCAGGCGAGCATCACCGCGACCAGCAAGATCGGGCTGTTCGCCGGCATTTGGGGTTCGACCATCCAGCCGGTCGGTGCCTATTTCAAGAGCGACGGCAGCTTCGAAAACGGCTCGGAGCAGGAAATCGACCTGACCATCGGTTATTCGAAGACCTTCGGCGCGATCACCCCGACAATCGGCGTCATCGGCTATATCTATCCGGGCGGCAGGAACGTCGACTATGTCGAGCCGTTCGTGTCGCTCGCCGGTACGCTCGGCCCTGTCGGCGTCACGGTCGGCGTCAACTACGCCCCGAACCAGGACAACACCACCGAGGACAATGTCTACGTCTACGGCCTGGCGACCTATGGCATCGCGGGCACCCCGATCACGGTCAAGGGCTCGGTCGGTTACGAGAACGGCTTTTTTGATTACGGCCCGGGCACCGGCAGTAAGATCGACTACATGATCGGCGTCGATGCCAAGTACAAGTTCGTGACGCTGGGGGTTCAGTACATCGGCACCAACCTGAATAGCCGCGATTTCCTGGCGACGCGGCACAACCGCAAAGACGGCGTGGTCGTGTCGCTGACGGCAGCGTTTTAGTCGCCGGACGCCTGGCCATAAGACGGAATTTGCCCTTCGCGAATTCCGGCTTATGGCTGGAGACGGCCAAGACCGGCCGGCGGGTGCGCCTTCTCGCAGCCCGTCCGACGCCAGCGGCGGCTTTGCCGACCGCCTCTTGGCTTGATTTCTTGTGTCAGCTTGGGGAGCGGACGCTAGCTGGAAGGACCGGAGCGCCATCGCATTACGAGCCTTGAGCCACCCAAGCGCCGCCGGCATCTAAGCAGGCATCAATTGTCAACACGCGGCTGGCCGTCCATCCGACCCAACCACCAAGTGCCGCTGCCGCAAGTGCGACAAGTGCCATTCGCATGTTCATACCGACGAACATTGGCTTCGCGCTAGACGTCGTCATTCCGGTCCTCGACCGGCCGCTTACGAGCTGTAATACATATCGAATTCAACCGGCGCCGGGGTCATCTCCCAACGCTGCACATCATGCATCTTCAGCTCAATGTAGCTGTCGATCTGGTCATCGGTGAACACGCCGCCCTTGGTGAATACGGCGCGCGACTTGTCGAGGCAGCCGAGCGCCTCGCGCAGCGATGCGCACACCGTCGGGACCTTCTTCAGTTCGCGCGGTGGCAGGTCGTAGAGGTTTTTGTCCATCGCGGGACCCGGATGGATACGGTTCTCGATGCCGTCGAGGCCGGCCATCAGCAGCGCGGTATAGGCGAGATACGGGTTCGCCATTGCGTCGGGGAAGCGCACCTCGACGCGCTTCGCCTTCGCACCCGTGCCGTAGGGGATGCGGCAGGACGCCGAGCGGTTGCGCGCCGAATACGCCAGCAGCACCGGCGCCTCGAAGCCCGGGACCAGCCGCTTGTAGCTGTTGGTCGACGGGTTGGTGAAGGCGTTGCAGGCCTTGGCGTGCTTGATGATGCCGCCGATGAAGAACAGCGCCATTTCGGACAGGCCGGCATACTGGTCGCCGGCGAACAGCGGCGTCTTGCCGTTCCAGATCGACAGATGCGTGTGCATGCCGCTGCCGTTGTCGTCCTTGATCGGCTTGGGCATGAACGTCGCGGTCTTGCCATAGGCGTGCGCGACCTGGTGCACGACATACTTGTACACCTGCATGCGGTCGGCGGTGGTGACCAGCGTGCCGAAGGTCAGGCCGAGCTCGTGCTGCGCGGCCGCAACCTCGTGATGGTGCTTGTCGCACGGCAGCCCCATCTCGAGCATGGTCGACACCATCTCGGCGCGCAGGTCGACGGCGCTGTCGACGGGCGCAACCGGGAAATAGCCGCCCTTGGCGCGCGGGCGGTGGCCCATGTTGCCCTCGTCGTACTTGGTGCCGCTGTTGGTCGGCAGCTCGATGTCGTCAAGCTCATAGCTGCCGACGTTGTAGCCGAGCTTGAAGCGGACATCGTCGAACACGAAGAACTCCGCCTCCGGGCCGATGTAGATGGTGTCGCCGATGCCGGTCGACTTCAGGTAGGCCTCGCCGCGTTTGGCGGTCGAGCGCGGGTCGCGGCCGTACAGCTGCCCGGTCGAGGGCTCGACGATGTCGCAGACCAGGATCAGCATCGGGGTGGCCGAGAACGGGTCGACATAGACCGCGTCGAGATCGGGCATGAGGATCATGTCGGACTCGTTGATCGCCTTCCAGCCGTCGATCGAGCTGCCGTCGAACATGAAACCGTCGGTCAACTGGTCCTCGTCGACCACCGACGACACCATGGTCAGGTGCTGCCACTTGCCCTTGGGATCGGTGAAGCGGAGATCGACCCACTCGATCTCCTTGTCCTTGATCATCGCGAGAACGTCGGACGCTTTGTTGGCCATTGTCGGTAAACCCCTCCGGAATGAAAAATTAGATCGCGTCGCTGTCGCGTTCGCCGGTGCGGATACGGACTGCGCTCTCGATACTGGACACGAAGATCTTGCCGTCGCCGATCCGGCCGGTGCGCGCGGCGTTGGCGATCGCCTCGACGACGCGGTCCGCCTGGTCGTCGTCGACCACGACTTCCAGCCGCACCTTGGGCAGGAAGTCGACGACATATTCGGCGCCGCGGTACAGTTCGGTATGGCCCTTCTGCCGCCCGAAGCCCTTGGCCTCGGTCACGGTGATGCCACTGACACCAACCTCGTGCAGCGCCTCCTTCACCTCGTCGAGCTTGAACGGCTTGATGACGGCTTCGATCTTTTTCACGTCTTTCCCCGAAGGCCGGCTTTCCCCAAGCCTAGCACAAGCCGTGCCAGTCGGGACAAGGGCCTTTTCGCAGGTGCGAAGGGATTTTCGGCGCGCACGGCTGCCCAGCGGCGGGGCAGGTGCTTAAATTGGGGGCAGCTTCCCTCCCCCGCTTGCGGGAGAGGGAGGGTCACGCCGTCGTCGCATAGCCTCCGTCGACGGCGATGACGCTGCCGGTCACGAACCCGCTTGCCCGCGATGCGAGGTAGATGGCGACGCCTGCCGCGTCCTCGGGCGTGCCGCGGCTCCGCATCGGCGTCGCGGACAGCGACTGCTGCGCCTGCTCGTCGGGGATCACGGCGGTCATCTTCGACGGGAAATAGCCGGGCGCGATGGCGTTCACCGCGATGTGCCGGGCGGCGAGGAACTTGGCCATCATCCGGGTCATGTGCAGCACTGCGGCTTTCGAGGCGGCATAGCTGTAGGTTTCGAGCGGCGAGACGTGCAGGCCATCGATCGAGCCGATGTTGATGACGCGGGCGAAGCTTTCCGCCGAACCCGCCGCTTCGAGCCGCTTTACCAGCCGCTGGGTGAGGAAGAAGATCGACTTGGCGTTCAGGTCCATGATCTTGTCCCAGCCGCTCTCCGGGAAGCTGTCGAACGGCGCGCCCCAGCTGGCCCCGGCGTTGTTGACCAGGATGTCGAGCCTGGCCTCGCGCGCCTCGAACTCGCAGGCGAAGCGCTCGATCTCCTCCAGCTGCGACAGGTCGGCGGGGATCGAGTGGCACTCGCCGATCTGGCTGAGCTGCGCGGCGAGCGAGTCGCAGACGGCGGCGTTGCGCGAGGTGATATAGACCCGCGCGCCGTTCTCGACATAGCCGCGCGCGATCATTTCGCCGATGCCGCGGCTGCCGCCGGTGACGATGGCGACCTTGCCGGCGACGGAGAACAGCTGTTCGATCTTCATGGGCGAGGCTCCCTAGATGACTTCGCCGGCGGCGCGCGCGCGGTCGATGCGGCTCGCCTCGGCGGCGGGCAGCTTGCGATAAACGAGGTATAGACACAGCAAGGTCACCGGCGCGGCGATCAACAGCGACAGCACGCCGGTGCCAAGGTCGCCGGTGACCTTCGAGATCTTACCCGCGAAATACGGGCCGAGGCCCAGCCCGATCATCGTCGTACCGATAAAATAGGTCGCAGTCGCCGCCCCGCGCATGCGCGGCAGCACGAGATCCTGCGTCGTCGCCGCAGCGATGCCGACATAGATACTGCCGAACAGGGAGATAGGAATATTAAACAGGAAGAACAGCAGGATGCTATCGGTGGTGAACATCAGGATGACGAACGGTGCCGGCACCAGTGTCGCCAGTACGCCAACCATGATGCGACCGGCCGGATTGCGCCGCTTGTAGCGGTCGGACAGCGTGCCGCCGATGATGACGCCGAGGAACCCGCCCAGCGCCGCCATGCCGCCCAGCGTCAGCGCTATGAACTCGATGGTGCCGTACCAAGGCAGCGGCTGGCCGGCCGTGACCAGCGGCGTCACGAACGTGCGGATGGCATAGGGCACGGCCCAGAAACCGAGCGCATAGCCAATAAACGAGATGGTGCCGAACCCGACCAGCGCCAGCACAAACGTCGGCGTGCCCCAGATCAGCGCGAAGGTCGGCGGATCGCGCTCCTTCAGCGACTGCGCCCAGCTGGTCACCGCATAGGTGCCGATGCCGAGCGCCACCCACTGCGGAATGTCGCCGGTCAGCGCGATCAACGCGGCGGCAATGCCGGCGACAAGCGCCGCAAGCGCCAGGTTACTGAGCAGCGCCGCGCGCCCGAATTGCGCGATGTGGAAGAATGTCAGCGGCGGCAGCACGTTCGACAGGTCGTGCCAGAAGCGCAGCCAGACGTCGGGCACCGGCGGCGGCGGCGGCAGCCCGTCGGCCCGACCGCGGATCGGCTCCTTGAGGCTTGCCACCCACAGCGCCAGCAGCAGCCCGGGCAGCCCGACCGCGAGGAATGCCGCCTGCCAGCCGACCAGGCCGAGCGGGCCGCCGCCGGGATAGCTGGCGTTCCAGGCGCGCACGACGACCGCGCCGATCAGCAGCGAGACGCCGCCGCCGATGTAAAGCCCGCTCGAATAAATCGCGAGTGCGGTGGCGCGCTTCTCCCTCGGGAACCAGTCCGACAGCATCGAGAAGGCGGAGGGGCTGGCTGACGCCTCGCCGATGCCGACGCCAATGCGCGCCGCGGTCAGCTGGCCGAAACTGCTCGCGAACCCCGACGCCATGGTCATGCCCGACCAGACGGCGAGGCCGATCGACAGCAGTCGGGTCCGCACCCAGTTATCCGCAAGCCGCCCGAGCGGGATGCCGAACAGCGCGTAGAATACCGCGAATGCCGTGCCGTAGAGGAAGCCGAGTTCGGAATCGGTGAGACCCAGGTCGGCCTTGATGTCCTCCGCGAGGATCGACAGGATCTGGCGGTCGACGAAGTTGACGACATAGACCAGCACCAGCACGCCGAGGACATACCAGGCGTAGGGGCCGCCGACGGGTTCGGCCTTGGCGTCCGTGTCGGTCACGTCCCTGTCTGTCATGCAATCTCCCCGCGGCGGCCCTCGTCGCGGGGCGTGTGAGGCATTGGCTAGCAGGGGTTTTACGCGGGTGCCAGCCGGTAACGCTCGACGATGCAATAGTCCGCGCCGTCGTGGCCCAGCGTGCTTTCGTACAGCGCGAAGCCGGCGACCGGCCAGGCGACAGGGCTGAGCGGCGCGCCGCTGAACGCCGCCGCCGCCCGGCCGCCATCCTTGCCGAAGCGGGCGATGGTGACGTGCGGCACGAACGCCCGGCCGTCGGGCGGGACGCCGACCCGCAGCAGCGCGGCGTCGACCTTGCGGTGCAGCGCCGCCACGGGATCGGCGGGCGTGACGCCGATCCACAGCGTGTCGATGCGGCCCCGGCGGTCGAACGTCCCCGGCGCGGCGAGTCGCAGCTCGAAACCCGCCGAACGCACCCCGGCCAGCGCCGCGGCGATGTCCTGCGCACCGTGCCGGTCGACCTCGCCGATAAAGCGAAGTGTCAGGTGCAGCTGGTCGTCGCGCTGCCAGCGCGCACCCGCGACCCCTTCCATAGCGCCGCGCAGTGCATCCCGCACCGATGGCGGCGGCTCCAGCGCGACGAACAGGCGGTGCACTATTTGATCCGGTCGAGCTCGCGCGCCACCACCGGCGCGATGCCGCGCACAATCACCGCCACCCCGGCCCTGGTCGGGTGCAGGCCATCGGCGAGCTGTAGGCCGCGTACGCCGACAACGCCGTTCAGGAAGAACGGGTACAGCGCCGCGCCGTGCGTTTTCGCGAGCGCCGGGTACATGGCGTTGAACGGCTTGGCATAGCCCGCGCCGAGGTTGGGCGCGGCGAGCATTCCCGCCAGCACCACCGGAATCTTGCGCTTGCCGAACTCGCCGAGGATCGCGTCGAGGTTGGCGCGCGCGGTCGCCGGCGACTGGCCGCGCAGCATGTCGTTCGCCCCCAGCTCGACGATGGCGAGGTCGGGCTTCGTCTTCAGCCCGGCGAGCACCCAGTTCAGGCGGGCGCGGCCCTGCGCCGTGGTGTCGCCCGAGACGCCGGCGTTATGGACAGTGACGTCGCGCCCCTGCGCGCGCAGGGCCGCCTCCAGCTGCGGCGCGAAACCCTCGTTCAGCCCGAGCTGGTAACCCGCCGTCAGCGAATCCCCGAACGCCAGCACCAGCCGCGGCGGCGGTGCGGCAGCGGCGGGCAGCGCCATCAACCCGGCTGCGGCAACAACCGCGTGGCAAAACCGCCGCAACCCGCCATATCTGTGCAACCCAAGTCTCCGAAAGCCCGCATGAACGACAATATCGTGATCGACTGCGCCGATGTCACCCTGCGGCTCGGCAAGGGCGACGCCGCGGTCGAGGTGCTGCGCGGCATCGACCTGACGGTCCGCGCCGGCGAACAGGTCGCCATCCTCGGTCCATCGGGGTCGGGCAAGTCGTCGCTGATGGCGGTGCTGAGCGGCCTCGAACAGGCGAGCGGCGGTCGCGTCACCGTCGCCGGCACCGATTTCTCCGGGTTGAGCGAGGACGGGCTGGCGCGCGCCCGCCGCGGCCGCATCGGCATCGTGCTGCAGGCCTTCCACCTGATCCCGACGATGACCGCGCTGGAGAATGTCGCCGTCCCGCTCGAACTGGCCGGCCGCGACCCGGCCGCGGCGCGTACCGAGCTGACGGCGGTCGGCCTCGGCCACCGGCTGACCCACTATCCCGCGCAGCTGTCGGGCGGCGAGCAGCAGCGCGTCGCCATCGCGCGCGCCACCGCGCCGCGCCCGCTGCTGCTGTTCGCCGACGAGCCGACCGGCAACCTCGACGCCGCCACCGGACACGATATCGTCGAGCTGATCTTCGGTCGCGCCGCCGAAACCGGCGCGACGCTGGTGCTAATCACCCACGACCCCGAACTGGCGGCGCGCTGCGGGCGAGTCATCGAGATGCGCGACGGGCGGATTGTACGAGACGAGGCCGCCGCTTGATCCCCCTCCGCCTCGCTCTCCGCGAACTGCGCGGCGGCCTCGGCGCGCTGCGGCTGCTCGGCGTCTGCCTCGTCCTCGGCACGCTGGCGCTGGCCGGCGTCGGCAGCCTGTCGAGCGCGATCCGCGCCGGCATCGCGGGCAACAGCCAGACGCTGCTCGGCGGCGATGTCGAGGCGCGGCTGACTCAGCGCGCGGCAACCGCGGACGAGCGCGCCGCGCTGGCGAAGCTCGGCCCGGTGTCCGAGGTCACCAAGCTGAACGCAATGGCCGCGCGCGGGAGAAGCGATGACCGCTTGCTCGCCGAGGTCAAGGCGGTGGACACCGCCTATCCGCTGTACGGCGCGTTCACGCTGGCCAACGGCGCGGCCCTCGTCCCTGGGGCTGCGGCGCCCTCGAAGGCGCTGGCCGAACGGCTGGGCCTGAAACCCGGCGACACGCTGACGCTGGGGCAGTCGACCTTCCGCGTCGCCGGCATCGTCGCCAGCGAGCCCGACAATTCGGGCAGCTTCGCCTTCGGCCCCGGCGTCACCATCCGGGCGGACGACCTCGCCCGCACCGGCCTGATCCAGCCCGGCAGCCTGTTCCGCGCGTCGTATCGAGTCGCGCTGCCGCCTGGCACGGTGCTCGCCCCGACGGTGAAGCGCCTGCAGGCGGCGCTGCCCGGCGCGCGCGTCGTCACCCGCGACAATGCGGCGCAGGGCACGCGCGACTTCGTCGACCGGCTCGGCCAGTTCCTGACATTGGTGTCGCTGACCGCGCTGGTCGTCGCCGGTGTCGGTGTCGGCAACGGCGTCACCGCCTATCTCGACGCCAAGAGCGGCACCATTGCGACGCTGAAGAGCCTCGGGGCGGACAGCCGCACGATCTTCCTCAGCTACCTGTTCCAGATCGGGCTGGTGACGTTTGCCGCGGTGCTGGTCGGCGCGGCGTTCGGCGCGGGGGTTCCCTTTGTTGTCGTGGCGGTGGCGGGCGACGCGCTACCGGTCGCGCCGGCGGTCGGGGTCTATGCCGCGCCGCTGCTGTCGGCCTGCGCCTACGGCTTGCTGATCGCGCTTGCCTTCGCGGTCGTGCCGCTGTCGCGCGCCGCCCGGATGCCCGCCGCGCGACTGTTCCGCGACCTGCACGAGCGCGGCCGCTGGCCGGGCGCGCGGGCGGCCGTGGTTGCGGGCGTTGCCGCCGTCGCCATCGTCGCACTGGCGCTGGCGCAGTCTGGCGATCCGCTGTTCGCCGGCGGCTTCATCGGCGGCGCGCTGGCGCTGCTGCTGGCGCTGGGGGCGCTGGCGGCGGGGGTGCGGTGGACGGCGGCGCGGCTGCCGCGGCCCGCCAGCCTGCTGCCGCGCCTGGCGCTCGGCAACCTGCACCGGCCCGGCGCGCTGACCCGCCAGCTGATCGTCGCGCTCGGCCTCGGCCTCACCCTGTTCGCGACGCTCAGCGTCATTCAGACCAGCCTCGACAACCAGATCGCCGGCGCGCTCCCAAAGGCAGCGCCGAGCTTTTTCGTCATCGACCTGCCGACCGAGGGCCTGACGCCGTTCCGCGCGCTGGTGACGCGCACCGCGCCGGGCGCGCGGCTGCGGACGGTGCCGTCGCTGCGCGGGCCGGTCACCGCGGTCAACGGCGTGCCGGTCGCCAATATCAAGAACATCCCCGAAGACGCGTGGATCCTGCGCGGCGACCGCGGTCTTAGCTATGCGGCGGCATTCCCGCAGAATAACCTGCTGACCGCCGGCAAATGGTGGCCGGCCGACTATGCCGGGCCGCCGCTGATCTCCATCGACGAGGTCGCAGGCAAGGCGCTGGGGCTGAAGATCGGCGACACGCTGACTGTCTCGGTGCTCGGCGTCGACGTCACCGCAAAAATCGCCAGCTTCCGGCGGATTGACTGGCGCAGTCTGGGCTTCAACTTCGCGATCCTGTTCGCGCCGGGCGCGCTGGAGGGCGCGCCGCACAGCTGGATGGCAACGGTGGCGATGCAACCGGTGCAGGAGCGCGGCTTCTCGAACGCCATGGCGGCGGCGTTCCCGACCGCCTCGACGGTGCGTGTCGCCGACGTGCTGGGGCAGGTGTCGACCCTGCTCGGGCAGCTCGGCATGGCGATCCGGGTGGCAGGGTCGTTGACGCTGGCGGCGGGGATCGCGGTGCTGATCGGGGCGCTGGCGGCGGCGCGGCGGGCGCGGACCTACGACGCGGTGCTGCTGAAGGTGCTCGGCGCGACGCGCGGCCAGGTCGCGGCGGCGACGCTGGCCGAATATGCGGTGCTCAGCGCGCTAGTCGCGGGCGTCGCGCTGCTGCTCGGGACGCTGGGCGGCTGGTTCGTGGTGACGCGGGTGTTCGAGCTGGCGTGGCAGCCGTCGTGGGGGGCGGTGGTGCTGACCGTCGTCGCGGGCGGTCTGCTGACCGTGCTGCTGGCGCTGGTGGGCAGCTGGAGCGCCCTCTCGGTGCGCCCGAACACCGTGCTGCGCACCCTGTAGGACATCGCCAATAGCCCTGCGCAATATCCCTCGATCTGCATGTAGTTGATGAAGCTGCGCACCTTCGCCGCCCCCCTCTTGAAGCCGGGGCCGGGAACGACGATATTGCTCGCATCCGGCACCCCGCCGGGCAACGGAGAGAGTTTCCAAGATGGCCAACCCTCAATTCGACCCGCGTATTGCGGCGCCGCGTTTCGGCGGTGCTGTCTCGGGTGACGCGACCTTCGACGCCGGCCTGCGCTCGTACATGCTGTCGGTCTACAACTACATGGCGAGCGGCGTGCTGCTCACCGGCATCGTCGCGCTGTTCTTCGCGCGCGGCGGCGTCGATAGCTATGCCGCGCAGGTGTTTATGCAGCCGGGCATCCTGAAGTGGGTGATCATGCTGTCGCCGATCGGCCTCGTGCTGGCGCTCAGCTTTGGCATCAACCGCATGTCCGAGTCGACCGCCAAGGCGGTGTTCTGGGCCTATGCGGCGCTGATGGGCCTGTCGCTGTCGACGGTGCTGCTGATGTACACCGGCGCGTCGGTGGCCAGCACTTTCTTCGCCACCGCTGCCAGCTTCGGCGCGCTCAGCCTCTACGGCTACACCACCAAGCGCGACCTGTCGGGCATGGGCAAGTTCCTGATGATGGGCCTGGTCGGCCTTCTGGTCGCCATGCTGATCAACATGTTCACCCAGTCTGGCACGATGTCGCTGATCATCTCGGCGGTCGGCGTGCTGCTGTTCGCGGGTCTGACGGTCTACGACACGCAGAAGATCAAGGAAATGTACTTCCAGGTGCAGGGCTCCGACTTCCAGGGCAAGTCGGTGGTAATGGGCGCGCTGACGCTCTACCTCGACTTCATCAACTTGTTCCTGTTCCTGCTGCGCTTCATGGGCGACCGCCGCTAAGGCGAGGCCCGAACGATTACGGACACGGCCCGGCGGAACAATCCGCCGGGCCTTTTTCTTGGGGGCGGTGCGGTCGAGCCGGCTCGTCGTGCTGGCGGCGGAGCACGGTCACGGCCTGCGGGCGGGGTCGGTCGTCGGCGAGCCGACATCGAACCGCAACTCGATCCTGTCATGCCGCCTCCCGGATCAGCGGCAGGTGCATTTCCAAGGCCTCGCTCAGTCGCATGTCGATCGTCGCACCGTCGATGAAACCACTCGCCCGGTAAAAGGCGAGCGCGTTCAGGTTGGCGATGACGTGCAAAGTCGCTGCACCGGTCTCGCGCGCGGCTTCCGCCGCCGCTGCGATCAGAGCCGCGCCGACGCCCTCGCGCCAGCGTCCGGAGTCGACAAACAGCCCGTCGAGCTCGGCCGCCCCGTCGGCGCGCGGCAGCACTACTGCGAAGCCCAGCAGCACGCCCGCCCGTTCGGCGACCAGCGTGTGTGCAAGGTGCCAGCCGGGCAGGTCGATCAGCCCGGGGTCCGCCAGCAGCGCCGCGCGGGTATCGGCATGTTCGAGCGACGAGCGGCGCTGTAGCTCCTGCAGCACGAAGCGCTCGGATGCGCGGGCCGGCCGGATCACCATTTATCGCCCCACGGGCGCACCACGATCTTGCCGAGCTGGCGACCATCGCCGATCATCCGGTGCCCTTCGGCGATACGGTCGAGCGGCAGCTCGGCGGCGATTGATGGCACCACCGCGCCGCTCGCGCCCAGCGCCAGCACCGCCGCGAGATCGTCGCGGTAGAAGCCCGGGTGGGTGTCCTTCCACTGGGTTATCAGATAGCCGCGCAGCCCGTTGCCGCTCATGAACTGCGCCTGCGCGCTGCGCCGCGGCGACCTCAGCACCGCAGCGGCGGCACGCAGCGGATTGAAACCGCCGGTACCGCTCAGCGCGCCCTGGAAGCCGAACAGCACCAGCGCGCCGCCGGGGCGCAGCGCTGCCTCGCTGATCCGTACATTGGGCCCGCCGACGCCGTCGAACACCGCGTCGACACCGCCGTGGGCCTGAACCTGCGCCGCGACGTCGCCGCCGCGGTCGATGGCGGTCGCGCCGTGCGCCTCGACGAACGCTCGCCGTCCGCCACTGGCGACGCCGTAGGTGGCGATGCCGAAATGCTTGCCCAGCGCCAGCAGGATCGAGCCGACGCCGCCCGCCGCGCCCCACACCAGCATCCTCTCGACCGAGGGCTGCGCGACGCAGCGGGTCAGCATCTGGTAGGCGGTGACGCCGTTGAGCACGAGTGCGGCGGCAGCGGCATCGTCCAGCCCATCGGGGATGGCAACGCAGTCGGCGGCAGGCACGACCGCGCAGCGCGCGGCGCCGCCGGTGACGGTCAGGGCCGCGACCCGCGTGCCGGCGGCGAAGCCGCCGCCCGAGACCACCGTGCCGACGACCTCATAGCCCGGCGTGAACGGCACCTTGACGCCCGGATAGACGCCCATCCGCATCACCACGTCGGCGAACGCGACACCTGTCGCTGTGCAGCGGATCAGCAGCTCACCGGGTCCGGGGGACGGCATTGCGACGTCCTCGACGACCACCCGCTCGGGCCCTCCGGTGCGACGGACGATGGCGGCACGGTTGGCTTCCATGCCGCCAGTCTAGGCCGGTTCGCCGCGCGGGGACACCAGGCATGTCGTGACGGTGGTGAGCAGCCCGCGCCTATGGCTTGGGCATCGCGGCGATCCAGGCGCGGATCAGCGCGACGCCCTCGGCATGGCTCACGGTGCGACCGAACTGCGGCATCATCACGCCGGGTTCGGTCGAGTCCATGCGGTGCACGATGATCGAGGCATCGGGGTCACCGGGCGCGATCGCAAACTGAAGGCCGCCCGAACCCCGCCCCGCGGCCACCGGCCGCTTGCCGACGCCGAGCGCCGCGGGGTCGGTTTCCTCGATATCGAGGTACAGCCCTGAGTTGGAGGCGAAGCCTTTGCGACTGTGGCAGTGGGCGCAATTGGCGTCGAGATAGGCGCGCGCCCGGCCGTCGAGCGCCGCGCGGACATCGTCCCATACCGGGGTCGCGGCGACATCAGCGGGCACGCCGGTCAGCAGCCCGGTACGGGTCCAGTGCGCCAGCTGGTTCTCGGACCCACCGGCATAGGCGAAGTCGCCGTTGAGGTTGCGCGCCTTCGGACCGATCGGCGTCACCACGGTGCCGCTCAGGTGGCACTGCTTGCACTGATTGACGTTGGGCACCGCGTAATCGATCGCGCGGCCCTGATAGCTGATCGCAACCCGCGCCCCGGCGCGCTTCAGCACCGCCTCGGTCTGCTCGGTGTTCCAGACATAGGTGTTGGGCACCCAGCCGTCGGCTTTGCGGATCAGCAGGCGCGTCTCGACGAAGCGCTTGCCGGCAGCGGCGGGGTAGGCGAAGGTCTTGACCAGCACCGTACCTACCGGAAACTCGACGACGCCGGTTTCCGAGTAGGCGGCCGCCTGACCCTTGGGCACGAACACGAAGCGATGCTTGGTCGCATGGTCGCTGAACAGCGGCGTGTTGAGCGTGTAGGGGGTCAGTCCCGCCGCCGGCATCCGCGCCCCGGCGTCGCTGAACAGGCGATAGGCCGCAAGTGTCGGTGCCGGGTCCGGCGCGAGCAGCAGCGCTTCGTCGACCGGCCGCGCCGGTGCCAGCCCGGCAAGCGCCAGCAGCGCGAGGGCAGCGAGCCGCCTCACCGCGCGGCGGCGCGCGCCAGCTGGTCCGCCGGTAACACAACCGCGGCGGGTTCCGGCAGCGTCACCATCGCCGCCACCTGCACCAATTGCGGCTTGGCAGCGCTGACCGGCGTGCCTTGCATCTTCAGGCCGAGGTCGAGCATCGGCAGGTCGTTGATCGCCAGTCGCGCTTCGCCGCCCGCCGCGGCACCGCCGGGGACGGTATAGGCCGTCACTCCGTCCCATATCACCGGCGGCAGCGTACCGCCGACCGCGCCCGCCAGTTCCTTGCCGCCCGGGAAGGCGGGGGCGAAGCCGTTGCGCCCGAAGCGGTTGCCGCGCACCGCGACCTCGCGCGGCAGCGGATTGTAGGTCTTGTCGGTGAAGCTGGACTGGTACGACACCAGCATTACGGCCGCGCCGCCGTTGCCGTCGATGTCGTTGTCGAAGACGTGCACGTCGCGGTTGGCCATCACCATGATGCCCGTGCCGGTCGGCACCTGCGCGACGATGTTGCCCGCGGCGGCGAAGTTCGGTGTGTCGTTGGCAATGACCTTGTTCCTGAACACCCGCACCGAGTGGCCGCCCATCTGCGGCAGGCCGGGCAGGTCGAACACCAGGATACCACCGGTGTTGTGTGTTGCGGTGTTACCGAATACGTCGGCGTTGTAGCTGTTCTCGATCTCGATGCCCGCGACATTGCCTTCCGCGTGACTGTCGCGGATGACGATATTCTTCGACTGGCCGACATATATGCCGGCGTCCGACGCGCCGCGTACCTCGATCTGGGTAATCAGCACGTTGGTCGAGCTGACCGGATAGATGCCGTAGGCGCCGTTGGTCACCTTCGGCCCGCCGGTCCACACCACCCGCAGGCGGACGAAGCTGATGCCGTCCGATGCCTTGCCCTTGATGCCGTTGCCGCGCGCGTTCTCGACCGCGAAGTCGCGCAGCGTAACGTCCTTCGAGGTGACGAGCAGGCCCTCGCCTTCGCCCTTCTGGCCATCGAACGACAGCACCGTCTGGCCGGCACCCGCACCGGCGACAGTGACACTCGCGACGTCGAGCGACAGCCCTTCGGTCAGTGCAAACCGGCCCGCCGCGAGCTTGACCGTATCGCCGGGCTTCGCGTCGATCAGGGCGGTCTGCAGCCGCTCCTGCGCCTCGGGCCCGGCGGCAACAGCGATAGTGCGCGCGCCCGCGGGTGCGAAAGCGACCGCGGCGACGATCATCACGCGGAACATCATAGTCTCCCCAACGGCTGATTTTATGGTATCCATATCGGCGCGCACGGTCTGGGTCGACCCCGCGCAAAGGGGAACTGTGTAGCCACAAGCTTTGTTAACGAAATGCGCGCATTGCAGCGTGCAGAGGTGTCCGCGTTGCGGGTCGCGGTCGGCGCAGGGCAAGCACGAAGCGGCCGTTACCGCGGTCGGGACGGGAGGGGCTGACAGCGATGGCGACGCGGGCGGCGAGCGAGCGGACGAGCGGGGTGGCTGTGCCGCCTGCCGTTGCGCTGCCCGTGGCCCAGGGGCAGGCCCTGCCGCGCGGCGGCGTCACCGACTTGCTGCTGCAGCGCATGGCCGCCGTCGTGCTGACCAGCGGGGTTGGCGTCGTGCGCGGGCGGACAGCGAGCGGGCCGCGCTGGGCCAACGACGCGTTCTTCGCGATGTCGGGCTTTCAGGCGTCGGACCTGCCCGGGCTTGGCTGGGACGCGCTCGCGCCGGGTGACGTACTGCCGCCCGCGGCAGCGGCCGGTGCAGTTGCGCCGACGCTGGAGCGGGAATTCGCGCGGAAGGACGGCAGCCGCTGGCCGGTCATCGTCAGCCGCGGCATCGATCCTACCGATGCCAACCAGCTGATCCTGTTCGTCGTCGACCTGACCGCCTCACGGGTCGCCGAAGCAGCACGCCGCGCCGCCGATCAGCGCTACGCGCGCTTCTTCGAGATTTCCAACGTCGCGTTCTGGACGGCCGATGCGAAGGGCCGCGCGACGCTGAGCAGCGCCACCACGGCTGACCGCCTGGGCAGTGACGTCGAACTGGCGGACTTCGAGGCGCAGGCGCAGCTCGTCCACCCCGATGACCGCGCCCGGGCAATCGCAACCTGGCAAGGTGCCGTCGCGTCCGGCCTCGCCTATGATATGGAAGTCCGCGCGCGCGGCCTCGATGGCGGCGAGTATCGCTGGACCCGCCTGCAGGCGTTTCCCGACGTGATCGATGGTGCGGTGGTCAGCTGGTACGGCACCACCGAGGACATTCACGAGCGCCGCCTCGTCGCCGACGCGCTCGTCGAGAGCGAGGCGCGCTTCAAGCGCCTCGCCGACGATATCCCGGTGATGGTCTGGCTGACCGATGTCGACGGCAACGCGACCTATCTGTCGAAGACATGGTTCGATTTCACCGGCCAGACCGCGGCGGAAGCGCTCGGTCGCGGCTGGACCAGGGCTGTCGTGGCGTCGGACGAGCCCAACATGGCACCGACGCTGCGCGCGATGGCGCTTGGCCAGCGGTTCGATCTGGATTTCAGGCTTCGTGCCGCCGACGGTTCATGCCGCTGGATGCTCAGTTCCGGGCGACCGCGTTTCGACACCAACGGTGTCGTGATTGGCTATGCCGGTAGCCTGACCGACATCCATGACCGCAAGGTCGCGGAGCGGCAACTTGCCGATACCCAGATGCGGCTGTCACGGGCGCTCGATGGCACCGGCGTCGGCGTCTGGGAGTGGGACGCTGCGAGCGATAGCGTCACGGTCAGCGGCAGCGCGCTCGGCATCTCGGGCATCGAGAGCCCCAGCGAGGACTATCTGCAGGTCGATTACCGCCGCGCCCTGCACCCCGACGACCGGCCGAAGCTGCTCGCGCTGCTGGCCGACTATATTGCGGGGCGCATCGATGACTTCGCCTGCGAAGTCCGCATCCGGCGCCGCGATGGCGGGTGGGTCTGGGTGCTGGACCGCGGCCTGGCCTCGGCCCGCGACGCCGATGGCCGCGCCACCCACATGGTCGGCACGCTGACTAACATCGACGAGAGCAAGCGGGCGACCGAGCGCCTGCGCTGGACGGTCGATCACGACGCCTTGACCGGGCTCGCCAGCCGCACCCTGTTCCACACCCGACTCGAGGAGGCCCTGGCGAGCGGCGGGCGGGTGGCTCTGGCACTGCTCGACATCGACGATTTCAAGCGCGTCAACGACGTTCTCGGCCATGCGGCCGGTGACGCGCTGCTCAGTGAGCTGGCGCAGCGCTTCGTTGATTTCGCTGCGCTCGACGAAACGGTTGCCCGCCTGGGCGGCGACGAATTCACGCTGATCATTCCGCACTGCGACGACGATGGCCGCCTGCTGACGCGCCTCGAACACCTCCGCGTCCGCCTTGCCGAAACCTTCCTTCACGATGGCCAGACCATGACCTGCCGGTCGAGCATCGGCGTCGCGGTCGCGCCCGGCCACGGCAGCGACGCCGAGGCGCTGCTGAAAAGCGCCGATATCGCGATGTATAGCGCCAAGGCCGGCGGCGGCCGGGCGGTGGCGATCTACGAGCCCGCGCTGGGGGCGCGGATCCGCAGCGAGGCGGCGGCGCTGGCGATGGTGCGAACCGCGCTCGACGAGGACCGCGTCGTGCCCCGCTACGAACCGATCGTGCGGCTTGCGGATGGCAGCCGTGCGGGTTTCGAAGGCATCCCGCACATCCTGGGCGACGACGGCTGTGCCATCGATATCCATGAGCTCGACGCAGCGTTCGGCGACGCCGAACTGAGTTCCCGCCTCGGCGACCATCTGCTCGACCGGGTCATCGCCGACTTCGCGGACTGGCGCGCGCAGGGCCGCGCGCCCGAATTCCTGGCCGTCAATGTCGCCGCCGCCGAACTCCGCCGCTGCGACTATGCGGCGCGGCTGCTGCTCCGTCTGGACGCGCACGGCATCCCGCCCGGCTGTCTGCGGCTCGATATCGTCGAAACCGGGCTGCGGCGCGGCTCCTGTGGTACGTCGAGCGACGCGACGCTGGCGGCGCTCCGCGAAGGCGGCATCCTTGCCGGCCTCGACAAGTTCGGGGTCGGCTCGGCCTCGCTGGCTCAGCTGTCGCAGCTCCCCCTGGCGGCGGTCAAGATCGACCCACGGCTGGTCCGCAACCTCGTCGGCGGGGACAAGGACCGCCTGATCGTTCAGGCGATCACTGGACTGGCCCGGAACTTCAACCTGCGCGTCGTCGCGCTCGGGATCGAGACGGGCGAGCAGGCCGCGGCGCTGGCGCAACTCGGCTGCACCTACGGCCAGGGACCGTGGTTCGGCGCGCCGCTCGACGCGGCCAGCGCCTGTCCGGACTAGAGCCGCGCGTTCTCCGCCTGCGCCCAGGCGAAATCGGCGAGCAGTTCGACGCCCTCCGCGGTCTTCCGGGCGTGGGCACTGGCCGCGGTGCCGCGCACCACGCGCCCGCGAATACCGTGGATGATCGCCGCCAGCCGGAACATATTGTAGGCGACGTAAAAATCGAGGTTGGGAATTCCGTCGGGCCGGTCGGTGCGGGCGCAATAGGCCGCGACATACTCGTCCTCGCTGGGAATGTTCAGCGCTTCGAGGTCGTTGCCAAGCAGCCCGGCGGTTGCAGCGGGCGGCATCCGGTACATCATCAGGTGATAGCTGAAGTCCGCCAGCGGATGGCCCAGCGTCGATAGCTCCCAGTCGAGCACCGCCAGCACCTTTGGTTCGGTGGGATGGAAAACCATGTTGTCGCAGCGATAATCGCCGTGGACGACGCGCGTCTCGTCACCGTCGTCGGGAATGTTGGCGGGCAGCCACTTGACGAGCTTGTCCATCGAGGCGTTCCGGCCGGCGTCGGCGTCCTCGAGATACTGCTGCGACCAGCGCCCGATCTGGCGCGCGAAGTAGTTGCCGGGCTTGCCGAAATCGCCCAGTCCGATGGCGGTCGGATCCAGATTGTGCAGCTGGGCGATGGTCGCGTTCATCGCGTCGAAATAGGCCGGCCGTGCCTCCTGCGTAACGTCAGGAAAGGTGTTGTCCCAGATGATCCGCCCGTCGACGCAGTCCATCACGTAGAACCACGTCCCGATGACGGCGTCGTCGGTGCACAGGCCGAACGTCCTGGGCACCGGAAATCCCGCCGCGTGAAGGGCGGTAATCACCTTGTATTCGCGGTCGACGGCATGGGCGGACTTCAGCAGCAGCCCCGGCGGCTTGCGGCGGAGGACGTAGTTGTGGCGCGGCGTCGCCAGCTTGTAGGTCGGGTTCGACTGGCCGCCGTTGAACTGGCGGACGGTCAGCGGCCCGGCATAGTCGGCGACATTGGCCACCATCCACGCGGCCAGCGCCGCCTCGTCGAAGCCGAGGCCGTCGCGCACGGCACCGGTCCCCGACATCTGTTCCTGCCTGCTCGCCATCAAACCTCCCCGCCGATGTCGCGCCGGCAAAAGCCGCCCGCCCAATCGATCGTGTCGACGCCAGCATAGGCGCGGGTCCGGGCCGCGCCAACATCGTCGCCGAGCGCGCCGACCGCCAGCACGCGCCCGCCCGCCGCGACCAGCTTGCCGTCCGCCAGCGCGGTGCCGGCCTGGAAGACCACCGCTCCTGCTGTCTCGGCAGCGTCGAGCCCGGTGATCACTGTCCCCGTGCGCGGGGTCCGCGGGTAACCGTTAGCGGCCATCACCACCGTCACCGCGACTGCGTCGCGCCACGCTGGCGTCACTTCGCCCAGCGTCCCGTCGCAGGTCGCGAGCAGCAGCTCGACGAGGTCACTGTCCAGCCGCAGCATCAGGGCTTGGCATTCGGGATCGCCGAAGCGGACGTTGTATTCGATTAGCTGCGGCCCCGTCGAAGTCAGCATCAGCCCGGCATACAGCACGCCCTGAAACGGCGTCCCCATCGCCGCCATCGCAGCGATCGTGGGCTCGACGATTTCGGTCATCGCGCGGGCCTGTAGCGCGGCGGTCAGTGCCGGGGCGGGCGACACCGCGCCCATGCCGCCGGTGTTGGGGCCGGTGTCGCCATCGCCGGCGCGCTTGTAGTCCTGGGCGCTGGCCAGCGGCAGGGCGGTTTGCCCGTCCGACAGCACGAACAGGCTCGCCTCCGGGCCGGTCAGGAAGTCCTCGATGACCACCGCACCGGGCATTAGGTCGAGCGCCGCCTCGGCCTCGGCGCGGCTCTCGGCGATGACTACACCCTTGCCTGCCGCCAGCCCGTCGGCCTTGATCACTACGGGTAGGGCGTGGGCGGCGACATAGGCCCGCGCCGCCGCGCCGCTGCCAAAGCGCGCGAACGCCGCGGTCGGGATGTTGGCGCGGGCGCACAAAGCCTTGGTGAAGCCCTTCGACCCCTCCAGCCGCGCCGCCGCCGCGCTCGGCCCGAATGACCGGATACCCGCCGTCCGCAGCGCGTCGGCGAGGCCCGCGACCAGCGGCACCTCCGGCGCGATGACCACCAGCGCGATGCCCTGCGCGCGGGCAAAGGCGACCACCGCGGCATTGTCGGCGGTGTCGAGCGTGACGCACTCGGCCTCGCGCGCGATGCCCGGGTTTCCGGGCGCGCAATACAAGCGCCCGCAGCGCGGCGACTGGCGCAGCTTCCAGCACAGCGCATGCTCACGGCCGCCGCCGCCGATGACGAGGATATCGAGACTGTTCACGCTCGCGCTCTTAGGGGGCAGTCAAGCCCGGCTCAACCGCCGCCGGGATCAGTTCCGACGGAAGATAACGGCGTAGGTCTGGCCGGCGGCGTTCTGGCACATCGCCTGAACGTGGCCGGGCGCCGGGATGGTGCCTTGACAGCGGCCAGTGTCGCCACTGTTGGACTGGAAGTTCCAGGCCACGTTGCCGGCATCGTAGCCGCCCTGCGCCGCGACGATCAGTGGGCCAAATTCACCGCGCATGGTCAGTCCGCCGGAATCATTGTCGTCGAAGCGATAGATCGCGTTACTGTTGGTTTCGGTCCACATGCCGCTCATCGTTGCCGGCTTGGCCGCTACTGGATCTTCACGCCTGGGCGGCGGGTCGTCGGCGACCGGCTTGTCCGGCAGCGCGGGGTCGGCGTGAACGGGCGGCACCGGGTCGGGTCTGACGGGATCGACGGCGACGACGTTCCCAGGCTCTGGTTTGGCGACCTCGAGCCACTTGCTCGCGACGACTCCCGCCGTTGTGATCAGTGCCACGATGACCGCGATCCAGCCGCCCTTGTCCATGTCACCCCTTTTCCCTGGTGCGATTGATACCGCAACCGACTCGTCACGCAAAGCCACTCGACTTATGGGGAGATTGTGAACGCACCCACTCTAAACACGCCCGAATATTCGGTCTCCGAACTCGCCGGCTCCCTGAAGCGCACCGTCGAGGCGGCGTTCGGGTATGTCCGCGTCCGCGGCGAGATCAGCGGGTACAAGCGCGCCGCCTCCGGTCACGCCTATCTCTGCCTGAAGGACGACGCCGCGGTCATCGACGCGGTAATGTGGAAGGCGACCGTCGCCGCCCTGGCGTTCCGGCCCGAGGATGGCCTGGAAGTCGTCGTCACCGGCAAGCTGACCACCTATCCGGGCCGCTCCAAATACCAGATCGTCGTCGAGAAGATGGAGCCTGCCGGCGTCGGCGCGCTGCTCGCCCAGCTCGAGGAGCGCAAGAGCAAGCTCGCCGCCGAGGGGCTGTTCGACGCGTCGCGCAAGCGGCCGCTGCCCGACATTCCGCAGGTCATCGGGGTCATCACCTCGCCCACCGGGGCGGTGATCCGCGACATTCTCCACCGCCTCGCCGAGCGGTTCCCGCGACGGGTGCTGGTGTGGCCGGTGGCGGTGCAGGGCGACACCGCGGTGGCGCAGGTGGTCGCCGCACTGGCGGGGTTCAATGCGATCGACGGATCGGGGGGCATCCCCCGCCCCGACCTGCTGATCCTGGCGCGCGGCGGTGGGTCGATCGAGGATCTGGCGGCGTTCAACGAGGAGGCAGTGGTCCGCGCCGTCGCCGGCTCCGCCATCCCGGTCATCACCGCGGTCGGGCACGAGACCGACACGACGCTGGTCGACTTCGCCTCCGACCACCGCGCGCCGACACCGACCGCGGCGGCCGAGCGTGCGGTACCGGTGCTCGCCGAACTGCGGGCCGGCCTCGGGGCGCTGATCCTGCGGCAGGACCGCGCGGTCGCCCGCGGCGCCGAGCTGCGCCGCGAGCGGACGCTGGCCGTGGCGCGGCGCCTGCCCGCACCGCGCGCCTTGCTGGCACTGAAGCAACAGCGCTTCGATGAGCTCGCTGAACGCCTGCCGCGCTCGCTGAACGCCGGGGCCGGGCGGTGGCAGGCCCGCTACGATGGCCTTTGCGCGCGCCTCAGCCCGGCGATGCGGGGACTGGTCGCCAGCGATACGCAGAAGCTGATCCGCGCCGCCGCCCCGCTCCGGCCCGCGATCCTCGCCAACCGGTGCGACCGGGCGGAAGCGCGGCTGACGCAGGCGGCCCGGCTGCTCGGCTCTCTCGGGCCGATGCAGGTGATGAAGCGCGGCTATGCCCTGGTAACGAAGCCCGACGGCAAGCCCGTCACCTCCGCCGCCGCAGCGAAGGGGGAGGCGGTCCTGTCGCTCGGCTTCCACGACGGTGCGGTACCGGTGTCGACGGCGCTGCCGCGGCAGGGTAGGCTGTTCTGATGCTCGATCTTAACGGTGGCCGCCCGGCGCGGCTGCGCTACCTGTCCGGTTCCTTCGACGTGCTGACACCGGGCGACTATGTCACCTGCGCCGTGTCGGGCCGCCGGGTTGTGCTGCAGTCGCTGCGCTACTGGTCGTCGGAGCTGCAGGAGGCCTATGCCACCGCCGATATCGCCGTGAAGCGCTACGGCGAGATGCGGGCGAAGGGCAGGCTTTGACCCGGATCGCTGCGGGCCTGTTCGCGGTCCTTCTCGCCAGCTGCGCCAAGCCGGCCCCGGCGGGCGAGATCGTGCTTATCGGTCATGCCGAGCAGGGCGGCTTGCTGTTCGGAACCGCGCCGCCCGGCACGACACGGCTGCGGCTGGGGGAAACACCGGTCCGGCTGACAGGCGACGGGCGCTTCTTCGTCGGCTTCGGCCGCGACGCGCCTGCCGCCGCGACCCTGACCGCGACGCTCGGCGACGGGCGCGAAGTGATGCGGCGCGTGACGGTGGCGCAGCGCAGCTATCAGGTCGAATCGATCCCCGGTCTCAACCGTCGCTCCACCGGCCCTGACGCCGAATACGAAGCGTTGCGTGCACCTGAGCTGGCGAAGATCGCCGCGGCACGGACCGGCGAGACCGGCGAGACCGGCTGGACCCAGGCGTTTCGATGGCCGGCGCAGGGCCGGGTCAGCGGCGTCTACGGCTCGCAGCGCATCCTCGGCGGCGTTCCGGGCAGCCCGCACTACGGAGTCGATGTCGCGGCCCCCCCGGGCACTCCGGTCGTAGCACCGGCGGCCGGCATCGTTCGCCTCGCCGACCGTTTCATCCTGGAGGGCAATATGGTCATGCTCGACCACGGCCACGGGCTCAGCTCGGTGTACCTGCACCTCGCGCAGATCGACGTCGTGCCCGGCGAGCGTGTCGAACGCGGCACGTCGATCGGTCGCGTCGGCACCACCGGGCGGTCGACCGGGCCGCACCTGCACTGGGGCATGACGTGGGGCGACGTGAAAGTCGACCCCGCGACGCTGGTCCCCGACATGCCGGTCGCGATACCATGAGCGCCGCCGAAATAGCGCGGTTTTACGCCGCCGCTGACACGGCCCGAGCGGCAGGCAAGCCCGACGCCGTTGCCCGGCACATGGCGGCAGTGCTGGCGCTCGATCCGGCACAGCCGCGCGCGCTCAACACGCTCGGGCTCAGCGCCTTGACCGGAGGCGACGCCCGCCGGGCCGTCGAATTGCTTGCACGCGCCACCGCGGCCGCGCCTGCCGCGATCGAGCTGTGGCTGAATCGCGCGAATGCCGAGCGGGTTGCCGGCGACGATGACGCCGAGCTCATCAGCCTCGACACCGCGCTCGCGCTCGATCCCTATGCCGTCGTCGCGCTCCTGCAGAAGGCGATGAACCGCGAGCGGGCGCACGATATGTCGGGCTCGGCGCGCACCTATCAGGCGGTGGTAAGTATCGTCGGTTCGGCCCAGCCGCCGCTCGCGCTGGCGGCGGCGATCGCGCATGGCCGCGAGGTTATCGCGGCAGAACGTCGTGCGCTCGGCGACACGCTCGCCACGTTCGTTGCGGACGGGCGGCAGCACCTCGACGCCACCGCGGCGCAGCGTTTCGATCAGTGCCTGGACCTGCTGCTCGGCCGCACCCAGCTTTATCCGTCGACCCCGACCGGCCTGTTCTACCCCGGACTGCCCTTGGTCGAATTCTTTGCACGCGAGGCGTTTCCCTGGTTGGCAGAACTGGAGGCAGCGACTCCAGTCATCCAGCGCGAATTCGCCGCGCTCGTCGAGGGGTTCGCCCCCTATGTTGCGATGCCGCCCGGGGCGCCGGTCAACCAGTGGGCCGCGCTCAACGGCTCGCTCGACTGGAGCGCGCTGTTCCTGTGGCGGGACGGCGTGCGCGACGACGCCAATTGCGCGCGCTGTCCGGAAACCGCCGCATTGCTCGAACGCCTGCCGCTGCTCGACATCCCCGCACGTGGCCCGGCAGCGTTCTTCTCGGTGCTGAGGCCCGGTGCGCATATTCCACCGCACGTCGGCGTCACCAACATCCGCACCGTCATCCACCTGCCGCTCGTCGTGCCCGCCGCTTGCGCCATCCGCGTCGGCGGGCAGACCCGGGCGTGGCAGCTCGGCACCGCGCTCGCGTTCGACGACACCATCGAGCACGAGGCGTGGAACCGCAGCGCCGAGCCGCGTGCGGTGTTGATCGTCGACGCGTGGAACCCGGGCCTCAATGGCGGCGAGCGCACCCTGCTGCGCGATCTGACGCGCGGCATGGATGCCCATGCCGGCCCGCGCTAGACCAAGCGATGGCTGAGCCGCGCCCGCTGTTCGATCTTGATCCGGTTTTGCCGCGGGCCGAGCTCGGGGCGCGCTTTGCTCGCGATGGTCGCGTTCAGGTCGTCGACCTGCTGACCGCCGAGAGCGCCGAATCGCTCCACGACGTTTTGGACCGCCAGACCGATTGGGGGATCGGCTGGCAGGCTGGCCGTCAGACGCCGGGCGGTCTGCGCGGCGCACAACTGCGCGCCATGACGCCCGCCGCCCGCGGCGCTCTTAGCCAGCAGGCGGCGGCGGCAGCGGGGGCCGGCGACTTCGCGTTCGTTTACGGTCGCTACCCGATCGTCGATGCCTACCTGCAGGGCTGGGATCCCGGCCATCCGCTCGACCTTGTGCTTGAGTATATCAATGCCGAGCCGATGCTCGAGCTCGTGCGCCAAGTGACCGGCGATGGCAGCCTGATCAAGGCGGATGCGCAGGCGACATTGTTCGCGCCCGGCCATTTCCTGACCACTCACGACGACAGCGTCGATGCCGAGGGACGCCGCATCGCCTACGTGCTCAACATGAGCCGCGACTGGCGTCCCGACTGGGGCGGCTATCTGCTGTTCTACGACGAGAACGACGACATCCTCGCCGGTGTGCGGCCACGCTTCAACACGCTCAACCTGTTCCGCGTGCCGATGCGCCACAATGTCAGCTATGTGCCGCCGTTCGCGCCGGTCGGGCGATACGCGATCACCGGCTGGTTTCGCGACCGGTGATCGATCTGGCGCTACACCCCGCGATCGCCGTCGCCGCCACCAAGGCATGCTTCGAGGCGACAGGACGGGTGCGCTTGCAACCGTTCCTGCGCGACACCGACGCCGCGCAGCTGCACGCGCATTTGCGCGAGCGGGATGACTGGCGGCAGGTCGTCAACAGCGGCGATAAAGTGTTCGAACTCGATCGTGCCACCCGCGCCGCGATGACCCCGGCCCAGCACGCCGCGCTCGACGCTGCGGTCGATGCGGGCGCGCGTGAGGGTTTCCAGCACCGCTACGAATCGCTGCGGCTGCCCGATGGTGATGCACCACCGACGCCCGGCGAAGACCGTCTCGCGGCGTTCCCGCGTTGGCTGTCGCACGGCCCGGCGTGCGACCTGCTGCGCGCGGTGACCGGGGCGGAGTTCGCGTTCGCCGACGGTCAGGCGACGGCTTATGCGCCCGGCGACTTCCTGACCGGACACGACGACGCGGTCGCGGGAAAGCGCCGCGTTGCCGCCTACGTCCTTGGCCTGACACCGGTGTGGCGGGTCGAGTGGGGCGGGCTGCTGCTCTTCCACCGCGAACGCGACGACGTCGCCGGCGTGTTGCCCGGCTACAACAGTCTTGACCTGTTCGCGGTGCCGCAACTGCACAGTGTCAGCCGGGTCACCCCGTCGGCGCCGTTCCGCCGTTACGCCATCACCGGCTGGCTGCGCTCCCGCTAGTTCTCCCGGTGCACCCGCACCGCGGTCTGGCCCTCGATATTCGCCAGATAGCTGCCCATCGCCGCGCGCTTGATGCGGATCTTCATCCCGGGACGCGGATCGCGGATGAACTCGCGGCTATCGGTCTGCACCCACTTCGCATCGCCTTCGAGGACCAGCACCCAGTTGCGGTCGCCGCGCTTGCGGGCCTGCACGATGGTCGATTGCAGTTCGGCGAACTCCTCCCGGTCGCGCTTGTCGTCACCGCTGCCGAACAGGTTGAAGTCCGGTAGCGCCAAACCGAACAGGGACCGTTTCGCCGCCTTGATCTGGGCGCGGTCGGCGACCACGACATCCTTGCGCTCGATCGCCGCGCTCAACCCGCCGACCTGGGCGTCATAGCAGGCGAGCCGGGTGCCATTGTCGGTTTTGGCGCGGCAATCGAGCAGCTGCTGCATGATTATCGGGGTTGCCGGCGGCGCCTCGGCGGCACCCGCGCCGGTTCCGATGACCAGGGCGACGGCGACTAGGATCGTTGGTGCACGGTGCATCTTGCTTCGGTCTCCGAGTGAAAGGGCGTTCCCGCGCACACCGACCTGTTGCATTTCGGCGACATGTGCGGAGTGTTCGTCGTCCAAGGGATGACCGCCGCTTTACAGCACGAAGCGCAATCATGCATCTCCCATCAATGCCTATGGGGGACACGGTGGCGGCAAGCCATCGACCGCCCCAACGGTAGGGACGTATCAAGCCAGCTCGGCTCTCGAACGAGGGGACATCAAGTGATCGACAAGAAGAATTTCCTGGGCCGCACGGCTTTGAGCACCGGAGCCGCGTCACTCGCGCTCGGGTTCGCCATCGCCGCCACGCCGGTGGCCGCGCAGACCGCGCCGAATTCGGTCGGCGTCACGCCGACCGCCGCCGCCGGTGCGACCGCTGACTCCAGCGACGTCATCGTCGTCACCGGTTCGCGCATCGCGCGCCGCGACCTCGAGTCGGCCAGCCCGATTGCCGTCGTTAAGGCGGAGGAGTTCAAGCTCGCCGGTGCGGTCAACGTCGAGCAGGTGCTGAACCAGCTGCCGCAGGTGTATCCGGCCACGACGTCAGCTTCGAACAACCCCGGCGGCGGTGTCGCCACGCTCGATCTGCGCGGCCTCGGTCCAACGCGCACGCTGGTTCTCGTGAACGGCCGCCGCTGGATGTTCTACGACGTCAACCAGATCGTCGACTTGAACACGATTCCGAGCTTCCTGCTCGACAGTGTCGATGTTGTCAGCGGCGGCGCTTCGGCGGTCTATGGTTCGGACGCGGTTGCGGGCGTCGTCAACTTCCGGCTGAAGAAGCTGAATGGTCTCGAGGCCGGCGGCCAGTATTCGCTGACCGAGAAGGGCGATGGCCGTCGCTATGACGGCCACCTCGCGATCGGTGCCGAGTCGGCCGACGGCCGCGGCTACGTCGTTGCCTACGGTCAGTACTACAAGCGCAAGGAAGTCTTCGCCGGGGCGCGCGACTTCTCACGTTTCTCGACCAGCCAGTTCTCGGGTGTCGATGTCTGCGTCGATCCGGGAACCATCAACCGGTACGGCGTCGGAACCGTGGTTGGCGAGATCAACCAGGAAGGCGCGACGGCTGGCAGTTGCGACACCGGCGTTCCGGGCTTCGGCGCGGCGGGCTCGGGCACCAACCAGCTCGGCCGCTTCCGTTACACCGGCTCGGGCGGTCCGCAGGGGTTCTTCAATTCGAACGGTGCCCTGTTCCCGACGCCGGGTGCACAGGCGCGCCGCTACAACGGCACGCTCGATTCCTATAACTTTGCTCCTGAGAACTACCTTCAGGTGCCGCAGGAGCGCTGGCTGCTCGGCGGCTACGGCGAGTACGAGGTCGTCGACGGGGTGACCGGCTATGCCGAGGTCAGCTACGTCAACAACCGCGTCACCACGTCGCTCGCCGCAACGCCGGTCACCGGCACGTTCAACTACAACATCGACCAGACCTGCACGTTCATCAACGCCGTGAACTGCGCGCAGCTGCGCTCGATCGATGCTGCAGAGACCGGGGTGGCCGGCAATGACGGCATCGTCCGGCTGTCCACCAATCGTCGGACGCTCGAGGCCGGTCAGCGCCTCAACGAGGACGAACGCAACGCTTTCCGCGTCCTCGTCGGGGTCAAGGGCGACATCTCCAGCTGGCTCAACTATGACGCCTATTACCTGTTCGCCCGCACCCGCAATTCGCAGACCCAGACGGGCGGCATCTCGCGGTCGGCCTTCCAGGCGGGCCTCGACGGCACCGGGACCCCGATCAACATCTTCGGCCCGGGCACGCTGACCCCGGCCATGGTGCAGCAGATCACCGCGTCGGCGTCGAACACCGACGTGTCGCAACTCCAGGTCGCGTCGGGCTCGCTCACCGGCCGGATCGGCAATCTCGGCCTCGGTGGCGATGACATCGGTCTCGCGGTCGGCGTCGAATATCGCTCGGTCAACAGCCGCTTCGCGCCCGATCCCGTGTCGGCGAGCGGCGACATCATCGGGCCGAACTTTGGTCAGGCGACGGCGGGCCGCTACAACGTCCTCGAGGGCTTTGCCGAGCTTCGGGTTCCGATCGTTGCCGATCGGCCGTTCTTCCACCGGCTCGAAGCCACTGCTGCGGCGCGCTATTCGGATTACTCGCTGGGCGCGGTCGGCGGGGTTTGGACCTACGCCGGCGGCGTCGAGTGGGCGCCGATCAAGGACATCACCTTCCGCGGCCAGTATCAGCGTTCCATCCGCGCGCCGAACGTTGGCGACCTGTTCGGCGGTACTTCAAACGGCTTCCCATCCGCGACCGATCCCTGCGCCCAGGCGTCTGCGGCGACCAACGCAACCATCCGCACGCTCTGCATCCAGACGGGCGTTCCGCCCGCGTTCGTCGGCAACGCCCTCGTTCAGACCCAGTCGCAGATCGAAGCGCTGTTCGGCGGCAACCCCGACCTGCAGGAAGAGACGAGCGACACCTACACGGCGGGCGTGGTGCTTCGTCCCAGCTTCATTCCGCGCCTCAACGTCACGGTTGATTACTACAAGATCAAAATTAAGGGCGCGATCATCAACTTCGGTGGGGGTCTGAACAACGTCCTCGATGTCTGCTATAACCGCGAGCAAGACATCAACAGCGTTTATTGTCAGACTTTCATCGGTGCGCGCGATCCGGCGACGGGTGAAATTGCCAACCCGTTCGTGCCGAACATCCTCCAGGCCAATTCGGGTTTGATCGAAACCCGTGGCATCGATCTTGGTGTCGATTACACGCAGCCGCTCAATTTTAACATCTTCGGTAGCGAAGGTTCGAAGTTGAACTTCTCGTTCCTGCTGACCTATCTGGAGCGTTACAACTTCCAGCCGGCACCGGAACTTCCCGACCTGCTTGTCAAGTGCAAGGGTAAGTTCGGCATCGGCTTCTGCGGCAATCCCTATGCCGAGTTTAAGTGGACTAGCCGCCTGACCTATGTCGACGGTCCGGTGTCGCTCAGTGCCCGCTGGCGTCATGTCAGCTCGGTGCGCGACGATCAGCCCGAGGCCTTTTACACCGTCGAGAAGATCAAGGCGTACAACCTGGTCGACCTGACCGTCTCGTACGATATCGGCGACCACTTCAACATGTCGGTCGGTGTTAACAACCTGCTCGCCAAGAACCCGCCGCAGCTCGGCACCAATGCCGAGCAGTCGAACACCTATCCGGGCACTTACGACACGCTCGGTCGCGACTTCTTTGTCTCGTTCGGCGTGCGCTTCTAAACCGAGGCATAATGCAAGACTTTGGGGCGGCGGATATAGTCCGCCGTCCCTTTTCCTTGCGTGCGGCAGGCCTAGCGGGCGACGACGTCGAAGGCGACCGACAGCCGCTCGCCCTTCGGGAAGGGCCGGGTGCCGTGGTAGCAATAGCTCGGAAACAGCGTGATGCGCCCCGGTCGCGGTTCGACCTGCAGCAGCGGGCGGATCGGTAAATCGAGATTGTCGGGTGCACCGCCGATTTCCAGCCATCCCGCCTTGGGCAGGTCCGGTTCCGGTACGACGATATAGCAGGCCGACGACAACAGTCCGTCGGGATGCATGTGCGCGACGTGGTAGCCGTCATCTGTCAAGCGGACCGACCATGATCCCGCGAGCGCGGGCACGGCGTGGCGATGCCGGAGCAGTGGGTGGGTGGCATCCACCGGGGGCAGTGCCGCCCAGTAGCGCTCGACGGCGCGGATTAGAAGATGCTTCAGATCGAGAATCTCGGGCTCTTCCCGTTCGAACAGCCGGCCCCGGGTCTGCGTGCCGCCGCGCAGCGACTGGCCGATCGGATGGACCCGGCTGCGATGCAGGCCGCGCAGCCGATCCCGCAGTCGCGCCAGTGCGTCGGCCGGCAGCCCGAGATCGTCGGTGACCACGAAGCCGGGCTGCGCCAGCAGCCAGTCGGCACGCTCGTCGCCAATCAGGCGCCATGCCACACCGGTCATCGCCCAGGCACCGATATCCCAGGGCGCATCCGCGCGCGCCCGGTCGATCAGAGCGGCCGCAGCGCGATAATCACCGGCCCGCAGCCGGTGCCGGCTTTCGTGGATGGCCCTGCCGGCGAGATCCTTTGGCAGCCCGTCATAGATGCGCTCGGCACGTGCCAATTCGCCGGCCTCCGATGCATGCAGGGCTTCCAGCAGCGACAGGAGATGATCCTCTCCGGCCTTGGCCCTGCCGGCGGCGGCGACATCGGCGGCGGCGAGCGAGAGGCCCGCCGCGGCAAGCACCGATGCGTAGGTCCGCCAGCCGTCGAGCGACGTCGGTGCTTCATCGGCCGCCTGCGCGATGGCGCTGGCAAAATCCGCTTGCTCACCGGCTTCCCATCGCATGCGGGCCAGGGCTGCGTGTCCCTCCCACCAGCCCGGATCGGCCTTGAGCATCGCGGCAAGCACCTCGACGCCGTCCGCGCGACCCTCGGCCTCCAGCGCCTCCGCCAGTCCCAGGCCGATGGTCCGGTCGCGCGGCGCGATCGCCAACGCGCGCCGGTACAGCTGCGAAGCATCGGCCTCGCCGCGCTCCTTCGCAACCACGGCGCGGCCATGGACCGCGACGACGCGCCCGGCGTCGACGGCGATCGCCCGGTCATACGCCGCCGCCGCCTCGGCGAGACGCCGCAGAGCCCGTAGCGACGTGCCCTTCGCGGCATGGACTTTCGCCTCACCAGGCTGCGCCAGAGACACGCGCTCGAGGTCGGCGAGAGCTACATCGTGACGGCCAAGCGTCTGCAAAAGCAGCGCCCGGTTGTACCGCGCGGCGTGAAACTGCGGTGCGCTGTCGAGGACTCTCGCATACACCTTCAACGCCAGATCGCGCTCGCCTGCTGCCGACAACAGATTCGCGTAGTTGTTGGCGATCTGAGGATCGCCGGGGCTCACCGACAGCGCGCGTTCGAAAGCCTTGCGCGCCGCCGCAACGTCGCCGCGTTTCTTTTCAACCAGCGCGAGCAGGTGCAAGCACGCAACATTATCGCCGAAGCGGCGCTGCATTCCCGCCAAAATTTCGCGCGCGGCTTCGAGGTTACCGGACCCGAACAGCGATTCGGCCTGCCGGATCAGCGCCTGGAAGTCGTCCGTCGCCATCGACTGCTTACTGACGAAGCCGCGCTTCGCTGTCTACGCCGGCGTTAACTGCAGCCTGCCGTCGCCTTCGTCGACGCGGACGGTCGTGCCGTCGGGCACCTTGCCGCCCAGGATCAGGTCGGCAAGCGGATCCTGCACGAACTTCTGCACCGCACGCTTCAG
>Ga0335397_10000062_pt1 | contig 108924 bp, 91 predicted proteins | sample MAT04_FD_205740 | JGI IMG/M metagenome (GOLD analysis project Ga0335397, IMG submission 205740) | Freshwater microbial communities from Lake Fryxell liftoff mats and glacier meltwater in Antarctica - MAT-04 (spades assembly) (version 2) ...
GCCGGCGGCCTCCTGGCGCACGCTCGACCCCACGCGCCTCGGCGAGCCGTCCGGCCGGGCGCATCGCTTCCTCTCCGTCGCCGACACCGAGCGACTGCGCGCGAGCGCGAAGGCACGAGGCGTCACCGTCAACTCGCTCCTCGCCTGGGCGCTCGCCCGCGCGATCGAGGACGAGCTCGATCGAACGAAGGGCGCGGTGCTCTTCGAGCTTCCGGTGAACCTGCGCGGAGCCTCCCTGCCCGAGGACGTCGCCGTCACCGGAAACGTGTTCTCGACCGTCACCGCCGACCTCGGTCTCCCCACGCCCGCCGAGGTGCACGCCGGGATACGCAACGCGCTCACCCGCGGCGAGCACTGGTCCTCGTGGAATTCGCTCAACGTGGGCCGCGAGCAGGGCCTCGACTTCGTACGCGGCGCCGCCAAGAGCGCCGCGGCGAGCGTCGGCTTCCGTGTGGGCGTTCTCTCCAACATGGGCGTGTGGGAGGGAGCCGGTCCCACGGGCGTCGCGTTCGGCCCGCCCCCGGCTCAGCGGACGCCGCTCGCCGCGGGCGCGGTCACGTGGAACGGCCGGCTCGGAGTCATGCTCCTCGCCCATGCGAACCTCGCCGAGGCCGCGCCGCGTCTCCCTTCGTGGCTCGACCGCTGGGTCGACGCCTCGCTCGCAGCTCCCTCCGCATGAGCGAGGCCGCTGGACCGCACCTTCATCTCTCGGCGATGCTCGCGGACGCCGCCGCACGACACGCGGATCGACCCGCGCTCGTCGTGAAGGAGCGCACCTTCACGTATCGCCAGCTCGATGACCTCGCCAGCGGGCTCGCGCGAGGGCTGGCCTCGAATGCATGCGTCGCCGCGGGCGATCGCGTCGCCCTCCAGATGCCGAATTCCTGGGAGTACGTGGCGGCCGTCTTCGCGCTCGCAAGGCTCGGCGCGACCGCCGTTCCTCTCAGCGTGATGCTCACGGCCCCGGAGATCCGCGACGCCGTCACCGGTGCGGGCGCGCGGCTCCTGCTCGCGTCGCGGCTCAAGGGAGAAGCGGCCGCGTCCCTCGTCGGCAGCTCGTCGATCGAGCGCGTCCTCGTGCTCGCCGACGACGCGAAGGGCTCCGGCCCGACGCTCCAGTCGCTGATCGAGGCACCGGGGAGCCTGCCTTACGTCACGCGCTCGCCCGACGAGGTCGCGTCGATCGTCTACACCTCCGGGACCGGTGGTAAGCCGCGCGGCGCCGAGCTCACGCATCGCGCGCTCGTCACCGGCGCTCGGATGACCGCCCAGGTGCACGGCCGGACGCACGAGGACGTGACCGTGACGGCGTTGCCGTTGCCGCACGTCTACGGCACGGCCGTCGTCAACGCGACGCTCGCGTCAGGGGGCACGGTCGTCCTCTTGAAGCAGTTCAGCGAGGCGGAGATCGTGCGGTCCGTGACGCGCCACCGCGCGACGATGATCGACGGCGTGCCCGCGATGTACGCCCACCTCGTGAAGTACCCGGGCCTCGCGGCGGCCGATCTCTCCTCGCTCACGCGCTGCACCGTCGGCGGCGCGGACATCACGCGGGAGAAGCTGCTCGAGCTCGAGGAGCGGTTCGGCGTGCCCTTCCTCGAGATCTGGGGAATGACCGAGCTCGCGGGCATCGGTCTCTGTCGCGCGCTCGGGGCCGAGCGCCGCGAAAGCTCTTACGGCCGCCTCCTGCCGAGCCTCGAGCTACGCGTGGTCGACCCCGCTCCGCCGCACGCGGCGCTCGCCGAGGGGGACGTCGGCGAGCTCTCCGTGCGCGGGCCGACGGTCATGCGCGCGTACCATGGAGACGCGGCGACGACGGCCGACGTGCGGGACGAGAACGGCTGGCTGCGACTCTCGACCATCGGGAAGGTCGACGGTGACGGGTACGTGTTCGTGCTCGGCACGACGCGGCGTCTCATCAACACGGCGGGCTACAAGGTCTATCCCGCGGAGGTCGAGCAGGTGCTGGGCGCGCACGCGGCGATCGCCGTGGCGCTCGTCGTCCCCGAGCCCGACGAGCTCCGAGGCGAAATCGCGCGCGCCTATGTCGTGCTCGAGCTTGGTGGGGCCGCGACGGAGGCGGAGCTCCTCGCCTTCTGCAGGCAGCGCCTCGCGGCCTACAAGGTGCCGGCCGGCGTCTCGATCGTCGTCGCGTTGCCGGTCGCTGCACCGACCGGGGACGCGCACGCACATTGAATGTGCATGCAAGCGTCATAGAAACGGTTCGCGGGATGCGAATCGGAAATTGTAGGCTTACGCGATGACGCGCGCGCGGTTGTCGGTTGCTGGAACGTTCACTGCCGAGCCGCTCGGTCCGGTTCTCAACTTCTGGTTGGAGAAGCTAGGGCTCGATTTCGAGGTCGAGTGGGCGCCGTTCGGCCAGCTCTTCCAGTCGCTCGTCGATCCCCGCGGAGCACTGCGCACGAACAAGGGCGGCGTCGCCGTCGTGTTCGTTCGGCGCGTCGACCTCGGACGCAACACGTCGGAGCAGGACGCCGCAGCACGCGATCTCCGCACCGCGATCGAGTCGTCGGTCGCCGGCTCGGGCACCCCGCACATCGTCATGCTCTGCCCCTCGGCAAGGCTCGATGACGCCGCCGAGTCCGAGGCGGACGCCGCGCTCGCCACGATGCTCGGTTCGATCGCCGGCGTCGACGTCGTCAAGCCGGACCAGCTCGCCGCGCTCTATCCGACCGACACGCTCTTCGACGCGTTCGCGGAGCACGAGGGCTCGGTCCCGTTCACCGACGAGTACTACACGGCGCTCGGAACGATGCTCGCGCGCCGCGTTCGTCTCGCGCGCAGCGTTCCGAAGAAGGTCGTCGTCGTCGACTGCGACGACACGCTTTGGGGCGGCGTCGTGGGCGAGCTCGGGGTCGAAGGCGTCGTGCTCGACGAGCCGCGGCTGGCGCTCCAGCGCTTCCTCCTCGAGCAGCGCGCTCAGGGCCTGCTCGTGTGCGTCGTCAGCAAGAACAACGAGGCCGACGCTCTCGCTGTGTTCGACCAGCGCAAGGACATGCTGCTCCGCCGCGAGCACCTGACCTCCTGGCGGATCAACTGGGGCCCGAAGAGCCAGAACATCCTCGACCTCGCGAAGGAGCTCGAGGTCGGTGTCGACACGTTCGTCTTCCTCGACGACGACGCCTTCGTCGCGACGGAGGCGCGCGAGCGCGCGCCCGGCCTCGTGTCCGTGCAGCTGCCCGAGGATCATCGTCGCATCCCCGAGCTCCTCCGCGGCCTCTGGGTGTTCGATCGCGGCCGCGTCACCGCCGAGGATCGCCGGCGCGCCGAGGCCTACAAGGAGAAGTCCGAGCGCGATCGCGCGAAGAAGACCCTCTCGCACGCCGACTTCCTCGCGACGCTCGCGCTCGAGGTCACCGTCCTCCCGATGGCGGAGGAGCAGGTGCCGCGCGTCGCGCAGCTCACCATCCGCACGAACCAGTTCAACGCCACCGCGCGCCAGCGGAGCGAAGCCGAGGTCCGCACGCTCGCCGCGTCGGGGCTCGAGTGCGTCGTCGTCGACGTCCGCGATCGCTTCGGCGAGTACGGCCTCACGGGCGCCGTGATCTTCGGCCAGAAGGACAAGCAGCTCGTCGTCGACTCGTTCCTCCTCAGCTGTCGCGTCCTCGGTCGCGGCGTCGAGCACGAGATCCTGCGCGAGCTCGGCAAGCTCGCGTCGTCACGCAAGCTCGCCGAGGTGGTTCTCCCCTTCAAGGTCACGGCGAAGAACGCCCCGTACGCGAGCTTCTTCGAGGCCGTTCCGGCGGCGCGTCGCGCGGCCGACGGCGAGACGCAGCTCGCGATCCTCGAGACGCCGAGCGCTCTCGCGTTTCGCTACGAGCCCAGCGAAGCCCCCGAGATCGTCGACGACGAAGGCGGCGCCGCGAAGGCTCCGCGCGCGACCTCGAGCAACGACGCGCCCAAGTCGTCCTTCGACGACCGCGTCGTCGCGCTCTCTCTGTCGCGCGTCGTCGACATCCGCGCGGCGCTGCCGCGCAGGTCCGGGAGCGGCCAGGGTGGCGAGGCGACCGGCTCGGAGGTCGAGAAGGCCCTCGGCCAGATCGTCCGCGACGTGATGTTGCTCGACTCCGTCGGCGTCGACGACGATCTGTTCGAGCTCGGCGCGGACTCGGTCGCGGCGCTCCGCATCCTCGCGAAGATCAACGAGGGGCTCGGCATCGAGGTCCCTCTCTACGAGCTCTTCCAGCTCGACCCGCCCAACATCGCGAAGCTCGCCGAGGTCATCGAGTCGAAGCGATCGGCCGGCACGCCTGGTGCCGAGAATTCTCCCCCGCCCGTCGAGCGTACCGACGCCGCCGCGGGCGCTCTCCTGTCGTTCGCGCAGGACGTCATCCTCGAGTGGGAGTCGAAGCGCGACCGCTCGCCCACGTGGACGATGGCGTGGCGCCTGCGGCTGCGCGGGAAGCTCGACATCGCGCAGCTCCGCGAGGCCGTGAAGCGCATGCTCACGCGCCAGGAGGCGCTGCGTCAGGTCTTCACGCGTACCGACTCGACCTGGACCGGACGACTCCTGGAGCCGTCGGCGATTCCGCTCGAGCAAGTCGACATGAAGGAGTCGACCGATGCGCAGGTCTTCGAGTACTGCGATCGGCTCGCCAACACGGGCTTCGAGATCTCCGACAAGCCGCTCGTTCGTTTCATCCTCATCGATCGCGGCGCAGCGGACCCCGTTCTCCTCTCGCTCTGGCATCAGGCCGTCAACGATCCGGGCGCCTCCACCATCCTGAGCGAGGAGCTCGGCGAGACCTACTCGGCGCTGGTCGATGGCCGTGAGCCGCGGCTCGGCGCGATGCCCGTTCGCTACGTCGATTACGCGAAGTGGCAGCGCGACTGGGCGAACGGGGGCGGCACGGCGCAGGCCGAGCTCGCTCGCAAGCGACTCGAAGGGGCGCGCCCGTTCGAGATCACCGACCACGCCCGCAAGGGCCCCGTCTCACCGGCCACCGTCCAGAGCGGCTTCCGGCTCGACGTCGCGGCGACCGACCGTCTCCAGACGATGAGCCGCACGGCTGGCGTGTCGCTGTTCACCCTCTTCTCCGCCGTGGTGAGCGGTCTCCTCGCGCAGTGGAGCGGTCGTACGGACATCGTGTTCATGGCGCCCGTCAACCTGCGCACGCAGCGGAGCGCCTTCGAGAACGTCATCGGTCGGTTCATCAACTGGACGACGGTCCGTCTCGATGTCTCCGGCGACCCCACCATCGAGCAGCTGCTCGAGCGTGCGAGCACCGCGATCCTCGACGCGTATCGCTACGAGGCCGTCCCGGCACCGCTCGTCTACGGCACGAACGACATCTTCGACCACCCGCTGAACCGCGTCATCCTCAACACGCCCATCATCGGCGGAACGCTGTACAAGCGCCCCGCCACCGCCGCGGGGCTCACGCTCGAGCAGGAGCCCGTCGAGGCGCGGTCCGGCGCTCGCAACGACCTCGCGCTCGTCCTCGGGACGGGCGAGGGGCGGCTCTTCGGAATGATCCGCGGCGCGAAGGAGCTCTACGAAGCGTCGACCATCGCGCAGCGCACGCAGCAGCTGCAGGCTGCGCTCGAGAGCCTCGTTCCGGGCGCCCGCCTCTCCGAGGTCTTCTCGGGGAGCAACGGGCGCTCCAGCAAGACGCTCGAGGCGTCCGTGCGCGCCCGCGCGGAGTCGCTCGTCGAGCCGTGGACCAAGCGTCCCGGGTTCATCGGCGCCTATCTCTTCGGCTCGCTCGTCAGGCCCTACTCGGACGCCGACTCGGACGTCGACGCCCGCATCGTCCTCGAGGACGACGCGCTCGCCGCGTTGCCGCTCGCCGAACGTCGCCTCTTCGTCCAGAAGGACGACGGGAAGAAGGAGGCCGACATCTGGCTGATGTCGCGCTCCCAGCTCGAGGCGACCAGCCTCGAGGTGGAGCTGCGCGCTCTCTCGAAGACCGTGCTCATCCACGATCAGGGCGGCACGCTCGCGAAGATCATCGACCGCGTCTCGGCGATGAGCGACGTCGTCCGTGAGGAGCGCCTGCGGGTCCACTACTTCGAGATGACGTTCGGCATCCAGAAGCTCAACAACGCCCTGCGCCGGAAGAAGAGCGGCGCCACCCGGCTGCTCGCGGCGGGCATCGTCAACGCGGCGGCGAAGCTCCTGTTCGTCGATCGCCGTGTCTGGCCGTCGACGTCCAGCTGGATGTTCGAGGAGCTCGCCCTCGAAGGCGTCGACGTGGCGACCGTCAAGTCGCTCCAGGACGTCCTCGAGACCGGCGAGCTCCGCTCCGCGCGCGAGCTCCGTGCGAAGATCGACCAGCAGCTCGTCGCTCATGGCTTCGCCTTCACGAGCGACCCCGAGCGTCTCCTCGAATGGTACAACCTCACGCCCGAAGGCATGCAGGCTCGCCAGCGCTGGGCGGGTGAGCTCGCCCGGATCGGAACCTGATCGATGCAAGAAGCTCCCGCCAAGCCCGCCGCCCGCAGGTTCGACCGTCGCAGCACCCTGCAGGGTCAGTGCGTCCTGTTCTTCAGCAAGATCGGCCAGCTCAACAGCCGAAGCGTGGAGACCTGGGCGAAGCAGATCGAGGAGTACTGGAAGGACGTCAGCGTCAACGGCGACCCGAACCTCGACCCGGACTTTCCGGTGGAGAGCGTCGCCGTCACCCTTCGCTACAACGTCCGCGGTCTCCGCGAGCAGGCCACGGACCTCGATGACGCCGCGAAGGCTGCCCTCGACCGGATCATCGAGCTCTTGCCGCGCACGTGGACCCGCGGCGAACAGGTCTTCTCGAGCAACTTCGTCATGGGCCACGTCGTCCACTGGCGTCGTGTGCTCGCGGAGCTCGCGGGTAAGCCCGACCTCAATTTCCTCGAGGTCGGAAGCTTCGAGGGGCTCTCGTGCATCTGGCAGTTCACGCACGTCCTCACCCATCCCGGCTCGAAGATGACCTGCGTGGACAGCTTCGACTTCGGCGGGCAGCTCTCGAACGATCCGTCGGAGAGCGGGCGCAACATCCAGGACCGCTTCGACGAGAACATCAAGGCGGCGGGCCTCACCGGCCGCGTCGACAAGCGCTACGGCTTCTCGCAGATCGCGATGAGGGGGCTGCCGCTCGAGACGTACGATCACATCTACATCGACGCCTCGCACCTCGCGCCGGACGTCCTCGAGGACGTGGTCCTCGCCTATCGCCTCATGAAGGTCGGCGGCCTCGCCACCTTCGACGACTACGGCTGGCAGGCCCACGACGACCCGCGCCAGAGGCCGACGATGGCGCTCGACGCCTTCGTCGACATCTTCAAGGGCAAGGTCGAGGTGGTCCACAAGGGCTACCAGCTCGTGCTGCGCCGCCTGCAGTAGCGGCCCGCTATTTCGTGGTCGGCGGGTGCACCCGCCGTTCATGCATTGGCTCTGGGTGCCGCAAGTCATCTCGTTCGGCTCCCAGGTGCACATGCCGCCGACGCACGACAAGACCCGATCAGCCCCCGTGCGGGCGCGATGCCGCCGTCTAGAGGCCTCGCGCCGGCGAGGCCTTGCCAATTTTACGACGTAAGGTAAGGGAGAGGTGCGCCGCACGAATGGACGGCGCCCTTGCCCTCCCCTGCTCATCTTCGAGGTCCCATGCTTCGAACTGGATCTGCGTTCTCCTCGGTCGTGTTCCTGGCGCTGCTCTGGGGCTGTCGGAGCTCCGAGGCTTCGATCTCCGCTGCCCCGGCCGACCCCTCCGCGGACGGGGGCGCAGCCGTGCCTGCCGACGCGGGCCCCGAGGCCGACGTGACGACGGCCCCGGTCGATGCGGCCGCGTGGGAGGACGTCCTCGTCGGGCTCGGTGCACCGTTCGCGCTGACCGTGGCCAACGGGCGCATCTACTTCGACGACGCCGCCCAGGGCACCATCGAATCGTGCGACGAGGCTGCGTGCACGGCGTCCAAGCGGTTCGCGCAGGTGCCCGGCACGGTGCTGAGCGGGACCCTGAAGACGCTGGGCAACGACATCGTCTTCGGCACGCCGTCGGGCATCTACCGCGCGAACACGGCCACGGGGGCGATCGAGCCCCTCGTGGACCGCAAGATGACGCCGACCGCGGCCTTCGTCTTCGGCGACGCGGTGTACTTTGCCGACAAGGACGCGCCCGGGGGCGGCACGGTCGAACGGGTGGTGCCGGGCCAGGCGCCGCAAGTCCTCGCCTCCGGCGTCGCCGACGTTCGCGGGATCCATGCCGACGCCTCGGACGTGTTCTTCAGCCTCTACGGCACGGATGATCTGACGCGCGGTTCGCTCGTGTACCGCGTGTCTGCGGTCTCACCGGGCGGCGCCAAGGTGAAGATCTCGGGGACCGAGAAGCTCATCGCAGCCCACGATATCCGCGTCTTCGGCGACAACGTTCACTGGGTCGGCGCGGGCGGAGTCTATCGCTGCCCCCGGACCGGCTGCACCGGCCCCGCGGAGCGGCTCGTCGCAGAGACCCAGCTGTCGTTCGAGGGCCTAGGCGGCTCGCTCGCCGACACCGCGCTGGTCAGCCACTCGCGCATCGTCCGCGACACATCGCTCGTCACGCCCGGAGTCCCGGGGCGCGACAGCGACGTCGGCGCGATGGGGCAGGCCACGGTCACAACTGCAAACTACATCTATATCGTGGCCTCGAGCGCCCCCGGAGACGGGAAGATCGCGCGGCGACGCTACCGACCGTAAGTCGGCGAGAAGGGAGAGCTAGCGGCTTCGGACGGCCACGTCGGTCTGATCCTCGGCCGCCCGAAGCCGCTCTCTCTTACGTTCGCGCCCTCGAGGCCGCAGCGAGGTTGTGGAGCCGGGCGTTCGGCGCGCGAGCCGCTTGGCCTCGTCGTTCTTGCCTTGCGCGCGCGCGACCCAGGCCGCCCAGAGACTCTGCTGCGGGCTCACGCGCGGCGGCCCGTACGTTCCGAGCTCGCGCGAGGCCGGTCGTCGAGATGCTCCCGGCGGGGAGTCGCAAGCGGTCGGCGCGATGCCTCCCGTGATCACGTGCCGCACGAAACCACCACGCGGCCATCGACTCGTCCTCGTCTCCGGACGCGCGGAGTGCACGGGGCTGTGCCTATCGTGCGCCTCTGTGCATCGCTTGCATGCGACCGGGCTCGGGCCAGGCCGTGGACACGACCTGATCGCCCCGGAATTTCAACCAATCTCGCGCGGGTAGACCTGGAACGCTCCTCGCACCCGGCTCACTCGATGAAACTGCGCCGAGCTCGATTTGCGTCCTTCGCGTTCGCGCTCGCGACGACCACCGTCCTCGCGGCATGTGGCTCGGACCAGGCGAGCCAGACCGCCGAGCGGACGTCGACCCGCTCCCAGGCGCTCTCCGCGACCACCGTCCCGGGCACGAGCCTGCCGCCGAAGACGCTCTGCCTGACCTTCGACGACGGGCCCGGCTATGGCACGTCGGACATCTCGGCGTATCTCGCGGCGCAGGGGGTCCCGGCGACGTTCTTCGTGAACGGCGCCTACATCGCTGCGACGACACTACCGAACGACAACGCCATCAAGCTCACGCCGAACGCCGCGGCGATCCTCGCGCAGGTCGTCGCGGACGGCCATCTCGTCGCCAACCACGGTACGACCCACCGCAGCCTCCCCGCCGTGCTCGCGAGCTTCGGCGCGGCGAAGGTCGTCCAGGAGGTCGCCGAGACCGACACGGACATCGCGCCTTACGTGCCGTCGAACCACTTCCTCTTCCGCGCGCCCTTCGGCTTCCACGATGCGAACGTGTGGAACGCTCTCGCGCCGTCGGCGATGAACAAGTACCTCGGGCCGATCGGCTGGGAGATCGGCGGGACGACGTCGAACTACCCGGCGCAGGCCGCCGACTGGGCGTGCTGGGTGAACGCGCTCCAGAGCGCAGGCGGTGGCCCCACGTTCGGCGCCACCCCGCAGGAGTGCGGCGACGCCTACCTCGCCGAGATCACCGCAAAGAGCCGCGGCATCGTGCTCATGCACGACTCGTCTCATACCGACAACGGCGGCACGACCCTCGCGCTCGTGCAGCACCTCGTGCCGATCCTGAAGGCGCGCGGCTACACGTTCGTTCTCGCCGACGCGGTGCCCGACATCGCCGCTCTCTACCCGCCGGTGCCGTGCGACGCGAGCTGCGCGACGTGCAACGGAGCGGGCCCGTCGAAGTGCACGAGCTGCAGCAGCGGCAAGTGGCTGTCCGGCGGCGCATGCACCACCTGCGGAAGCTGCGACGACAGCAACGCGTGCACCACGGACACGTGCGACGCGACGAAGGGATGTACGCACAGCGCGATCGACGGCTGCGCGCCGAGCGCTGCGCCGCCGGACGCGGCGACCGAAGACGCGGCGGCGCCCGAAGACGCGGCGGCGCCCGAAGACGCCGCGGCGCCCGTCGTCGTGACCTCGGACGAGCCCGCGTCCGCCGCCCCCGAGCCCGCGTGCAGCATCGCGCGAGCCGGCGGCGCGAGCACCGGCGGTCGCGACGGCGCGCTCGTGATCGCGCTCGGCGCACTCTCGGCCGCCGTCCTCCGGCGCACGCGTGGGCGTGGGTAGTCGCTCCGCCTCCGTTGCCCGCGCGGTGTTCGCGGGACGCCCTCAGGAGCCGCGCGGCGGCTCGGCGAGGATGCTCGCGAATTTCTCGCGAAGGTGGCCCACGTACCACGGGGGAAAGCCGCCCATGGAGCGCACCACGTCGTTGACCGGCCCCATCGGGAACTTCACCTTCTCGTGCGCGGCCGCCATCACGGCCTCGTAGCGCTCGCGCGACTGCTCGCAGAGATGCATGACCCAGCGGTTGCCGAACTGGACGTGAATGACCTCGTCAGCGATGAGCTGGTCCAGCATGTCCGCGATGCCGGCGTGGCCGACGAGCCGGAGCGTCCGCGCGACGGTGACCGCCTTGTCACACGAGTTGCCCTCCTGGAGCAGCTGCTGGATGGCGAGCTTCTCGGCGAGCCCCTCGCCCTGGAGATAGCGACGCCACACCTGCGCGTGGAAGGTGTGATCACCTTCCTTGCCGCCGGCCCAGTGAAGCGCGTCGATGGTCAAGACGGCATGTCGGCCCTCGTCCCAGGCCTGGCGCGCCATGTCGATCTTGAAGTCGAGCGGCATGTCGCGAAACTCGACGATCGCGCGGGCGCAGACCTCGGTGGCGGGGATCTCCACGTCGACGAACATGTTGTGGAAGAAGGGCGCGAGGGCCTCGCGCTTGAACATCGCGCCGCCGCGTTTGGGCTGCGGCGGCGGCTCCTCGGAGAAGGTGAGGATGTCCTCGCGCGCCGGAAACGCGACGAGCTCCGGGATGGGCTCGCGCCCCGTGTATGCGACGATCGGCGTACCGAGCGTCTTCTCGAACGGCACGATGTCCATGCGCGCGCCGGCGTCGCTCTTCGCGGCGTCGAGGCGTTTCGCGATCCGCTCGAGCTCGACTTGCAGCGCTGCGAGGAGAAACAGTGAGGGCTCGTCAGCGCAGTCCTTCTGCTCCTCCTCGTACGCCCTCATCGTGGCGACGAGGTCGCGGCTGATCGCCGACAGGAACGCGAGCTGCCGCGAGGTGTCGGTCAGCGTTGCGCCGTGATCGAAGTTGGCCGCGTACGCGAGCGGTGCCTCGGGCACCACTTCGACCATGTACATCTCCTTGGCTCGGGTCACGAGGCGCGCGAGCTGCGAGGCATCGATGCCGAGCTTCGTCGCCATCACCACCTTGTCGGCGGTTCTCGGCGTCGATGCGATCCATGCGGCGGAGAGCTCCATGCTGCGCAGGGCCGCGTACGCACAGCCGAGGAGCCTCGCCTGCCGGCGGCCGAAGATGGTCGTGGGCGGCGGCTTGGACGGCGAAACGGAAGGCAGCACGCGGTAACTCTAGCAGGGCGACGTCGAGCAACAAGCGTCGGAGATTCGCGGGCCCGATGTCGACGCGCCACCCCGGTCGGTCGTTCCGTTGCTGACATAATTCGCGAAAGGCGTCTTCCGTCAACCCTCCGCTACCTCGCGTCATCGCCGATGGGGCCTAATCTTTCTCGCCTTCGCCGCTGAAAGAAAGCGAGAGCGTCGTCATGGGGCAACCGTAATCTCAGCCCCATGAAGCTCGGTGCTGCACTGCTCGTCGTGACGACCCTCTTTGCCGGCTGGGCTGTCTCACCACCAGAAGCCGCAGCCGCTCTCACGTCGAGCGAGAAGGGGCAGATCCGCGATTTCGTCGCGAGCGCCCGCGCCGAGAACGCGGTGCGAGTCCGATCGCTCGTCGCGCGCACCGACCTCACCGCCGAGGAGTCGATCGCGGCGCTCTCCGAGGCCGTCTCCCCGGTGCCCTTCACCGATCAGCGCGCGGTCTTCCTGCGCGAGCTCACCTTCGGTCTCTCGAGTGCGTCGTCGCGCCCGCTGCTCGCTCATGCCGTCACGCGCGCGATGCTGACGCGCGCAGACGTCGTCTTCCAGAGGTACGTGGGCGGCCTCGACCACGAGCCGCGCGCCATCGCCGAGCTCGTCGCGATCTACGCGTTCCTCGACGGAGCGATCGCCAACGCCGGGCGGCCCACGCTCGCCGCTCACGACTCGAGCGCCGGCATCTCGGCGGCGGCCTACGACGACTGCTCGAAGGACCTCCGCGATCACATCGAGCGCAACGCGCGCTGGCTCAAGGGGGACGGCGCCGTCGCCGAGACCCTCGGTCGCGTCCGCGCGCAGGCCCAGGCCGCGCTGCTCGACATGCTTCCCGACGGCATCACTCGGCGCGTCGATGCCGCCGATCGCCTCGGTCTCCAGGGGGCGCGCCGCCAGATCCTCACCGAGTGGGGCATCCTCCTCGCGGACGCCGGCAAGCTCGACGACGCCGCGGCCGGCCGCGTGCGCGCGGCGCTCGCTCGGCTGCCGGGGGCACGTGTCGATCTCGAGCTCGTCTACGCAGGGGAGGACCGCGGCCCGCTCCGCGCCCGCGGGATCGTCGCGTTCGTCGGGGGCGGCTCCACCGATGCAAATCCGTTCGGCGAGGAGCTGACACCGGCCAAGGTCGACCCCGTCACCTCGACGATGGTGCAGGACCTCGTCGTCCTCGCGGTCAAGCGCGCGCTCGACAACCGCGGTGAGCTGCGGCTCCAGGCCGAGCACGACGCCGCGGCCGCCGCCGGCGACCCGGGAAAGATGCTCGGCAAGCCGCGCGCGCCCAGCGTCGACCACGTGATCGGTGCGGCCGCTCACCTGCTCGTCCTCGACGCTCCCCGTGCGCTCGACCTCGCCTTCGTTCGCGCGGTCGGTGGCCGTCCGGAGAGCGCGGCGATCCTCTCCGATGCCATCGGCGCGCTCGCCGCGTTCCCGTCTGCGTCGCCGGACGCGGCCTCGGGTCTCTCCCTCGATCTCGGCAAGGGCAGCGGCTCCACGAAGCTGACCGCGATCCGTCTCGCGCCGAACGGCGCCGCGCTCGGCTTCACGCTCGAGGGCCATGCGTGGGCGATCGCGCGGGGCGCTCCCTCCTTCGCGGTGACGGGCATCACGCGCGACGCGCAGGTCCTCTCGCTCGGCCATCTCGCGACCGCACGGACTCCGCTTCGCGACACCGCCCCGTGGACGGAGGGCGCGCTCTCGTTCACGAAGCTCCGTGGTGCCCCGCGCGCCGGGATCGTGCCGGCCCTCGAGAAGAACGGCGCGCCGACCGTGAAGCTCGTGGGCTCTGCGCCCAAGGGATACGACGCGATCGCCACGTCGGCGCCCGGTGAGGACTTCGTCCTCGAGGGCGATCTCTCCGTGAGCGGCGCGCAGGGAGGCCTCGCCTTCCGCGCCACCAACGGCCGCGATGCGGTGCGCGGGGCGATGCTCGTCGTGACCCCGGGAGGCAAGGCGGCGCTCGTCACGACGGACGAGCAAGGCAACGAGGCCCCCCTTGCGGCTCCGATCGAGCCTGCGCCGTCTCTGCCCGTGCACGTGAAGATCACGGTCAAGGGAACGAAGGTCGAGGCGACCGTCGGACCGACCACGCTCTCCGGCACCCTCCCGGCCACGCTCGTGAAGGGCGAGGTCGGGCTCGTCGCGAAGCGCGGCGCGAGCGTCGTTCTTGCGGGCTTTTCGCTGAAGGCGCCCGGGGCTTCCAGGAAGAAGTGACGCCAGAAGCGGCCTGGGAAGGCCCGCACGCCGTAAATTAGGCCTGCTTCCCTCGCGAGTGGGATACATGCCTACATGCCTCCTCGGCGCACGTGCGCGCTCCTGTCGACCGCGATGCTCGTCGCCGTCGCGTGCGCCTCGCTCGTCGGCTGCTCGGCGAGCGGGACCAAGGAAGAGAGCGCGGGCCGCGCGCCGTCCGCGAGCGCCCCTGCCGCCGCGCCGAGCGCGAACGACGTCCCGTTCGGTCCGCCGAGGCCGCCGCCGCTCGAGCGCGCGCTTCGCGTCATCGTCGGTGGTGACATCCTTCCTCATCGGCCGAGCCTGATCGCCCCGGCGGCCATCCGCGCTGCGCTCGCGCCGCTCGGACCGCTCTTCGCCAAGGCGGACACCGTCGTCGCGAACTACGAGGCGGCGACGGGCGACGTGGACCCGAAGGCGTTTCGCCTCGCGTACGCGGCGCCGCGAGGCTGGCTCGAGGAGCTCCCGAAGGCGGGCCTTCGCGCCGTCACCGTCGCCAACAACCATGCGTGCGATCTCGGTGAGCCTGGCCTCGACGCGACGCTCGAGGAGGCGCAGAAGAGCGGCCTCGTCGCGCTCGGTGCCGACGCGTCCGACCCGTGGGCGCCGCGCGCGATCGTCGAGCAGAACGGCAAGCGCATCTGCGCCATCGCATGGACGACGCTCTCCAACTCGGAGGGGGCTTGCTCGAAGAGCCGCCACCTCGCCGTCGCACCGCTCTCCGTCCTCGGCAAGCAGCGGATCGATCGCGCGTTCGCGAGGGCACGGACGCAGTGCGATGCCACCCTTGCGATCTTCCATGGCGGCTCCGAGTACGCCCCGCAGACGACCCTCGTGATGGATCAGGCGGCGCACGCGGCCGAAGCTGGAGCCGATGCCGTGGTCATCCACCATCCGCACATCGCCTCGCCGGTCGTCCTCCATGCGACGAAGGACGGGCGCAACGTCCCGCTCTTCGCTTCGGTCGGTAACCTCGCCACGAACCAGGGCGAGTCATGGAAGCCGCCGATGTTTCCCGTCCTGACCGAGAACCGCCACCTCGTCTGCGTCAACGGCTGGACGCGGCTCGGAGTGCTCGCGGATCTCTCGTTCACGTTCGACCCGGACGGTCAGAAGCGACCGCGGCTCGACTGGGGCATGCACCTCGTGTGGATCGACAACGAGCACGCCGAGGATCGCGGCGTTGCGATGCCCAAGATCGAGGCGCGCCTCCTCGAGCCCGTGAAGGACAAGGCGATCGTCGAGGCGCTCTCGAAGGACAAGCGAGGGCCGCTCGCGCTCTTCTCCGACCCGTGCTGGTTCGAGCTCGACGGTGCAGCCGAGGGCACGCGCGCGCGCGACGAGCGCTGTACGAGCGCGGCCGGCACGAAGGGGAGCGCAGTGGCCGCGATCAGCGCGGGCGCGCCCCCGACCCGCCCCGCCAAGCGCGCCACATCGCGTCGCAAGAAGTGATCGAGCGCCTCGTGTAGGCGCGGGTCGGCGCCCGCGGAGATCCGACCGACGAGCACGCGAGGCATGGTCGCTGCACGCGCCCGGCTCATGTCCACCCGCCTACCCCGCCGCGGCTTCCTCGGCGCGACGGCCACGCTCGCGACGGGCATGGCGTGCACGAAGAAGGACGCGTCGACGGAGGAACCCCCGAAGGGCCCGCGCCCCGGAGCGCCCCAGGCGGGGCAGTTTGGCATTCCGTCACCCTCGGTGACCTCGGCCTCGATGCCGATGCGTCCGCTCGGCAAGACCGGAGCGAGCGTGTCGATCGTCGGGCTCGGCGGCTTCCACATCGGGATGCCGGAGGAGGCCGAGGGCATCCGCATCATCCGCACCGCGCTCGATCGCGGCGTCACGTTCCTCGACAACTGCTGGGACTACAACGAGGGCAGGAGCGAGGAGCGCATGGGCAAGGCGCTGAAGGAGGGCTATCGCAAGAAGGCCTTCCTCATGACGAAGCTCGACGGCCGCACCAAGCAGGCCGCCGCCGGGCAGCTCGAACAGTCACTCCGCCGTCTCGCCACCGACGTGATCGACCTCGTGCAGATCCACGAGGTCATCCGGCCGACCGACCCCGCGCGTTGCTTCGCTCCCGGCGGCTGCATCGAGGCCCTGCTCGACGCGAAGAAGGCGGGAAAGCTGCGGTTCATCGGCTTCACCGGCCACAAGGACCCGGACATCCACCTCGCGATGCTGAAGGCCGCCGACGACCATGGCTTCGCGTTCGACACCGTGCAGATGCCGCTCAACGTGATGGACGCGCACTACCGGAGCTTCGAGAAGCTGGTGCTGCCGGTGCTCGTGCAGAACGGCATCGGCGTCCTCGGCATGAAGTCGATGGGCTCCGGCATCATCCTCGAGAGCAAGACCGTGAGCGCCGTCGACTGCTTGCACTATGCAATGAACCTACCGACCTCCGTGGTCATCACCGGCTGCGACAGCATGGGGGTGCTCGAGCAGGCGATCTCCGCCGCTGTCTCGTTCCAGCCGATGCCGCCCGCCCAGGTCACGGCGCTCCTCGAAAAGACGAAGGAGGCGGCGCAGGGGGGCCGGTTCGAGCGCTTCAAGACGAGCACGCAGTTCGACGGCACCCACAAGCACCCGGAGTGGCTCGAAAAGGCCTCGATTTGACACCGGCTCGTCAGCGGACGATAACCCGGTCCCATGTCGGAACAGGCCGTCGATACGAACGCTTCTCGCAAGGTCCGCATCCTCGTCGCCAAGCCGGGGCTCGATGGCCACGACCGCGGCGCGAAGGTGGTCGCCCGCGCGCTCCGTGACGCCGGTTTCGAGGTCATCTACACGGGGCTCCACCAGACGCCCGAGATGATCGCGAACGCGGTGGTCCAGGAGGACGTCGACGGCGTCGGCCTGTCGATCATGAGCGGCGCGCACAACACGCTGTTCCCGGCCGTCATCGACGCGCTGAAGGCCAAGGGCGTCACCGACGTCGTCATCTTCGGCGGCGGCATCATCCCCGAGGGCGACCTCGAGCGCCTCAAGACGGCGGGCGTGAAGGGCGTGTTCACGCCCGGCACGACGCTCGAGCAGATCATCGGTTGGGTGAGGGAGAACGTCCGCCCCAAGGTGTGAGCGGCGTGAGCGCGTGAGCGCCGGCTACGCTTTCAGGGCGCGAGTCGTTTCAGCGGTGGGGTGAGCGCGTCGATCGCCCATCGGGTGATGTTCGGGAAGTGACGCGACAGCGCGTACATCCGCGGATAGATCACGCGCGCGTGCTTCCGCTCGACCGCGTTGGCGATCATCCGTGCGAGCACGTCGGCCGTGCCGGTCGGCGTGTACTTCGTGGCGGCTGTCTCCGTGTACGCGGCACGACCAGCGGCCTCCATGTCGCTCGTCACCGGGCCCGGATACACCGTGATGACGTGGATGCCGTACGGCTTCATCTCGGCGCGAAGCCCTTCGGACGCTGCCGCGAGGCCGCCCTTCGCGGCGTTGTAGAAGAACATCCCGGGCGTCGGCCCGAGCGCCGCCATCGACGCGATGTCGACGATCGTGCCAGCCTTCCGCGGCGCCATGCGCTTCAGCACGAGCTGCGTGAGGCGCATCGGCGTGTGGAGATCGAGCGCGAGGAGGCGCTCGCCGTCCTCCCAGCTCGTATCGAGCACGCTCTTGACGATCTGGACGCCCGCGTTGTTCACGAGGACGTCGATCGGGCCCATCGCCTCCTCGGCCGCGTCGAGCCAGGAGAAGGCGACCTCGGGGTTCCCGAGATCGGCCTGCACGATGTGCGTGCTCTTCTCGTGTCCCTCGGCGAGCTTGTCCAGCCGATCGCGGCGGCGTGCGATGAGCGTGAGCTTCGCGCCGCGGTTCAGGTACTCGCGGGCGATGGCCTCGCCGATTCCACTCGAGGCTCCGGTGACGACGACGTGCATGGCCCGGCAGCATAAGGGGCCTGCCCCTTCGTGACGAGCTACGTCGCGACGAGCGATGCCGCGGCCACGCGCTCGACCCGCTCGAGCAGGGCGCGCGCGCTCGGCTTGCCCTTGAACACGTAGAGCGCGGCCGACGCGTCGTCCGCGAGGACCTCCGCGCTGACGCGGAGCCGCGCGCTCGCGCAGAACACGATGCGAGCGCCGAGCCCCTGCTGCGCGAGCTCGATGCGCCTCCACACCGCGTCGCGGCTCCAGAAGCCCAGGACCTCGACGTAGACCGGCTCGCCACCGCCTGCAGGACGAAGAACCAGATCGGGGATGCACACCCCGAGCCCAGGATGATCGAGCAGCACGTTCGCGACCTCGGCGTGCCAGGGCGAGCCGGCCTTCTCCAGTGCGCGAGCGCCGTCGAGGAGCACCTGCACCTCGTCGGAGAGGTGGGGCGAGGCATCCGTCGCGGCATGCTCGCGCGCGTCGGCGGAGGAGAGGCGGAAGACGAGTGACTCGCGCTCCTTGCCCCAGCGTACGTCGGCCGTGAGCGTCCACGATTCGAGCGAACGGAGCGCAGGGAGGACGAGCGCGAGGCGAAGGCCGTACTTCGTGACCGACTCGAACATCGAGAAGGGGCCGTCGATCGCGATCGTGAACCCGCCGCTCGCCTGGCGCGTGACGGTGAAGAGGAGCCGGTGAAACTTCATCTGCGCGAAGAACGACCGCATGGCCGCAGGCGACGCGGCCTTGACCTCGCAGGTCACCCGCACGGCGCGCAGGAGCACCGCCTGCGCCTGGCCGAGCTCGTAGGCGTCGACCAGCGATGCGGCGTTCAGCACGGGCGCGGCGCGAAGAACGTGCTCGCCACGGAGATCGGAGAAGAGGGCCGCATCGAGCTCGGCGGGCGTCCGCCCCATCGACGTCGCGACGTCGGCGAGGACGGCCTCGCGCTCGAACGGGCGAGCGTCGCCGCGCGCGCGGCGCAGCTCGGTGGCGCGGAGAAAGAGCGTGCGCCTGAGGGCAACCGGGTCGAGCGCGTCGTCGACGTCGAAGCCGCACGCGTCGTCGACGAGCTTCTCGAGCCCCGCGGCGAGACGGCGGTTGCTTGCGCGCGTGGCGATCTCCTTCCAGGACTCGGTGAGCTCCTCGCGCGTGCGCCCGACGTGCTCGCGCGTCGTCGCGAGGTAGGCCTCCGCGAGCTCGTGCGCCTCGGCGAGCCCCTTCGCGTCGAGGCGACGGAGGACGAGCTCCCCGGACTTTCTCCGCGCGTCGACGTGGTCAGCGGTAAGCATCGTGCTTCCGGCGGCGCTCGCTCGTGCCCGTCTCGGCAGTGCGTGCGGTGACGAGCTCGTAGAGCACGGCGTGCTTGCCGTCGCGCTTGCGCAGGATGCGGCCCAGGCGCTGGACGTGCTCGCGTACGGAGCCGCTGCCCGACAGGACGATGGCGACATTGGCCTCGCGGATGTCGACGCCCTCGTTGAGGACCTTCGAGGTCACGATCGCGCCGTATTTCCCCTCGCCGAAGCTCGCGAGGATCTCGCTCCGCTCGGTCACCTTGGTCTGGTGCGTGATGACGGGCACGAGGAACTGTCGAGCCACGCGATGCGCCGTGGCGTTGTCTTGCGTGAAGAGCAGCGCGCGGTCGTCGCGATGGCGATCGAGGAGGTGCTCGACGTAGGCGAGCTTCGCGCTCGCGGCGAAGGCGAGCTCGCGCTGCCTGCGGTACGCGCGCATCGCGCGGCGGCCCTCCATGCTCTGCGCGGAGCGCATGACGAACTCGCCGAAGCCGCGCGGGCTGCCCATGCGGATGCCGTTCTTGGAGATGAACGCGAGATAGAGCGCTCGTTCGGCGTCGTGCTCTCGTCGCTCCTCGGGCTCGAGCTCGACGTCGACCTGCACCGTCTCGTACTCGGCGAGGTACTCGCCCGCGAGCTCGCCGATGTCGCGCCGATACACGGTGGGGCCGACCAGCGCGGTGAGGTCGGCGTCCCGGCCGTCGGCGCGCTCGGGGGTCGCGGTGAGGCCGAGGCGATGAGGCGCGAGGGAGAGCCGCGCGGCGAGCGCGTACGTGGGGCCGGGGAGGTGATGGCACTCGTCGAACACGACGAGCCCGAACCGCGCGCCGAGGTGCTCCATGTGCAGATACGCGGAGTCGTACGTCGTGACCGTGATCGGCTGGACGTCGTGATCGCCTCCGCCCACGACACCGACCGGTACGGCGAAGGTCGCGCGGAGGAGGTCGTACCACTGCCTCACGATGTCGAGGGTTGGCGCGACGACCAGCGTGCTCCGCCGGACGGCGTCGATCGCGAGGACCGCCACGTGCGTCTTTCCGGAGCCGGTCGGGAGCACGACGACACCGCGCCCGCCTGACTCTTGCCACGCCTTCAGCGCTTCCGACTGGAACGGACGCGCCTCACGATGGACGCGCGCTCCGGAGGCGAGCTCGGCGTCGCGTCGTGCGTCGTCGACCAGCTCGATGGCCGCTTCGCGGAGCCGAGAGACCACCTCGGAGTAGGCGATCGCCGGCGCACGGAAGCAGGCCGCGCGTTCGTCCCACTCGAGCGGCGCCGGGACCCGCAGCTGTTCACGGGGGACGCCGTGGAGCTCGATCGTTCCGGCGCGGAAGGAGAGCGACGCAACCACGGCGCGTGGTCTACCACGCGCCTCCGCTCGGTCAGAGCTTCTTCACGCGGAGGCGGCGTCTCAGCGGCAGGACGAGCGCGACGAAGACAAGCGCGTAGCGAGAGACCGGGCTCGGGCCGCGGCGCTTCACATGGGGCTGCGAGGTCGTCTTCTTGTGGAGCGGCTTGGTGGAAGGCTTGGGCTGGAGCGACTTCGGAGCGGCGCCGTTCCCGTCGCTGTCGTCCCAGCCCGAAGAGGAGCTGGACGAGCTCGAGCTGCTGCCGGTGCTCGACTTGCCGCAGTCGCACGAGTCGGACGAGGAGCTGTCGTCGTCGTCGCTGTCGTCCCAGCCCGAAGAGGAGCTGGAGGAGCTCGAAGAGGAGGATGAGCTGGAGGAGGAAGAGCTCGACGAGGACGAGGAGCTCGACGAAGAAGAGGAGGACGTGGAGCTCGTGGAGCTGCTTCCGCAGCTGTCGCCCTCCGCTTCGCTGCTCGACGGGTCGTCCGTGCCGGTCGACGACGTGGTGCCGCCACATCCCTCGTCCGCAACGGGCGCCTCCTCGCCGGTGTCGTCGTAGATGATGATCGTCGAGCTGCCCGAGCAGCCGCTGTCGCTTCGCCGATAGTGATACGGCCGGTCTCCGCCGGTCGAGGGCCCCGCCTGCAGCGGTGGCGTGGGCGCTCCGCCGGTCGGGGGCGTGATCTGGACGGGGCACGGGTCGTACCTCCCCGCGTAGACGACCGGGCTCAGCGTGCTCGACGACGAGGTGATCGGCGCGTCGGTGCCGAGGTTGTTCTGCGCGACGAGGCCGGTGAATCGGGTCACGACCGCGGCGGCAGGAGAGATGCCCGCGAGCGCGAGCGCGAGGTCGTCCACGCCGGGACCGCAGCGGAACGCCGTGGGGTCGATGGGCGTCGTCGTCGGCGCGCACGCGGCTCCGCCGGGAACGCGCGCGAGCACGCCGGCCGCGCACGCGCGCCCGACCGTACCGCTCGCAGCCGCAGCGTCGCGGGCCGCGGCGTCGCAGGTCGGCTTGGCCTGGCCGTTGGCCTCGCGAAAGTATCCGGTGGAGAGCGGCGTGATCGGCGTGTCGCGCGGGACCGGAATGCCGTCGAACAGGACCGCGTGCGACGCGGCCTCGCGTACCCAGATCGCTCCGCCGCCGGCGAAGAGCGCGCTGGAGCGCGCATTGTTGAATGTGCTGTAGCTCTGGCCCCAGCTGATCGTCTGCGGATCGAGCTCGCGTGCACCGGGGAGCTCGGCCGCACCGCTACCGATCACGATGGCCGTGACGTGTACGGGCGCGTTCGCGGTCCCGGTGAGCGCGATCGGAACGACGGGCGCGCCGTCGTCACTGATGCGGAGGGTGGGCGAGGTGATCGTCGCGCCGGCGCCGATGACGAGCTCGAGCGAGACGAGCGCGTAACCGCGCGCATAGAGGTCACCGAGCTTGGCGTCGACCTCCGCGGACATGGCGAAGCCGCGCGATGCGACGTGGGAGCGAGCGGTAGCCGCCGATTCGAGCACGACGACGGCGCTCGGGAACTTCTCGGGTGCCGTGGTCGTCCAGCTCTCGACACGCTCGGCCGTTGTCGGCATACCGCACGGCGGAGTGGCGGTGGGCGGCGCGACGCGCGGTGAGGTCGCGGCTTCGAGTGTCGTCAGCCAGCTGCTTGTCGCCCAATCGAGAGCGGCACCGGGGCGTGCGGGAACGAGCCAGAGGACGCTCGGAGGTCCGCCGACGGTGAGGCGGCTCCAGCGTGTCGTGCCGTACGGCGTGACGGCCACGGCCAGCTCGATGTCGAGCGTCGTCGGATCGGCTGAGGTTGGCGCGCGGAGGACAGCGCCGTGCGCGACTGCCGTTGCTGGTGAGAGCGCGAGGGCGAGGACGGCGGCGACACGCGCACACCGGAGGACGAAGCGGGCCGGGTTACTCAAGCCGACGGGTACTACGCAAGTCACGTACCGAAGATCTTCGCATCATCTCGCGACGCGAGCCCACGAATCGCTTGGTTTCGCTGGCGCGGGCGGCGACGACGCCGTCGCGATTACGACGCGGCCGCGAACGGCGGGTCACACTGCACTTCAGCCCGAAGGGGTGGCGCGGGCCACCCCTCGATCTGTCCGGGACAGGCTCGCGACGCGGAAACTCGAACGATCTCGTGGAGCGCAGTCCGGCACGCCGCTCGCTGAGGGCGGGCCGGCGGCGCGATCCCGGCGTCGCCAGGAGGGTTCACCATGCATCGCGTCGTCACCTCGTTCTTCCTCGTGACCTGCGTGCTCGCGTGCGGCGCGTCCGCCGACAAGAGCGACCTGCGTGCGTCGGCCGAGAGCGCGCGCGCGCCCGATGCCGGAGAGGATGGCTCTGCCCCGTCGGCGTCCGCCGATCAGGTGGAGATCGTCACGGGCGTCCCCGATCACAATCGCGATCCCGCGGTCGTCGCCGTGCGCATCGGCCAGAGCAGCCTCTGCACGGGCACGCTGATCTCGCCGCGCCTCGTTCTCACTGCGAGACACTGCACCAGCCACACGGTCGCGCAGGTCGCGTGTCCTCCGAGCGGCGTGCAGGTGCTGGGCGATCGCGATCCGAGCACGCTCTCGATTCTCGTCGGAGACGACATCGCCTCCGCGCATCTCGTCGCGCGCGGCGCGGCGATCGTCGCGCCCGGGGGCGTCACCCTCTGTGAGGCCGACATCGCGCTCATCGTGCTCGACCAGCCGGTGAAGCTCGTGAAGCCCTTGCCCGTGCGTTCCCATGGCGTCGCGAAGGGCGATCGCGTGCGCGCGGTCGGCTACGGGCGCACGGGGGATGACGGAGCCGCGGGGAGCAAGATGGTGAGAGAGCACGTGCGTGTCCTCTCGGTGAGCGCCGCGGAGCTGACGGTCGGCGAGGCCACGTGCTCCGGCGACTCGGGCGGCCCCGCGCTCGACGAGAACACCGGCGAGGTCGTCGGCGTCGTCTCGCGCGGAGGGCCGAGCTGCGAGGGGTCTGGGGTGCACAACATCTACACGCGGGCCGACACGTTCAGCTGGCTGGTCGACGAGGCGTTCGCGAAGGTGGCCGGGCTCGATCACGACGGCGAGACGGACGGCGGCGCGCCGGCCTCGGCGCCGGCCAAGGGGACGAAGCGGAAGCCGCCGAGCGACGTCGGCGGACCGTGCGAGAAGGCGACCGACTGCGCCGCCGGTGTGTGCATCACGGATGCCGACGGAAAGTACTGTTCGCGGCCCTGCGGAACCGGCGATCGGTGCCCCACGCACTACCATTGCCAGCCCGTCTCGGGCGGCCCGAGCGCGAGCGCGTGCGTCGCCGTTCTCTGACGCGTCACGGCATGCGCTACTGGACCATTGACGTCGCGGCGTGGGGCCCCCTAGATGGTCGGGATCATGGACTTCTCCCTGTCCGAGCACCACGAGCTCCTCCGCAAGTCCGTCCGCGATTTCGCGCGTACGGAGGTCCTCCCGCACGCCAAGAAGTGGGACGAGGAAGAACGCTTCCCGAAGGAGATCGTGCCCAAGCTCGCGGCGCTCGGTCTCCTCGGGATCCGCATCCCCGAGGAGTACGGCGGCTCCGGCATGGACGTGACGAGCTACGCGATCTGCGTCGAGGAGATCGCGCGCGTCGACGGCTCGCTCGCGCTCACCGTGGCCTCGCACAACGGGCTCGGCACGGGGCACATCCTGGCGTTCGCCAGCGAGGCCATCAAGAAGAAGTACCTCCCGAAGGCAGCCACGGGTGAGTGGCTCGCGGCATGGGCGCTCACCGAGCCGGGCAGCGGCAGCGACTCGGCCGGTCTCCGTACGACCGCGCGTCGCGACCCGAGCACCGGCAAGTGGATCATCAACGGCACGAAGATGTTCATCACGCAGGGCAGCGTCGGTGGCTTCTGCGTCGTGCTCGCTCGCACGAACCCGGACGTCGCGAAGCAGAAGGGCATCACCGCCTTCGTCGTCGAGCACGGCACGAAGGGCTTCACCGCGTCGAAGCACCTCGAGAAGCTCGGCTGCCGTTCGAGCGACACGGTCGAGCTCACGTTCGATGAGGTGGTCGTGGGGGACGAGCAGCGTGTCGGCGAGGTCGACCACGGCTTCCTCGACACGATGCAGATCCTCGATCGCGGTCGCATCTCCATCGCGGCGATGGCGCTCGGGCTGGGCTACGGCGCGCTCGAGATGGCCGTCTCGTACGCGAAGGACCGGAAGCAGTTCAACAAGCCGATCGCCGAGTTCCAGGCCGTCCAGTGGATGCTTGCAGACTGCAAGACCGAGCTCGATGCCGCGCAGCTGCTCACCTACCGCGCAGCGTGGCTTGCCGATCAGGGGCGCGTGTTCACGAAGGAGGCCTCGATGGCGAAGCTCTTCGCCAGCGAGGCGGCGACGCGCGCGTGCAACAAGTCCCTCCAGATTCACGGTGGGTACGGCTACACGCGCGAGTTCGCGGTCGAACGGCACCTCCGCGACGCGAAGATCTGCGAGATCGGCGAGGGCACCAGCGAGGTGCAGCGCATGGTGATCGCGAAGCAGCTGCTCGTCGGCTGATGCTGGCGTCGCGCCTCCGCGTGACTTGGGGGCGGTGAAAGCGGTACGACGGGCGGCGCACGGCGTCGTTCCGGGCGCCGCTCTGCGCGCGTGCGCCAACGAGCCCTTCTTGCCCGGTCGGCCCACCCTGTGGAAAACCTGTGGAGCCCTCGTCGAGCGCCCTCGAACGAGCCACAAAGTCTCGTCTGCACCCAGGTGGACGCACCACCTACCACCTGGAAATTATTGACAGACGCGCTCTCTCTAAATACCTTGCGGCTGTTACGTGGGAAGAAGTGGCGGAAAGTGCCAAAGTTGGGCATGCAGGCCCGATCGGGGCACGCAGGCCCTCCCGTAACGCGAGGTTGCCTCGTCGATGTTCCGCGGCCGGTACGAGCACACGATCGACGCGAAGGGGAGGACAAGCCTCCCTGCGCGCTATCGCGACGTGCTGTCGTCGATCGGCGAGCGGCGCGTCATCGTGACCAGCGCGCTCGACCCCTGCCTCGTCGCGTACACCGCGCCCGAGTGGGCCGCCTTCGAGGAGCGCCTCGCGAAGCTCCCGCAGTTCGACCGCGCGGTGCAGAAGCTGAAGCGCATCTACGTCTCCGGCGCCGTGGAGTGCGAGGTCGACGACTCGGGCCGCATCCTGGTCCCTCCGACCCTTCGCGATCACGCGCACCTCAAGAAGGACGTGCTCTGGGCCGGCAACGGCAAGTACGCCGAGCTCTGGGACACCCAGGCCTGGAAGCAGTACTTCGAGACGAACGACGAAGAACGCCAGCAGATCAGCGCCCGCCTCGCGGAGCTCGGCCTATGAGCCACGGCGAAGGCTCCTCGGCGCCGAAGGCGCAGGTGAGCGCCGAAGCTCAAGCGCAGCTCGCGCTGCCCGGTCTCGTGGCGGACACCGCCGCGGAGTGGGTATGGACGGAAGAGACGGGAGAGGAGTCCGACGTGCCCGACTTCGTCCATGCCACGGTGATGAAGGCGGAGATGACCGAGGCGCTCGCCCCGCGAGCCGGCGTCTACGTCGATGCGACGGTCGGCGGCGGCGGCCATAGCGAGGCGATCCTCGAGGCGCACGCCGAGTCCCGCGTCATCGCGCTCGACCGCGACCAGACCGCGCTCGATGCCGCTCGCTCGCGCCTCGAGCGCTTCGGCGACCGCATCACGTTCGTGAAGACGCCCTTCGGCCGCATCCACGAGGCGCTCGAGGGTCTCGGCATCCAGAGCGTCGCGGGCATCTGCGCCGACCTCGGCGTGAGCTCTCCGCAGCTCGACGAGGCCGGCCGCGGCATGAGCTTCCGCCGTGAAGGCCCGATCGACATGCGTATGGACCCGAGCGAGGGCGAGGAGACCGCCCTCGAGCTGATCGCGCGCCTCTCGGACGACCAGCTCGCCGACATCATCTACCAGTACGGCGACGAGCGCCGGTCGCGCCGCATCGCCCGCAGCGTCAAGCGCGCGCTCGGCGACAACCAGCTCGAGACGACGCTCGACCTCCGCCGCGCCATCGTGCGCGCGGTCGGTCCGGTGCGTGTCGGCGGCGTCGACCCGGCCACCCGCACATTCCAGGCCCTGCGAATCGCGGTCAATCGTGAGCTCGAGGAGCTCGAGCAGCTGCTCGCCGCGCTCCCGGATCTGCTCGAGATCGGCGGCATCGCCGCGATCCTCAGCTTCCACTCCCTCGAGGACCGCCAGGTGAAGCGCGCGTTCCACGTGAAGGGGACGTGGACGTCGCTCACCAAGAAGCCGCTCGTCGCCGCCGACGAGGAGAGCGCCACCAATCCTCGCTCGCGCAGCGCCAAGCTCCGCGCGGCACGTCGCGTCTCCGCCGAGGAGACGAAGCGCGGGAAGTACGGATGAGCACCTCCCGCGAAATGATGCGGGCGCGCATCTTCATGTTCAACTGGACGCTCGCCGTCCTAGCGACGGTCTGCGCCTTCGTCGTGCACCTCGCGATGCGCGGGCGCACGGTCTCTCTCGGCTACGAGCTCGGCAAGGCTCGCAACGAGCAGATGCGCCTCCGCGAGGTGAAGCGCGTCCTCGAGCTCGAGTCCGCCAGCTACAAGACGCCCGAGCGCGTCGAGATGGTGTCGCGCACCCTCCTCGGCATGGAGCCGCCCGCGGCCGATCACATCGTGACCGTGGGCGGAAAGCTCTCGTCCCCGGACGAGAACGAGGCGCGCGCGGCCGCTCAAGCCAAGCCGGTGCAGTGACGCCATGAGGAACCTCGACCCCACACGCGCCAAGTGGATCCGGTTCCGCATGGGCCTCCTTTGCGGGATCATGGCCCTCGGGCTCGGCGGCTTCGTCTCGAGCGCGTTCCGCGTGCAGGTCGAGGACGGCGCGACCTGGAAGGAGACGGCCGAGAACCAGCGGCAGCGTCGCCTCCACGTCGAGCCCAAGCGCGGCGCCATCTACGACCGCAACGGGGCCGCGCTCGCGGCGAGCGTCGAGGTGCCGAGCATCAGCGGCGACATCGTCGAGATGCTCCGTGGAGTCGAGGGCCCCGCGCAGGAGGTCGTCCTCCAGGACTTCTCCGTTCGCATCGCGGCGGCGCTCGGCCTCGACCCGAACGACGTGCACGCGAAGATCGCGTCGAAGCGGCGCTTCGTGTGGCTCAAGCGGCGCGTCACCGGCGAGGAGGCCCAGGCCGTTCGCGATCTCGGTGACCCGAAGAAGTCGCCCAGGCCCGTGAAGGGCCTCGCCGTCGAGGGCGAGGGCCGCCGCTACTACCCGGGCCGCGAGCTCGCCGGGCCCGTGCTCGGCTTCGTCGCGCCCGATGGCTTCGGCAAGGACGGCCTCGAGCTGTTCCTCGACGAGGAGCTGCGTGGCCGCGCCGAGGAGGTCAAAGGCCTCCGCGATCGCTCGGGCCGCCTCATCTTCTCCGAGGGCGCGACCGACGAGGGCGCGTTCGCCGGTCACGACGTGACGCTCGCGATGGACGAGGGCATCCAGCACGTCGCCGAGCGCGAGCTCAACGCCGCGCAGCGCACCTACGAGACGAAGGGCGCATCCATCGTGGTCGCCGACCCGAGCACCGGCGAGATCCTCGCGATCGCCTCGGTCCCTGGCTACAACCCGAACGACTACGGCGAGAGCGAGGTCGAGGCCCGGCGCGACCGCGCGGTGACCGATCGCTTCGAGCCCGGCTCGGTCATGAAGGTGTTCACGGTGGCCGCGGCGCTCGCCGGCGGAACGCTCAAGCCGACCGAGACCATCTACTGCGAGCACGGCAACTTCCAGGTCGGCAACGTCACCATCCACGACACGCACGAGAACGACTGGCTCACGCCGACCCAGATCCTCGCGAAGAGCTCCAACATCGGCGCGCTCAAGATCGCGCTCGGCCTCGGTGAGCCCGGCCTCTACGCGGCGCTTCGTCGCTTCGGCTTCGGCGAGCCCACCGGCCTGCCGCTCCCCGGCGAGGCCTCCGGCGTCCTGCGCCCCAAGGGGCGCCCGTGGTTCGAGGTCGAGACAGCGAACGCGTCGTTCGGTCAGGGCATCAGCGTCTCGACCGTGCAGCTCGCCGTCGCGATGGGCGCCATCGCCAACGGCGGCAAGCTGATGGAGCCGATCCTCGTCAAGAAGATCACCGACACGCGCGGCGTCGTCATCAAGGAGTGGACGCCTCACGTTCGTCGCGAGACCGTCCCCGCGGGCATCGCGAAGACCGTGGCGGAGATGCTCACCGCGGTCGTCGAAGAGGGCGGCACCGGTGTCGAGGCCGCAATGCCGGGCTTCCGCGTCGCCGGCAAGACCGCGACCGCGCAGAAGGTCGACCCCGCGACCGGCAAGTACTCGGAGGACAAGTACACCGCCTCGTTCGTCGGCTTCGTGCCGGCCGACAAGCCGCGCCTCGTCATCGCGGTCGTGCTCGACGAGCCGATGATCGGGCGCTACGGAGGAGACCTCGCAGGCCCCGTGTTCCGGCGAGTCGCCGAGGCGAGCCTGCGGTACCTGGGCGTCCCGCCCTCCCACTCCACACCGAAGATCAAGGCCGTGACGCGCAATGGAGATGTCGCCGACGCGACGCTCGCCGCGATGAAGCTCGACGGCGCCAACGCCGCCAGCGCCGCGAACGCGGCGGCCGGCAAGCCCGACGGCAACAGCGTGCCGGCGAACGTGGCCGGCCCGGCTCCGGTCGGCCCTCCGGCGCCCGCCGACGTGCGCGTCCCCGACGCGATGGGCATGGGCGCACGCGACGCCGTGCGCACCGTCGGCAACGCGGGCCTCGTGCCGCTCGTCGAGGGGACCGGCCGCCTCGTGAAGCAGGTGCCGTCGCCCGGCACGCCGGCACCCAAGGGGTCGTCCGTACGTCTGGTGTTCGAGCCGGCGTCATGACGGAGACGCTGAGGGGGCCGCACCAGAGGTGCGGGTGATGGGGGCCGACCTCCACGAGGAAGCCCGACCTACCGAGGGGATGAGCCTCGGGGACATCGCGCGCGAGATCCCTGGCAGCACCTCGTCGGTCGACGGTGATGCCTCGGTGATCTGCACCGGCGTTCACCACGACTCGCGGCGCGTACAGCCGGGCGACCTCTTCGTCGTTCGCCGCGGCGAGACGCACGACGGCAGCGCGTTCGTGGGCGACGCGGTCGCGCGCGGTGCGGTAGCGCTTCTCGCCGACCGCGCGTCCGCCATCACCGAGGCGAAGGTCCCCGTCCTCCGCGTCGACGACGTGGCCACCGGCCTCGCCTATGCCGCCGCCGCCGTCTACGGGCATCCCGCGTTCTCGCTCGACGTCATCGGCATCACGGGGACGAACGGCAAGACCACCACGAGCCACCTCGTCCGTGCCGCGATCGACGGTGCGCTCGGGCTTCCCAAGTGCGGGATCGTCGGCACGATCGGCCACACCTACGCGGGCAAGACCATCGCGGCGTCGCACACGACGCCCGAGGCGGATGAGCTTGCTCGTGTGCTCGCGATCATGCGCAAGCGCGGCGCTACCCACGTCGCCATGGAGGTCTCCTCCATTGCGCTCGTGCTCGGTCGCGTGCGCGCCGTGCGCTTCCGCGTGGCGGCGTTCACGAATCTCACGCAGGATCACCTCGATTTTCATGGCTCGATGGAGGCCTACGCGACCGCAAAGATGGCTCTGTTCACGACCTGCGAGCCCGGCCTCGCGGTGGTGAACGTCGACGACGCGTTCGGCGTGAAGATCGCTGCTGCCGCGAAGTGCAAGGTGCTGCGCGTGCGCACGAAGGTCGGCGCGACCGACGCCGACATCGCGCCGGTGTCCGTCGACGCGAGCGCGAGCGGCATGCGGATCATCGCGAAGGTGCCCGGCGGTGACGTCGAGATCAAGACGCGCCTCGTCGGTCTCCACAACCTCGAGAACCTGCTCGTCGCGATCGGGATCGCGAGCGTCCTCGACCTCGAGGTCGACCGCGCAGCGGCGGCGCTCGCGAACGAGATCGGCGCGCCGGGTCGCCTCGAGCGCTGTGACGGCCCCGGTGACGACGTCGTGGCCGTCGTCGACTACGCGCACACGCCCGACGCGCTCGCCCGCGTGCTCGACGCCGTGCGCGAGGTGTCGCAGCCGCTCGACGAGGCCGGCGGCACACGCGTCGTGACGCCACGCATCCTCTGCGTCTTCGGCTGCGGCGGAGATCGCGACCCCTCGAAGCGCGTGCCCATGGGTGAGGCGGTCGGTGCGCGTGCCGACGTCGCGATCGTGACGAGCGACAATCCGCGCACCGAGTCGCCCGAGGCGATCGCCGAGCCGGTCGAGGAAGGCGTTCGCAGCGCGGGCCTCTCGCGTGTCACTCCGCAGGAGATCGCGACCACCCGGAAGGGGTACGTCGTCGAGCTCGACCGGCAGCGCGCGATCGCCCTCGCCATCGAGTCGGCGCGCCCCGGCGACGTCGTGCTCATCGCCGGCAAGGGCCACGAGGACTACCAGATCATCGGCACGACGAAGCGGCCGTTCGATGATCGTCTCGAGGCCCGGAGTGCGCTCCGCGCTCGTCGCGAGCGCACGCCGGGGTCGCCCTAGATGGCGACGCCCATCCCGACGAACCGCGCGCGGTTCACCATCGACGAGATCCTCCGGGCCACGCGCGGGACGCTCGTTCGCCGGGCGACCTCGCCTCGCGAGCCGGTCGGTGTCGTCACCGACAGCCGCGCCGTCGTTCCCGGCAACATCTTCATCGCCATCAAGGGCGAGACGCACGACGGTCACGGGTTCGTGAGCGCCGCGGCGAAGCGAGACCCCGCCGTCATCGTCGTCGAGCGCGGGCGCTCGGGCAACGAGGGCGAGGTGTGCTGGGTCGTCGAGGTCGACGACACCCTGGTCGCGCTGGGCGACCTCGCGCGCCTCCACCTCGAGGCCTGGCGCGTGTTCGGAGCCACGAAGAGGGTGCTCGCCATCACCGGCAGCGCCGGCAAGACCACCACGAAGGAGCTCGCCGCGGCGCTCTTTTCCGCGGTCGGCGTGACCCATCACACGGCCGGGAACCTGAACAACCGCGTGGGCGTTCCCTTCGTCGTGATGGGACTCGAGAACGCACATCGCTTCGCCGTCCTCGAGATGGGGATGAGCTTGCCCGGCGAGCTCGACGCCATCACGTCGTTCGCCCGTCCCGACGTGGCGATCGTCACCAACGTCGGCGTCGCGCACTCGGAGGGCGTGGGCGGCCCCGACGGCGTCATGCGCGAGAAGGGCGCCGTCTATCGCGCGCTCGAGGAGACCGGCGTCGCGATCGTGAACGCGGACGACGAGCGCGTCCTCCGCGCCGCGGCCACCACCCGCGCCCAGACCGTCCTGACCTTTGGCATCTCGAAGGCCGCCTCCTACCGCATCACGTCGCGCGAGCCCCGCGGGAGCCTCGAGGCACCGGCCGAAGCCGGCTCGAACGTCACTCTCACCACCCCGAAGCGCACGATCACGGTCCACCTCCCGCTCCCCGGCGAGGCGGCCGCCATCGACTTCGCGGCCGCCCTCGCGGCGCAAGAGGCGGCCACGGGCGTTCTCCTCTCCATCGAGGCCATCGAGCGCGCGCTCGCCACCGTGCGACTCGAGGGCCGCGCGACCGTGACGCACCTCGGCATGGACATCGTCGTCCTCGACGACACCTACAACGCGAATCCGGCCAGCATGCGCGTCGCCCTCGCCACCCTCTCCGAGATCGCCGGCGCCCGCCGGAAGGTCGCCGTCCTCGGGGAGATGAAGGAGCTCGGGGCGCACGCCGAGCCCGAGCACCTGGCCCTCGGCGACGTCCTCGCGAGCTCGGGCGTCACCCTTGCGATCGGCTGCGGAGGCCTTATTTCCAGGTCTCTCGAGCGTGCCGCCGAGCTCGGAATCACCTGCGTCATGGCCGGTTCGACCGAGGAGGCCGCCCGCGAGGCCGCCTCCCGCGTGCTCCCCTCCGACGCCGTCCTCGTGAAGGGCTCTCGCTCCGTCGGGGCCGAACGGGTCGTGGCGGCGCTTATAGAAACTTGGCCCTTTGCGGGAAACTCTGCAACTTCGGGCTCCGGATGATTTACGAGCTCCTCTACCCGCTGCGCCACTCTGCGAGCTGGCTTGGGTGGCTCAACGTGCTCCGGTACGTGCCGTTCCGCGTCATCGCCTCGACGATGACCGCGATGATGATCTGCTTCGCGCTCTCGCCGTGGTTCATCCGCGAGCTGCAGAAGAAGCAGATCGGCGAGGTCGGCCGCGAGGCCGGGATGATCCCGGAAGGCCACCTGAAGAAGCGCGGCACCCCCACCATGGGCGGCGCGCTCCTCCTCCTCGCGGTGCTCGGCTCCACCATCCTCTGGTGCGACCTCCGCAACGTGTTCGTCCTCGCGGCGACCGCGATCACCGCCGGGTACGGCGTCATCGGCTACCTCGACGACTACCTGAAGATCCGCGCGAAGAACTCGAAGGGCCTCCCGGGTCGCTACAAGCTCCTCGGGCAGTTCCTCGTCGCCGGCGCCGTGCTCACGTGGGTCTTCACCTCGAAGGAGCATCTCCCTCCCGATTTCTGGGAGATCCGCGATCGCCTGGCGATCCCCTTCGTCGCCTTCAACAAGCACCCGATCCACCTCCCGCTCGCGCTCTACATCGTGTTCGCGGTGTTCACCGTCGTCGCGATGTCGAACGCCGTGAACCTCACCGACGGTCTCGACGGCCTCGCCATCGGCCCCGTGATCTTCAACGCCGGCACGTACCTGATCTGGGCGTACCTCTCGGGCGCCACGTTCGGCATCGTGAACGTCGCGCAGCGCTTCGTCGTCGCGAAGTATCTCGACATCCCGTTCATCGCGAGCTCGGGCGAGCTCGCCGTGTTCTGCGGGGCCCTGGTCGGCGCCGGCATCGGGTTCCTCTGGTACAACACGTATCCCGCTCAGGTCTTCATGGGAGACGTCGGCGCGCTGGCGCTGGGCGGCGGCCTCGGGACGTGCGCGGTGTTCACCAAGAACGAGCTGCTCTCCGTCATCCTCGGCGGCGTCTTCTTCCTCGAAGGGCTCTCCGTCGTCACGCAGGTCGTGTCGTTCAAGCTCACCGGCAAGCGCGTCTTCCTCATGGCTCCGATCCACCACCACTACGAGAAGAAGGGGTGGCCGGAGCCGAAGATCATCGTGCGCTTCTGGATCGTCTCCATCCTCCTCGCGCTCGTCAGCCTCGCGAGCCTGAAGCTCCGGTGATCACCATGCTCGACATCGTAGGCAAGCGTGTGATCGTCGTCGGCCTCGGCCTCAGCGGCGTCGCCGCGTGTCGCCTCGTCGCGTCGCGCGGTGCGAAGGTCGTCGGCACCGACAGCAAGCGCCCCGAGTCGATCTCCGACGACGTGAAGGCCCTCGAGCGCGAGGAGGGCATCACGCTCGCCCTCGGCGGTCACGACACGGCACGCATGACCGACGCCGACCTCATCGTCGTCTCGCCCGGCGTGCCCTCGTTCCCCGAGCTCGAGGCGGCCGACCGCAAGGGCATCCCGATCTGGAGCGAGGTCGAGCTCGCGGTCCGCGCCGTGAACGAGTCCTCGAGGAAGGCCGGCCGCAAGGCGCCGCGCCTCGTCGCCATCGGCGGCACGAACGGCAAGAGCACCGTGACGTCGCTGGTGGGCGCGCTCCTCGAGCGCGCGGGCCTCCGCACGTTCGTCGGCGGCAACCTCGGCGAGCCGCTCGCGGCGCACGCGGACGAGCCCTTCGACGCGCTCGTCCTCGAGGTCTCGAGCTTCCAGCTCGAACGCATCGACGCATTTCATCCCGAGATCTCCGTGCTCCTGAACGTCACCCCCGATCACCTCGATCGCTACACCGACGTCGGCGCCTACGCGCGGGCGAAGGGCAACGCGTTCGTCATGCAGACGGCCACGGACGTCGCGGTGGTCCCCGTCGACGACGCGGTGTGCCTGGCGCAGGCCAATCGAGGCAAGGGTCGCGTCGTCACGTTCGGCCCCGGCGGCATCGTCGACGTGCACGCCGACGCGGTCGTCGACCACCGAGCGCGCGTGAGCTTCCCGCGTGGGAAATTCGGCCTCCAGGGCGGCCACAACGCGCTCAACGTCGCGGCGGCCGTCGCGGCAGTCGGCCCCTTCGCCCTCGACCCGCATGTCATCGAGGAGGTCCTCGAGGGCTTCCGCGGTCTGCCGCACCGGATGGTGCTCGTGCGCAACCGCGGCGCCATTCGCTGGTACGACGACTCCAAGGGCACGAACGTCGGCGCTTCGGTCACCGCGGTGCGCGGCGTCGTCGAGGCGCGCGTCGTGCTCATCGCCGGTGGTCGCGACAAGGGCGGAGGCTACGGCCCGCTCGTCGACGCTCTGCGCGAGAAGGGGCGCGCCGCGGTCCTCATCGGCGAGGCCGCGCCGCTCATCCGCGACGCGATCGGCGACGCCGTGCCGGTTCGCGTCGCCACGTCGATGGCCGAGGCCGTGCGCATCTCTGCCGAGCTCGCCCAGCCCGGCGACGCGGTGCTCCTGTCGCCCGCGTGCTCGAGCTTCGACATGTTCCGCGACTACAAGGAGCGAGGCGACGTGTTCGTGAACGCGGTGCAGTCGCTCCCCGACGACGCCCCGACCGCGGGAGGTACCCAGTGATGCTCAAGAACGTCCGCCGGATCCCCGCCGCCGCGATCCCGATGCAGCTCGCGCTGCCCCTCGACGCCAAGCCGGTCGAGAACGCCTCTAAGAAGCCCGTCGACGTGGCCATCGCGGCGCTCGTCGTCGCGCTCATCGGCTTCGGCGTGGTGATGGTCTACAGCGCCTCCGCCGTGCAGGCGACGCTGCACTATCACGACCCGCAGTTCTTCCTGAAGCGCCAGGCCGCCTACGCCGCCGTCGCGCTCACCCTCTTCTTCATCCTCGCTCTCGTCGACTATCACCGGCTCTACAAGCTCACGTATCCGGTGCTCGGGGGCGTCGGGCTCTTGCTCGTCGCGTGCGTCGTCGGTCTCGGTCACAGCGGCGGCGGCGCGACGCGCTGGCTGTCGATCGGCCCGGTTCACGTCCAGCCCGCGGAGATGGCGAAGCTCGCGCTCGTCACGTGGCTCGCCTATTCGCTCGCGAAGAAGGCCGAGCGCGTGAAGACGTTCACGGTCGGCTTTCTCCCGCACCTGCTCGTCGCAGGCGTCTTCATGTTCCTCTGCATGAAGCAGCCGGACTTCGGAAGCGCCGTCGTGCTCCTGCTGCTCACGTTCACGATGCTCTTCGTGGCGGGCGCGAAGGTCGGTTACATCCTCGGCGCGTCGATCCTCGGCGGAGCCTTCGGCGCGATCTCGATCATGTCGAAGCAGTATCGCTACGAGCGATACCTCGCGTGGATGAACATGGATCAGCACCGCGCGGACCTCGCGTACCAGCCGTTCCAGTCCGTCATGGCGTTCGGCTCGGGCGGCACGTGGGGCACGGGCATCGGCAAGGGGCTGCAGACGCTCTACCTGCCGGAGGCCCACAACGACTTCATCGCCGCGATCGTCGGCGAGGAGCTCGGCTTCGTCGGCATCCTCTCGCTCTGCCTCGTCTACCTCGCGCTCACGGCGCGCGGCGTGCGCGCGGCCTTCCGCGCTCCGGACGACTACGGCGCGTACCTCGCGTTCGGCATCTCGACGATGTTCGGCGTGCAGGCGCTCGTGAACCTCTCCGTCGCGCTCGCGATCCTCCCGACGAAGGGCCTCACGCTGCCCTTCCTCAGCTTCGGCGGCTCCTCGCTGCTGGTGAACACGGTCGCGGCGGGCATCCTGCTCAACATCTCGCGTCAGGGCGCGCCGCGTCCCGTCGCCGAGACCGAGGTGGAGACGCCGCCGGCACCCGAGGTCGAGGACACGGCGATCGCCGAGGCCCTCGCTGCCGAAGGGCCCGCGGAATGAAGACCATCCTCATCGCGGGCGGCGGCACGGGCGGCCATGTGTTCCCGGGCCTCGCCGTGGCGCAGGCCCTCCGTCAGCTCGCGGACGTCGACGTGATCTTCGCCGGCTCTCCGCGCGGCCTCGAGACGCGCATCATCCCGCAGCACGGCTACACGCTCGAGCTGCTCGACGTGGAGCCGATGAAGGGCGGGGGACCGGCTCGTGCGGTCCGCGGCGCGCTCGTCGCGGCGAAGGCGATGCGTCATGCCACCGGGATGATCGGCCGCATCCGGCCGAGCGCGGTGCTCAGCGTGGGCGGGTACGCCGCGGGCCCTGCTGCGCTCGCGTGCGTGCGGGCGCGCATCCCGCTCGCGATCCTCGAGCCGAACAGCATCCTCGGTCTCGCCAATCGCTTGCTCGCGCCGTTCGCGGCGCGCGCCTATGTCGCGTGGGCCGAGACTGGCCGGCACTTCAAGGGCGACAAGGCTCGCCTCTACGGCGTCCCGCTTCGTCCCGGCTTCGAGCCGCGCTCTTACGCGGCGAAGGCCGTGAGGCGCGTCCTCGTGCTCGGAGGCAGCCAGGGCGCCACGGCGCTCAACGAGCGCGTGCCCGGCGCTGTCGCGCGCGCCTCGGCCCACGTCGGCGACCTCCACGTCGTGCACCAGACGGGCAAGGACCGCGAGGGGGACGTGCGAAACGCCTACGAGCGAGCCGGCATCACGACCGCGACGGTCGTTCCGTTCCTCGACGACGTGGCCGAGCAGATGGCCGCCGCCGACGTCGTGATCGCGCGCGCCGGCGCCGTCACGGTCGCCGAGATCGTCGCCATCGGTCGCGCCTCGATCCTCGTTCCGTTCCCGCATGCCGCCGACGACCACCAGGCGAAGAACGCGATGTCGCTCGCGGACCTCGGCGGCGCGATCTGCATCCGTCAGGAGGCCGCCGACGAGGTTCGCCTGGCGACGGAGCTCAAGTTGCTCTTCGAGGACTCGGACCGGCGCTCGCACATGGCCCAGGTCGCTCGCGACCACGGGCATCCGCATGCCGCGGACGAGGTCGCGCGCGATCTGCTGGCGCTCGCGGGCATCCGCCTGAAGGCCACGCCGCCCCACAAGCCGATGAACGGCGGAACGAACGGCTCCTCGACCATGAAGATCCCCGTCTCCAGCAGCTCCAAGGGAGTCTCCTGATGTTCCGCGGACGCGTCCGGCACGCACACTTCGTCGGCATCGGCGGCATCGGCATGAGCGGCCTCGCGGAGATCCTCCGCACGATGGAGTTCGACGTGTCGGGCTCCGACCTCAAGCCGAACGACATCACGCGTCGCCTCGAGACGATGGGCGTGCGCGTCGACGTCGGCCACCTCGCGAAGAACGTCGAAGGCGCGGACGTCGTCGTGTACTCGAGCGCGATCGACCCGACGAACCCGGAGATCCAGCGCGCCCAGGAGCTCGAGATCCCGATCATCCCGCGCGCCGAGATGCTCGCGGAGCTGATGCGCGTGAAGTACTGCGTGCTCCTCGCCGGCTCGCACGGCAAGACGACGACGACCTCGCTCGTCGCCACCGTGCTGCGCGCCGCGGGGCTCGACCCGACCGTGGTCGTCGGCGGCAAGGTCAACGCGCTCGGCTCGAACGCACGCCTCGGCGAGGGCGACCTCTTCGTGGCCGAGGCCGACGAGAGCGACGGCTCGTTCCTGAAGCTCACGCCGACCATCGGTGTCATCACCAACATCGACGCCGAGCACCTCGATCACTACGGCACGCACGAGAAGGTGAAGGAAGCCTTCGTGCAGTTCGCCAACAAGATCCCGTTCTACGGCCTCGCCGTCCTCTGCCTCGACCACCCGCACGTGCAGGCGATCCTCCCGCAGATCATGCGTCGCCACGTGACCTACGGCGTGTCGCGACAGGCCGACTACCGCGCGAAGAACATCCAGTTCTCCGGGCTCGACACGCACTTCGAGGCGTTCCGTCGTGGTCAGTCGCTCGGCAATTTCTCGGTGCGCATGCCCGGTCACCACAACGTGCTCAACGCGCTCTCGGTCATCGCCGTGGCCGACGAGCTCGAGGTGCCGTTCGACGTCGTCCGCGAGGCGATCAAGAGCTTCCACGGCGTGCAGCGGCGCTTCACCGTCGTCGGTACGCCCGCCATCGAGCGCGACGGCAAGAAGGGTGACGTCATGGTCATCGACGACTACGGCCACCACCCGGCCGAGGTCGAGGCGACGCTCGACGCCGCGCAGAACGGCTTCGACCGTCGCGTGGTCGTCGCGTTCCAGCCGCATCGCTACACGCGCACGCAGTCGCTCTTCGGCGACTTCACGCGCGCCTTCAACAAGGCCGACGTGCTGATCATCACGGACGTCTACGCCGCCGGTGAGAAGCCGATCGCTGGGGCGAGCGGCGAGGCCCTCGCGGACGCCATCCGCGCGCACGGCCACCACAACGTGCGCTACATCGGCGACAAGAAGAAGATCGGAGCGGCGCTCCTCGAGATCGCGCGCCCCGGTGACCTCGTGATCGCGCTCGGAGCAGGCGACATCAATGCGAGTGCGCGCGAGCTCGTCGCCGCGCTGGAGAAGGAGAACGCGCCGTGAGCACGCTTCCGCCCATCTCGAACGCCCCCCATCCGCCGCCGCCCAGCGGCAACACGCGTCGGCGAAGCGCCTCGCCGCGGCGCCCCTCGAGCGCGCCCGGGGCTTCCGCGTCCGGCTCGCTCCCGCCGCCGAGCGAGGCGCCGATCGCGATGCCCGCCAAGGCTTCGACGCTCCCGCGCGAGTCGCGCACGACGCGCATCGCGCGCGGCGTCGTCGGCTTCCTGATGGTGGTCGGCATCGGCGGAACCGTGGCCTGGGGCGCGCGCAAGTACGTCAAGACGAGCCCGCGCTTCGCGATCACCGAGGTCATCACGACCGGCGCGAAGCGACGCTCTCCCGACGAGCTCGCCAGCATCGCCGGCATCGCGAAGGGCCAGAACGTGTTCTCCGCCGACCTCGATCGCGCGCGCGCGCGCCTCATCGCCGACCCGTGGGTGAGCGAGGCCTCGCTCGCGCGCCAGCTCCCGGGCACGGTCTTCTTGCGCGTCGTCGAGCGCGAGGCCGGCGGCATCGTCGCGACGAACGACGGAAGCCCGAAGGCGGCGGGCGGCGAGACCTACGTCGTCACCCGCGAGGGCGCCATCATCAAGCGCCTCGAGACAGGCGACCCGACGGACCTCACGATCGTCACCGGCGTCGTCCTGCAGCACCTTCTCGACGACCGCGAGGGCGCGGCGCGCACGATCCGTCGCGCGCTCGATCTCGCGGCCGACTACGACCACACGCCGCTCGCGTCGCGCTCTCCGCTCGAGGAGGTCCACGTCGAGCCCAACGGCGAGATGACCCTCGTGGTCGGCAAGAGCGCCGTGGCGCTGCACATGGGCGCTCCGCCGTATCGCCGCAAGCTCGATCAGGCCATTCGTGTGATCGCAGAGCTCGATCGTCGCGGCGCCAAGCCCGACTCGATCATGCTCGACAACGAGGCGCGGCCCGACCGCGTCGTCGTTCGCATGCGCTGAGCCGACGGGCGCCGATCGTCCCGGGCTCGCTGCTGTGGCATCCAGCGACGCCGAGCCGCCGTCGCGAGCTACGGCTTCTCGCCGGTCACGCCGCCGATCGCCCCGTTGCCGCCACGGCCGAAGGCGCGCTTCGATTCGGCGATGAGCACCTGAGCCCCGTTGACCGGGACGTAGGCGAAGGCCGGTCCGCCTGCGCCTCCGCTGCCGTTCGATCCCTTGCCGCCGGCGGCACCGGCACCACCGGCTGTACCACCCGCGAGGAGCCGCTCGGGGGGAGCGGTCGGCGTTGTGCATATGGCATTCCAGTTACCTCTCCCATAGCAGCCGCACTGCGCCCCCGGGCACGCTTGCCCGTTCGTGCAGCAACCGGGCGTCCAGCATTTCGTCGGGACAGTTCCCACAGCTCCCTCATGGCCCGCGGAGCTTGGACCTCCCGTTCCGCCAGGTGAGGCGTCGCCGCCGTCACCTGCGACGAGCTCGCTGAACTTCACGCTGACCGTACCGCCGACCGCGAGCAACGCCACCGACGCCGAGCCGCCCTTTCCTGCACTGCCACGGGTCCCGCCCGCACCCCCGCATCCACACTGGCCGGGATTCGACTTGACGGTTCCGGTCATCGAGCCGCAGCCGCCTGATGCTTCGCAACCCAGCTCGCAGTCACTCCGCGAGCCGGCGTCCCCTCCGCGCTTGCCGTTCTCGCCGGGCTCTCCGGCCGCGCCGTCGTTGCCGTCGACGGGCTTGAACCCTGTGTCGTCGAAGGTCCCGGGGCCGACCGGTGGGGGAGCCAGATCGCCATCTCTACCAGCTTTGCCGGCTGCGACACACGCCAGGCTCGTGGCGCACAGAGGGATCCCCGCCGTCCCCGCGGTGGCGGCGCCTCCAGGGTCGCCGTTGGCAGCGACGATGCTCACGTTCTCGAGCGCGACGACGCTGTTCTTGGCGAGCACTCCAATGCGCGATGTCCCGGGCTCACCGGGAGGAGGAGCCGCGGTCGCGCGCGTGCGCACGGCGAGGTTCGCGAGCACGGAGCGCGTCTGGAGGCCGTCGAAGACGACGCCGATGTCTTCGGGTGACTGGATCAACGTCTTCAGCACACGATTGTCCGAGCAGTCGCGCGACCACGTGGCTCCGGTGCGGCTCCACGAGCCGTCCACAGTGATCCCCTTCGGGAAGCTGTCGAGCACGACCTTCTCGGCGTACGTGCCTTCGTCGACGACGATGATCGTCGCGCCGAGCGCGCGCGCGGCGCCGAGCGCTGCGCCAATGCTCGGGTAGGGATTCTCGGGCTTGCCGTCCGCGCCGCCACCGTCAGCCGCCGCGCCGGTCTTCTGGCTCACGTAGATCGCGACGGAGCAACCTCGGCGGCGTCGCAGGGGGCCTTGCCCATGTCGCCGATCGCTCCGCCTTCGCCTCCAGCTCCGCCTTCGGCTCCACTGCCGCCCTCGTCCGGCGGCGCCGCACCCGTGTCGGCGGTTTCAGGCCTGGCATCGAACGACGAGCAAGACGCGACACCCGCCGCGGCTGGAGCAGCTCCGAAGAGCGCGAGTGCGAGGATGATGGGCCAGAGGCGGCGTTCTGTGGATTGCTCGGTTGACGGCACCAAGCAAGCGTACCGCGACGCGGCGCATTGCCAACCTGTCCGTGTGTAGGTGCCGGGGAGAAGTGGTTCGATCGACGGTTGCGCGCGCGCATACCGAGTCGAAGCACGCATACGGGAGCCCTCGGCTCAGCGATTGCGGCGCCGCCTCGACGCGAGCGCGACGAACGCGGCCGCAGACGCGACGAGCGCCGCGAGGCCCGTCGCGGGGTCTCGCACCACGACGGCACAGCCTGCGCAGCCCTTCCTGGTCTCGACCGGCGTGGAGCTCGCGGCCGTGTCGCCGGCGTTCGGAGGTGCATGGGGAGTGGCTGCCGTCGGCGCCGCGACGTTGGTGATGCCGATCTCCGGCGCATTCGTGCGGAGGAAGCTCGCGAGATCGGTCTCCGCGCGCGGAGCGAGGCCGAGCTTCGGCGCACCCTTCGGAGGCGGCGGCGGCAGGCCGCCCGGCGGTCCTCCCCAGACTCCGCGGCGCGGCTCCTTGCAGGTGATCGGGCCCGTCCACGGGTGGCGCACCGCGTAGCGAGCCTGGAAATTGTTGATGCCGCCCTCTGTCGTCATGGCGCCGGTCTCGAGCTTGCCCTTCGCGTCCGGGATCTCGCGGCCGCCGACGATGGGCTTGGCCTCGCGGAAGACGAGGTCCTCGCCGAGTGCCTCCTTCGTGTAGCGGGCGTGGAGGCGCGTCAGCGTGAAGCCGCCGCCGAAGAACCTGCGCGTCGGACGAGGGGGAGGCGGAGCCGTGGGGCCGACGTCGAGGCACTCGAGCTTGTACTTCTTCATGCCGTTCGCATCGATCGTCCACGGCGGGTCGCACTTCGGCGGCGCGGTGGGCTTGGTCGTCACGGCGGGCGCCGGGGCGCGCGGAGTCGGCGGAGCCGGCACTTGCTTGTCGATCACGTCACCGCCGAGCGTCATCACATCGTTGCCGTCGAGCGCTGGGCCGGGGCAGGGATCACACGAGCCCGAGTCCCACGAGTACTCGGTGACGACGGCCTTCGGGTTCTTCTCGATCGTCCGGTCGAGCAGCGACGTGTAGAAGGTCGAGAAGCTGTCGCGTGCGCCCTCGGAGACGTCGAGGTTGGTCGGGATGGTCACGTTCGGATAGTTCGCGACCTCGTACCGCTTGCCGCGCGCGAGGATGTGAACGAGTAGATCCTGCGTACCGCTCGAGTTGATGAGCCCGAGCCGGACCGGGAGCGTGAACGTCTCCGAGTCGTAGTGGAAGCGGAGCGGTGAGAGCACCGCCAGGCCGTCCGCCATCTTCACCTTGGTGATGTCGACCTTCGCGACGAAGAACTTCGAGCCTGCCGCGACGTACGGCTTGAAGTAAGGGGCTGCACCGTCCGGGATCGAATACTGCTCCTGGTGGAGCCACTTCTCGAGGCCGCCCGAGTCCTTCGCGCTGAGGATCACGATCTGGTACTCGCCGACCGTGAACTGCGCTTCGACGGTCACGCCGAGATCGGCGGCAGGCCTCGCGGCCTTCGTCGCCATCGGAGCCGCGGCGACCGCCGGAGAGGGCATCATCACCTGCGGCGGCGACGGCAGCGGACAGGGATCTTGCTCCCAGTACTCGACGAGCCGGGGCGAGGCGAGCTGGTCGATCTTGTCGAAGAGCGCGGGCGGCAATGTCTTGACGTTCTCCTCCTGGAGGACGACCGGCACCGGAACGACCATCGCGAACTTCTCGGGCGGGCCTTTGTATGCATTCTGCATCGAAAGCACGGTGCGCGGCCCCTCGCGCATCATCACCACCACGGTCGCGTCGTTGTAGAGCTTCGTTCCCGCCCCGCCGACGTAGAAGCCGCAGAAGGCCTTTGCGCTCGGAACCTGGGTGAGGAGGGCCACGGTGAGCGCAGTGATGCCCAGGAGCGAACGGGTCTTCATGGGCGCGAGGAGAACGCTCATGCGGGAATCCGTCAACCACCGCCTTGGCTTCAAGTTCTGGCGCGATCGACCGTTCTTCGAGCTTCGAAGGCATGGCGATCTCTCCTGGAACGGTCAGTGGGTGGGCTGCCGTCGCGGCCATCGCGCTCTTGCCGGCGGCGTGTAGCGTCGGTCTCGGGACGGCGTCCGACGGCGTCGGCGCCGACGGTGCGCTGACCAGCGGAAGTGGCGACGATGCGTCGGTGGTGAGCTCAGGCGGAGGTGCAGTCGACGCTGGGGCGGATGCCGCCGTCTCGGGTAGCCCGATAGGGGGCGACGCGAGCGACGCGGGCGACGCGCTGGACGCAGCCGACGCAGCCGACGAGGACGCGCCCCCGCCCGATCCGCCTCCGCCCCCGCCCGATCCGCCCCCGCCCGATCCGCCCCCGCCCCCCACGTTCGGCTGCGGCGCGGCAGCGACGGCCGCAGGCTTCCTCGGAAGGCAGAGCCTCGTGGTGGGCTCGACGACTCGAACCTACGAGCTCTACGTCCCGGCCGGCTACGACGGCACGCGTGCGTATCCGATCGTCTTCGCGTTCCACGGTGACGGCGGCACCGGCGCGGGGATCCGCGGGTCGTTTCACCTCGAGACGACGTCGGGCGGCGAGGCGATCTTCGTCTACCCCGACGGCACGGGCAAGACGTGGCACATCGACACGCTCGCAGAGATGATGCCCGACATCGGCTTCGTCGATGCGATCACCGACTCGCTGACCACGATCTATTGTGTGGACTCTGCACGCATCTTCGCCACGGGCATGTCGCGTGGCGCCTACTTCGTGAACCAGCTCGCGTGTCGTAGCCGAACGGCGTTCCGCGCGGTCGCGACGCACGCGGGCGGCGGTCCGTTCGGCGTGGCCGACAGCGAGTGGGACGGGCAGGGGAACCTCGCGTGCTCGGCGACGCTGAGCGCGCTCCAGGTGCAGGGGCTCTCCGACACCGTCGTGCCGCCCTCCGAAGGCCGGAAGCCCCGTGACTTCTGGCGCGCGAGGAACGGATGCGCCGCGACGACGAGCGCCTACGGGACGAGCCCGTGCGTTGCCTACGACGGCTGCGCGCGGCCCGAGGTCTGGTGCGCCATCCCGGGCCTCGGTCACGCGCTATGGTCGAACGCCTCGCAGGTGACGTGGGACTTCTTCACCTCGATGCCGTAGCCGGCGCTCAGGCGTCGGCAGCCTGGTGTCGTACGCGCCGGGCAACCCCCACGGTGGTGGCCATCGCGGCGACGGCGACCAGCGCAAGAGCGAGCGCGACGTTGTTCAGCGACTCGCCGAACCCGACCGCCCCGATGACTCCAGCGCGGTCTCCGGTCTGCTCCAGGTGGGTCGTGGTCGCGATGAGGCCACCGACGAAGCTGGTCGACCCGACGAGCAGGGTCACGATCCCGAGCGAGATCTGCAGCGGGATCCATCGGCTCTCGGGCCGCACGGCGTAGCGCGTGGCGACCGCGAGCGAGAGCAGACCAAGAAGCGCGGTCGGGTACATCCCGAAGCCGCCGTTGCGAAAGATCTCGAGCATGTCTTCCTCCTGAGTTCGAGCGAGAGACACGCCACGCCGACCAATCTTGGGGTGGGCCTGCTCGCCGCAGCAACGATCTGCGTTCGCGTGATGCGTGGGCATCCGATCCGTGAAACCTTCTCGGGATGGCCGCCCGCTCCTACGCCGAGCTCCTCTCGGACGATCCCGCGTTTACCGCGCTCGCGAAGGAGGCCGCCGCCGCGGCGAGCGGCGCCGTCGTGCTTCCGTTCGTGAGCGACGAGCAGCGGCGCGCGTGCCTCGAGGCGCTGCAGATGTCGACCCGCTCGACGCTCGGCGCGATCGCCCACGAGACGGGCGGCGTGCTCGTCGACCAAGGCTTTCTCCGGATGCTCGGGTCGGGGAGCCCGCGTCTCTCGCGACAGCTCATCGCGTGGAACGCGGAGCTCGGCATCCCGCTCGACGCGTACATCATCGTGGCGGACGACGTCGTCGGCGGCGTCTTCGCCATCGACTCGGGCAAGCTCGGCGCGCCGGGCCACGTCCACTACTTCGCTCCGGACACGCTCGAGTGGGAGGACACCGAGCTCGGTCACACCGACTGGGTGAGCTGGGCCTTCGAGGGTGATCTTGCCGTCTTCTACGAGGGCATGCGCTGGCCGGGCTGGGAGGACGACGTCGCTGCGCTGAGCGGCGACGATTCTCTCAGCGTCGTCCCGCCGATGTGGACCGAGGGCACCAGGCTCCCGATCGCCAAGCGCGATCGCCGCGCCGTCCCCGCGAAGGAGCAGTTCCTCCTGCAGCAGCAGTTCGCGAAGGCGCTCGGCCGCTCGACCTAGCTCACTTGTAACAAGCGATCGAGCACGCGTTCAGCGCCGTGCAGTCGGCGTTGCCGAAGCACGCGTCCCAGGCGGCGCAGCACTTGTCGACCGTGCACTGGCTGCAGTCGGCGGAGGGCGTGCTCACCGGGGTCTGACACGAGCCGTGAGCCGCGGGCTGCGGCTTGCCCGCGCCGATGCCGTTACACTCGGTGGGGCAGCTCTTCGACCAGCACGTATCGATGCCCTTCCCGATCTGCGTGCCCGTCGGATGCTTCGCCTCGCACGCCGAGACGCACGCGGCGACCGGGTCGCCGCCCTCGCTGCTCGTCGTCGTGCTCGGCGTCGGGCTCGACGCATCGGCCGACGGCGGCGTCCCCGTCGACCCGTAGGTGCCCGGATCCTTCGAGCCCGAGATCGAGCCGACGTCGCCCGTCCCGCTGCCCTCGCCCGAAGGCGATGAGTCGGCCGAGCACCCCTGGAGGACGGCCACCCCGCCGAGCAGGAGGGCCGCGGCGAACGAACGGGTCGTGGTCGGTGCGAGCATGGCGACCCCTGAGGCAACCTCCATACCGGCCCAAAATGCTGCCAATTGCCCGCAGATCAGCAGCTTCCCCTGCTCGTTTGCGGTCCAGCAGTCTCGGGGAGGGACGCCACCGCTCCTCTCCCGCGGACGGGGTGCGGAGTCGGACTCCATCCCACATCTCGGGGCGAACCGGCAAAATCTCGGCGCCACTTATTTGGCCCGACGCATCCGACTATGCGAACCCTGGGCATAGATGAGCACGTCGGCTTCGCAAGGGGAGATCGTCGTCGGCCTCGATATCGGCACCACGAAGGTGTGTGCCGTCGTCGGAGAGATCGCCGAGGATGGAATCACGATCCTCGGGGTGGGCTCGGTGCCTTGCCGCGGCCTGCGGAAGGGCATCGTCAGCAACATCGACTGGACCGTCCGCGCCATCAAGGACGCGATCGAGGCCGCCCAGACGATGGCCGGCGTCGAGATCCGCACCGTCTACGCCGGCGTCGCCGGTAGCCACATCCGGTCGCAGAGCTCGGACGGCGTCGCGGCCATCGCCGGCGGCGAGGTCACCCGCGCCGACGTCGAGCGCGTCCTCGAAGGCGCCCGCGCCATCCCGGTCGACGCCGACCGCCAGATCCTCCACGTCCTGCCCCGCGAGTACGTCGTCGACATCCAGGACGGCATCCGCGACCCGATCGGCATGAGCGGCGTTCGCCTCGGCGCGAAGGTCAACCTCGTCACCGCGGCCACGAGCTGCGTGCAGAACGTCATCCGCTGCGCCGAGCGCTGCGGCCTGGTCGTTGCCGACGTCGTCCTCGAGCCGCTCGCGAGCGCCGAGGCGATCCTCTCCGACGACGAGCGCGAGATCGGTGTCGCGGTCGTCGACATCGGCGGCGGCACGACCGACATCCTGATCTACATCGACGGCGGCATCGCCCACGCGAGCGTCATCCCGGTCGGTGGCAACAACATCACGAACGACATCGCCGCGGGCCTCCGTACGCCGATGGCCGAGGCCGACCGCCTCAAGCGCCTCTGCGGCTGCGCCCTCGGGCGCATGGTCGCGGACGACGAGGACATCGAGGTCCCGGGCGTCGGTGGCCAGAAGCCGCGCCGCACGCCGCGCCGCGTGCTCTCCGACATCATCGAGCCGCGCGTCGAAGAGATCTTCGCCGTCGTGCGCAAGCGCATCGAAGACACCGGTCTTCTCGAGCAGATCTCTGCCGGCGTCGTCCTCACGGGTGGCGCGGTGCTCCTCGAGGGCACCACCGAGCTCGCCGAGGAGATCCTCGGAATGCCGGTCCGCATCGGCTTCCCGACGGGCGTGCGCGGCATCACGCAGCTCGTCCACGGACCGCAGTACGCCACGGGCGTCGGCCTCGTGAAGTACGGCGCGCAGGCGATCGCCGACGGCCATGCCCGCGCCGCGGCGCCCGCTCACTCGATGATGCGCATGACCGCCGCGGCGGTGAAGCGTCAGGACGAAGCTACGGAGGGCAAGGATGACATGCCCAAGTCTTCGTCGAAGTTGTGGGAGTGGCTGAAGGCCGCTTTCTGATCTGATTCGCTAGTTCGTTATCGACAATACCAATCTCGTTTTACCGCCATATCGAGGAAGAGGCGCCTTGGTAGTGCGGATTCGCTCGCGCTCGCGCGAGCACATCAATTCGTGTAATCCCCGGGAGGCCAGAGGCTCATGACGTTTTCGATCGAGTTTGCAGACGAGCAGCAGGAATACCAGGCCCGCATCAAGGTGATTGGCTGCGGCGGCTCCGGCGGCAACGCGGTCAATACGATGATCAACTTCGGCCTCGAGGGCGTGGAGTTCATCGTCGTGAACACCGACGCGCAGGCTCTCAACGGCAATGCGGCCCCCACCAAGCTGAACATCGGCGGCGCGGTCACGCGCGGCCTCGGCGCGGGCGCCGACCCGGAGCGTGGTCGCAAGGCGGCCATGGAGGATCACCAGCGCATCAAGGAGCTCATCAGCGGCGCGGACATGGTCTTCGTGTGCGCCGGCATGGGCGGCGGCACGGGCACCGGCGCCGCGCCGGTCATCGCGCAGCTCGCGCGTGAAGAGGGCGCCCTCACGGTCGGCGTCGTCACGAAGCCCTTCCTCTTCGAGGGACGTCAGCGGTCGCGCCGCGCCGAGCTCGGTCTCGCGCAGCTCACCGAGCACGTCGACACGCTCATCACGATCCCGAACCAGAAGCTCCTCATGCTCGGCGAGGAGGACCTCTCCTTCATCGACGCGTTCCGCAAGGCGGACGAGGTCCTGTTCCAGGCCGTGAAGGGCATCTCGGACCTCATCACGCAGAACGGCATCGTCAACGTCGACTTCGCCGACGTGAAGACCGTCATGGCCTCGATGGGCCGCGCGCTCATGGGCACCGGCATCGCCAAGGGCAACAACCGCGCGCGTCTCGCGGCGGAGATGGCCATCAGCTCGCCGCTCCTCGACGACATCTCGGTCGACGGCGCCACGGGCGTCCTCATCAACATCGTCGGCGGCCCCGACCTCAAGATGCGCGAGATCCAGGAGGCGGCCAGCCTCGTCCAGGAGCAGGCGCACGAGGATGCGAACATCATCTTCGGCGCGAGCATCGACGAGGCCCTCGGCGAGAACGTCAAGGTGACGGTCATCGCGACGGGCTTCGAGCAGATCGAGCGCATGGCGAGCCTGAACGAGGGCGCGCGCCTCTCCATCCCGGCGCCCCATACGGTCCCGTCGATGCAGTACGTGCCCCAGGCGAGCCAGCACATGTCTCACCCGGCGCACCCCTCGCAGCGCCCGGTCTTCCAGCCGCAGCCGTCGTTCCAGCAGGCGCCCCAGGCGACGTCCCGCGCGAGCGAGACGGCTCCGGCGTTCTCGAGCCGCCGCATCCCGGCGCCCTCGGAGTCCCGCGTCGTCCCCGCCAGCACGCGCGTTCCCTCGCGCGAGCGCGCCTCGTCGAACTTCCCCGCGTTCGACACCGACTGGGACGTCCCCGCCTTCCAGCGCAAGGGCCAGTGAGCCGCGCTCTCGGGTGACGGCTCGCGCCTGCAGCGCGTAGCCGCCCCCGCCCGCGCTTGCGAAAAGGCCGAGGATCGAGAGATCCTCGGTCGTTTCCGTTTTGTCGCTGGGGCGATCTCCCCCCGAAAGACCGTGTAAGCGCCTGGTCAATGGGGTTGCCGCCCGGCTGCGTTGGACTTGGAGAGTGGGGTCCCTCGACGGCAGGACGCTCGGACGAAGCGCATCGCCGACAAGACGATCAGGCCACCACCGGCGAGCTCCACGTGGTCGAGCTCGGGTTCGCGCCCGCAGGCGCGTATGCACCGATCCTGGAGAGTCCGGAGCGCGAGGGGGCCTCAAGGTCGCGGTCGGGCTGGGCATCACAGGCGCACGTTCTTCGTCGCCGGAGACGTCATCGGTGCGGTCGGGATCGTCACGTTCGGCGCTGCGACGTGGCGTTCTTCCTCGGCCGTGGCGAGAGCGACACGCGCTCGTCCGCGCTCCGCGTCTTACCGCACGGGTTCCAGCTCCGCTTCTGACCGGACTCGCGCGTCGCTTGCATGAGGCGCGTGAGGTGAGGGGACAGGCCCCTCCGAGCGAGGTGAACCATGAACACGTACAATGAGACCCAGTCGCGCGACACCCGAGAAGCGCAGCAGCAGCGCGAGGGAAAGATCGCGCGATCGATCGAGCACCGGACCGCGAAGCTCCCGTCGGACATCTTTCTCTGGGCTGCCGGTGCGGCGATGATCGGCTCTCTTGCGTTCGAGCTCCTCGGGCCGCGCCCCCGCTTCCGGGCGGGCTTGCTGAGGAGGGGCCAGCGCTTCGAGGGACGCGCGCCGATCGCGACGTTCATCGGACAGTGGGTGCCGACGATCCTGATCTTCGGCCTCTACAACAAGCTCGTGAAGGTCGCGGGCTCCGACCGCGTCTCAGCAGCGTAGTGAGCCCCCGGCCGGCCGTGGCCGCTCGCGGGCGGCGCGGCCGGCCCCCCCTTGCACTTCGGGTTCAGGTCGGGCATCACGCTTCACATGGGGGCTGTGTTCTTGCGGGATCTCACCTGGCTCGAGGCGGAGAAGGTCCTCGGTCCCGACACCGTCGTCGTGCTGCCGATCGGCGCTGCCGCCAAGGAGCACGGGCCACACCTGCGCCTCGACAACGACGAGCGTCTCGCCGACGGCTACGCGCGCCTCCTCGCGGAGTCCGACCGCGTGACCGACGTCGTGGTCGCGCCGACGCTCACGTACCACTTCTACCCGGCCTTCGCGGAGTACCCGGGCTCGACCACGCTGCGCCTCGAGACGGCACGTGACCTCACCGTCGACGTCGTGCGTTCGCTCGCGAAGCACGGTCCGCGTCGGTTCTATGCCCTGAACACCGGCGTCTCGACGGTGCGTGCGCTGGAGCCCGCCGCCCTCGAGCTCGCAAAGGAAGGCATTCTCCTCCGCTACACGAACGTCCTCGAGGCGCTCGCTCCGGTCGAACGCGAGGTCGCGGAACAAGAAGGCGGCACGCACGCGGACGAGATCGAGACGTCGGTCATGCTCGTCCTCGCGCCCGACCGCGTCGACATGACGAAGGCCGTGAAGGACTACGTCCCGCAGGGCACAGGCGGCCTCACGCGCGATCCGGGCGGGTCCGGCACCTACTCGCCGACGGGTACGTGGGGGGACCCGACGCTCGCGAGCCGCGAGAAGGGGCGCAAGGTCGTCGAGGCCTTCGTGTGCGCCGTGATGGCGGAGATCGAGGCGTTGACCTTGCTCCGCCCGCCGCCGCCGAGTGGAGCTTGATCGAGGGGGGAGGGTCGGCGAAGCAGGACCCGAGCCAAGGCTACAAACCCGGCCGCGAGAGCCATCGTCGACCGCATCACCTCAGCACTGGCACGGTGACACGTCGCCGTCCGGCCACGCGTTGACTCGCCCCATTACCCTGGTAATGTTGAGCCATGAAGCTCGCGCAGTCTCGTGTTACCGCGCAAGGTCAGGTGTCCGTGCCGGCGGAGGTTCGAAAGCGCCTTGGCATCGCGGCCGGCTCGGCCATCGAGTGGGACGCGGAGGGCGAGCGAGTCGTCGTGCGTCGAGTGGGGCGTCATACCTCCGCGGACATCCACCGTTCACTCTTCCCCGAGGCTCCGCGTCCGCGCTCGCTCGACGAGCTCAAGGAAGGGATCCGCGCTCACGTGCGGGAGCGGCATGCGCGCCGTTGACACCAATGTCCTCGTACGTCTCCTCGTGCGCGACGACGACGTGCAGGTGGCCGCGGCGGAGGACTTCGTCTCGGGCGGCGCCTGGGTCTCGCACGTCGTGCTCATAGAGACGATCTGGGTTCTGGACTCGGTCTACGGCGCCCCGCATCGACGGCTCGCGTCCGCGATCGAGATGCTCCTCGATCATCGCGAGCTGGCCATCCAGGAGCCCGAGGTCGTTGCGGCCGCGCTGGCGCAGTTTCGAAAGCGCCCCAAGCTCGGTTTTTCCGACTGCTTGGTGCTCGAGGTCGCACGCCGCGCCGGTCACTTGCCGCTCGGCACGTTCGACCGCCATCTTGCGAAGCTGCCGGGCACGGAACGGCTCTGACGCGGACCGAAACGCGGCTCACAGCACCGTGATCTTCACGCCGAGCTGCTCGGCCTCGCGCACCACCGTCGACATGCCCTCGGCGATCGAGGCATGCACGAGCTCGTCGGCCGCGCCGATCCACGCGAGCGTCTCGCGGCGCGGCGTGTTGCCGAGAAAGCGCACGTCGATCGCCCAGTTCCGAGCGAGGAGCTCGAGGCGGGGGCGCTCCGGGCCGTCGCCGATCACGACGAGGATCGGCTCGCCCTCGCGGTGGCTGGCGACGTAGTCGATGACGCGGTCGACTCGCTTGCTCCGCACGAGACGGCCCGCGCATACGTAGAGCGTGCGGGAGCCGACGGCGACCCTTCGCGCGCGCACCTCCTCGCCGACGTCGAGCATCGCGAGTGGGCTCGGCGCGATGACGGCGATCGCATGGAGCGCGGCCGACTGCTCCTCGTCGAGGACCTCGGCGAGCTTCTCGAGCAGCGGGGCCGAGACGAAGCGCCATGTCTGCGCGCGTCGGACGAGGCGGTCGATCACGGCTCGTCGGACGGGGGCAGGGCTCGCGGCGAGCAGCCGGATGTCGCCGCCGTGCGAGACGATCTCGAGGGGGATCGAGTCGAGCCCCGAGGAGGTCACCACGGGGAACGCCGAAGGCACGGCCCAGTGAGCGATCACCCGGTCGGGCCGCGCGGCACGGAGCTGCGAGGCTGCTCGCCGCATCCAGCCGGCCATCTCGAAGGCCCGCCACGGCTTCTCCCGCAGCCGGAAGGCGGCTCCAGGCCATCCGAAGGCGCCGCCGGCGTCGGGCGTGATGACGGTGACCCGGTGGCCGTCGCGTTCGAGCTCCTCGACCTCGGCCTTGACGAAGTGTCCGGCCGGATCCCCCTCGGACGACGGATAGCTCGTGGTGACGACCGCTACGGACGTGGAACGGGGAAACGACACGGGGGGGCAGGCGATTTAGCGCGAAAACCGCCGCGGGCGCCATCGGAACGCGCAGAGCGACCTTCGGACGCTCGTGGCGCGTGAGTCGCGCGCCCACTCAGCCGTGCTAAAGATCGCCTCGAAAACATGGACACGCCTGCTCGCCCGACCGAGTCACGCCGTATCGAGGGACGCATCCTGTACATCACGGAGGACGCCGCGCTTCTCGAGAAGCAGCTCGGGCCCTCGCGCGAGAACCTCGCGTTCGATGCAGAGCGCCCGCTCGTCTCCAACATCTCGACCGACGAGCTCACGCCCGGCTGGGTTTGCTACTACTACGACGAGACCCTCGCCCGTTATTGCCTGGTCGGGCTACGCGGGAACAAGATCGTCAAGGACGCGATCAAGGCCGGCGGCTTCGGCGTCATCGTGAGCGGCATCTCGAAGGGCTGCGGCTCGAGCCGCGAGACGGCGCCCTACAGCGAGCTCAAGGCGGGCGTGCAGCTCGTCATCGCCAAGAGCATCGAGAAGATCTACCGCCAGAACGCCCAGAACATCGGCCTCCTCACCTCGACGGACTTCGGGCTCATCGAGCGCATCGAGAAGGGCGAGGCCATCCCGGTCTCCGAGTTCACGAAGGGCCTCGACCCGATCAGCGCGAGCATCGTCGAGCACGGCGGCCTCTTCGCGTACAACCGCGCGCGCCTGAAGGGGGAGACGACCCCCCCGGCCATCACGACCGCCGCCCGCCCGATGACGCTCTGCGAGAAGATCCTCGCGGCGCACGTCATCACCGACGCCGCCGATGGCACGACCGGCGTGACCGCCGTGAAGCCCGGCGACGCCTTCTTCGCGCGCACCGACGTGCGGTTCTCGCACGAGTACGTCACGCCGATGGCCGAGTCGCTGTTCGTCGCCGAGATGGGCAAGGGCGCGACGGTCACCGATCCGGCCTCGGTCTGGGCATTTCGTGACCACCTCACGTTCCTCGACCTCGTCATGCCGAAGGCTCATCGCGACATGGGCCTCAAGGAGCAGGCCGAGAAGCTCGCCACCGTGCAGGAGGACTTCACGAAGCGCCAGGGCGTGAAGCTCTATGGAGAGGTCTACCGCGACGGCAAGCTCGTCGGGTCGGAGGCCATCTGCCACAACAAGGTCATCGAGGAGATCGCGCTGCCGGGGCAGCTCGTCGCCGGCACCGACTCCCACACCTGCATGGCCGGCGCGCTCGGCTGCTTCGCGTTCGGCGTCGGCTCCACCGACATGGCGAACGCCTGGTACACGAAGGACGTCCGGGTGACGGTCCCCGAGACGGCGCGCTTCGTCCTGAGGGGCAAGTCGAAGCCCGGCGTCTGCGCGAAGGACGTGATGCTCCACATCCTCAGCTCCGAGTTCTTCAAGTCGGGCAAGGGCATCGGCAAGGTCCTCGAGTTCGCGGGTGAAGGCATCACGAGCATGTCGCTCGACGAGCGCGCGACGCTCACGAACATGGCGGTCGAGGCCGGCGGCTTCACCGGGATCATCGAGGCCGACGACGTCGTCGTCGACTACCTCGTCGCGCAGCGCGGCCTCGTCGCCGCGGACGTGCGTGCCCGCATCGTCAAGGCCGACCCGGGCGCAGAGTACCTGGCGACGTTCGAGATCGACCTCGACGCGATCAGCCCGATGGTCGCGACCCCGGGCGACCCGCGCAACGGCATCCCCCTCACGGACCTCGCGGCAGCCTCGGGCGGCCACGACGTGAAGATCGACATCGCCTACGGCGGCTCGTGCACCGGCGGCAAGAAGGCCGACATGGACATGTATGCCGCCGTCCTCGCGGCCGCGGTCCAGAAGGGCAAGAAGGTGAAGGAGGGCGTCCACCTCTACATCCAGTTCGGCTCGCAGGACATCCGTCGCTACGCGGAGGCCAAGGGCTACCTCGAGGTCTTCCGGGCCGCAGGGGCCGAGCTCGTCGACCCCTCGTGCGGCGCTTGCATCAAGGCGGGGCCGGGCGTGAGCGACTCGCCCGACCAGGTCACAGTGAGCGCGATCAACCGCAATTTCCCCGGCCGAAGTGGCCCCGGCAAGGTCTACCTGGCGAGCCCGCTCGTCATTGCCGCAAGTGCCATCGTGGGGCACATCGCCGGACCGGACGCGATCTAGCTCGAGTTGTAGTAGAGGAGGCCGCCATGAAGACGATCCAGCCGAACGCCCGTGTCGTGCTCGAGTACACGCTCAAGGACGAGAAGGGCGTAGTCCTCGATTCGAGCGACGCCGAGGACGGCGAGCCCATCGTTTACGTGCATGGCTACGGCATGCTCGTTCCCGGGCTCGAGTCTGCGCTGATGGGCCTCGAGGTCGGGTCGGTGAAGGACGTCACGGTGAGCCCGGACGAGGGCTTCGGTGACCGCGACGACGAGCTCGTCCTCGAGATCGATCGCGGGGATTTCCCGGATCCGAAGAAGGTCGCCATCGGCGACGAGGTCGTGGCCGAGTCGCCCGACGGGGACGAGGTCCCGATGCGCGTCGTCGAGGTCAAAACCGACACGGTCGTGGTCGACGCCAACCACCCGCTGGCCGGCGTGACCCTGCGCTACTCGGTCGTGGTCAAGGAGGTCGCCCAGGCGAGCGACGAGGAGATCGCCGAGGCGGCGGCCGGCTTCGACGAGGCCGGCTATGACGAGCACGAGTGCGATGACCCGACCCACGACCATTCCCACGGGGAGCACTCCCACGAGCCCAAGACCGGGGATCTCGTGCAGTTGTCGACCAAGAAACCGTCCTGAGACGCCTTGCGGCCCGAGCGGGCCGAGGCTAAACGGGGGCCCATGACGCAGAAGACGAATCCGTGGACGTTCGACGTCCGCGTGCGCGAGCGCAACCTCAAGGCTGGCACTGTCACCGACAAGGACGTCGACAAGTACATCGCCGGCCTGCCGGACCTTGCCGATCAGTCGGAGTCGTTCGGCACCTCGCAGCCCGCCCTCGCGCCGCCGCCGGCCGCCGCCATCGTCGAGAACGACTCGGTCGATGACGAAGAGGACGAAGAGGACGAAGAGGACGACGTCGAGACCAACGACGAGCCCGCGACCACGCCCGAGTGAGCGCTGGGGAAGCCATGAGCGATCACGAGACGCTCCCTCAGATCGACTTCGCGACGTTCGTGCTCTCGCTCAGCCATTCGGCGCTCATGCACCTCGGTGAGGCGCCGGACCCGGACACGAACGAGACCCACCTCGACCTCGGTCTCGCGAAGCAGAACATCGACATCCTCGGGATGCTCGAGGAGAAGACGAAGAGCAACCTGACGGGCGACGAGGAACGTCTGCTCGCGCAGGTGCTCTTCGACCTGCGGATGAGGTTCGTCGAGAAGTCGAAGCAGGCCAGCGGAGCGGCGAAGACCTAGAAGGCGAGCGTTGCAATAAACCGAGCTGTTCGCGTGTCGATCAAGCTGAGGAGCCCTCAGCCACAGGGAGCCCTGAAGGCAGCCATGCCGTTGCGACGCCCGACCCTTTCCCTCGTCATTTCGCTGCCCCTCCTGCTCGGTGTGCTCGGGGCGGGCGCCTGCAAGCCGAAGTCGGTGCCCGGCGAGTCGCCGGCTCCGGCGGCCAGCGGTAGCGCCCCTTCGCTCACCTCCGGCGCGCCGATCACGACGACCGTCGTGGCGTCTCCGACGCCCGCCGCGGCCCCCACCGAGCTCCGGATGGCCCCGCTCAGCTTCGCCCCCATCGCGAAGCGCGCCGATCCGAGCGTCGTCACGATCTACACGAGCGGCGAGGAGGAGGGCCGCGGCGTCTTCGCCCGCCGCCGCGGGAGCCACAGCGCCAAGGGGCTCGGCACGGGGTTCATCGTCGACAAGGAGGGCGTCATCATCACGAACAACCACGTGATCGAAGGCGCCGACGAGATCACGGTGCTCCTCTCCGACGAGCATCGCTATCCGGCGAAGGTCACGGGGCGCGACCCCCGCACCGACATCGCCGTCGTGAAGATCGACGGCGCCAAGGACCTCACCGCGATCCCGCTCGGCGATTCGGACGCGCTCGAGGTCGGCGACTGGGTCGTCGCGATCGGTAACCCGTTCGGCCTCTCGCACACCGTGAGCGCGGGCATCGTGAGCGCGAAGGGCCGAGGCGGCAACGACGTGCGCCTCGACTCGAGCGGCTACTACAATTTCCTCCAGACCGACGCGTCGATCAATCCGGGCAACTCGGGCGGCCCGCTCCTCAACCTGAAGGGTGAGGTCGTCGGCATGAACACCGCGATCCGCGGTGACGGCGCGCAGGGCATCGGCTTCGCGATCCCGATCAACATGGTCAAGCAGCTGATGCCCATGCTGCTCAAGGACGGTCACTTCACGCGGAGCGCGCTCGGCGTCATCATCCGCGACGCCCGCGACCTCACGCCCGAGGAGCACAAGCAGCTCAAGGTCGCCGGCGAGAAGGGCGCCGTCATCCAGCAGATCGAGCCAGGCGGCCCCGCCGACAAGGCGAAGATCGAGGTCGGCGACGTCATCGTCGGCTTCGAGGGCCAGACGATCGATCGTGGCAGCCTCCTCCAGTGGCTCGCGAGCACTGCGGGCGTCGGCAAGACGGTCACGGTGCGCGTGCTGCGCGGGGGCAAGACGCTCGACCTCAAGGTGACGCTCGGGCAGCTGAAGGAGCCCAGGGAGGCCAAGCCCCGCGCGCCGCAGCTCCGCCCGCACCTCCCGCAGGGCGGCGACGACGAAGACGACGCGCGCTGACGGCGCTACGGCGCTACGGCTTGACGCGGGCGACGAGCACCGAGCGCTCGCAGTGGTTCACGACCTTGGCGGCCGTGGTCCCGAGGACGCGGTCCATGCCGGAGTAGCCGTGCGAGCCGAGGACGACGAGGTCGCAGTCGCGGGCCTTCGCCTCGCGGCAGATCGTGTCCCAGGGGGTGCCGATGTGGACGTCGTAGCCCTCCACCAGACCGGCCGGGAGATCCTTGGAGAGCGCGTCCAGCTCCTTCCGTGCCTTGTCGACGAGGAGGTCGGTCATGCTCGTCGCGGCGTGGACGTAGAACTCCTGGTCGATCTCCGCTGGCAGGCCGACAGACCTGAGGAGGACGAGCTTGGCGCCCATCTTCTGCGCCAGGTCGGTCGCGGTCTGGAGGACGAAGGTGGCCCGGGGCGAGGCGTCGAGGCAAACGAGGATGCGCTTCATGGTGCGGCCAGAATACACGCGCTGCCTGAGCATGGATCTTCCCGCGGCTCCCTCCGTCTACCCTAAGCCCGCGAATGTCCGTCGTGCGTCCAGAGGCTCGCGACAGGGAGAGCACGCATCACTCGCCACGCAGCGCGCCCAGGGCGCGCAGGAAGTTGCCGCCGAGGACCTTCGCGACGCGCTCCGGCGACCAGCGGCGGTCGAGCATGAGCTGCGCGAGGCGCGGCAGCTCGAGGCACGTGCGCATGTCGGAGGGAGGCACGACCACGCCGTCCCAGTCGCTCCCGAGCGAGGCGTGGTCCTCCCCGACGACACGGACGATGTGCTCGAGGTGATCGACGATCCGCGTGGCGCTTCCTCCGAAGTACGGATACCCGAGGAACCCCGCCTGGTACATGACGCCGACGGTACCTCCGGTGCGCGCGACGGCTCGAAGCTGTTCGTCGTCGAGGTTGCGCCAGTGCGGGTGAACGCCGGTCACGCCGGTGTGCGTCACGATCAGCGGCAAGGTCTTGTCGTGGACGTTGACCGCGTCGAAGAAGCCGCGCCGGCTGATGTGCGCGAGGTCGACGAAGATCCGCTTCGCATCGAGACGCTCGACGTACTCGCAGCCCGCCGAGGTGAGGCCGCCACCGCGTCGTCCCGAGAGCGTGGGCGCGCTCGTCACGCCGAGCCGCGAGTTGGAGAGGTGCACGAGCGTGACGCGCACCACGAGGTCGTCGGGGATGCGCTCGAGTGCGTCGTCGCCGTCGAGCGCATTGCCGCCCTGGATGCCCACGAACGCGCCGTGCTTCCCCGCTGCACGCGCGCGCCGGTACTCGGGGAGATTGCGGACGAGTGCGACCTCGTCGGGCGCGCGCCCGAGCACGTCTCGAAGCGAGGCAAGGTTGCGGAGGAAGACGTCGGCGCGGCTCCGCGCGCCGCGGAGCGGGTTGGTCGTGATCGACCAGATGCCCCCGCCGATCTGCGCCTCGCGGATGCGCGGGAGGTCGACCTGCCGGAAGAACCAGCCTCCGAGCGGCCCCGGCCCGTGCCGCGCGAGCAGATCGTAGCGGGCGATGCGCTTCCAGATGAACGAGTCGATGTGAAGATCGATGACGTCGCTCGCGAGGTAGGCGTCGATCGCCTCGCGCGACACGGCGAGGGCCCGCGCCCACGCGTCCTTGTCCTCGCGGTGATCGACGTAGTCGAGCGTCTGACTCATTTCTTCCACGCAATAGCTCACGGCGAATGCCAAGTCACCGCCCGAGGTCGGCTTCGACCGTGACCCCGGCCGCTGAGCTCCCGGTCAACGGGAGGTCGATTGACGTCGCGCCCTCGGTGATCTGCCGCGTGGCGCCGTCGACCCGCACCGCTGCCAGTTTGCTTCCTCGCGGCGCCGTCAGCGTCATCGTGCGCGCAACACCTCTGGCGACGCGCCACACCACACGCATACGATTCTGCTCGCGGTCGAGATCGAGATCGACCAGCGCCGTACGCAGCGCGAGCTTCCCGTGCGGCGCGTGTGGAAAGATCACGAGACCCGACGGCCGCGCTTCGACGCCGGCGACCCTCAGCGCGCCGAGCAGTGCCATGGCATGCACGTTGTTGTTCATCGTCGGAAAATCCGTCATCGGCGTCACCGGGCTCGTCCACGTATGGCCGTCGGTCGAGCTCGAGCCGTCGGGTCCGCTCCAGATCTGGAACCAGACGTCCGGGGTCGCGCGAGCGTGCGAGGCGAGCGAGCTCCTCGCGAGGTGGTTCCACGCGCGCTCGTCGTCGACCTTCGTGTAGCCCCACGTGAGGAGCTGACCGATCGCGGGCCAGACCTGACCTCCCTTGCTCAGAGGAGCACCCACCGGAGACGGGTCGTCGAGCTCTCGCGCGATCGCGCCCGCAAGCGCAGGAGCGCGCTGCGATTGTCCGACGAGCGGCCATACCTGCGCCTCGAGATCGATCGCGTCCGCGCCACGCAGCACGCCGTCGCCGAAGTACGCACGGCCGTAGAACGAGCCGTTCCACGTCGCGTCGACGGCCGCGGCAAGTGCGGGAACCAGATCGCGGATCCGCTTCGCCAGCGCGGGGTCGCGCGCCTCGACGAGCGCGGCCGCCGCCGGCAGCACGGCGAGCGCCATCTGCGAATTGGGTACGCTCTCGCCCTTCTCCATCGCGAGCGCGCGATCCGGAGCGCCGACGACGATCCCATCGCTCCAGTCGCCGGTTCCGACGTGAAGCAGGCCGTGCTCGCCGAAGCCGACGCCGTCCAGCAGGTGCAGGAGCGATCGGCGGACGTGCTCGAAGACGCTCGCCTCGTTCGCGGGGGCTCGTGGGAAGTACGAGACGCGCTCGTCGAGAAACGCCGTGTCGCCAGTCGCGCCCACGTACTCGTTCATCGCGAGGAGGAAGAAGAGATCGAGGTCGCTCGGTCGCGAGTGGATTCCGAGTGCGTCGTCGAGACGGCCGTTCCCCTGAAACGCGTAGCTGAACCGCGAGTCCGCGGCGAAGGCCAGGCCCATCGCCAGCGAGAGCTGCTCCTTGGCCAGCGCTGGATGGGTGTACACGAGCGGCATCGCAAAGAGCGCCGTGTCGCGCAGCGCACCGTCGGCGCCGTGGAGGTAGAGGTACGCCGAGCCCTGCGGCACGACGTGATGGCCCCAGTAGTCGCGGTACCCGACGCTCGACTCGAGCTGCGACGCGTGCCACGCCATCTCGCGATGGAGGTACGGGTCGCGCTCGGTCGCGAAGTAGAGGAGATGCTCGCGCAGCTCCGCGCGGGCCTCGGCGCGTGGGTCGGTCGCGAGCTCGGTGAACGGCGCGAGCGAGGGCCATGGCTCGCCCATCGGCGTGTAGCCGTAGGCGAAGCGAAGCGTCCGCGTCTCTCCGGGGGCGAGCACGAGGTCGGTGCGCACGACGAAGGAACGCGGCTGTCCGAGCCCGTTGCGCGGCGCTACGTCGGGGGCGGCGAGCTCGCCGGGGAGGCGCTCGAGCACCGCGCGTGGAGTGGCGGGCGATGGGCCTTCACCGAAGAATCGTGCGTCGTCGGTGTAGACGTCGCTGACCTCGCCGGCGAGCGTCGCGAGGAACGGATCTCCGGGGTAGTAGTCGATGTCTGCCGGCGCCTCCCGTGCGAGGGGCGCGGTTCCGGGAGCGTGCGATCGGCGCAGACCCAGCACGCGCGTCCCGGCATCGAAGAGCGCGCGCTCCTCGAACATCGCATTGCGCCCGTCGCGACGGGCCGCTGCGTTCTTCGGAGCGAGCGCCAGCGGCTTGCCCGAGACGAGCCAGTCGATCTCGATGGGCCGACGACGCACGTCCCAGTACTCGTAGTGACGCAACGTGCGCGACGACGCTCCGCGATTCTCGATCCTCACCTCGTCGATCACGAAGGGCTCGTCGCCACGCGGCGCGTACGTGTCGTGCGACACGTAGATCTCGCGATGCTCCATCGTCGCTTCGGCGTAGCCCATGCCGAAGCGGCGCGTCGTGCGCGAGCCTCGAGGTCGCCACTTGTACGCGGTGGTCCACGTCGCATCTCCGTCGTCGACCCAGCTGAAGCCGCCACCGAAGCCGCCGGCAGCCTCGTCGACCTTGTCGAGGTAGGTGAGCCCGCGATCCTGCGTCGTCACCTCGATCCATCCGTCGTTCGAGGCCATCGCGGTGACGCGCGCATTGCCGAACTGCGCCCAGTGATGGCGGCGATCCTGGTCCTCGCTGTTCTCCCAGTGCGCGCGCTCGTCCGCGTTCTGGTCGAGCCCGTAGTCGTAGGCGGGCAGGCCATCGCGATCGACGGTCCACGCCCCGAAGATCCCGCCGCCGGTCCCGCACGGGACGAACATGGTCGGCGCGGCGAGCGACGGCGAAGCACACGACTCCGGAGCCGGAACATAGGGCGCGTCGACCGGCGGCTCCGCGGGGGAGTCGGCATCGTGCACGCAGGCCGCGACCGCGATCACGAGGAGCCCGCCAAGCTTCGATGCTGCGCCTGGATGCTTCATTTTGGCCCGCATTGTCCCCCGTCACGCGCGCCCTGCAAGGTGCCCTGCGCGACAGAAGAGTCGCCTCGTGCGCCAAGCGCTCGTTCAGTCATTCGCTGACCGGCTGCCCTTCCACTGGCTCGGAGTCTTGCCGGTCCACCGCCGGAACGCGCGATAGAACGCGCTTGGCTGGGCGAAGCCGAGCGCGTAGGCAAGCTCCGACGCCACCGCGCCGCCGCTCTCGAGCGTCTTGATGGCGATGTCCTTGCGAACGGCATCGAGCACGTCCGCAAACGAGGTGCCGTCGCGCTGGAGGAGACGCTGGACCGTCCGAGGACCGACGCCGAGCTTGCGCGCGACGTCATCGAGACCGACGCCGCCACCTCGCATCGCCTGCTCGATCGCGCGACGTACTCGCTCGACGATCGGCGCATCGGGCCGCAGGCCGAGCCGCTCCCCCTCCCGCTCGAGGATCGGCGACAGGTCGGGGTTCGAGGTCAAGAGCACCATGGCCGCCGTCTTCGCACCGATCGAGAGCTCGTCACGCGAGGCTCGAAAGGTCACGTTCGGACCGAAGACGCGCAGGTGCTCGGCGCCATCTCGAGGCGCGGCATGAACGAAGCGCACCCTGACATCGATGTCCCCGCGTGCCGCGAACATCGCCGCCATGCGAATGCGCGTCACGATGAGCGCGAAGAGGTTCTCGACGAAGTGTCGAAGATCGCCCTTCCCCTTCACGATGACCTTGGTCGTGAGGCGGATCGCTCCCCCCTTGTCGTGCGCGAGCCGGAGCTCGCTCATCGCGCCCATCGTCGCGTAGTACTTGACCACCCGTCCGAGGGCATCCCCGACCGTTGCACTGCTCATGGTCGCGAAGTCCAGCGGGCCGAATACGCCGAGCGGCGACGTCTCTGCAGCGTGGATGCCAAAGCTCGGATCGCCGCTCATCTCCGGGACGAGCTCCCACGCGCGCGTCATCTGAGCCGCGGGGATCCATCCCGAGGGATCGTCCACCTCCATCGCCGTGATGCCGATCGCACGCATCACCGCGGCGCGATCCACGCCCCCGCGCTCGCCCGCCTCGAGGAGCGCGCGCAGGAACCGAGCCGCGGCCAGCTTCGGGGACGTCGCGCTCACACCGGCGATCGTAGCGGCTCGGCGTTGCTGCTGCCATCGAGGCATCATCGCGATGGCGCTTGCCCTTCGTCCGAGCGTCGCAGCGGCACAGCCCTCGACGACCGACAAGGCCACCGCCGACGCCCGTTGAGGGATGACGCCGAGAAGCTCTGCACCAACGATGGTTGCACGCGTTCGAGGCGCCGCGCTTGGGCACCGGTGCGGGTGCAGGGGCGCGATCAATCACCATGGCCGCAGGTCCATGCACCGCAATGAGGTCTGGCTCGCGCTCGAGTAAGAGCCTCCGCGAGCGCCCGCGACGCCGAGCATCGACGCACAGCGACAGTCTTGCGCGACTCGCGGCATAGCTGAACAACGCGAGATGCGAGCATCCCGCGCGCCCCAGAGGCACGCGCGATGCAGTTCGTGCGCGTTCGAGACGACTCGAACTGTCTCACCGACCTCGAGCGAAGCTCGAAGCGCGAGGTCTACAAAGGAGGTCCAATCATGTTTCGTCCGCTCTCTGCGCTCGCCCTTGCGACCGCATCGCTCACACTCTTCGCCTACGGCGGCTCGGGGTGCTCCAACGACGCCGAACCCACGGGCACCGGGACGCCAGCTCCGGCGCCGACCACCACGGAACCGGCACCGACACCGACGACGCCAACACCGACGCCGACGACGCCAACACCGACGCCGACGACGCCAACACCGACGCCGACGAATCCAGCACCAACACCCGGGGCCGCCCAAGTACGAGTCGTGCACGCCTCTCCCGATGCCCCTGCTGTGGATGTCTGGGTCGAAGGACAAACCACGCCGGCCGTGAAGGGCATCAAGTACGGCGACGCGAGCGCGTACCTCCAGGTCCCGGCGGGCAAGTACAACTTCCAGATCCGCCCGGCGGGCGCGCCGGTGACCGATCCCCCAGTCTACTCGACCGGGTCGGTCGACGTCGCGGCGAACGCGAAGATCACGGCCATCGCGGCGGGCCTCTTGAAGGGAACCACCGACGCCGACAAGTTCCGCGTGATCCCCCTCGCCGAGGCGTGGAAGGGCACGCCCGGCACGACGACGGTGCGCGTCGTCCACGCGTCGCCTGATGCCCCGACGGTGGGACTCGACGTCGGCGATGACGATCCGAGCAAGCCGGAGGTCGCCAGTCTCGCGCGCTTCGCCGATACCGGCGCCGCGGGGCTCCCGCTGCCCGCTGGACAGGCTCTCCAGGTCGGTATCGCCGCAGGTTCGGCGCGTGTCACGGCGTTCACGACGCCGAGTCTTCCCGCGGGCGGAGAGATCTTCGTCATCGCCACCGGCCTCATCGGCAAGCTTCCTCGGCAGGCCGACGGCTTCGCGCTCCTCGCGGTCGGGCCGCAAGCCTCGCTCGGCTTCATCAAGCAGAACCCCACCGTCTACGCGCTCCACGCGTCGCCCGACGCGCCTGCGGTGGATCTCTTCGTGGGCCCGAAGGAAGTCGCCGGACCTCTCGCGTTCGGCAGCCTCTCGACTCCGATCCAGGTGCCGCCTGGGATCTACATGGTCGACTTCTTCCCGGCCGCGGCGGGCTCGGTGCGCCCGGCGGGCGCGCCAGCGGTGAGCACGCCCACGCCGCTGCTCGAAGCGGGCCAGCGCTACCTTGCGGCCGCGACGGGCTTCCTCGCGCGAGCCGACGCAGCCAACAAGCTCACGCTCGCGGCGGAGGCGGAGGCCTTCGATCTGACGGCGCCCACGAGAGCCGTGGTCCGCGCGTGGCACCTCTCCCCCGACGCGCAGACGGTCGACATCGGGCCCATCAGCGGTGGAGCCATCACCCCTGCGTTCACCGCGCTCTCCTACCTTCGCGCGAGCGATGGAAGCGGGCTCAGGCTGGAGCCGGCTAGCGTACCGGTCGGGATCACGCCGACGGGAGCCAATACCACCATCCTCGCCTCGTTCAACGTCCCGCTGGCAGCCGGCACGCGGGCCTTCGCCGTCGCTGCCGGGGCCGTGGCGCCACGGGCAGGAGAGCAGGGCATTCGTCTGCTCGCCGTCGAGACGAAGGCGACGCCCTGGACGGTCGCGGCGATCGCCCCCGCGGGTCCGTGAAGAATCGCGGAAGCATCGCCCCCGGCGCGCGAGCGCCGGGGGCTCACTTCGGAACGCTGCTCATCCAGTTGAGCAGGGTCTACTCGGTCGTCTGACCGGCCTCGCTCGAGGGCACCGCTGGCTTACTCGAGCGTGGAGGCAGACCTCGTTGCGGCGCATGAACCAGGGCGCAAAGGCGGATCGTAGCGAGCGCTTGACCAGACCTCGGGCTACCCTTAGTTTCTTGCTAGATAGAAACGATGAGCCGGCCACGACAGATCTCGGACGAGCAGATCGACGATGCTGCGCGTGCGACGTTCATCGAACACGGCGCGTCTGCCCCCGTTGCGCTCGTCGCGGCGAAGCTCGGCGTCTCCCACGCGGCGCTCCTCCAGCGCGCGGGCTCGAAGGAGAAGCTCCTTCTGCGTTCGCTGTGTCCTGCCGCGCCCGAGGTCGTGCAGGTCGTGCAGCGGCTCCGCGAGCCTCCCCCGAAGCGCGGTCGATCCGCCCGGCTCGGCGAGCTGCTTGGCGAGCTGTTCGTGTTCCACAAGACCGTGCTGCCCGGCCTCATGGTCCTGCGCGCCAGGGGGCTGCCGGTTTCTCGTGCGCGCGACGTCGAGCCGCCGACACTGCTGCTCCGGCGCCTGCTCTCGACGTGGCTCGTTCGTACCGGCGTCTTCGCGAAGTCTCGCGCGGACGTGCTCGCCGAAGCGCTCCTCGGCTCCCTCGAAGCCCGGTGCTTCAACGCCTACCTCGGCGGCGGCGCCTTCGTGGCTGGCGGCGATGCCCGCTTCATCGAGCGGCTCGTGGCCGGGCTCGTCCCCCAGCTTTCGAAACGAACGGGCGATGGAGAGGAAGGCCAACGATGAAGCTCGGAATCCTCGGTGCATCGGGGCGCACCAGACGTCTCGTCGTCCGAAAGCCGCTCGACACCGGACATGAGGTCAGGGCGCTCGTTCGAACGCCCGCCAAGCTCGGCATCGCCGACCCGCGCCTCGAGGCGCCCTTCGGGGCGGGGCAGGAGCGCCCATGACCCGCGTGCTGGTGACCGCTGCCCTTGGAAATGTCGGACGCGAGGTCGCGCGCGAATGCGCGCAACGCGGTCTGACGGTCCGGGTGGCGGGGCGCTCGGAGGCTGAGCTGAAGGCGCGCTTCCCTGCGCTCGGATCGGTCCGGTTCGACTTTCTCGATCGCGAGACGTGGGCCGGTGCGCTCGCGGGGTGCGACGCCGTTTTCTTGCTGCGGCCGCCGCCGCTCGGCGACATGACCACGACGCTCAACCCGTTCGTCGACGCGGCGTACGCCGCTGGCGCTCGGCACATCGTGTTTCTGTCGGTCGCCGGCGCGGATCGGATGAAGTGGGTCCCACACCGGAAGGTGGAGCTTCACCTCGAGTCGACGGGCCCGGCCTGGACGGTGCTCCGGCCGGGCTTCTTCTCGCAGAACCTCCAGGACGCTTACCGACGCGACATCGTCGAAGACGGGCGCCTCTACGTCCCGGCGGCGGACGGTCGCGTGGCCTTCCTCGACGTTCGCGACGCGGCCGAGATCGCTGCCCGAATCTTCGAGGATCCGAGCGCCTTTCGGCAGAAGGCGCTCACCTTGACCGGGCCGGAGGCCATCCCTTTCGCGCGTGTAGCAGAGCTGCTCTCGGGCGCCCTCGGCACGACCATCCGCTACGAGCCGGCGAGCGTGCTGGGCTACGTTTGGCACCTTCGCACCAAGCGCAAGCTGTCGTGGATGCAGGTGATCGTGCAGACCGTTCTGCACGTCGGCCTCCGTCGCGGGGACGCGGAGGCCGTCGAGCCGACCGTCGAGCAGTTGCTCGGGCGACCGCCACGCTCGCTGGCCGACTACATCGCCCGGGAAGCCGATGTCTGGCGGCCCTGACCGCGAGTGCAGACGCGGAACGCCCGCGGGTGAAGCATGAAAGGAATGGTCACGCGCGGCAGCGCGCGGACGAGGGTTTGCAGGGCCGTGCTCGGCTCGAGCTCACGCTCGGATGAACATGGCGTCAGTCGAACGAGCGAAGTCTCGGTGACCCAGTACACGCGCTGGGGCGTATCGAACGTGTCGGCGACGATACCTCGAGGCTGCGTCTGCGCCGTTGCCAGGACGCGCTTGCTCTGCTCGGTGCCATTCTTCGGCAGCACGGTGCCGCGGTCGCCGTTCGTCCAGTAGACCGCATCTTTGCTCAACGACAGCGAGCCAGCGCCCGTACTCTCGGAGCTTGCGAGGCGGACGGCCGGAGCGGGATCCGAAGCCTTCTTCTTCCTGAAGACGCGCCCCAGCTGATCGAGCCAGAAGACGTTCTCGTCATCGAGCGCGAGGTCGAGCGCGAACACGCGATCGGGGCTCGTGTGGATGGTCTCGATCGCCGGGGCGGTCCCGCCGTCGGGCGCGCTCGGATCCTTCTTCTGACGTCGGATCGCGTACTCACCCTCGGCCACCCAGTAGACGAACGCGTCGTCCGAGGCGACCACCGAGGGTGTGTTCTGGTTGGTCGCGATGTCCGAGTCTTGGTAATCCCGATCGCGTGGCTTCTTCTGAACGCGCCCCTCGCGCGTGATGAAGAGGAGGTTCTCCGTGCGACCGTCCGTGGGCTCGTACAGCGAGAGGCCGCGGATCGGAAACACGCGGGTCGCGTCCTCGCGCCAGAGGGTCTGCGGCATAGCCGACTTGTCCTTGACCTTCTCGAGACGCGCGATCGGGTACGAGTTGCCACCCCCGGCGTCGCCCGCAAGGTTGTCGCTTCGCCAGTAGACGAACTGCGCGTCGAGCAAGAGCTGTCGTGGACTGTTCTGGCCAACGGCCATGACGACGGGGGCCTTCTCGCCCTTCCGGAGCCGCTGGACCGTGCCGCCTTGTTCCTCGGTGAAGTAGATCGACGTGACGTCGAGCGCGAGCGCGTACGGGCGCTTCAGTCCACCGAGCACGACCTCCGGCGGCGCCACCGCGGTGGCGTCCACATCGGTGCCGCCACCGTCGCTCGCGCCACCGTCGACGTCGACGTCGGGCAGCAGTCGCTTGTCCTCGAGCCCCGCGACGACCGCGCATCCGCCACCGATCGCGATCGCCATCAGCGCGGCGAGCGAACCCGGAGTGCGGCGTCTCACCATTGTCCGACCAGCGTTCCCGGCCCGAGCTTCGCGGCCTGTGCCCGCGTGCCACTCGGAGGGAAGAACACGAAATACGTCCCAGCCGCGAGCATCGCGACGCCGACGCTCAACGTGATCGTGGAGAACGTGGCTGCGTGGCGTGCCTCGTCATAGGTATCGATGCCCGCTTGCGTGCAACCATCGTTGGTGCAGAGCTTCTCGGCGTCATCCCTCTTGGCGAAGGTTCGAAGGCCGAAGAACACGCCCGCGCCGACGGCCGCCGAGCCCACCGCGAACAGGCCGAGCCCCGCGGCGGTCCATTTCGAGGCGCCGCGCTTGGACGCCGGTGCGGGTGCGGGGGCAGGTGCGAGCGCAGATGGCGAGGTCGGCGCTGCGGTCGGGTCGAGTGTCGGCACCTCGACGGTCTGCTCCGCGGGACCTGCGGCCATGGTGATTGATCGCGTCCACCCGTTGTGGCTCGGCGCCGTGACCTCGAGAGTGTGTGCACCGGGGTCGAGGGGAAGAGGTGTTCCCAGCGCGACCGTTCGGAGAACGGAGCCATCGAGCTTCACCTCCGCACCTGCTGGGGCCGACCGCAGGACGACCTTCAGGCGCGAGAGCTTCTTCTCGATTTCGGCGACCTTGCCTCGCGCGAATGCCTCCCGCTCGGCCTGCTTCGCGATCGCCGCCTGTGATGCGGCCTCGTTGAACTCCGACCAGGCCGTCGCCGTTCTGCCCTCTTGCTCGTGGCACGCGGCCACGTTGAGGAGCGTTCCGAGTCGAGGATCGATGCGTTGGCTCTCGGCGAGCTTCGCGCACGCCTCTGCCACCCTGCCGCTCTCGAGCAACTCCTTGCCGGCGCGAAAGAGGGCGTCTGCGGTCGCCTTGTCGGTCGTCGAGGGCTGTGCCGCCGCGACGCTCGGACGAAGGGCGAAGGGCGAGCGCGCTCGCGATCGCGCTCACGATCAGCGCTCTGTTCATCGTCATCAGTAAGAGTCCCGGAGAATGTCGCTCGGCGACTTCGTCGACGGCTTCGGCGGCGCAGAGCGAGCCGTGCCCGTCGCTCGACGAGGTCCATGCCCAGCCATCGCAGAGGCCGCCGGCGGTGTTACGGAGGCGAGTGGCGGTGTGGCACTCGCTTCGGAGGACGTCACGGATGATGGCGTCACGGCGGACGGCGTCATGGTGATGGCGCTCTCGTCGACCGCCACGACGGGCGACGTGCCATTCGCTGCCGTCGCTAGGGCGACCGCCGGTTCCGTGCTCGACAGCGATGTCCTAGAGCGCCAGCTCACGAGCCCAATCGCGAGCACCAGCGCGAGGATCGAGCCAGCAACAATCCCAACGCGAACGGTCCACCGCGACTTCTTGGGGTGTGGGCCGCTCCATCCGAGCGATACGCTCTGTCGACTCGACGACCCGTGGGCGACGAGGTCCGCGCGCCATTCGCGTTCCTGACCAACGCCGAGGGGTTCGGCGCGCAAGGCGCGCTCACGTGGGCGAAGACGGGCGCGAAGGCCTTCACCGGGGCCACTGCCGTCTTCCACATCAATCCTTCGCAGCTCGGCGGCCTCGCGCCTGCGTCGCCCGGGACGCTCGAGCTCGTGGAGATCACGACGAACAACGCGCTCGTCACGTTTGGCTACTCGCGTGGCTCGAGCATGATCGATGGGGCCCCGTACATCGGGTACTACATCGCCAACGCGGCGTTCGGTGGCGCCGCTGCGCTCAACAACTACAAGATCACCGCGGTCCAGCTGGTCGTGGACGTGTGGACCGAGGTGAAGCTGAGCTGGCTCTCGAGCGGCCAGTTCGACGTCTCGTACAACGGCATCAACGTGCTCTCGCAGTCGGGCTTCGGGTCGAACGCCACGAAGGTCACCTTCCGCGTCGGCGCATTCGCGAGCGGAAACGCCCAGATGATGCCGCCCGTACGCCTCGACGACGTCGAGCTCTCGATCCGCCGCTGACTCGTCCGTGGCGTTCGTCTTCCTCGCGGTCGCGATCGCGCTCATCATGAAGACGCTCGCGGCGTTCGCCGTCATCGTCCAGCCGTAACCTTGCGATCCGCTACGAGGAAAGAGGGGGGGGTGCGCTTCGCGGTGCGGCCAGAAACCGCCCGCCGGTTGAGCATGTAGCTTCCCGCGGCTCCCTTGGTCTACCCTGAGCTCGCGAATGTCCGTGGCGCATCCAGAGAGCCCCGATCCCGAGGAAACGGCTTCCTCGGAAGGCGGCGAGGTCCTGGACGACGGATCTCCGCTGTCTTCCGACGTGCCGCCGCCCTCCTCCTCCGGGCCGGACATGGACACCCGCGGATCCAAGACGCAGTCTCATGCGCCTCCTCCGTCGCCTAGCGTGAATACTAGGGTTTCCGACGCGTCAAACGCCAAGCAGGCACGAATACGTGAAGCAGAAGAGGACCGTGGACTCATTGCAAGGGCGCAAAAAGGCGACGCGGCGGCTTTCCGGTCGCTCGTGGAACGTCATCAGCGCAGAGCCTTTGCGATCGCCCTCGCCCTCGTCCGCGACGAGAACGACGCCCGCGAGCTTGTTCAGGACGCTTTTCTTCGAGTCTACAAGGGGCTCGAAAACTTTCAGGGTGGCTCCTCCTTCTTCACTTGGCTCTACCGGATCATCACGAACCTCAGCATCGACCTCATCCGCAAGCCGGGTCGCCAGCTCGTGGACATCGACGAGGCGAGGTTCGAGACCGACGAGAGCACCGAAGCCGAGTTTCCCCTGCTCAGTCGCGTCGATGGGTCTGACCCCGCCGACGTCGTTCGGCGGCGAGAGATCGCCGCTCGCCTCCAGGTCGCGCTCGACGCGCTACCGCCCTACCACCGCGGCGTCATCGTCATGCGAGAGATCGAAGGACTCAGTTACGAAGAGATGGCTCAAGCCATGGGCGTTTCGAAAGGAACGATCATGAGCCGCCTCTTCCATGCACGCCAGAAGCTCCAGAAGGCGCTGGCCGACTGCTATCAAGAGCAGATCGGTCCGGTTCCCGACTCGGAAGCCTCGGCGAAGGTGAGCGACAAGGACAAGGACGACGTGGCCCCGGAGGAGGAGTCATGAGCCTCTCTTCCGAGAACATGTTGAAGTTGATGGCCTACGCCGACGGCGAGCTCGAGGGTGACGAGCATCTGGAGGCCGAGAAGCTCCTGGCGACCGACCCCGACTCCGTCCGCTTCGTCGAGCAGCTCGGCGGCCTGGGCGAGCTCGTCGAGCTCGGTTACGCGGAAGGCGCCGCCGGCAAGGCGGTCGCGAAGTTCGACATCACCGATTCGGTGATGACGCTCGCGAAGCCCGCCCCTCAGGGGGCGAAGGTCACTTCGCTCGCGGCCGCGCGGGACAAGAAGATGGCGCAGTCGAGTGGCGGCGCCGCCAAGGTCGGCGTCGCCATCGTCGCGGCGCTCGCCCTGGCGGCATCGGTCTTCCTGGTCACGCAGCACCGCAACGACGAGACGCCCATGGCGAAGGGCCCGTCCGTCCGCGAAAACGCGGCGCAGCCCGCACCGGCCACCACCGTCGCATCGGCCGCGAGCGGCAGCAGCGGCGCCGGGGTCGACGTGAGCACGGTCAATTCTCCGGGTAATTCCGTGAGCGTGTTCTATCTTCCGACGGCCAACGAGCTGTCTACGAGTGTCGTGGTCTGGGTCGACGAAACAGGAGAGAAATGATGCGCGAGATCCCCCGCCGTAAGCTGATGCTTGCGACTGTCATTGCCGGATGCGCGCTCTTCGTCGGAGTGCCGCGCGAAGCCGAGGCGCAACCTGCCGCGACGCACCCGAGCGCCGAGGTCATGGTCCTCCACGGCACTACGTGCGCTCAGCCCAGCGTCGACCCGTCGATCGGCGAGATCCCGCCGCTCAAGCACAACTGCTGGAAGGTCCTCGACCGGAAGACCCTGCCGCTCACGCAGGGCACCCCGAGCACGATGCCGCTGGCCAACGGCCGCACGTTCCAGGTCGCCTACAACGGGGCGACCGGCGAGAAGCCCTCGCGCTTCAAGGTCACCGCGTCGATCAGCAAGCCCGATGGCGCTGGCTTCAACCCGCTCGCCGACTTCACGGCGGAGCCGGGGAAGAAGTTCCACGTCGGTGGCTTCGCGTACCAGAACGGCTCGCTCGTCCTCGCGATCCGCATCGTTCCCTAGTGGGCTCGCCCCTCAGGCTTCGCCTGAGCCTCCCCATCGGGTGACCTGGCCGGCGTGGTTCGCCTTCGGCGAACGGCGCCGCAGACGGCGCCGACTTCACGCCTGGGATGCGCGAGGCTGTGAGCTTCCACTATCGAGGTCTCGAGATCGCTCGCTGCAGGCAGATCACGAGAAACGGCGTGCGTTGCGCACGCCGGTCGGCGCGTTAGCGCCGATTCTCCCTGGGGGAGGCTCGTCGCGCAGCGACGAGGGGGGACCGGAGGTCCCCAACAAGGAAGAAAGCCGTGGGTATTTCGACCCATCGCCGGCAGTTTGGTAAAACGGTGGTTCGAATGCGCAAGGACCCTCCGCTCGCGGTGGAACTGCCGGCTCCTGATCGGGACAGCCCCGCTTGGGTAAAGGTCGGCGTCATCGCGGCCGTTGGTTTCGTGATTGGCGTGGCCTGGCCTCGCGTCATGGGCGTGAAGCTCGGACCGAGCGCGCCGGGCGAGGCCGCTGCTGCCGCAGCTTCCGCCGCCGCGAGCGCGAAGGCCGCCGGCCGCGCGCCCGAGGCACCGCCCGCGAGCGTCAATGCGAAGTCGGTCCCCGCGCTCGGGGCGCCGAGCTCGAGTGCCATGGCGATTGGCTCCGGGGCGGCGAGCGCCGCGGTTCCTGCCGGTCCGCCGCAGGTCAGCGTGCAACGCGGCTCCGTCATCGCCTGCAAGACGAGCGACGGTGAGAGCAAGAAGGGCAAGGAGTGCGGCGGTCTCGCGGGGCTCGACAACGTCGTGCCCCCGCACCTTCGCAAGCTCGCGACGTGCTCGGCCGCCGAAGGCCAGACCGGCAAGCTCTCGTTCGTCGCGACGGCGGTGTTCCCGTCGGGCGGCCTCAGCTGGGACGTCGGCAAGTCGTCGACGGTCGGCAATCTCGAAGGCATCACGAGCTGCCTGAAGACGCACTTCTCGGGCGTGACGGCCACGGGCGTCGCTCACGAGCACAATCGCTATACCGTCGCGTACAACGTGACGTTCGCTCCTGCCGCCATCGAGGCCGCTGCGCCGGGCAAACCGGACAAGGCTGACAAGAACGCGAAGGACGACAGCGCGGACAAGAACGCGAAGGAAGACAAGTCCGACGCGCCGGCGGCAGCTGCTGGCGGCGAGGCGAGCGTCGGCTGGGAAGTGGCGCTCGTGCGTGACGTCCCGAAGACCGGCGCAGTCGTGGCGCGCCTCCCTCGCGGCAGCAAGGTGAAGATCGGCGCGATGAAGGACGGCTGGTACGCCATCAAGTACGGCGACGCGTTCTCGAGCGACGGATTCGTCTACCGCGGCGCCATCGGCCGGTAGAGCCAAACCGTTTGTCGCCCTAGACCCGGACGGGGCCGCGTCGAGCTCATTCGACCTGCACGGTTCCGAACATCGTCGTCGGGTGTGCCGTGCAGTGGAAGCTGAACTTCCCCTTGTTCGGGAACACGACGCGCCCGGAGTCATTGCCGGTCGTCACACTCGGGACCGGCGAGCCAGGCTCGCCGTTGCTCGCGAGCGGGTGCATCGTGAAGTCGCCGTACCAGCCGACATCCTTGCCCTGCGGAATGCGCACGCAGTTGTTGTCGTACTTGAGCGCGCCACCGTCGATGCCGGCCGTGAAGAAGCTGACGTCCGAGCCGTTCGTCGCGAGAGTCGCCGCGGCGAGCTCCGCGTCCGTGCACGTCTTGAACTGCGGGCCGGAGTCGATCCCGGCATCCGGGGTCGACTCGACGTGATCGCTGCCTGCATCCGTCGGCGTCACGGACGCCTCGGAGCTTGCCTCGGTGCTCGCGTCGGGGCCGCCGGTGGTACTGGTGGAGTCGGAACTACAGGCGAGGAAGCCGCAAAGGGTGAGAGCCGCGCTGGCGGATCCCAAGATGAAGCGCTTGTGCATGGCTCCACTCTAGCGGTTCCAGGAGACTCGCGCTGAGACGCTGCATCGCCCCTCTGGTGGCAGGGCGGGCTCGGCCCCGAGCTGTTCATCACGCTGAAGCTCATTGCCTCGGCGCTCGCATGCTCGGTCGTTCTCTCCCTCGCGCTCGCATGGGGTAGCGTGATTCCCGCGGTGAAACCGATCACCGCGGGCGTCTCGAAGCTGCGCTTCCTTGGGGCTGACCGGGCTCTTGTTCCCGTTCACGCTCGCGACCGGCGGCTTCGCGCCCAAGGTGGCGCTGCTCACGTTCGGGATGACGACGTTCCTCGTCACCTCGCTAGCGCGCATCGTCGCCGAGATTCCTCGCTCGCAGATCGACTACGTGCGCTCGCTCGGTGCCAGTGAGCCGCGCGTGATCTGGGAGACCGCCGTTCGCGGCACGCTCGACCGCGCCATCGACGCCGTTCGTCAGAACGTCGCGATGGGCTGGTCGATGATCCCGATGGTCGAGGGAATCGCGCGCTCCGACGGCGGCGTCGGAGCGCTGCTCTTGAACCAGAACAAGCACTTCCGGCTCGCCGAGGTCTACGCCGTCCTCGTCGTCATCCTGCTGGTGGGGCTCGTCATCGACTACGGCATGGGCGCGCTCGCGAGCCTCGTCTGCCCGCACACGCGCTTCGACAGCAACGAGAAGAACGAGAGGAGCGCGTCATGATTCCGGGCGCAACCGTGGGGGACACCGTGCTTCGCGTGAGCGACGTCTCGCTGAGGCGCGGCGACACGCGAGTGCTGGAGCGCGTCAGCTTCGAGGTCGTCGATCGCATCCGCGAGGGAGCGGTCACGGGCCAGGTGGTGTCGCTGCTCGGGCCTTCGGGCATCGGGAAGACGTCGCTCCTGCGCGTCCTCGCCGGGCTCGAGCAGCCCGAGCGCGGGGAGGTGAGCGGGCCCGAGGGAGGCAAGCTCGATGCGCGGACGGTCGGGCTGGTGTTCCAGCACTGCCCGCTGCTCGCGCACCGGACGATCGAGGGCAACCTGGTGGTCGCGGGGCGCATGGGCGGCCTCGACGAGCCGCGCGCGAAGCGTCGCGCGCGAGAGCTCATGGAGCGCGTCGGCATCGAGGAGCGCGCCAGCTACTACCCCGCGCAGCTCTCGGGCGGACAGCGCCAGCGCGCGGCGGTCGCGCAGCCGCCCTCGTTGCATGTCTTCGGGAGCGGCGGCATCAGCTCGTACACGCACCACGACGCAGCCACGAACGGCACCTCGACCCTCGCCGCAGAGGGGAACTTCGCGGCGAACAAGCCGATGCGTATCGGGCTCGGCACCGGGAACGAGCGCCCCTGGGGCAGCGCCGAGGTGAACGTGGCGTTCAACGTGCCCGTGGGGCCCGCCTACGACGCGCAGCTCGAAGGTCACCGGGTCGAGGCCGGAACCGCGGGACGAGCCGACAACCCGATCAGGCTCGACCTCTCGACGCGCGCGCGCGGCGTCGTGAACGTCGGCGTCGGCAGCGAGGTCAACCTCTCACCGTCGCTCTCGGTGCTCGGCGGCGTGAGCACGGACTTCAGCACCGTGCTGAAGGGCGCGCTCCTCTCGGACCCGATGAGCTACTTCCCGTCACGCACCCAGAAGGTTGCGGCTTCGTTCGGCGTCGGCTCGCACGGCGTCGGCGGCGACCTCTACTTCGGCGGCGAGCTCGGATATGCGTGGGGCGAACGCCTGGCCGACAACGCTTACCAGCTCCCACCGCGTCTCGAGACCACGCCCTACGAGAGCTACAGCTTGCTCGTCGTCATTGCCGGTACGACGAGCTTCAAGGCGATCGCTCGTGCCGTCACGGACCTGAGCGACGCGGTCGACCCCGCGAAGAAGTAGGGCGGAACCGGAAAATCGGTTCCTACTCGCGCTCGCCGCGGACCTCGAAGTCCTTCGTGCGCGGCTTGCCGTCGCGCTCGAAGCCGAGCAGCTCCTCGACGCGCTTCTGCGCGGAGTCGAGGCGCTCCTGCGACGCGCGCGAGAGGCCGACGCCCTCCTCGAAGAGCCGGAGGGACTCCTCGAGCGGGAGATCGCCCTTCTCGAGCGTCTGCACGATCTCGGAGAGCCGCTTGATCCCGTCCTCGAACGAGACGGGGGTAGCCGAGACGGGCCCAGCCTCGACCTTGGTTCCGCGCTTCGAGTCAGTCATGGCTTCGAAGCCTTGTACGAAGGCAGCCGCGGCGCAAGCACGAGCCGCGAATCGCCCGGTGGAAGGCCCGGCACGATCGCGAAGCCGTCCTCGTCGAAGGCGATCGGAACGGCCACGCCGTCCGAGCGCACGACCGACCCCACGAAGACCTCGCCGGGCGGAGCGCCGCCGTCGAGCGTGACGCGCAGCCATGCGGCATCGTTCGCGAACGGCGGGCCGAGCGGAGCCGCGACGCCCGAGAGGCCGAGCCGGGCCGCCTGGCGGACCGGACCGTCCGGGTCGAGCTGGGCGGCGACCTCGAGCGTCGACCGGCGCGCCGGGGCCGTCGCGTCGCGGGTACGCGCGACCAGGGCGGTGATGACCGCGCGACGCACGGTCACGTCGGTCTCGTAGGCGTAGGCGGTCGCGAGCCGACCCGAGGCGTCGGCGAGGGCTCCGAACGCGAGGCCACGCGCCGCGTGTGCGCGCAGCACGGCGTCCTTCGAGGCGAGGAGCTGCCCCACCTTGCGCTCGATGGGCTCGTCGGCGCGTCGGGCGAGCGCGAACGCCGACAGCGCGGCATCCGCGCCGCCGGACTCGGAGCGTTCGACGAGCCAGGTCGTCGTGAGGAGGCCGTTCGCGTCGCCGTCGAGCAGGCCGACCGCGAGGACCTGTCGCGTGGGCTCGTCGCGCTCGGCCGCGAGCTGCCTGAGGAGCGCGCGCGAGGTTCCGGCCGCAGGACGCGCGAGGCTCGCCATCGCCGCGGCACGACGGACGCGTGGGTCGGCGTCCGTCACCGGGCCGTCGACGGAGAGGTCACCGAGCGCGACACGACCGAAGGTGCCGAGCGCGCGCTCGCGTCCGTCCTTCGAGGCCGCGAGGCGCGCGAGGAGGCTGTCGCCCGCCTCGTTGCGCTCTCCGCGGACGAGCGAGCGGAGCACGTAGGCGCGCAGGCCGAGCGCGGCGGTGCGCTGGGCGCCCGCGAGCGTGAGGATCACCTGCATCGCGTTGGGGGCCGGCGAACGCGCCAGGGCGAGCGCCGCGAAGTAGCCGAACGTGGCGTCGGCCATGATCGCGGGGGCAGCGAGCGCCGTCGCCGCTCCGGGCTCCGGCGAGCGGCCGAGCGCGCGGATCGACGCGGCGCGCATCTCGCGGTCGGGGTGATCGATCGCGCGAGCTGCGAGCAGCTTCGTGATCTCTGCATTGTACACGCGTTCCGCGAGGCGGATGCCGATCGCGGCGGTCGCTTCGTCGGAGACCAGCGCGGCGACGGCCTTGAAGCGCTCCGGCGCCGACAGGAGCACGAAGGCCTCGCCGGCGGCGGCGCGAAGCCGGGCGTCGGACTCGGCGATCGCCGCGCGCGCGAGGGCGATCGTGCGCTCGTCACCCAGCTCCGCGAGGGAGACGATCGCGGCTCCACGCACGCTGACGTCGCTCGTGCGCGTGGCGGCGTGCAGGATCTCGAGGGCGCGGAGGTCGCCGAGCTGGCCAAGCATGCGAACGACGCTCGCGGGCATCGTCGTGCCCGCCGTTCCGAAGAACCCCGGCTCGCGCGGGGGCTGCAGCATGAGCGCGACCATCGCGGCGTTCTGTCCGCTGCCTCCGCCACGCGCGACGCCGTACAGCTGCTCGTGCGCGCGCTCCGCTCCGGAGCCGGCGAGCGCGATGGCCGCGATCTGCCGTGCGAGCTCCGCGCGCGCGACGGGGTCGCCCTCCTCGAGAGAGAGCGAGTCGCTGCCCGTTCGACCGGGCTGCGGGAGGCGGCCGGCGATGCCGGGGCTCCCCGCGTTCACGATCGCGAGCAGCGCGCCTCGCGCACGCTCTTGGTCCGAGAAGCGCGCGAGCCCGCGTGCGAGCTCGATGAGCGCGCGCGAGTCGGACCGCACCGCGGGGCTCGCCTCCGTGGCCTGGACCAGGAGCGCGACCGTCTCGGCCGTACCGATGCTCGTGGCTCTCTGGATCCCGCGGATGCGCTCGTCGGGGTCGCTCGACCGCAGCAGGCGAGCAACGTAGTCGGTGCCCACGTGCGCGCGCACGTTCGTGGGGAGAGTCGGTGCGGGGACCGCCGAGCTCGCGGGCGTGGTGGGCGTGCGGCGCGAGGGCGAAGCAGGCTGCGCCGATCCGACGAGCGCGAACCCGGTCGCCGCCAGGAAGACGAGCGCCGCGCGCCCGCGCGCCCTCATGGCGTCTTGGGGGTGGGAGTGGGGGCAGGAGGCGCGGGGGCGGGAGCCGGCGGCGCGGGCGCAGCGGCCGGAGCCGCGACCGGGGCAGACGGCTTTGCGGCCGCCGGCGTCGACGTGAGGATCAAGAACGCGATCCCCGTCTCGGCCTGCGGCTGCTTCTTCACGGCGTCCCACGACACGGACTCGGCGACGCCGTCGCGGTGTGAGTACGAGGCGAGCACGCGAACGACCGCGAACGAGCGCGCGAGCGCTTCCATCTGCGCGGCGTCGTTCGCGGGGCGCACGCCGATGGCGAGCGTCCAGTCGCGGTGGCGATTGAGCTCCTGCGCGAGCGCTCGCACGCTGTTCATGCTCGCGGTGTCGACGTCGGGCGCGTCGGCCGGCCCGCTGATCTTGATGGGCGTCAGCAAGCGTACGCCCCGCTTGTCGTCGATGGTGACGAGCGGCTTGCCGCCCTCGTCGGGACAGCCGTCGTCGTCGGTGACGCCGTTCCAGGTCTCGGCCGTGTCCGGGCACTTGTCGACGTCGTTCTCGAACGTGTCGCCGTCGCGATCGGTGTTGGGGCAGCCGTTGCGTGTCGGATCGGTCGAAGGCTCACCCGCGACGCTGGGACATGCGTCGTCGCGGTCGGCGACGCCGTCGTTGTCGTTGTCCGGGTCGGGGCAGCCGTCGTCGTCCTGGAAGCCGTCCTTGTCCTCGGCCTGCGTCGGACACTTGTCGATCGCGTCCGGGATGCCGTCGCCGTCGCCGTCGGCGGCAGGGCAACCGTTGGTCCGCGGATCCTTCGTGGCGACGCCCTTCTCCTTGGGGCATGCGTCGGTCTTGTCCTCCACGCCGTCACCGTCGGCGTCGGCGAGCGGACAGCCGTTCTTCTTCGGGTCGGACGAGGGCTCGCCCTTCACGTTCGGGCAGGCGTCCTCCTTGTCGATGACGCCGTCGTCGTCGTTGTCGATCTCGGGGCAGCCGTCGGAGTCCTCGAAGCCGTCGCGGTCCTCCGGGATCTCGGGGCAGCCGTCGACGTCGTCGCGGATGCCGTCGTGATCGAGGTCGTGCTCGCGAGGCGCCCAGCCGATGCCGATGACGCCGCGGAAGACGGGGACGCCGACCGCTTGATTGAGGCCGACCTCTCCGCCGACGAGCAGGAACGTGTCGCGATAGTGGCCGATCTCGATGCGGTCGCTCGCGGAGAGGAGCACCGGCGTGAGCGCGGAGCTACCCGGGTCACCGCTGCCGAAGGGACCGACCGGACCGGCGGGGAACCAGCCGTGCGCGGCGAGCTCCCAGCGCTGGCGATTGCCCGAGTCGACGCCGAGGACGCCGGGGCGCATCGTGAGGCCGATCGTCCACGGGACCTCGTCACCGAAGCGGAAGCCCCCGGCCTCCGCCGCCGGCCACGTGCGGTGCTCGGTGCGGAGCTTGTACCCGAGGCTCGCCTGCACCGCGGCGACGAGAAGCGTGTATTCCACAAGGACGCGTGCGCCGGCCGTGACCGCGCCCTCGCCCATGAAGCCGGCGCGATCGCCGGTGGGGAGCGTGAAGTTACCGAGCGCAGCGACGCCCAGGCCGCCGCCCTCGTTCCGGACGAGCGCGCCCTTCATCGTGAGGCCGATGTCGCCGATGCCCGAGCTCGGCGTCGCGTCGACCTGCGAGACGGTGGGCGGGAGGGGGCGCGTGCCGTCCTGGTAGAGGACGAGCGGGACGTTCGCGCCGATCGCGAAGCGCTGGCCGATGCCGAGGTTCGCGACGGCATCGAGGCCGAGCATGTGCTCGACCGGCCGGAGCGCGACGTCGTCGGTGCCGGCCTTGCGAAGCGTGAGCGGCCGGTAGGCGTAGCTCGCGAAGCCGCCGACGCTGAACACGCCGGGGCCCGGCGTCGCCGCGGGCTCGACGACGAGCGAGGCATTCGGGTCGGTGGGCGCGCGCCACGTGCGCGCGTCGATCGACGGCAGCGACTGGGCGTCGGCGCGAGCGCTCAGGGCGACGACAGTGGCGGCAGCAGCGGTGCCGAGGGCAGTCCGGAAATGGCGTCGGATCGTGAGCAGCATCGCGTGTGCCGCACATTACGCGACCGCGGCGCGCCATGGGAAGCCGCGAAGCGCGTCCGGAGGCCCTCGGGATGCGGTTACTCGGCCTCGCCGACCGCCACACTGGCGGGAAGCTCGTGGGCCATGCGCGCGCGCTTGGTCTCGAGATAGCCCGCCGAGAAGGGGTTCGGGGGCACGACGACCGGCAGGCGCCCGGCGACCTGGATACCGAGCGAACGCAGCGCGTCGACCTTGGCCGGGTTGTTCGTCATCAGCTGCACACTCTGCACCTCGAAGTGCTCGAGCATGTGCGCGGCCGCGTGGTACTCGCGGGCGTCGTCCGGGAGGCCGAGGAGGCGATTGGCATCGACGGTGTCGGCGCCCTGCTCCTGCAGACCGTACGCGCGGATCTTGTTGGCCAGGCCGATCCCCCGGCCCTCCTGGCGGAGATAGAGGACGGCGCCCTTTCCGCGACGAGCGACCTCGGCGAACGCGGCGTCGAGCTGCTCCTTGCAATCGCACTTGAGCGAGCCGAAGACCTCGCTGGTCATGCACTCGGAGTGCATGCGGATCGGCAGGGCTACCGCCCCGCGGATGTCGCCGTAGACCAGCGCGACGTGCTCCTTGAAGCAGGCACCGTCGCCCGGCTCGGTCGTCCGGAACACATGGGTCTTGAACACCCCGAACCGGGTCGGGACGTCGGCGGCGGCGAGCCACTCGGTCTGCGGGGTTGCCGCGTGAGGCCGGATCACCCTGTCGGGGACGTGCATCTCAATCAATCTCCTGCGTGTTTCTCTGTACTTACGAGTCTCGGGGTACGGACCCAATGAAAAAACGTAAGGCTGGCGGGGCGTTCTGTCATCCATGGGACCCTGGCGCAAGTCCGACAAGCTCGCTCAGCGGAGCCCGAGGAAGGCCGCGAGCGCGAGCGCCGCGGCGAGCACGAGCGCGACCGTGAGGAACGTCGATGCCCGTGCGAAGCCCGCTCGGTCGCCCGGCAGCCGCCGACAGAACGAGCTCGCCTGCTCGGCCGCGCGGAGCTCGACCCAGAGCTGCTCGAGCCCGGCGTCCTCACCGAGAGGGCGCACGAGGCGCACGACGTTGCGCGCCGTCGTCGCGGGGAGCGAGAACCGCAGCGTGCGCGCGGCCTCGTCGACCGGCAGCCGCAGCGCCCCGCTCCGACCGCACTCGTCGCACCCTCCGCCCTCGCAGCGAGCACACGTCACGCGGGCGGGGACGACGAGCTCTACCGCATCGCCGGCCGCGAGCCACGCGTCCGGCACGTCGAGCAGGATGCGGCCACGCGGACCCTCGGCGCGGTCCAGCTCCTCGGGATCGAGCACGCGACCGAGCGTCGACGACACGACGTACTGGTTAGCACACGCGTCGCGGAGCACGAGCCGCGCGCCGTGCTCTGTGGCGCCTCACGAGGGCGGGGTCGGTGCGTCCTGCGACACGCCGGGGTCGAGCACCGCCCCCAGGCCTTCGAGGCGGGCCCATACCTCCGAGACGATCGCGGACGCTCCGTCCGCCGGCGAGCCGGCGTAGCGGGCCAGCACGAGCTGCGTGCGCAGCACCTCGAGGAGATCGGCGAGCTCCTCGAGCGCGCGGGCATCGGCCGCGCGGAGCTCGGCGAGCCGCTCCAGGCTGTCGTGCTGGAGGCGCGCGGTCGCGAGCGCACGATCGGAGGCGCCCGCCCGCGCGAGCTCCTCGAGGCGACGCGCCGACGCGCCGCGATCGAAGCCGTTTCGCTCCTCGAGCGCGCTCAGATCGGCGAGCCGGCCCGAGACGTGGGCCACCTCGGCCGCGATGCGCGTCGCGGTACGCTGCGTGAAGACCTCGCTCATCGGCGTATCGGCGACCGCCGCCACCGCATCGGAGAGCGCCTTGTCGACCCGCGCCCGGATCGCCTCGTTCTCGGGTCGCGCGCGAGCCTTTGCCTCGCGTGCCGGCGCGAGCGCGAACGGGGCCCAGAGCGGCCAGAGCGGCACGGTCACGAGCGCGGAGAAGAGCGCGCCCGCTCCGCGCGACGGCGCACGCCGGAACACCGCGATCGCGCACGCCAGCCCGACGAGCGCGTAGAGACCCAGGAGGTCACGCAGGCTCATGGCGACTCGCTCGCGGGCGCCTCGCTCGGCAGCGGCGGAAGCGGCTCGGGCTTCGGCGCGCGCGTCCCCGTGAGGTCGCTCGCGCTCTTCATGAGCTGCACGACGAGACCGCCCTCGCGCTCGTGGGTGAACAGTGAGATGTCGCGCTCGCCCGGCGTCCCGAGGTAAGGCCGCAGCACCCACGCGTTCTGTCCGCCGATCATCAGGAACACCCCGACAAACAGGGCGATCGTCGTGCGCTTGCCCGGGCCGTCGCCGAGCCCGCGTACCAGCACCTCGAGGCCCGCGAGCCCCGCGAGGCCATAGGCGAGCGTCGCGACGAGCTTGAACGCGTGATACGGCGCGCCGAAATCGATGAGCAGCCAGAGCGGCGGCGTCATCGCGAGCAGCGCGAGCGAGAAGCGAGCGCCCGCCGAGAGCACGAGCGACAGCACGGGGCGGAGCGGCCACGGTCTCCCGAACACCGCGGCGAGCACGTAGAACGCGGGGGCCGCGAGGGCGAGCGTACCGAGGATGCCGATCGGCATCTTCATCGCTGCGAACGCGATCTGCTTGCCACCACGCCACGAGCCGACCGCCGCGCCGAAGGCCGTCGCCGCGAGGGCGAGCGTGATCAGCGCCGTCCGGGCGATGCCTGCCACGTCACGATCGCCGCGGCACTGATCTGCGACGTCCGCAGGCGCGCGGAGGATCCGATTCAAGAAGGTTACGTCGACCATCATCCACCTCGCACGATCGGGAGCATGACCCACCAGATGCGCGCCCCCAGGATGGCGGCGAACACGAGAAAGAGCGGGATCGCGACGCGCGAAAGGCGTCGCGCGCGCACGTCGGAGACGGCGAGCCGCGGTGCGAGCTCGCGAACGAACGACCGCATCGCGAGCAGGCCCGCGAGGCCGAGCCCGGCGACGCCCACGATCGTGACGGTGATCGCGTCCTCGACCGTCACCGCGAAGAGCGCGGCGCCGGGCGCGAACCCAGCGAGGAGCAGCCCCGCCGTGACGGCAGCACGCGACGTGGCGCGCGCGAGGCCGAGCGCATCGACCGACGCGTTCACGAGGGCGAGCACGATCGCCAGCGCGGGCACCGCGAGCCCGCAGACCGCGAGCATCCCCACCGAGACGCCGAGCGCGTGCGTGGCGATCGCAGGGCCGCCGACGCGCAGGCCTATGGCGACGCCGAAGAGCGCGGCCAGGCCGATCGCGATGCCGAACCGTCGTCCTTCGGCCGCCCACCCCTCGGCATCCGCCGTGCCGAGCATGCGCTCGGTCCACGCCACGGGAAGCGCTGGATGTGGGGGCTCCGGGGGCTGGAAAGCATGGGCTGAAATCTCGTTCATGTCCGGTCTCCTGAACATGAAGTAGCCGGCGAACGAGGCGCGCCTGGGGAGACTCCGGGGAGAGGCCGAGGAAATTCGGAGCAGCGCGCGGAAGAGATCACCCGGTCTCGGGGTTCGAGAGCGGTGAACACCGCGTTGCGCGTGCTGGTGGTCGAGGACGACAGCGCCATTGCCGACGCCGTCCTCTACTGCCTGCGACGGGACGGCATGCAGGCCGAGGTGGCCGAGACACTCGCTGCGGCGCGCCGCGCCACGGCGAATGCCGACGTGGTCGTCCTCGATCTCGGGCTTCCCGACGGCAGCGGGTTCTCGCTGCTGCCGGAGCTACGGCGGAGCGAGCACGGGCCGCGTGTCATCGTGCTCACGAGCCGCGACGAGGACGTGGAGTGCGTCGCGGCGCTCGAGGCTGGCGCGGACGACTTCGTCACGAAGCCCTTCTCTCCTCGCGCGCTCGCGGCGCGCGTGCGCGCGGTGGCCCGCCGGGGTGAGCGTACCGAGGTCGCGCGCGCCGACGCGCTCTCGCCTCGTCTCGTGCTCGATGCGGAGCGACGACGTGCGACGTTCGCGGGCAAGGAGCTTCCGCTCACCAAGATCGAGCTCGATCTGCTGCTCGTCCTCGCGGAGTTCCCAGGTCGCGTGCGGACGCGCGAGCACCTCGTCACGCGCGTATGGGGCGACGAGTACGCGCTCGCCGAACGCACGGTGGACTCGCACTTCAAGGGGCTGCGTCGGAAGCTGGCCGAGGCCGGCGCGCCCGCGACGCTCGTGGAGACGGTGCGCGGCGTCGGCTTCGCGCTGCGAGAGGGCGCGTGAGCTGGCCGCTGCGGCCGACCTCGCTCCGGCTGCGCATCTTCCTCGCGCTGGCCGCCGCGACCATGTGCGGAGCCCTCGCGACCGGGCTCTACGCGGTGATCGCGGACGCGAACGCGCTCGGATTCACGGCGCGGCTCGTCAAGGTCACGCCCAAGGCGCTCGCGCTGGCCTCGCTGCTCCTCCCGGCGGCTGCGCTGGCCGCGGCCTACGTCGGTGGTCGTCTCTCGCGGCCCATCGAGGACCTCACCGAGGCCGCGACGCGCATCGCGGAGGGCCATCGCGCGACGAAGCTGCCGCGAGGCGAAGGGGACGAGATGCGGCGGCTGGCGCGGGCCCTCGTGAGCATGCGACGCGAGCTCGAAGGGAAGCCCTACGCAGCGGCCTTCCTGCGCGACGCTTGGCACGATCTGAAGACTCCGGTGGCTGCGCTGCAGGCGACGCTCGAGGTGCTCGACGACGACGCCTTCGACGACCCGGCGGCGGCGCGGCACTTTCTCGTCAACCTCCGTCGCTCGACGGACCAGCTCGAACGCACGCTGGAAGATCTCGTGACGCTCGCGCGCTTCGAGACGGCGTCGATCTCGCCCGACGAGCGGACGAGCATGGGCGAGCTCGTGCAGGATGCGCTCGAACGCATCGAGCCTCTCGCCGAGGCCACGAGCGTGTCGGTCTCCTCGGGGGGGGGGGGCCGCGGAGAGGGCGATCATCTCCGCTGCGATCCGGCCGCCATCGGTCGTGCGCTCGGCAACCTCCTCGAGAACGCGGTCACCGCGACGCCGGGCGGCAAGGTGGACATCGCGGTCGACGTCGGCCGGCGTGACACGATCGTGGTCGACGTCGTGAACGAGCCTGCGGTCGTACCGGCCGACGCGCGCAGCCGGCTCTTCGAGCGAGCGCCCAAGTCGAAGAGCGGGCGTGGCTCGGGCCTCGGCCTCGCGATGGTCCGCGCGGCCGTCGAGGCGCACGGTGGAACGATCCGCTTCCTCGAGATGGGGCCTCCGCGCGTGAGGGTGAGGCTCGAGCTCCCGCGCTGAGGTCGTCAGCCGTCGGAGGGGTCGGCGTGCATCAGGACCTTCGTGCTCGGCCCGACGATGGCGCGGATCCGGACGCGCAGCTCGAGGTAGACGTCGTGCACTTGCCTTGCGGTGGTCTCCGGCGCGACCACGACGTGGAAGTCGACGACCGGGACCTTGCCCACGCGCGTCTTGAGGTCGTGGAACGACTCGACGTTGGTGGCCGACTCGAGCAGGGTGCGTAGCTTCGCGACGGTGAGGGCGTCGAGGCTCTCGTCCATCACGATGGCGAAGCCCTCGCGCACGACGTGCCAGCTCGCGCGGAACATGCTGAGCGCGATCACGATCGAGATGATCGAGTCGATGACGGGCTTGCCCGTGAGCTTCACGAGGACGAGCGCGACGAGGACGCCGACGTTGACCCAGACGTCGGAGGCGTAGTGCACGGCGTCGGCCTTGACGACGACGCTGCCCGTCTCCTTGGCGACCTTGCGGAGGAAGGCGACCGTCCCGATGGTCAGTGCGAGGATCGGCAGCATGACGAGGATGCCGAGCGTCGAGTCGTGGCTCACCTCGCCGACGATGATCTTGTGGACCGCCTCGTAGATGATGAACACGGCGGCCGCGAAGATGAAGCCGCCCTCGAACATCGCGCCGAGGCCCTCGACCTTCGCGTGGCCGTAGTTGTGGTCGTCGTCGGCCTCCTTCGCGGCGATGCGGACGACGAAGAGGTTCGCGATCGAGACGAGCAGGTCGCCGACCGAGTCGACCGCCGAGGAGATCATCGACATGCTGCCGGTGATGAAGCCGACCGTGAGCTTCGTGATGACGCCGATCACCGAGCACGCGATGGCGACCTGGATCGCGCGAACCTCCCTGCCCGTCGTCGACACGAGGCCCTCGCTACGCGGCCTTCTTGCACATGCGCGTGAACATCTCTTCGAGGATGGCGTCGGCCGGGCGGCGTGAGCTCTTCAGCGCGAGGTCCGTCTCCTGGACGATGACGAGCCACTTCTCGAGCTCACGGGGGCGGAAGGCCTTCAGCTTCTGCGCGTGGTCGCGGGCCTTGAACGAGGGGTAGATGCCCGCGCGCCGCGCGGCCTCGTCGATGCTCGCGCCCGAGCCGAGGGCGGACTCGAGCTTGAGCAGCTGGCGCAAGGACCACGCGATGGCGCCGACGAGCGGCAGCCCGCGATCGCGCGGGTCGTAGACGTCGGCGAAGAGCGCGAGGACCCGACCGAGGTTCTTCGTGCTCGCGGCGTCGACGAGGTTCCACGTGTCGGCGAGGCGCACGCGCGTCACGTTCACGGCGACCGCGTCCTCCGTGATGGGCGCGCCGACGCCGACGTAGAGGGAGAGGCGCTCGAGCACGTCGTCGAGGTACGAGAGGTCGGGGCCGGCGATCTCCGCGATGAGATCGCAGACGTCGTTCTCGATGGTGTGGCCCTTCAGCTTCGCGCGCGCGCGGATCCAGCCCGGGAGCTGGCGCCCCTCGATCTGCGCGCAGTCGACGACGAAGCCCTGCTTCTTCGCGAGCGCGACGATCTTCCGGCGCCCGTCGAGCTTCTGCGCGACGAGGATGAGCGTCGTCGAGTCGATGGGGGCCTTCGCGTACTCCGCGAGGCGGTCGAGCGGCGGGAGCGCCTTGCCGTTGTCGTCTGCGCCCTCGGCTGCCCCGGCCGCGGTGTCCCAGCGCTCGAGGCCACGGACGAAGACGACGCGCTTCTTCGACATCATCGGCACCATGCGGGTGGCATTGATGACCTTGTCGACGGGCGTCTCGCCCGCGGTGAACTTGTCGTGGTTGAAGTCCGGCAGGCCGCCTGCGAGCGCGGACCTCGTGATCGCGGCGACCACGGCGTCGCGGAGCATGCGCTCCTCGCCGACGACCAGCCACACGGGGAGCAGCTCCCCGTGCTCGGCCTTCTTGATCGCCTCGTCGGGCGTCATCGCTCGGAGCTCACGTCGTGCCGCCGCCTCAGGCGCGCGAACGACGGCGGAGGCGTGCGAACGCGGCCACGGCGGCGAGCGGTGCGAGCCAGAAGAGCGCGCCCACGGGCGTCGTTCCGGGGACGTCGCAGCCGCAGCCGCCCGGGCGCGTCTTGATCTCTTCCTCGGAGGTCTTCTCGAAGCCCTCCTTCGGGATGAACGGCGCGGCGGTGCCGGTCGGCGTGACCTCGCCCATGTTGTTGTTCGCGGCGGGCGTGTTGTCGTCGTCCTTCTTCACGCCGGCGTCGTGCGCCTCGACCTTCTTCACGCTCGAGTCCTTCGCGTTGAACGCGATGGCGCGGCGGTCGACGACCGGGTTGTCGCCCTTGAGGATGAGCGTTGTCGAGCTGCCGACGCTGACGCCGTCGCTCGTCTTCACCTCGACCTTGTACTCGCCGGCCTCGTAGCCGCGGGTGCGGGTCAGGCCGAAGTCGAAGCGCGTGCCCTTGAAGATCTTGCCGCTCGGGTCGGCGAAGTCGACGTCCTGGCTCTCGACCGTGGGCGTCTGGTTCTGGAGCGCCTGGCGGTTCAAGACCGGCTCGTTGTGGCCGTCGATGAGCGCGCGCTCGTAGGCCATCGTCTTCGTGAAGTTGAACTTCATCGTCTGGTGGGCCGTCAGCGGCGCCTTGGGCAGCTCGATGGTCACGTAGATGTGCCAGGCCCCGGAGACCTCGGTGGCCTCGGTGCTCTTGAGCTTGAACGCCCCGACGGCGGCGGCGTCGCGGGCGAACGTCGTGACCAGCGCGAGGCAGGCCAGGGCGACGACGAGCAGGCGAGCTCCGACCGGGGACGAGAGGAAGCGGGGGCGGCTGGGAAGGGCAATGGAGCGCATGACGGGCGGGAAGGTACCGCAAAGGAGCGTCCGGGCGAAGAGCGGCGAGGGGGAAGCGGCCTCCTGGCCTCACCGGGTCTCAGCCGCCTCTCGGGTCTGGGGCTTCGTTGACTCCATGAGCGGCGCAAGGCACACTCCATACCCAGCGGGATCTCCATTTTCCCGCGCTTTTTCGTGACGCTGGTGACCTGCAGGAACTTGAATGGCCTCTGACGGAGCGACCGCGACCGCGACCAAATCAGGGGCACCCGACCCCCTGATCGGTCGCGTCATCGCCGAGCGCTTCCGGATCGTCAGCCTCATCGCGCGTGGCGGCATGGGCAAGGTCTACAAGGCCGAGCAAGCGCCGCTCGGTCGCGCGTGCGCGATCAAGGTCCTGAACCCGAACTACAACGGCGACGCCGACCCCGAGTTCCATCGCAGGTTCTTCCGCGAGGCGAGCATCACGTCGCGCATCACGCACCCGAACTCGGTGACGATCTTCGACTACGGCAAGACCGAGGACGAGATCTACTACATGGCGATGGAGTACCTGGAAGGCCAGACGCTCCACCATGCGCTCCGCGACGCCGGGACGATGCACGAGGACCGCGTCGGTCGGATCGCGCAGCAGATCTGCCGCGCCCTCCGCGAGGCGCACACGCTCGACGTCATTCATCGCGATCTGAAGCCCGCGAACATCTTCCTGTCGAAGCACGGTGACGACGAGGACTACGTGAAGGTCCTCGACTTCGGTCTCGTGAAGCACCTCAGCGAGCGTCCCGAGGAGCAGCTCACGCAGACGGGCCTCTTCATGGGCTCGCCGAAGTACATGGCGCCGGAGCAGATCCAGGGCGGCCAGGTCGACGCGCGCACCGACGTCTACTCGCTCGGCATCATGATGTACGAGATGCTCGCGGGGAAGGTCCCCTTCGAGCGGCCGAGCAGCGTGAACATCCTGATGGCGCACGTCGGTGAGCCGCCTCCGCCGATGCGCGCGGTGAATCCGAACATCCTCATCTCGCCGAACTTCGAGGAGCTCGTGATGCGCTGCATCGCGAAGGACCCGAACGAGCGCTACACGACGATGGACGCGGTGCTCCAGGCCATCAAGCAGGCGCACGGCGTGTCGATGACCGGGCAGCTGGCGGCGGTGAACATGAGCGGCGCGTACGTGCCGATCGGCACCCACCCGCCGCCCGCCGTGCACTCGAGCCACCCGGGCCTCTCGGGGCGCATCCCCGCCGTCTCCAGCGGCTCGCATACACCGATGGGCATGCTGAGCGCGGGCGGCACAGGCGAGAGCGGCGTCGGCGGGCCGTACTCCGAGGCGAGCCCTCCGCGCTCCAAGGCATGGATCGGCGTCGGCGTGCTCGTCGCCGCCGCGCTCGGCGGGCTGCTCGGGATGGCCGCGTTTCGCATGACCGCGTCGAGCAGCACGTCGACGACCGCGCCGCCGCGCGCGACGGCGGTGCCGGTCGCCGAGCCGACGAGCAGTGCACCGTCCGCGAGCGCTGCGCTCACCGGCGCGGGAACGGCCGCACCGAGCGCGTCGGGCGCGCCGGTTGCAGACGCTCGAACCGCCACGATCAAGGTGACGACCGAGCCCGCTGGCGCGAGCGTTCGCGAGGACGCGACCGAGCTCTGCGCCGCGACGCCGTGTGACATCACGTTCAAGGGCGACGCCGCGGATCCGGCTCGGCTGCACAAGCTCGTGTTCGCGCACCAGGGCTTCCGCCCCGAGGCGCGCACCGTCAAACCGGGAGACGCGCTCGTGCACGCGCGCCTCTTCCGCGGGACCTTCGTCGGCGGCGGGCGCCCGGTCGGCCCTGCGCCCTCGGCGAAGCCGACCGCCGAGCCGGCGACGAACGGCTTCAAGGATCTACCGTACTGAGCGAGCGACGTCGCGGCACGGTCAAGGCCACGCAATCGCGGCGTTTCTCGGCGAATCTCCCAACGGGTGACGGGCGGGGCGAGGCTCGGGGGAGGCTCGGGGGAGTCGTCCTCGAGCGGTGGGCTGCCCGACGGCGGGTTCCTGCCCGACGGCGGCGGAACACTTCCGGACGGCGCGACCGCGGACGGCGGCGCATGCCCGCCCGCGCCGACCAAGGTGCTCGAGGCGAACGCGGGCTCGCTCGACGTCTCCGGCGACGAGGTGGTGTTCATCGACCATGACGCCGGCGAGGTCTTCCTCAACGTCGACGACAAGACCAAGGCCATTCGCAAGGTGAAGCTCGACGGCACCGGGGACACCGTCCTCTACACGGCGCCCGCCAAGCACCAGATCAACGATGCGAGGACGTTCGGCGCGACCGTGTATTTTCTGGAGAGCGAGCGAAACGAGTTCGGCAGCGAGGCCACGACGCTCTTCTCGATTCCCGTCGCCGGCGGCACACCGACCATCGTCGGCAAGCACGCCGACCCCGAGGTGGTCGGTGACTTCGATCGCCTCGACGCCATCGCCAGTGCCGACGCCGACAGCGTCTACGTCATCCGCGGTGGTCCCGCGGTCGCCTTCGGCTCGTTGCATCGCTTCGCGGTGGCCGGCGGCGCCGAGTCCGTCGTGTACCGCGGCAACCTCCACTCGAAGCCGCAGAAGGTCGGCGAGGAATTCTTCTTCACGTCAGGCGACATCCCGAGCGGCGTGCCGAACACCTCCACGGTGGTGAAGGTGTCGGCGGCGGGCGGCGCGCTCGTTGCGGTCGGTGGCGCGAAGTGCAAGGGTGACCTCACGGCAGGCGCCTTCGGCATCCTGTGCGTGGGGGCGAACGAGACCACCAGCGAGAAGAAGCTCTCGAAGTGGGATCTGTCCGGAAACGGCCACGCCATCGTCTTCGAGCTCCCGGAGAAGAGCTCGAGGTTCGTCCTCATCGGGCCCTCGGACGGGACCTCGGTCTACGTCGAGCCGAACGTGAGCAGCGGCAGCAGCGCCGAGATCACGAAGGCGCCGCTCGCGGGCGGAGCCAGCACCGTCATCGCCTGCGACCGGCAGAAGATCCCCCGCCGCAAGACGGTGTCGGGCGGCATCAACGGCGCATACGTCTCCGAGCTCGACATGGTCACGACGCCCACGGAGCTCGTCTGGACGGAGATCCGCAAGGAGAACGGCGGCCCCGAGAAGACCGCCATCTATCGCACGGCGCGCTGAGCACCGCTCCTCGTCGCCGTACCTACGAGCAGTCGGGGCTGCTACAGCTCCACGTGTCGGCCATCGTGTCCGTCGCGGACTCGATGCAGGCGCACAGCCTAGGGTCCGACAGGTCGTGCCGGCGCTCGGGAAGCGGCAGGTTCCGCCGTCCGGGCTCGTGGCCTCGTACTCGCACTTCGGAACGTAGCCGTTGAGGATACCGCTTTCCGAGGCTGCGATTTGGCGCGATTGGCGCGCCCTGCCGCGCTAATCTCCCGGCCCGACGATGCGCGTGAAGTTCCCGGAATCACGCGCTCGTTCGCAGATCGGCCTCACGTCACGTGCGCCCCGCTGGCGCCGGGCCCTCGTCTCGTTCGTCTCGGGCCTGCTTGCCGTCCTCCTCGTGCTCCACACCACGCCGGCCCTCGCCGACGCCCGTACCGAAGCGCGCTCGCACTTCAAGAAGGGTATGGACTCGATCAACGCCGGCAAATACGACGACGGCATCGCCGAGCTCCAGAAGGCCTACCAGCTCCTTCCGCACCCGAACGTCCTCTACAACATCGCGCGCGCGTACGCGGAGGCCGGCGACCTCGACGAGGCCGTCAGCTACTTCCACAAGTACCTCGAGGGCAATCCGCCCGACAAAGAGGAGGCCGCGCAGATCCTCAAGAACCTCGAGGCGCGCATCAAGCGGCAGCAGGCGGCCGCGCGCGAGGCCGCGCAGGCCCAGCCGCCCGTGCCCGTCCCCGTGCCCGTCTCGGACGCCGGGGCGCCCGACGCGGCGCCTCCGCCGCCGCCGCCTCCGCCCGTGAAGACGGAGGTGCCGCCGGCCGACCTCGGCGCGGCACGCACCGAGGACGTCTTCGCCGAGAGCATCGTCACCGCCTCGAAGGGCACGCAGAGCCCCGTCGACGCCGCCAACTCGACGTCGATCATCACCGAGCAGGACATCCGCCTCTCCGGCATCACGAAGATCCCCGAGCTGCTGCGTCGCCTCGCGGGCGTCGACATCATGGAGGTCACCGGCGGTCAGACCGAGGTGAGCATCCGCGGGTTCAACCAGCGACTCTCCAACAAGACGCTCGTGCTCGTCGACGGCCGCAGCGTCTACGTCGACATCCTCGGCGCGACGATCTGGCAGGCGCTGTCGATCGGCGTCGAGGACATCCAGCGCATCGAGGTCGTCCGCGGCCCCGGCTCCGCGCTCTACGGCGCGGACGCCTTCAACGGCGTCATCAACATCATCACCAAGAAGCCCGGCGAGGGTAAGAACGGCATCACCGGCGGCTACGGCACGCAGGGCGCGACGCACGGCAGCCTCTGGGCCTCCGGCCGCGAGAACGAGTTCGCGTGGCGTCTCGCCGCCGGCTACGACTACCTGCCGCGCTGGTCACGCGAGGTCCCGAACGGGCGCGCCGACGTGCGCACCGGCATCGGCGATCAGGTGGAGAGCTCGCGCACCGTCCGCCTCGACGCGCGCGGCACACGCCAGCTCGGCAAGAACACGCTGTTCGGCATCGGCGCCGGCCTCGCGCAGGGGTCCGTCGAGGTGCTCGGCATCGGGCCGCTGAACGACATCGTGCTGCCGCGGTTCGTCTCCACCGACGTCACGACGTACCTGAACGCCGAGCACTTCGACGCGCGCGTCTTCTGGAACCGCCTCCGCGCCGACAACAGCCTCAACGTCAACTACATCGGCCAGTCGCTGCTCCCGGCGCGGGCCGAGCAGAACGTCGTCGACGGCGAGCTCGTGTTCAAGGCGAAGTCCGAGCTCGCGAAGGACCTCGGCAACGACCTCCGCATCGGCGCCGCCTATCGCTACAAGGACGTCAACTGGACGTACCTCGATCAGCGCCGCATCGAGCACCACTACGGCCTCTTCGTGCACGACGAGCTCAAGGTCGGCTCGATCCTCGCGTTCGTCGCGGACTATCGCATCGACTGGGTTCCCTATCTCGAGAGGTTCCAGCAGTCGCCGCGCGGAGCGGTCCTCATCCATCCGTCGAAGCAGTCGACGGTGCGCGCGTCGGTCTCGAGCGCCTTCCGCAAGCCGACCTTCCTCGAGTCCTACCTCGCGCTCCCCATCCAGCTGCCGGTCACCGGCGCCGCGCAGATCTCCGAGGGCGTCCGCCGCGAGGACAAGAGCTTCATCGTCAACGCCGAGCGCATCCTCTCGGCCGAGCTCGGCTACCTGAACCAGGAGAGCGAGTACTTCGTCATCGACGCCTCGTTCTTCTACAACCGCATCTCGAGCCTGATCCAGCTCTCGGAGAACCGCCCGGTCACCGTCGGTGACTTCGCTGCCGCGGGCGGACAGGACCCGCAGACAGGCCTCTTCCCGGTCGGGCTCGGCGGCTGGGAGAACCAGTGCCAGGCGTACAACGTGTACGGCGGCGAGGCCGGCCTCCGCACGTTCCCGGTCGAGGGGCTCGATATCTACGGCAACTACACGCTCAACACCCAGCAGCAGGACAACTCGAGCTGCACGGCCGAGGAGCTCTCGCGCATCGTCGCCGACCAGCGCACGCCCGCGCACAAGGTCAACGCCGGCATCCAGTTCCGCACGAAGCCCGGCATCGACGGCTCGCTCGATTTTCACTACGTCGGCTCGCAGGTCTGGGCCGAGCAGGTCACGAACTTCGTGCGGCAGTCGATCGAACAGCAGCGCTTCACGGTCTCCGACTACACGTTGCTCGACGCGCGCCTCGGCTATCGTTTCTTCGGAAACCAGGCCGAATTGAGCGCGAACGCCTTCAACCTCTTCGACGTGAGGCACCGCGAGCACCCGTTCGGGCAGCTCGTCGGACGTCGCCTCATGGCGATGGCCACCTATCGATTCTGATCCGAACCATGGCGCGCTCTCTCCACTCCCTCGTCCGTCTCGGGCTGTTCGTCGCTGCAGGGGCGGCGGCGTGCACGGACGTGCCCGTGGACGACGAGCGCAACGACCAGCGGCTGTTCCCGGCGCAAGGCGTCATCCGCGGCACGATCACCTACGTGGGCCCGCGCCCCTGCTCGCGGAACGGGCACATCGTCGGCAACGCCAACGTGCTCGTGTTCGATCGCAGGAACCCGCCGCCGCCCGTCGGCATCGCGACGGTTGCCCAGAACTTCGTCTCTGTCCCCGGTGACGTGCTCTTCGCGAACGAGCCGCGGTCGATCGGGCCCACGCTCTATTGCCCGCCCTCCACGCCCTCGATCACCGCTTCGGTGCCGTTCTCGATCGCGCCGCTCGCTGGCGCCTCGTACCAGCTCTCGGCGTTCTACGATCGGCGCGGTCGCTTCTGGCCCACGTTCAAGTTCCGCAACCTCCCCGAGGCAGGCGACGTCGGCGGCGGTTACGTCGACCTCGAGGACGCGCAGAAGAACGCGGGCAACCCGAATCACCAGCCCGTCTTCCTCCCGGTCGACGTCGGCACTCCGCAGCCGAACACCGGCACCATCCCGGACTTCAAGATCGACAAGAACGGGTACGTCGCCGACAACGTCCCGGTCACGATCGGGTCGATCGTGCCTTTCACTCGCCCCTACTTCAACGCGCGCAAGGCCGACACCGACGAGGGCGCAGAGGCCGTCGGTGACGCGGTGACCTCGCCCGCGAACCCGACGGGCGACCCGCTCGCCGTTCCGATCCTCGCGATGACGCAGGACGCGAAGATCCTCGCGCCGCCTTCGGCGCCGACCGCGGCGACGCTCACCGCCTACCAGAAGAGCTTCCTCGCGCTGAAGCTCGCGTGGGGCGTGCCCGCCTCCGAGGCCGAGACCGCGACCGACCCGACGTATCCGTTCGACCTCCAGCTCCCCGCGCTGCCGCCGAAGGGCAACGGCGGCCTCCTCGTCTTCGGTCGCGGCGTTCCCATCGCCGAGAATCCGGCCGTGCCCGATCTCTGGCCGCAGGTCGCGTTCGTGAAGCTCGCCGACGACCCGCTCCGGCGCGTGGACCCGCAGTCGCTCGTCGTGCAGGGGACGCCCGAGGAGTCCGTCGTCACGGGCAAGCCCCCGGGCCCGTTCGTCATCATCCAGGGCATCACGCTCCTCGACGACAGCCTCGCGCGCACGATCGCCGGGCCGGTGCCGACCTCGCCGACCACCGCGGCCTTGCGCGATCACGTGACGGTGCTCGTGAAGCCCGCCGCGCTCTGCTTCGACCCGCGCCGTGTCGACGTCGGCGGGCTGCTCGTCACCCCGCATTTCACGGCTCGTAGCGCCGATTCGAACGAGACGGGCGACAAGCCGCTCTTCGACAAGGCCGCGCTCGAGAAGCTGCCGATCGTCCGCGAGATCCGCGAGGGCTGTCTGCCCAAGGGGCGCTACGCGATCACGCTCGTCTATCCGACCGGCCAGGCGTGGACGGTCCCCAACGAGATGGGCGGCTGCGCGCCGTCGGAGGGTAGCGTCGTCTCGAAGGGCGGTGGCTCGGCGTGCACGCTGAAGCCGCGCCCGGTGCTGCTCTCGCAGGGCGCGCGCGCCGTGCTCGAGATCGTCGACCCGCGCGAAGAGGACCGCGCGACGTGCGACGACCACCCCGTCCCCGACCCGTGCACGAAGCTGTGATGGGACCGAGCGTCGTCGTCATCGGCAACTTCGACGGGGTGCACCTCGGGCACCAGGCGGTGCTGCGTCAGGCGCGCGCGCTCGCCGACGCGCGCGGGCTGCGCTGCGTGGTGCTGACCTTCGACCCGCATCCGAGCGAGGTGCTCGGGCGTGGCGTGCCTCCGCGCCTGACCACGCTCGCGCGGCGCATCGAGCTCCTGCGTCAGCACGGCGCGACCGACGTCGCGGTCGAGCCGTTCACCACCGAGCTCGCGTCGTGGTCGCCCGAGCGGTTCGCGAAGGAGCTGCTCAGCGATCGGCTCGGCACGCGCGTGGTCGTCGTCGGGAGCAATTTTCGCTTCGGCAACAAGCGCGCGGGGGACTTCGACACGCTGCGCACGCTCGGCACGACCCACGGGTTCGAGGCGCTCGCGGCCGAGGTCGCCGGCGACGCCGAGGGGCCGTTCTCGAGCACGCGCGTGCGAGACGCGCTCGCGGCCGGCGAGGTCGAACGCGCGGCGCACGTGCTCGGCAGGCCGCACGCGCTCTCGGGCGTCGTCGAGCATGGTGACGCGCGCGGGCGGACCATCGGGTTCCCGACCGCGAACCTCGGCGGGGTGGAGGAGATGCTCCCTCCTCACGGGGTGTACGCGGTGCGCGTGGTGGACGGCGCGGAGACGCGCGGCGGCGTCATGAACCTCGGGGTGCGCCCGACGGTGGGCGGGTTGTCGCTCCGCATCGAGGCTCACGTCTTCGACTTCGACGCCGATCTCTACGGCAAGACCCTCCGGGTCGAGCTCGTCGCCAGGCTCCGTGGAGAGCAGAAATTCGCGGGTCTTGCCGAGCTCCAGGCCCAGATCGCGAAGGACGCGGAAGCCGCGCGGAGAGCGCTGTAACGCTGTAAGCTGGCGGGCATGAATCGCGGGGAGCTCGAGGGTCTCGATCGCGAGGCGCTGGTCGTCCAGGCGCAGGCCGCGGGGATCCGCCGCGCGCGCATCCTCACGCGCCCCGAGCTGATCGACGAGCTGCTCCGCCTCGACCCGCACACGACCGCGGCGCAGCTCAAGAAGAGCCGCGGGTTCTTCGGCAAGGCGCGCGATCTCGTGGCGCGCGTCGTGGAGCGCGGGCTTCATCTCCCGGACGCGGCAGAGCGCATTCGCACGCTCTCGCTCGGCGCGGAGTCGACGTACGAGTCACGTGTCCCGCGCGGCGAGCCGCAGGCGATGCCCACGGTGACCCTCGCGGAGATCTACGCGGCGCAGGGCCATCGCGCGCGCGCGGTCGAGACGCTCCGCCGTGTCCTCGAGCGCGAGCCCGAGCATGCCGCGGCGCGTGCGCTGCTCGCGCGCCTCGAGGACGACGCGTACGTCCCGCCGCCGCCGCCGCTCCCCCCGGAGCCCGAGATCGAGCCCGAGCCCGCGGGCGAAGGTGAGGAGGAGGACGACGGCGGCGAGGCGCTCACCGTCGAGACGCCCTTCGCGACGGGCGCGATCCTCGGGCCGAGCGATCCGAACGGGGAGGCGGAGTTTCATCTCGCGCCGCCGAGCGATCGCTTCGCGGGCGCGGTGCCGCCCGACGACGAGGGGCGCACGTACACGTTCACGGCAGCGCGTGACGGCGACGACGTCGACGAGCACGCGAAGACCGACGTGTTCGCGATCGTGCCCGAGGAGGAGATCACGCAGGTCATCCAGGCGGCGTCTCCCGCGCCGGTGGCCGAGGCAGCGCCCTTCGTGGAGCCCGAGGAGGTCGAGGAGTGCATCGCGATCCCCCTCGCGCCCGACGAGGCAGGCGGGCGGATGTACGTGCGGTGGAGCATCTCGTGGTCCACGATCGGCGCGCTGCTCGGTGCGATGCCCAGCGGGCGGTTCGTCGTGCGCGCGCACGTCGTCACGCCCTCGTGGGAGGCGCCCGAGGCGGAGACGCGCGATCTCATCATCGACCCCGACATGGAGCAGGTGACGCTCGTGGGGCTCGCCGAGCCGTCGGTCGTGCGCGTGGCCGTCGGGTGGCTCGACGGCGCGAGGTTCGTCCCGGTCGCTCATTCACCCGCGCTCGAGATGATGCCGAATCGCGGGCTCGTGATCTGGACGACGAAGGGCGCCGTGCCGGTGCCTCTCGACGACCCTCGTGCCGCCTCGATCGCGCGCGCGGTGGACGCATCGCGACGCGCGGCCCAGGCGCGAAGCTAGCGGGCGCCGCATGTCCGAGGATTTGCTGCTCTACGCGCAGCTCGGATACGCGGATCACATCTCACGCCTCGTCGCGGACGGGACGGACCCGGACTGGCGCCGTGCGGACGGCGTCACCACGCTGATGATCGCCGCGCTGACGGGGCGCACGGAGATCCTCACCGCGCTCATCGATGCCGGCGCGACCGTCGACCTGCAGGCGCCGGACGGCATGACGGCGCTGCTCGCGGCGACCGCCTTCGCGCGTACGACGCGGGAGATCGCGGCGATCGAGCTGCTGCTCGCGCGCGGGGCGGACCCGAACCTGGCGAACAGCGAGGGCAACGATGCGCTGATGATGTCGGCACGTCACGGGCTGGTCGACAGCGTCGTCGTGCTGCTCAAGGCCGGTGCCGATCCGAATCGCGCGAATCGGTATGGCACCACGGCGCTGATGCAGGCGGCGCGCGGGCACCTCGTGGAGACGGCGCGTATCCTGATCCGCGCGGGGGCCGACCCGGCGCAGAAGGACGAGCGCGGGCTCACGCCGGCGAGCTACGCGACGGAGCTGGGGGCGCCCCCCGCCGAGCTGCTCACGGTGCTCGCGCCGACGTCGGAGCTGGGCGCCGGCGCGTCGATGCCGCGAGAGGTGTGCCGGTTCTCGAAGGCGGACTTCACGCTCAAGCTGATCGGCTCGTGGTCGGAGAGCAGCGAGACGGAGGACACCGTCGAGCTCCTCGAGACGACGGGCGAGCGACAGATCGTGGTGACGTCGATACGTCTCCCCGTCGAACTCGACGCGGACGAGCGGCACGACGCGCTCTCGCGGCGCGTGCGGGTGCAGATGGACGAGCTGCGCGCGGAGACGAGCCCGGAGTGCCGCTTCTCCGAGGTCCGTTTTGCCGAGGCGAGCGACGCCATCCAGGCGCGCTTCAACGGCGTGGCCGAGTCGCACGACACGTTCTTCGCCGTCTGCGTGTACGCGGCGCCGCTGAAGTTCGTGACGCTCACGTACCGGGATTTCAGGCCGAACATGAGCGAGGAGTCGCGCGGCCGCCAGGCGAGCGAGAGCGTCGCGTCGTTCCGCGTGAAGTGAGCTCGACGCCACCGGGGTCTTGTCGTCCTCAGCGGATCGATCAGTGGCGAATGCCGATGACTCGCACCGAAGCGCGATCGGCCATCACGTGCACGTCGCAAGCGCGCGGCAACTGCGCGCCGTCGCGAACCGCTCGCACGTGGAGCACGATTGCACCGAAAAGGTGCCCCGCTGGAAGAGGGATGGCCGTGAGCTCGCCGGCTGCCTTGAAGCGTATGCCGTGCGAGATCTCGCGGCCCTCCGTGTCGAGAAACGCGACCTCGTAGCGCGTGGTGCTCGCGTTCGCGAAGCCTGCGGCGATCGCGCGATCGCGTAGCCACACGGATCGTCCGACGCTCGCTGTCACGTCGACGGGCGTCACGACCGTCATCGCATGCTCGATGAGGAGGCGACGCCGCCGCTCCAGCACGTCGACGAGATGGGCTCCGGCGTTGATGGGCAGACCTGCCGCCGGGATGCCCGCGCGTAGCGCTTCTGCAGGAGCATCCATGAGCCGCTTCGCCGCCCAGTACTCGTCGGCCGGCTGCATCCGCACGAACGGGGAGTAGGGGATCGATACGTCGAAATCGCCGGGCACCAGGTCGGCCGGCAGGTAGCCGAGCGACGGGAACTCCGCGTGGCGCGCGGCCGTCACTTTGGGTCGAGAGAGGCCGAGGGTGATCAGATTCCAGCCGACGCTCCCGGCCTGCTCGGCTCGGACGGCCTCGGGCTGGAGATCCTGCGTGCCGAGCGCGCGGCTCATGCCGACGAAGTAGTGGAGGAGATGTCCCTCACCCGGCTTGCCGACGTAGACGTCGCGCGTGGACCGCACGCCGAACTGACGCCATGCCATCCAGTGCGCGAAGATCTTCATTGCACGCAGCGTGCGTCGATCGTGGTGAGGCACTCTGTCGTTCGGGTCGTCGCGGCGCGCGGAGAAGTCGCTCGTGATGCCGACGTCGATGCCGCCCGGCCAGAACGTGGCGCTCACGCGGCGTCCGCCTTCGACCGTCGCAGCGGTAGTGGTCAGCCAATCGCCGAGTCGCGCGCGAGACGTGTCGCCGTCGGTCGTGAAGACCGCGTCGGGCAGTGTGACGATCCACGAGCGAGGCGCGCGCAGGCCGAGGCTCCTCAGCAAATATCCGCCGACGACCTCGGCGCCCGTGCGTAGTCCGGCTTGCTCTTTCGGATCGACGCGGAGCTCGTAACGGAGCCCTCGCGCGTCACGGATGACGAGCGCGCCGTCGCCAATCACGGCCCGCTCGTCGAGGGCGAGCAATGGCGGCACAGGAGGGGTGATGCCTTCGGGAGCGAGGACCGGCTGCTCCGGATCGTACCAAGACGACGCCGGCACCTCGTCGAGCGCATTCACATCGGCGGCCGTCGGAAAGTCGAGCGGGCGAACGAAGTCGAAGAGCGGTCGTCGCAAGTAGATGTCCGAGAGCTGCTCGCGTTCGTCGAACGATGCGTGCGCAGGGACGTCGATCGGCTTGTCGTCGTTCACCCTCTTCACCGTCGGACGATCGGCGAAGAGCGCGGGCTCGTATCGCCCGCATCCCGTCGCCGACGCGGACAGGACGAACGCGATCGGCAAGAACCCGAAGCGCGCGAGCGAGAGCGACGAGAAGAGGCGAGGTCGTGTCATCGATGTTGCCGATCGCCAAAGCCTGGATCCGAGAGACCGAAGGCGAGGATGAGCGAAACGCCTTCAGGCGAGCAGGCGAAGCCGAGCCGCCCGAGCTCGGTGGTGCTGCTGTGGAGATCGAGCCCGAAGCCGATGGTCCATGCGAGGTTCGCCGGGCTCAGCTCGGAGACCTGCGGCGCTACCGTGGTCACGTCCGTGAAGATGCGTGCCGCGACGTACGAGCGGAGCTGCCAGCGGTAGTCGAGCGACGCGAGTGCAGCCACGCGATCGACTCGACCACCGACTCCTCGAAAGCCGCTCGCATAGGCGTATTCGCGGAACGGCAGGCTTCGCTCACCGAGCGGCTCGACCACGTCGAGCGTCACGCGCGGATTGATGATCGATGTCTTGCGGACGACCGAAACGAACCACGCCAGGCGGCCGCCAGCGTGCAACGCGGGCGCGTACTTCGCGTGGACGTCCTGCGACGAGCCGCCGTAGACCTCGACGAGGAGACCGGCGGCGGGCGGACCACGCACGGCGCGCGTGTCGCGTCGCAGCGCGACCTCGCTGTACGTCCGCTCGCTTCGGTCGTACGCGCCCGCGGCGTTGCCTGGCGCGAACGTTCTCGCGAGGCTCTCGCTCTCGTTGCCTGGGTCGTCCTCGAGCTTGCGCCGTTGGTAGCTCGTCGAGACGAGCAGCTCGTAGTCCTCGAGGAAGCGCGACCCGAGCCCGAGGATGAGTCTTTGGCGTGACTCGAGGAAGTAGCCCGTCTCGCCATCGCGGCCCGGCAAGAATACGTTGCGTGAGTCAGTCTGCGGGTCGCGCCCGATCCCGGCGAAGCCTTGGCCGGAGCGCCGCTGCTGGTAGCCCTCGAGGATGAGCTGCGTCTGCCCCCTTTCTCCGAACGCCTGGAGGAGGCGAGCTTCGGTGACGTAGTAGTCGGGGTCGATGATGCCCACGCGGGTCATGCTGCCGAAATTGCCGACGCGCGACGTCACGCGCGCGCCGACGTCCGGTCGGAAGCCCGACGCGAGCTCGAGCGTCGGTGATGCGCGAATCGTCCCATCCTCGCTGGCGAGGAGCGCGCGCGCGCGCGGAACGACCTGCTGATCCTCGAAGAACGACACGGTCGCGGTCGACGCGAGGACGACGACCTCGACGAGCGTGCGCGGAAGGAGGAGGAGCGCATCGAGGAACGAGCGCGCGCCTTCGCCGGGCGGCGATGCGGGCCTCGTGACTCCGCCGACGTCGTCGGAAGGCTTCGTGTCGGGGGTGTCCGGCGACGCGCGACCAGAAGCGGCATACGAGGTCGTCGTGAGCAGCACCGCGAGCGCGAGTCTCGTCGTTGCGGCGCAGCGTTTGCGGGCGCGCGTCAAAGCTAGGTAAGTAGTCGCGGTCGCGCGTCAGATCACGTCGAGTGGGTAGCCGCCGTCCGTGCATGTGCGTTGCGCGATCGACTTGCGAAGCTCGTCGTCGTTCTCCTCGAACGCGGCGAGGTTCTCCGCGAGGCGACGCTTCGCGCTCGTCACGAAGACGCTCGTGAGGTCGATCTCGCGCCGCGAGCCCTCCTCGCCGCGCCGCTCGATCGCCCGCGACGTGCGCGAGATCACGCTCGCGATCGCGTAGAGGTCGATCGCCACGTCGGCCACGCGCTTCTGCGTGTACTGCATCTCGGCGATGTTCTTGCCGTGGCGACGGAGCACGTTGTCGACGCTCTTCGCGAGCAGCCCCGTGTACTCCTCGAACGCGACCGCCTCGCGCGCGAGCACCGGATGCGCCCGCGACAGGCGCTCGCGCCCGAGCGCGCTCCGCGCCTTGCGTAGCGCGAAGTCGCTGAGCAGGCCGAAGCCCTTGATCGGCTCGCGCATCGCCTTGCCCACCTCCTCGAGCGAGCGGCCGGGGCCCTGCATGCCGGAGAGCGCGATGAAGCAGCGCAGGATCTCGTTCGTGCCCTGGTAGACCATCGCGATGCGCGCATCGCGCAGCAGGCGCGCCCACGGCTGCGCGCTCATGTAGCCGAGCGCGCCGGCGATCTGCGCGGACTCGTTCGCCACGCGCCAGAGCACCTCGGAGCCGAACACCTTGCAGATCGCGCTCTCGACCGTGAAGTCGCTGCTGCCGGAGTCGACGAGCCCGGTGGTCAGGTACGTCATGCTCTCGAGCGCGAAGAGCTCGGACGACATCTGGGCGATCTTGTCGCGCACGAGGCCGAACTCGGAGAGCTTGCGGCCGAACGCCTTTCGCTCCGAGACGCGCTCGACCGACATGCGGAGCAGGCGCTTGCCCTTGCCGACGCAGCTCGACGCGAGCGAGAGCCGCGCGTGGGTGAGGACCTCCATCGCCACCTTGAAGCCGCGGCCCACCTCGCCGAGGACCTGATCCCTCGGGACAACTACATGATCGAGCATCACGCTGGTGGTCGACACGCCGCGGACGCCGAGCTTCTCCTCGTTCCGTCCGGTGGTGACGCCCTCGCCGCGCTCGACGAGGAACGCGGTGAGCTTGGGCTTGGCGCCCTCGTCCGCCGGCGAGGTGCGCGCGAACACGATGAAGACGTCGGCGATGCCACCGTTGGTGACCCACGCCTTCTCGCCGCTGAGCACGTAGTTGTCGCCCACGAGCTCGGCGCGCGTCTGGATCGACGCGGCATCGCTGCCCGCGCCGACCTCGGCGAGCGCGAAGGCCGCGACGAGCTCGCCCTTCGCCAGGCGCGGGAGCCATCGGGCCTTCATCGCCTCGGAGCCGAAGAGGAGGAGCGCCCCGATGCCGAGCGAGCCGTGCGCGGCGACCGTCATCGCGAGAGCTCCGTCCGTCGTCGCGATCTCCTGGATGACGCGTGCGTACGCGGTCATCTTCATCCCGGCGCCGCCGTGCGCCTTCGGGACGAGGAGCCCCATGAAGCCGAGCTCGCCGAGGCCGGTCAGGATCTCGGGCGCAATCGCTGCATCGCGATCGATCTTCGCAGCATCGACGCCCTTCGCCGCGAACCGGCGGAAGGACTCGAGGGCGGCGTGCACCTCGTCGGCCTCGGCGCGGCTCGGCTCCGGATACGGAAAGACCACGCTTTCGGCGACGACGCCGCCGAAAAGGCTCTTCATGAACGATTCGTCCGCCATCCACTCTCCTGGGCCGACCTTCGGGAGGCTGTGCCGCGTGCGTTGCACACGGCCTCCGACCGGGGAGCGAGACTATCGCGGACCCCGCGCTTTCTTGCCGGGTTTGACGCGCATGCGGCCGGGGTCGTATGAAAAGACATGGGGAAAGACGCGGCCGTTCGTGGGCGCCCGGCCGTGGCCGTCGGTCCTGGGCCCTCCACCGAGGAATGCCTCGCGATGGGGATGACCTGCGCTTGCTACAACCTGCGGCGCACGTCGCGCGCCGTGACGCAGGTGTTCGACGCGTACTTCGACGAGATCGGGCTCAAGACCACCCAGTTCACCGTCCTCGCCGCGCTCTCGTACGAGAGCGAAGGCCGGCCGACCGTGACCCATCTCGCGAGCGCGCTCGTGCTCGAGCAGTCGTCTCTCTCGCGAAACCTGGCCGTGCTCGAGCGCAAGGGCCTCATCGAGCTCGAGCCGGGTGAGGACAAGCGGGAGCGCATCGTGATGCTCACGCGCGCGGGGCGGGCGCTGCTCGCCCGCGGATACCCGGTGTGGAAGCAGGCTCAGGCGGCCGTCGCAGGCGCGCTCGGGCCCGCGGACTTCGAGATCCAGCTCCGCTCGCTTCGGCGACTCGCGCGGGCCGCGCTCGCCCTTCGGCCCGAGCGACCCGCGCGACCCGCGCGTGCAACAAACCCCGACAGCCGTCGTGCGCCGCGCGAAACATCCCGGAAAAGCAGGTCGAAAACCGTCGCGCGCGCGAGCTGAAGGGTTGCCCGCGAGGGCGCGTCTTGCTACGGCTTTCTGTGTCCGGACCGCGCTCTGCGCAGGTCGGGTCGGAGGGGTCCGCTCGGGTTGTGATGAAGCGTGAAGGAAAACGCCTGAAGCTCACCGAGGTGGTGAGGGCATCGGTTGCGCGCCGCGGCGTCGCGATCATGGGCGTCTGCAACGTGACGCCGGACTCCTTCAGCGACGGCGGGCGTTTCCTCGGGAGTGATCGCGCCCGAGCGCACATCGAGCAGCTCCTCGCCGAGGGCGCGGACATCATCGACATCGGCGGTGAGTCGACCCGCCCCGGCTCCTTGCCCGTCCCCGCGCAAGAGCAGCTCGCCCGTGTGCTCGAGGTCGTTCGCTGGGCGGCCGAGCGCACGTGCGTGTCGATCGACACGACGAGCCCCGAAGTCGCAGCGGCCTGCCTCGATGCCGGAGCCGCCGCGGTGAACGACGTCTCGCTCCTGGCTGACCCCGAGCTCGCCAGCGTCGCCGCCGGGAGCGGCGCCGCGCTCATCCTCTCTCACGCTCGCGCGCCGCAGGCGAACATGAGCGGCTTCGGCGGCTGGCCGCTCTCGGCGTACGACGACGTCGTCCGTGACGTGCTCGCCGACTGGGAGCGCGCGGCCGAGGTCGCCTGCTCGCGCGGTCTTCCTCGTGAGTCGCTCGTGATGGACCCGGGGCTCGGCTTCTCCAAGGCCTCGCGGCACAGCTTCGAGCTGCTCCGGCGCTCGCGAGAGCTCGTGAGCGCGATGGAGGCTCGCGGCGGCGTTCCGGTGCTCGTCGGTGCGAGCCGCAAGTCGTTCCTCACGCTCGTCGATCGCGACGCGGAGCCTGCCGACCGGTTGGGGGCGTCGATCGCAGCTGCGGTCCACGCGGCGCGCTGCGGAGTGAAGGTCGTTCGCGTCCACGACGTGCGCGCCACACGCCAGGCGCTCGACATGGACGTCGTGCTCGGGACGGCGCCGGGCCACGCGGACCGCGCCAATCGCCCGATCAATCCCAAGGCCGGCGGCGGGGGCGGCGAGTAGTGCTCGAGGGCATCCGCCACCTCTTCGCGGCGCGGCCCTGGCTCCAGGTGCTGGTCGACGTCTTCGACATCCTCGTCGTGACGTACGTGGTCTACCGCGCGCTGCTCGTGCTCCGCGGCACCCGCGCGATGCAGATGGGCACCGGCCTCGGCGTCATCTTCCTCGTCTACGTGGTGTCGAAGTGGGCCGGCTTCGTCACGCTCTTCAACCTGCTCTCCACGCTCCTCTCGTCGATCATCCTGATCGTCGTCGTCGTCTTCCAGAACGACATCCGCCGCGGGCTCATGCGCGTCGGCTCGCGCGCGTTCTTCGCCGGAATGGCGCGCCAGCAAGAGACCCGCGTGATCGACGAGGTCGTCGCCGCGGCGACGGAGCTCGCGCGCCATCGCATGGGCGCGCTCATCTGCTTCGAGCAGGACGCGAACCTCGACGAGTTCGTCGTCGCCCAGGGCACGACCCTCGACGCCGCGGTGCAGCGCGAGCTGCTCGTGAGCCTCTTCGTCCCGGACAGCCTCAACAAGCTGCACGACGGCGCGGTCGTCATCCGCAACCTTCGCATCGCGAAGGGCGGCGTGTTCTTCCCGATGCCCGACACGAAGATGCTCGACAAGTCGATGGGCTCGCGCCACCGCGCAGCGCTCGGCATCACCGAGGAGACGGACGCCGTCGTCGTCGTCGTCTCCGAGGAGCGCGGCACCATCAGCTTCTGCTTCAACGGCAACATCGTGCCGAACCTCGACGGCGCTTCTCTCAAGCAGGCGCTGCTCGGACTCTTCGGCCAGCGCGCACGCGGGAAGAAGAAGGCCGCGGCGACGACGGGGCCCGGCAGCAAGCGCCCGAGCCTCACCACGGGCTCGTTCCGGCCGACCTCGCCCGGTGAGCGCATCGCCACGCCGCTCGCGACCTCCAACACCGGCTCGTTCCAGCTCCGGCCCTCGCAGATCGGCGTCCCGCCCCCCGACGACTCGGTCCCCATGCGCATCACCGACGCCGGCAAGACGCGTCCGATGCCCTCGGTCGAGACGCCCGTGCCGATGACGCCCAGCGCTCCGCCTCCGCCGCCGCCCGAGGGCAAAGAGTGAAGCCGCCGCCCGTCGTCGACGTCTGGGAGCGCCTCCGCATCGCGCTCACCGAGAACCTGAACCTCAAGCTCCTCAGCTTCGCGTTCGCGCTCGTCCTCTACTCGCTGGTGCACGGCGGACAGGACGCCCGGCGCTCCATCGTCGTCGACCTCGAGGTGAGCCTGCCGCCCGAGAGCAGCGACCGCGTCCTCGTCGGGTCGATCCCGCAGAGCGTTCGCATCTTCGTGCGTGGCTCGAACCAGACCATCGACAACCTGCGCGCCTCGTCGGTCTCGGTGCAGATCGATTTTGCGAACAAGCAGCCCGAGCACGTCGTGTTCGAGCCGAAGATGGTCCGGATGCCCGAGGGCGTGAACGTCGAGCTCGAGCAGTTCGACCCACCGTCGATCGATCTGCACTGGGAGCAGCGCGTCGTGAGAGACGTGCCCATTCAAGTGAGCGTGGTCGGTACGCCGGCCGACGGCTTCGTCGTGAAGGGCCCGCTCGTGGCCGAGCCGAAGTCGGCGAAGGTCCGTGGCCCGCAGAGCGACGTGATGGTGCTGCAGTTCATCCGCGCGGACGCGTTCGACGTGCGCGGCCTGACCGAAGGCACCTACCCGCGTAACCTCGCGGTGGAGCGCGCGAACCCGCGCCTCAAGATCGAGCCGACCACGGTGGTGGTCACGGCCGAGCTCACCCGCGAGGTGTCCGAGCGTGTCTTTCAGAAGCTTCCAGTGGCGATCGTCGGCATCCCGAAGGGCAAGTCGACGCCCGGTGACGTCGACGTCCGGCTGGTGTGCCCGCCCGACATCGTACGGAGCCTGCGTCCCGAGCAGATCGTCCCGCGCGTCGAGGTGACCTCGAAGGACGTCGCCGGCAGCCAGTCGCTCCCGATCCAGGTGCAAATCGACAAGTGCGATGCGTACACGCAGCCCAAGGACGCCGTCGTGCGCTGGGGCCCGTAAGAGCGCTATCCTCGGATGGCTCATGCGTAGAAGGCTCGAGGTCGCGGTCCGTGTGTTTGGCTACCTCGCGAACCGGCGGGGCGTGCGCAGCGCCGCGCTGCGCGGCGGCATCGGCCTCCTCGCGGCCGCCATCGTGTGGCGGGCCTGCGGTTCCGGCACGAGAGCCTCCTCGCGCGTCGACGCCGCGTCGCCCGAGGTCCAGGTACCTGCATTCTGCAAGCGTTTCGACCCCAAGGAGCTCTACCTCTGGGGCGTGGCGGTCGACGCCGGCACGGGAGCGCATCGACGTGCCATCGCGACGGTCGCCGCCCCGGACGTGTACTGCGAGCTGCCGGCGCGTGAGACTTTCCTGCCCAGCGTTCGGCCCGACCGTCGCTTGATGTTCACCCGCGACTTCGGGAAATCGGGTGAGCGTGCGTATCTCTACGAGTCCGCGGGTGGCGACGGCGAGCTCGTTCCGACGCCCAACTGCGTGACGCGCTTCAGCTGGCTCACCGATGCGGAGCGCCACCTGCACTACGGCTGCGAGGTGCGTGACCCGTACGAGAAGGAGTGGATCCCGATCTTCTATCGCGATGCGGGGGCGCTCATCGGCTCGGGTAGGGGGCTCGAGCAGGTGGTGGGCGAGCCTTCCGACGGCAGCATCGTGGCTGTCACGCGTGACGGCCTCGCGGTCGTGGACATAGGCACGAACGAGGTGAAGCCCATCACGGGCCTTCCTCGCACGCCTCTCCTGGTCCGCGCGACGCGCAGGGGCTTCCTCGCGATGACGGACTCCTCCTCGGGCGACGAGGCTCTTCTCTTCAAGATCGACCGTAGCGGTACGGCGACACCGGACG
>Ga0335397_10000064_pt1 | contig 107225 bp, 95 predicted proteins | sample MAT04_FD_205740 | JGI IMG/M metagenome (GOLD analysis project Ga0335397, IMG submission 205740) | Freshwater microbial communities from Lake Fryxell liftoff mats and glacier meltwater in Antarctica - MAT-04 (spades assembly) (version 2) ...
GCGCTCGCGACAGGTGCGGCGTTGGTCGCCCTGATTCTGACGTTTGGCTCGGTGTCCGGCGCCCACTTCAACCCGGTCGTGACCGTGGCTGACGCCAGTGGGGGCGGCCTTCCGTGGAGGGTGGTCCCTCGCTACGTGGCCGCTCAGGTTGCTGGAGCTGTCGCGGGCGTCGCCGCCGCGCACCTCATGTTTGGAGAGCCCGTCTTCGCGGCTTCCACCCACGAACGGTCTGGTGCTTCTCAGCTGTTGAGCGAGTTCGTCGCAACCTTTGGCTTGCTCGCTGTCATCCTCGGCTGCGCGCGACGCAAACCAGACGCTGTGCCCGTGGCGGTTGGCGCCTACATCACCGCCGCGTACTGGTTCACGGCCTCCACCTCCTTCGCGAACCCCGCCGTGACCGTCGCGAGAGCGATGACGAATACGTTCTCGGGCATTCGCCCTGCTGACGTCCTGGGCTTCATCGTCGCGCAGGTGGCAGGTGCCGCAGCCGCCACCGTGGTCTTCAGCTGGCTGGTTCCTGCGCGCCGGTCGGAGGTTGCGCGTTGAAGACCATCATCTTCGCCTGCGTTCACAATGCCGGTCGCTCGCAGATGGCCGCCGCGTTCTTCAACTCCCTGGTTGCACCTGAAGTCGCCCGCGCGGTCTCCGCCGGCACCAAGCCTGGCGAGCGCGTTCACCCCGAGGTCGTCGGCGCGATGGGCGAGCTCGGCATCGACCTCTCGAAGGCGAAGCCGCAGAAGCTCACCGAGGACCTCGCGCAGGGCGCCTACCTGCTCATCACCATGGGCTGCGGCGACGCCTGCCCCTACATGCCCGGTCTCAAGCGGGACGATTGGCCGCTTTCCGACCCGAAGGGGAAGTCGATCGAACAGGTGCGGGAGCTTCGCGACGACATCCAGCGGCGGGTGCAGCGCCTCGCGAGCGTCGAGGGCTGGCGCTGAGCTGAAGGTCCAAAGGCCCGGTCATTGGCCGGCCAGGGAAAGGGCGTGCAGCAACCAGCCACCGACGGCTCCCGCCAACAAGAGCCACGTCGCGTTCGGCTTGAACCGAACGAGCACCACCGCGCTCACGAGCGCGAGAATCACTGTCGCGACATCCACGAGAGCGGCCCGCGCCAACTGCGCCGTCACCACCGCCATCAGCGCCAGTGAGGCCACGTTCACGCCGTCGAGAAAGGCGGCCGCGACCGGTGAGGCCCGAAGCCTGGGGACGAGCGGGCCGCTCAAGGCCACGAACACGAAAGCCGGAAGGAAGATGCCCACCGTGGCCACCAGCGCGCCGGCCGGCCCCGCAAGCACGTAGCCGATGAATGTCGCGGTCGTGAAGACAGGCCCGGGCGTCACCTGCCCCACTGCCACGGCGTCGATCAGCTGGGCCTCGGTCAGCCACCTGAGCCGCTCGACGAGGTCGGCCCGCAGAAACGCAAGCAACACATAGCCACTGCCGAAGAGCACCGAGCCCGTCTTGAGAAAGACGAAGAACAACGAGGGCAAGGTGACGCCCGTCGCGGCGGCGCCCGCGACGGCGGGAAGAATCGGAACCAGGCTGCGGGCGGTCGGGGCTTTTCCAGTCGCGGCCACCGCGACGGCCCCGGCGCCGAACAACACCACCAGCTCGTTGACTCCGAGGGCAGCGAGCGCCACCGCGCCGACACCGAGCGCGCGGAGCCAGGTCGTCCGGGCTGCCCTGGGAACCAGCGCCCAGATGGCCTGCACGACGACGCCCAGAATGACCGGCTTCACCCCGTACAGCAGCCACCCGACCTCCGGCAGCGCTCCGAAGCGCACGTAGGCCCAGCCAATCGCGCCGGTGATGAGCATCGCGGGGACGATGAAGGCGAGTCCGGCGACGACAAGCCCGGCCCAGCGGCGGCGCTGCCAGCCGATGTGAATCGCCAGCTCGGTGGAGTTCGGGCCGGGAATCAGGTTGGTCGCGCCGAGCAGATCGAGGAACTGTTCCTCGGTCAGCCACTTCCGCCGCCGCACCACCTCGTCGTGCATCATCGCGATGTGGGCCGCAGGACCTCCGAACGTGGTCGCTCCCAGCCGGAGGAAGAGGACGGCGAGCTCGCGCAGCGTCGTGCGTTCCATCTGCTACAGCACGTTCACCCGCAGGCCCGGCGCGCCGCCGCCCGCAAGCGACGCGCCGCCCGAGCCGCCATTGCCGAGGAAGTAGCTCGAGGCAGACTCATTCCAAACGGAGCCGCCAGCGCGGACGATGCCAATCGAGGGGCCTCCGCCGCCTGCGCCCCCCGCGCCGCCGGCGCCGCCCTGCCCACCCGCACCGCCGCGCCCGCCGTTGCTGCCGTCGTCCTGTTCACCGCCGCCGCCGTACGCGTTGATCGGGCCACCACCGCCACCCGTGCCGCCGACGCCCCCGTTTCCACCGTTGCCTCCCGAGCCGCCAGTGCCCGTCGCAATCGTCCCCGAGGTCGAGCCCACCGACGAGTTCCACAGGTAGATCGCAATCGACGCTCCGCCCGACATGCCTGCCGAGCCGAAGGTTCCTCCGCAGCCGCCCGCGCCGCCGCCGCCCCCTGAGCCACCGAAGCTGTCACAGCTGGTGGTGCCACCGCCGCCTCCGCCTCCGCCACCACCGCCGTTGCCCGGCCCACCGCTTCCGCCGTTGGTGGTGATTGCGACGATGTAGCCAGCCACGCTGTTCGAGCCGAAGTTGCCGCCCGACGTGCCGTTTCCTCCGAAGCCACCCGGCGCGCCGTTGCCGCCCCAGTACGCCACCGGGGTCGCCCAGTCTCCCTGCTGGCTCGGGGCGCCTGGGCCTCCTGGCGTTCCACCCACGCCCGACGAGCCCATGCCGCCCGTCGCACCGCCGTTGGCCGGCGCGCCACCCTGACCACCCGTGCGACCGCAAGCGCTGGTGCCTCCCGCGCCGCCCACCGGCTGACTGCAGCCCGAGCAGAAGCCGCCCGAGTCTTCACAGCCGGGGTTGCCCTGAATGCCGGCCGAGCCACTGCCGCCCGTGCTGCCGGACGCACCGTTGTTGCCCGCGCCGCCGCTGCCCGCGCGAATCGACACGCTCTGCAGCGCGACGTTGTTCGAGTTGAGGATCACCGCGCCGTACGCCGTGCCGCTGGCGGCGCCGACGTTCGCGCCGATGAAGCCCAGCAGCTGCAGCGTGACGTTGTTCGCCGCGCTCACGAGCAACGCGGGGCTGCTGCCGGTGACGGTGACGACGTTCGCGTTCGACCGTGACCACGTGCCCGTCTGGTACGCGCCGTACACGCCCTTGCCCGCCGCCATCGACACCTGCTCGGTGTACGTGCCCGCGGCGACCAGCACGTCGCGCTTGCTCTGACCCACCGCCGCTGCGAGTGCAGACGTGATGCTGCGCTTCGGAGAGTCGTAGGTTCCGGCGTTCGCGTCGTTGCCCGCCGGCGAGACGAAGATGGAATTGTTCTGCTCGCCGTCAATGCCGTCGCAGTTCGCGTCGACGAAAGCCTCGTCGGGGAAGTCGGTGGCCGACAGGTACGTGCAGCTGTACTCGCAGCCGTTTGCCGGGTTGCCGTCGAGGTCCCACCGGTTCGGCTGACACGTGAAGCCGCACGAGCCGTTGGTGCAGGTGGCGTTCGCGCCGGGGAAGGTGCAGGCCGCTCCGCACGCGCCGCAGTGGTTCGGGTCGTTGCTGCGGTTCACTTCGCAGCCGTCGGCCGGCAGGTTGTTGCAGTTGGCGAAGGTGCCGCTGCAGGCGCCGACCTGGCAGGTGCCGCTGACACACGCGGGCACGCCGTTCGCCGTGACGCACGCATTGCCGCACGTGCCACAGCTGCCAGTGCTCGTCTGGGTGTTCGTCTCGCAGCCGTTCGCGTAGGCGCCGTCGCAGTCCGCGAAGCCTGCGTTGCACGTCAGCACGCCGCAGCTTCCCGCAAGGCAGCGGTAGGTCGCGCCCTGCGAGGCGTTGCAGACGTTGTTGCACGCGCCGCAGTGGAGCGGGTTCGTCGCAAGGTTGAAGCCGTCGTCGACGACGCCGTTGCAGTCGTTGTCCGCGCCGTCGCACACCTCGAAGCCGCTGGGCACGCACGCGTACTCGCAGCCATTCGTGGCGAGGCCGTCGACATTCCAGTGGCCGGGCAGACACGCGCCGACCTGGCAGGTGCCGGCGGTGCAGACGGGAGTCGCGAAGGCGAGGTTGCAGACGTTGTTGCAGGCACCGCAGTGGGCGACGTTCGAACGGGAATCGATTTCACAGCCGTCTGGCACGGTGCCGTTGCAGTCGCGATACCCGGTGTCACAAGTGGAAATCGCGCACGCGCCGCTGTTGCACACCGGAGTCGCATGCGGCGTCGCGCACGCGCTGTTGCACGCCCCGCAGTGCGCGAGGCTGTTGCTGGTGTTCGTCTCGCAGCCGTCGACGTAGACGTTGTTGCAGTTTCCGCGCGACGGCTGGCACGTGACGATGCTGCAGGTGCTGGCCGAGCAGGCGAGGGTCGAGGTGAAGGGCGCCGAGCAGGCCGAACCACACGCGCCGCAGTTGTTCACGTCGGTGGTGGTGTTGAACCCTTCGTCGGCGACGCCGTTGCAGTTGTTGTCGATGGCGTCGCACTTCTCGACACCGTTGTTCGTCGGCACGCATGCGTACTCGCAGCCGTTGGCGATGTTGTTGTCGACGTTCCACCAGTTGGCCAGACAGGTGAGGCCGCAAGTGCCCGCGCTGCAGGTGCCGGTCGCGTTCGCGAAGACGCACGCGTTGCCGCACGTGCCGCAGTTCTGCGGCTCCATGCCTGTGTTCACTTCACAACCGTCGGCGACCTGCCCGTTGCAGTTCGACCAGCCAGGGGCGCACGCCGCGATACTGCACGTCCCGTTTCCGCAGGCGCCTGTTGCGTGGGCAGGGTTGCACGCCGCGCCGCACGCGCCGCAGTTGGCGAGGTCTGAGCCCGTGTTCGTCTCGCAGCCATCGACGTAGACCTGGTTGCAGTTGCCGCGGCCCGGCACGCACTGACCGATGCCGCACACCCGCGCGACGCACACGTACGAGGCGACCCCGCCATTGCTGACGTTGCAGGTCAGCCCGCATTGGCCGCAGTTGGTCGAATCGCTGACGAGGTTGAAGCCATCGTCGACGATGCCGTTGCAGTCGTTGTCGAGCCCGTCGCACACCTCGGCGCCACCGTTGCCACCGTCAACCGGGGTGCAGATGTATTCGCAGCCGTTCGCCGCCACGCCGTCGCGGTCAGTGAACCCGGGCAGGCATTGCAGCACGCCGCACTTGCCCAGCTCGCACTTCGGCACCGCGTTGGTGACGACGCACGCGAAGCCACACGAGCCGCAGTTGCCGACGTCGTTCATCGTGTCGAAGCCGTTGTCGACGACGCCGTTGCAGTCGTTGTCCTTTCCATCGCAGCGCTCGACCGTCGGAGCGCCTGGGGTGCACGTCTGCGGAATACCGTTCGCGCACGCGGCGGTCGCCTTCGCGCACTCGCCCTGCCCGCACGACAAATCGCCGAGCCCGTTGTCGATCATCCCGTCGCAGTTGTCGTCGAGCCCGTTGCACGTCTCGGCGGCTGGCGTCTTCGCGCTGCACTGCCCGTAGCCCATCGGCGGCTCGCAGACCTTCACGCCGATGCACCGGCCCACGGCGTTCGCCGCTTCGCAAGGCACCGTCTGGCCGGTGGTGGTCGCGATGCAGGCGCAGGTGCCGGTGACGGGCTGGCACTGGTGCGGCACGGCTTCGCCGGTGAGGCCCACGCCGTCGGCGCAGCGGAAGCTCGAGGGGCACGAGTCGGCGTCGAAGGTGCAGTCGCGGCCGCAGAAGTTCGCTCCGCCCAGCACGATGCACTTGTCGCCGGGGTACGGGCAGTCGGTGTCGGCCGTACACGTCTTGCAGAGGCCGGCGAGCTCGGGCACGCAGCCCAGGCGCTCGGGGGTCAGCGGGGTACAGACCTCGAGCGCGCGGCAGCCGGTGGTGCACTTGCGCACGCACAGCCTGGCGGCGCCGTTGATGCTCTCGCACAGCCCCGTCTCGCAGAGGATGTCGTCGGTGCACGGCTGCCCCTCGAGGATGACGGGGTCTTTCGGCGGGGGCCGGTTGCAGTTGCAGGACGATGTGATCGCGACCATCGCCGCGAGTCCGGCGGGCATCAGACGAGACATGAGGTGCTCCCCCTTCAGATCAACCGTTCGAACTGCTCGAGCCCCATCTTCCACACGGGAACACCGCAGTACCGCGGCCCCTCGGGACAGAAGGGGGTGATGCCCGCTTCCTTGCGCAGCTTGCACGGCGCGTGGATGTACTGGCCCAGCTGCGGGTGCACCTTCGTCACCGCCTGCGTCTCTTCGATCGACGCGCGCCAGATCTCTTCCTGCGCCGTGTAGCAAAGGCGGTGGATCCACTTGTGGTGCAGGTGCAGCAAGTCGCCTGACTCGAGGAACCGCACCGGAAACGCGTTCGGCAACAGGTACAGCGCCATCTCTTCGGGCACGCCGCCATCCAGCAGCTTCTCGATGGTCGACCACAGCGTCTGCATCGTCTGCTCGTACAGCGCGCGCGCCTCGGGCACTGCGGCGATGAGGTCGGGAAGAATCGTGTCGATGTGGCCCGGCACGAACTGCGCGTGAAGCACCGGGCGCGAGGCGGGCGTCATCCGGTGACGCTGGTCCTGGCTGTCGGCGGTGTGGCTCAGCTTCTTCTGAAACGTGTAGTGCGCGTGAGACAGCGCGCGGGTCAGCTTGCTCATCGTGGTGAGCACCAGCGCTTCACCGAAGTAGGGGTTCTCTTTTGGGCTGAGCACGCGGCGAAGCGCGGCGGCGTCAGACATTTCAGCGCGGGTCGCTGCGATGACGTCGCGCACGCCCTGCGCCACCGAGGCTTCCGCGTTCACCTTGTAGTCGACAAGCTTCGAGCGCAGCCCACCGAGCCCCGCGTCGAACTCGTCGAGGTAGGCCTTTGCGCCGCTGCCCGCCTTCAACCGGCCGAGCTGCTGCAGCGACGTGTATTCCAGCGTCGACTCCAGCGGCAGCGCGTCCTCGATGTTGCGGAAGAACAGCGGGTCGACCTTCTTCACCTCGTCGACCATGCCGTCGACGATCAGCCGCGTCTCGGTGGGCACGTCGAGCTGCTGGCAAAGCCGATGGTACCGGTGAAGCGTGAGCCCCGAGACGGTGTGGTACAGGTGCGCGAAGGTGCCGATCGGCAGGACGTAGCGCGCGACTTCCTGCGCCTTCTTCTTCAGGCCCAGCACCCAGCGATCCGGCGCGCGCCGCCGCGCGGGGAAGATGCGGAAGAACTCGTCAGAGACCTTCGGCGTCAGCAGCACGATGAGCTTCTGGTACGCGTCCATCGCCTGGTGGACCGCCGCGGAATACAGCGCCGCGTGGTTCTCGGCCATCGCAGGCATCACCACGTTGCCCGGCTTCACTTCGACGTAGCGCTGGCTGACCTGCTCTGAGTTGTAGAACGGGTGGCTGTGCAGGAAGGACCAGATGGCCTGCCGGCTGACGTGCTCGAGCGTGAACTGAAAGGTCGCGTGCTGAATCGTCGTGTGGTGCCCGGCCTCGTACGTCTCGGTCGCGATGCGGTCGCGAAGGGCGATCGCCTTGTCGTCCTTGCGAACGTCTTCGGCGGTGATGATGCGTGAGTTGTAGCAAGTGCGCGCCGTCGCAATCGCGTTGTCGAAGGCGTCGGATCCGAACCCCTTCACCAGGGTCACTTTCGGCAGCGGCGAGGTGAAAGCGGGCGCGGTCACGAGCGCGACGGTTGAGTCGAGAGCGGATTCGAAAGCAAGCCTTCCCGCGTCAGCCTGATGGGTGTCGCAATTGATTCTGATTCTCAGTATTGACGCGCCGAGGCGGCGGTTGGTACGCCATCGGGGTGCTCGCCCTCGCCTTGACCGCTGTCCTCGCTGCGCCCGCCGCCCCTACCGTCGCCGCGCCGCAGGGAGACGCCGCCTGGCACCGGCTGGTGGGACTGCTGCAGTACCTGCATGGCGACTACGCCGGAGCGATCGCGACCAAAGACGCCGACGAGCTGGCCGAGCAGGAAGGGCTGATTCACGAAGCCGTCCTCGCGATCGACTCGCTGGGGGTGAAGGCCGAGCCGTACCGGGCGGCGGTGCTTTCGCTGAAGGCGCGCATCGACGAAGGCCAAGACCCCGAGCACGTACCGGCCGAGTGCCAGGCGCTGGCGTTGAAGATTCTGGAAGAGCAGAAGCTGCAGAGGGCTCCGCGGCGAACGCCCGACCTGAAGAAGGCCGAGGCGCTGTGGACGACGCACTGCACCCTCTGCCACGGCGCGAATGGCGATGCGAAGACGGCGATCGCTCCGACGCTGAACCCACCGCCGGTGAACTTCCACGACCCGGAACGGATGACGACGCTGACGCCGTACCGCGCGTTCAACACCAGCACGTTCGGCGTGAAGGGCACGGCGATGGTCGCGTTCACCCAGCTGAGCGAGGAAGAACGCTGGGCGCTGGGCTTCTACGCCTTCACCTTCCGCCAGCCGGCGTGTGACCACGTGCCGCCTGCGGCGACGCTGCAGGAGCTGGCGCAGGCGACCGACGAGACGCTCGCGGCGAAGTACGGGCAGGCAGAGGTTGCGTGTCTGCGGCTGAAGCTGCCGGAAGAGAAGGTGGCGGGCGGGTTGTTCGGGCCGGCGCGCGCGGGACTTCAGGAAGCGCAGCAGCTGTTCGCCGCGGGTCAGAAAGACGCGGCGCGCGCGGCGGTGGTCGACGCGTACCTGCTGGGCATCGAGCCAGTGGAGCCGATGCTTCGCGCGAGAAATCCGATCGCGGTGCGGGCGATCGAGAACGGGTTCACGCAGACGCGGGTGGCGGCGGACAAGGGCGAGAACTTCCAGGCAGAGTCGGCGGCGCTGCTGAAGCTGCTCGAGCAGGTCGAGAGCGACGGCATGGCGAAGAGCGGCTTCTGGTCCGTCTTCCTGGCCGCCCTCTTCATTCTGCTGCGCGAGGGCTTCGAGGCGCTGGTGGTGGTGGGCGCGCTGTTGGCGGTGTTGAAGAAGCTGAACGCGCAGGCCCAGGTGCGCATCGTCTACGCGGCGGTCGCGGCGGCGCTGCTGCTGGGAATTCTGGCGTTGGCTTTCGCGCAGAAGGCGCTGGCCGGAGCGAACCGCGAGTGGCTGGAGACCCTCGTCGCGTTCTTCGCGGTGGCGATGCTGCTGTACGCGGCGCTGTGGCTGAACGCGCGCTCGACCATGAGCAGCTTCATGACGGACCTTCGCGGGCAGATGACGTCGGCGCTGGGCAGCGGCAGCAGCCTGGGGCTCTTCACTGTGGCGTTCACGGCGGTGGGGCGCGAGAGCTTCGAGACGGCGCTGTTCATTCAGGGGCTGGCAGGTGACTCGGCGGAAGGGGCGCTGTGGGGCGCCGGGGTGGGGCTCGTCGCGGTGGCGATTCTGGTGGTGGTGATTCGGAAGGTGGGGTTCGTGCTGCCGATGAAGACGCTGTTCAGCGCGTCGACGGCGCTGCTGCTCGCGACCGCGGTGATGGTGCTCGGCAAGGGGCTTCATGGACTGCAGGAAGTCGGCGTGCTCGGCCTGAAGCCGATTCCCTTCATCGAGCTTCCCGTGCTCGGGATTTATGCGGACGCGGTGACGCTGAGTCCCCAGGTCCTGATGGGGATCGCCGCTGTGTGGTGGTGGAGGCGGACGATCGCTGTTCCGCCCCGCGCGACGCCAGTCGCGACGTGAGCTTCAGGGGCCGTGAAGGACAGTGCGGCACTGCCCGACGGCCCAGGTCTCCGAAGCATCGGTTCCCAAAATCGCAAAACAGACGGTTAGAGGTTCGTGAGTCTCCTGAACACTTCTCAGCCGTGATTGCTGTGGACAAACGGCCTCTATCGTTTGATCGCACCGACCTGAAACGAGTTCGTCGGATGATCCATGCAGCGGAATCCGTACGCGTTGAACCCACTGAAGCCGGTGACGGTGGTCGTACTGCCGAAATTGCTGATGTTGAGATCGTTGTCACCGCAGCTTTGTTCGACTGAGTGACCGAATCCGGAAAACTTCACCGAAGCATTGAAACCAACTTGGACGCACTTCGGGCTGAATGCCGAGCCAGTGATCTGAATCGTCCCCCCGTCGTAAGGCTTGTAGTCGCCGCTGAAGCAATTCGCCGGCAGCCCAACGCATTTAGGCACGTGACACTCATTCGTCGCCGTCTCGCACAGCTTCGCGCCGGTACAGTCGGCGTCCAAGCAGCATGCCGCGGTCGGCACGCATCGAACGACGCCGCACGCTTTCTCACCTGCAGCGCAGGCCACCGTCTGCGTCTGGGTGCCCGCGTCGAGTCCGGTCGCTGAGGCAGTGAGCGTGGGCATCGTCTGGGCTTGCTCGTTGAAATAGACGCTGAGCGTGCTCGAGCCGGCAGGAATCTGGAACGACGAGGGCTTGCCGATGCACGCGCCGTCCCCGAAGAACTCGGTGGTGGTCGTGCTGGACGTAAACGTCACGGTCACCGCCGCGCCCGCGACCACCGGAGCACCGCAGGCATTCTGCAACTCGACCTTGAACGCCGCCGAGCAAGCGCGCGCGTTGATCGTCTGCGCTGCGGACGTGATGCCCAACCGCGAAGCGCCCGTCGCCATGCAGCCGCCGTCTTGCTGCATGCCGCCGCCAGAGCCGGATCCGCCGCCAGAGCCGGATCCGCCGCCCGTGCCGATCCCTCCGCCAGAGCCGCCGCCCGCTGCGTCGCCGCCACCAGATCCAATGCCCCCGCCCGCTGCATCGCCGCCGCCCGTGCCACCCGCATCCGGATCCACCGAACCCGTCGAACACGCTGCCAGCAGCGATGAGACAACGACCGCACCCAGCCTCGAAGAGATCTTCACCGACGCACCATAAATCAGAGCCGATCGATTGATCGACTGTCGGGCCCCCTGCGGCTAACTTCGGCGCCCGATGCGACCTTCAGTTCCCCTCATTGCCGCTCTCACGTTCGCCCTCTCGGGCTGCTTCAACTTCGACGCTGCCTACGACAAGTACTGCACGCTCAACCGCTGCGACGGCGGCGGCTCGGCGACGGGTGGCGGCACAGGGACAGGCGGCGGCAGTGCAGGCGGCGGTGTCGGCGGAGCAGCCGGTGGTGGATCGGGCGGGGCAGCGGGCGGTGGAACCGGAGGCAGCGCAGGCGGCGTCGGGGGTGGAGGTGGTGGGGGCGGCGCGGCCGGCGGTGGAAGCGGCGGCGGAACTGGTGGTGGCTCCGGCGGTGGCGCGGGTGGTGGCATGGGAGACGCGGCCTGCGACTCGGGCCTTTGCTACGTCCGCAGCTACGACATCCCCAAACTTCAGATGAGAACCATCACCGCGGTGACGCCGAACGCCGTTTTCGCAGGAGGGGACGAAGGCACCGTGGTTCGTTGGGACGGGACGTCTTTCTTCCCGACCAAAACGCCGAACAACACAGGAAATATCTGGGCGGTACACGGCGTGTCGCCCAACGCGGTTTGGGCGGGCGGAGGCGCAGGTGGCCGAACCAATCAGTGGAACGGTAGCGACTGGGTTCCGTACCCAAACAACGCTGTCAGCACCGGCAGTAAGAGCATCTGGGGCGTCCACGCGCTGTCCGACGGTGGCGCTCTTGCCGGAGCCAGCAACGGCGAGTTGTTCCGCTGGGTCGGCGGCGTATGGACCTTGGAGGCTGTCACCGAAAACGACTACCTCGACGACATCACCGGCTGTAACGACGAGGAGCAGGTCTACGTCGTGACCTATAAGGGCAACGTCTACCGCTACAACGCCGACGGTGGCTTCGCGCTCGAATACACAGGAACCACTATCCTCGACTCGCTGCACTGCCACCCGACGGGCGGATCGTGGGCGGTGGGTGAGAGCGGACTCGTGCTTAAGCGCAACGACGCGACCAACGGTTGGGAAGTCCAGGCGCTGGGGCTCACCAGCGACCTGTTCTCCGTCTGGACGTCTGACCAGAACGAGACCTGGATCGTCGGCGGTCAACGCACGTTGATACGGGTGGTGCCCGACGCCGGAATGAAGTCGTACAACCTGCCGCCGTACCAGCTCGGCTACTTCCACGATGTGTCAGGCGTCGGGGACAACCTCTGGGTCGCCGCCAACTACGCCCCCAGCGCCACGCACGACGGCGGCGTCATCGTCCACTTCAAGATCGGCCCCCCGTAACTCCGAGCTTCGCAAGCCGCGCCGCGATGTTGGCGAGCGCGGTGTCGACGATGGAATCCTCCTGCGCGGCGCTCAGTGAGCCGAGCCCTTCGCGCGCAGTCTCGTCTCTCATCTTTCTCTCTGCCCGCCGCACAGCGGCCGGAAGTCCCTGGGTGCCGAAGGTGCGGCGCATCATCTCGCTCAGCTCCTTTCCGTACTCCCAGAGCTCGCGCCGCACAGGCGCAACCAACCGCGGCAACAGCTCGTCGGCCAGTTGCCAGGCGACGCGCACGTGCACCGCTTCATCCTTCAACGTCTCGGCCAGCACCTGCCGAACGACGGGGTGCTTCGTCGCCGCGTGCCGCGCCCGAATCAGCTCGAGCGACACCGTCTCACTGAAGCACCCGTTCGCCAGGGCCCAGACGGCGACCGCGACTTCGCTCGGGTCGGCCAGGCCACGCGGCGCGTAGCCCAGACCTTCCGGAACATCCTCGTCGTAGCCACCCAGCGCGTCGGCCAGCTCGCGCGACAGCACCGCGTGGCGCACCTCATCGGCGGCGATCGAGACATACGCGCCGAGCGTTCGAAGCGCGGCGCCTTCGCGAACGAGCGCGAGCACCACCTGGCTGATCGCCGGAATCGCCGCGTACTCGGACCACGCGCGCTGCGACCAGAACCTGCGCGCGGAATCGTTCGAGGGAACAACTCCTTCTGGCAGCGTCTCGAGCCGGTCGCGCTTGCCCTGCGCCACCCGCAACTGCTTCCACGCTTCGCTGCCCAGCGGCAGCGGCACCTTTCCGCTCACTTCTTCTTCGGCTTCGCGGTGCCCCACAGCGCGTCGACTCCGGCCGACGGGGCCAGCTGCGCCTTCTCTTTCACCGAGAACTCGTCTTCCAGGTCGAAGCGCGACCGCTCGGGACTTTCCGCCACGTCCTTCACGCCCAGCGACGTCATCAGCGAGTCCACCGCCGCATCGACCTCGGAATCCTTCAGCTCTTTCGTACCGCCCATGCGTGGAATCAACACTGGACGTCATGCGGGGCGCAACCCCGTTAAGAAGAAACCACCCACCCCTCTCGAGCGTAAGAAGCCCATGAACTTGTACAACCTGATGTTTGCCCTCGTTCTTCTGGTCGGTTCCGTCGCCGTCGCCCAGGCGCCTCAGCGCGAGACCGTCATCCTCGCCGGCGGCTGTTTCTGGGGAATGGAAGACCTGCTGCGCAAGATTCCCGGCGTCCTCTCGGTCGACGTCGGCTACTCCGGCGGCAAGACTGACAAGCCCGACTACAACCAGGTGCACGGCGGCAAGACGGGCCACGCCGAGGCCGTGCGCGTGGTGTTCGACCCGACGAAGCTCAAGTTCGAAGACCTGCTTGAGAAGCACTTCTTCAAGATGCACGACCCGACCACCCTCAACCGCCAGGGCAATGACGTCGGCACCCAGTACCGGTCGGCCATCTTCTTCACCACGAAAGAGCAGCGCGCGACCGCCGAAGCCGTGAAGGCCCGCGTCGACAAGTCGGGCAAGTGGAAGAAGCCCGTCGTCACCGAGATCGCCGAGGCTGGGCCGTACACGCTCGCCGAGGACTACCACCAGGACTACCTGGTGAAGAACCCGGGCGGGTACACCTGCCACTGGATGCGCGACTGACTCAGCTGACCCGGTAACGAGCTCCGTCGAGCGCCACCCTGCCCTCGCGCATCAGCTTGCCGAGGATCGCCAGCGTGCTGCGTTCAGCGATCGGCAACACGAAAGCGTTCACGTCGTCGTACGCCTTCGGCACCAGCTCGTCGATCGACATCGGCTCGGTGAGCGCGGCGAGCACCTTCTCTTCCCGCCACAGCCGGTGCTTCACGTACTCGGCGAGCTTCCCCGGCCCATCAGGAATCGCGGGGCCGTGCGAGGGGTACAGCGTCGTCACCGGCAGCGCCTCGAGCCGGCGCAGCTGGGTCAGGTAGTCGCCCATGTCGCCTTCGGGAGGGTCGATCACGATCGTCCCCATACCCGCGACCATGTCGCCCACGATCGCCGCGCGCGACTGCTCGTCGTACAAGCAGATGTGCCCCTGCGCGTGGCCGGGCGTGTGGAGCACGTGCCACCGCATCGAGCCCAGCTGCAGCAGGTCGCCGTCGTTGAGGAAGCGGTCGGTGTTCACCGGCAGCCGATCTGCCGTGCGCGCGTGGGCCCAGACAGGAAGCTTCAGCTGCGACACGAGCCGCGCCAGCCCGCCGATGTGATCGCCGTGGTGGTGCGTCAACACCACTGCCCTCACCGTCGCGCCTTCCGCCTGAAGCTCGCGCAGCAACGCGACCAGCCGATCTGTCTCTGCGTCGTCCGCCGACCCCGGGTCGACCACGATCACGTCTTTCACACCAACCACGTACGCGTTGGTGTGCGTCGCCGGCGGCAGCGTCAGCGTCCGCAGCGGAAACAGCATCACCCCTTCCTGAAACTCGATGCGCTGCGCGACGTGGTCGACCAGGTGCTTCGCCGAAGACAGCGCCGCGCTCGAGAGCTTCACGTTCTCGAACTTGTCCATCACCGCCAACGCGTGGTGGTTCGGAGGGTGCAGCAGCGCCGTCCCCTGCCGCCACCGCAGCAACGCCTCATGCGGAGCGACCCACGCCCCTTCCGACAACTCCCCCGGCCACACCTCGGCGTCCTGCCCCACTGGCGCCTCGACCAGGAAGAACCGCGCATCGAAACGCACCGGCAGAAAGTCGGGCGTCACCCACCGGCCCGCCGGCACGAAGTCTTTCGCGTGCAACGTGAGCCCGTGCCTGCTCAGCAGCTCGACGAAAGGCGTCGTCTCGTCCAGCAGTGCGTGACGCATCGCGACTTGGTCGTCTTTCGACACCGGCTTCTCGCTGCGCGCGATCAACAGCCCCGCTTCCTCGAGCAGCTCGCGCGCCGCAGTCACGATCAACGCCGCGCCATCGCCCGTCGCGCCTTCGACCGGAAGGCTGCGGTCTGCCTTGTCCACCTTGCCGCCGGGAAACGCATAGAAGCCGCCCGCGAACCGCAGCTGCTTCTCGCGCTTGATCCAGAACACCTCGGCCTTCTCGCCCACGCGCCGAAACACAACCACCGCCGACGCGTCGCGCAGCGGCGCCTGGGGCACCTCGAACGCCGGCATTCCTGCCAATGGCTCGCTCATCGCGTCACCCCTTGCGTGACCTTCGCCACGATCGGTCTCGCCGCCTCAGCCTGCTCCGGCCGCACGTACACCCGGGACAACAACACCGCGCTCGCATAGCGCTGGTACAGCGGCGTGTAGTCCGAGATCGACGTCAGCCGCCCCGTCGAGAAATCGATCACGAACAGCGACGGCCCCTTGCCATCATGGAAGTACTTCGAGAGCACGCCGCGCGACTCGACCGAGAAGTGCTCGATGCCGGCCGCCGTCAGCGCCGCGTCGATCGCCTTCAAGTCGTAGCCCGTGTCGCGCTCGGTGAACTCGGCCACGCGCTTGAACCCGCGCCGCGTCACGATGCGATTGGCCCACTCGTTCTTCGAGCGCCGCAGCACGTGGTTCAGCTCGACGTCGTCGCACAGCAAGAACGCTTCGGGGTCCGCTGGAATCACGAACTCGCCCGGCGCCTCCTCGAAGTACTTCTTCAGCATGTGGTCGAAGCTCACCGACGTGTGGTGGAAGTAGACCGACAGGAACATGTGAAAGCGGCTCAGCAGGAAGTCTTCGAACGCGAAGGCCGCCGCGCGCGACAGGGCGAGCACCATCTTTCCTTCACGCTCCACCGCGTTCAGGTTCTGCACGATCCACTCGAAGTCATACCGGCCGTAGTTCACGCCCGTGTAGAAGCTGTCGCGCAGCAAGTAGTCCATGCGATCGGCGTCGAGCTCGCCCGACACCAGCGCGCGAAGCAGCGGCGACCAGTCGACGTTGCCGTCGGTGAAAGGCGAAGCGCCCGGCGGCTCGCGGCCCGTCACCAGCGAGGCGATGTGCGCCGCCGTCAACCCGTGCGCTGCCACTGCAGCGGTCAGCTCCTTCGTCAGCGAGCTGTCCAACAGAATCTTGGCGGTGAAGTCCTCATGCGACGCGCGCTCGCCTTCGCCGTCGTCGAACCACGCCGGCAACTTCAAGCTGCTCTTCAACGGAGCAAACTGTTCCGACGCATGGCTGAACGGCATGTGCCCCAGGTCGTGGCAGAGCACCGCCATGCGCACCGCGGCGCGGAACTTCTCTTTCGCCGCAGCAGACAGCTTCGCGTTGGAGGCGACGACATCGAACAAGCGCGTGGCGACATGCATCGCGCCGAGGCTGTGCGCGTGTCGGGTGTGGGTGGCGCCGGGGAAGGCGAGCTCGCCGAAGCCGAGCTGCCGGACGTTGCGAAGCCGCTGGTAGAAGCGGCTGTCGATCACCGCGGTCTCTTCTTTCGTGACCGTCAACGTGCCGTGAATGGGATCGCGAATTCTCACGACGTCTCCTTACCGCCTTTGTGGCGAGGCCGGGTCGTGCTACTCGATGGTCACCCCACGTGCGCATCGCGATCCTTCACAACCGAGATCACCAGCTTCTGGAAGAAGATCCCGGCCGCGAAGCACGCGAAGATGTCGTGCGTGTCGCCGCCGCGCTGCAGGCCGCGCTGTCAGGCGGACGCCGCGAGGTCTCGCTGGTTCCCGTCGACGGTGACGTGCTCGGCGTCGGTCGCGCGCTCGAGACCGTTCGCGCCGACGTCGTCGTGAACCTGTGTGAATCGCTGGCCGCCGATGCGCGCGGCGAGATGCTCGTGCCGGCGCTGCTCGACCTTCTTGGCCTGCCTTACACCGGCTCGTCGGCGCTCTCGCTGGGCCTCTCGCTCCACAAGAACAAGGCCAAAGAGCTGCTGCGCGCGCGCGGCGTGCCGACCCCTGACTTCTGCGTCGTCGAGTCCGTCGCCGAGGTCGGCCACGTCAACCTGCCCTTCCCGTTGATCGTGAAGCCGTCGCGCGAAGACGCGTCGATGGGCATCGACTTCGACTCGGTGGTTCACGATCGCGCGTCGCTGGGCAAGGCCGTCGCGAAGGTCGTCCGCACTTTCCGTCAGCCCGCGTTGATCGAACGCTTCATCGATGGCCGCGAAATCTACGTGCCGCTGCTGGGCAACCGCCCGCGCGCCGCGCTTCCTCTTTCTGAAATCACCTTCGGCGCCGCCTTCGAAGGCAAGCCGCACGTCCTCAGCTACACCGCGAAGTGGGACGCGAGCTCGCCCGAGTGCATCGACAGCCCGAGCCGCAGCGTCACGCTGCCCGAGGAGCTCGAGACCCGCTGCGTCGACGTCGCGATCGCCGCCTTCGAAGCGCTCGACTGCCGCGACTACGGCCGCGTGGACCTCAGGGTCGATGCGTCGGGCCAGCCTTTCGTGATCGACATCAACCCGAACTGCGATCTCCACCCGCAGTCGGGCTACGCCCGCGCCGCCTCCGGCGCGGGCATTGCGTACGCCGACCTGGCGATGCACCTGGTGGAGCTCGCTCTGGAGCGCAGCAATGGAAATCAGGCCAATCGCCGTAGCCGACCGGCCGCAGCTCGCCGAGCTGCTCTCGCGAATCGAAACCTTCTCGTCGGACGAGGTTCTATGCGCGCTCGAGCTGATCGATCTCGCATCGACGCCGGGCAATCGTGACTACCAGGTCCTCGTGGCAGCACGAGAGACCGAGAAGAAGGTCGTCGGGTACGTCTGCTACGGCCCGACCCCGATGACGGAAGGCACCTTCGACCTCTACTGGATCGCGTCGGACCCCATCGTGCGCGGCCAGGGCGTCGGAGCAGCCCTCGTCTCTGCGATGGAAGGCGACATTCGCCGCCGCAAGGGCCGTTTGATTCGCATCGAGACGAGCGCGATGGAAGCGTACGGCCCGACCCGCGGCTTCTACGCGGCGATGCAGTATCGGGAAGAGAGCCGGTTCCGCGACTTCTACAAAGTGGGCGAAGACCTGATCATCCTCGCCAAGCGGCTATAGTCCGTGCGGCGCCCCCCCCATGAAACCCATCATCGCCCTCGCCATCGGCCTCATCAGCACCGCGGTCTGGGCCGAGCCTGAAGGCTACAGGCCGCCGCCCCCGCCGAAGCTCAGCGAAGCGATGACCGCGAAGCGCCCCATCAACGGCGAGTACATGGGGCTGTACCTGGTCGGAAAGAAGGTCGGCTACTACTTCACCAACCTGAAGTTCGTGCCGGGCCGCACCGACCAGGTCATCGCAGTGAGCGAGTTCATCTTCAACGCCAACGTCGGCGCGAAGGCGACGTCGCGATCTCTCAAAGACACCCGCATCTACGAGTCGAAGCCGGGGGGAAAGCTGCTGAGCTTCGTCGTCGAGCAGGCGGGCGACGGTGGAGACCAGACGCTCGAGGCCACCAACACCGTCACGGGCCTTCGAATCCTTCGCAAGCGGCCAGGCGTGCCGAACGAGGTGCTCACCCGCAAGCCGTCGCTGGAAGTCATCGAAGACGCCGACCAGGTGCGCGTGGCGATCAAGCGCGCAGGGAAGGTCTCGGGCACCATCACCGACAGCATGGACCTCGACAACTACGGCGTGGTCACCGAGTACAAGGGCAAGGAAACGAAGATGATGGGCGGGGTGAAGGTCGACACCTTCGTCGCCATCACCCTGTCGGAAAAAGAGAAGGTGCCGACCACGGCCTGGGTCGACAAAGACGGGCGCATCATCGAGGTCTCCTTCGGCGAGAGCATGAAGGCCGTCGGTGAGACGGAAGAAGTCGCGAAGCGCCCCAACACCGAAACGGTGGAAGTGTTCGGGCTCACGCGCATCACGCTGCCGAACCCGCCGTCGCCCGTGTCGCGCGAGATTCCCGGCGAGATGAAGATGGTGGTCACCGGCCTGCCCGAGAGCTTCCGCAAGGACACGTACCGCCAGAAGTACAACCACGTCGGCGGCAAGACCGAGATCACGATTACCGCGCTGCCCGTGAAGCCCAAGAAGCTGCAGCGCCCGCTGGTCGACCCGAACGGGGGCACGAACCTGAAGTCGACGCTGGCGGTCGAAGCCGACCACCCGGAAATCGTCGCGCTCGCGAAGAAGATTCTGGGGCCCGAGAAAGACGCCTACGCGTCGGCGCTGAAGATCTCGGCCTGGGTCGGGCAGAACATGGTGAAGGACTACGGCAGCTCATCTGACCGCGCGACGGACGCCCTGCGGAAGATGCGCGGCGACTGCACCGAGCACGCGTTGCTCACGACGGCGCTGCTGCGCGCGTCGGGAATTCCGGCCAAGCGCGTCGACGGCGTCGTCTACATGATGAACGACGACAACATCCCCGCGCTGTACTGGCACGAGTGGGTCGAGGCGTTCGTCGGAGAGTGGACGCAGCTCGACCCCACGTTCGGCCAGGCGGTGGCGAACGCGACCCACTTCCAGGTGGGGGAAGAAGGAAGCGCAGAGATCACTCCGCTGATCGGGCAGATCAAGGTGCTGAAGGTTCAGTGACCCGCTTCGGCAGGTTCGAGCTCATCCAACGCCTCGCAGTCGGCGGCATGGGTGAGGTCTTTCTCGCGCGCGACGGCGGCGCGGGCGAGCCGCTGGTGCTCAAACGAATTCTTCCGCACCTCGCCGGCAACACCGAGTTCCTCGATCTGTTTCTCGAGGAGGCGCGCATTCAGGCCCGGCTGAACCACCCGAACGTGGTGCGAATCGTCGAGCTCGGCGACGTCGACGGCGCCTGGTACCTGCTGATGGAGCGCGTCGAGGGCGTCGACCTGCGAAAGCTGATGCGCGGGCCGCTGCAGCTCGGGCTCGCCTGCCGGATCGCTGCAGATGTCGCGGCGGGCTTGAGCGCGGCGCACGCGGCGGTCGATGCGCAGGGGAGATCGCTGCAGGTCGTGCATGCCGATGTGTCGCCGCACAACGTGCTCGTGTCTTTCGGCGGCGAGGTGAAGCTTTTCGACTTCGGCGTCGCGAAGGCGGCCGGTCGGTTCGCCCGCGACGACGAGGCGCTGCGCGGCAAGTTCCCGTACATGTCTCCCGAGCAGGCCGCCGGCGAGCGTCTCGATTCCCGCAGCGATCTGTTCGCGCTCGGCGTCGTGCTCTGGGAGCTCATCACTGGAAAGCGCCTCTTCGAAGGCCGCAGCGATCTCGACACCATGAACCGCGTGCTCGCGTGTCAGGTCGAGTCACCCGGTGGGCCCGTCGCTGACGCCGTGCTGCGCGCGCTGCAGAAGCAGCCGGCGAAGCGGTTCGGCACGGTGGCAGAGTTTGCGGCCGAGCTCCTTCCACATGCGGCGTCGCAGCAGGACCTCGCTGTACGCGTCGGCGGGCTGCAGCGCCCAGGCGGCTCATCCCTCGACTTCTCTCGGGATGAACGGAAGCCTTCTGCTGTCCCCTCCCTGCCCCCGTTCACCCTGAGCCCGTCGAAGGGTGAGCATGCGCAGAGGTCGGTGTTGCTCCCTTACGAGGCGCTCGCGCTCACCCAGCTGCGCGCGTTGCCAGCGGGCTTCAGCCTCGAGGCGGCCGAGGCGACAATTGAAGTGACGCTCGAGTTTCCCGACGCGCCGTGGGCGCTCGACATCGTGCAGGCCCTTCGCGACAAGGGCCACTTGCGCAGCTGGGACCACGAAGGCGAGCTGCGGTTCTCGGCCTAAACCGACTTCAGCAGCGCCTCGACCTCGGCCTCTGAATTCACCGGCGCCTGGCAGCTGAAGTTCCGGCACAGGTACGCGCCCGCGCGGGTCTTCCCATCCAGCGTCTCGGCCAGGACCTTCGGCACCGCAGCGCCCGACCGATGAAGCGCCACGTGCACCGTCGGGCTGAACACCCGCGCCGTCACCTTCACCAACGCCGCCGAATCGATGATCGTCAGATCCGCCGCTCCGTCGAGCAGTGCATCGGCCGCGAGCATCAAGTGCCCGTAGCCCATCGGGTTCTCGAGACACTCGCTGCGGGTACGCTCCAGATACTTCCGTGCCTGGTCGAGGTGCCGCACCCGCCCCGTCAACGCCGCCACGGCGACCTGCGCCTCCGTCAACGTCGACGCCCCCGACGGGAACGCGTTGTCGTAGAGCGCGTAGGTCGGCACCAGCAGGTCGGCCTGCCCGTGCGGCGCGGCGAGGTACGCCTGCCTGGCGTCATCCCAGAAGAGCTTCACCGCCAGGTCGGCCAGCGACTCGGCCGCCTCGAGGTACTTCGCGTCGAAGGTCGCCTGGTACAGCGCGCAGAGCCCCGACGCGAAATCGCCGTAGTCCTCGAGCATGCCGACATGCTTCGGCGCCCCGCCCTGCCACGCGCGGAACAACGTCCCATCGGGCTTGCGCAGCTTCGCGAGAAGGAAGTCGGCCGCCTTCACCGCCATCGCCGCCCACTCAGGCCGTTCGAACACGCGCGACGCGTGCGACAGCCCGCGCAACATCAGCCCGTTCCACCCGAGCAGCACCTTGTCATCGCGCCCCGGCGGCACCCGCTGCGCCCGCGCGTCAAAGAGCTTTTTCCGAAGGTCCGGCAGCTCGCCTTCCGTCGCCATCCCCAGCACCGTCGTGCCGTGCTCGAAGTTGCCACCTTCTTCGACGCCGAAGTGCGCGGCGGCCTTCTTCGCGTCTTCGAAGCCCAGCACTTCCTCGAGCTGCTTCGGCGTCCACGCGAAGAACTTCCCTTCTTCTCCTTCGCTGTCGGCATCCTGCGCTGCGTAGAAGGCGCCGTCGGGCGACACCATCTCGCGCTGCAGGTACTCCACCGTTTCCAGGACCACCTTCTTCCACAGCGGCCGCGGCTGAAGCTGCTGTGCTTCGGAGTACAGGTGAAGCAACTGGGCGTTGTCGTACAGCATCTTTTCGAAGTGCGGCACGGCCCAGCGTTCGTCGACGCTGTAGCGGGAGAAGCCGCCGCCCAGCTGGTCGTAGATTCCACCGCGCGCCATCTTCTCGAGAGTCATCAGCGCAGCGTCGAGCATCGGTTGTTCCCCCGACCGCCGGTAGCCGCGCAGCATCAACGCCAGGTTCATCGGGTTCGGGAACTTCGGGCCGCGCTTGCCGAAGCCGCCGTGCACCGGGTCGATGATGCCGGTGAGCAGCCGCGCGCTGTCGGCGATGTCGGCCGGGACCAGCGTCGACGGTTTCGCGTCCAGCCCCGTCGCGCAGTACTGCGCCAGGCCCGCCTTGAAGTTCTTCGCCTGCTCTTCGATGTCCGACCGCTTGTTCGCGTAGGCGTCGTGGAGCCCCTGCAGCAGCAGCGAGAAGGCAGGCAGCCCGTGCCGGTTCTCGGGCGGGAAGTACGTGCCGCCGTAGAAGGGCCGCAGGTCCGGCGTGAGGAACACGGTCAACGGCCAGCCGCCGCCGCGCCCCATCAGCTGCACCACGCCCTGGTACAGCTGGTCGACGTCCGGCCTCTCTTCGCGGTCGACCTTCACGTTGATGAAGTGCGCGTTCATCAGCGCCGCCGTCTGTTCGTCCTCGAAGCTCTCGTGCGCCATCACGTGGCACCAGTGGCAAGCCGAGTAGCCAACTGAGAGGAGAATCGGCCGGTCTTCCTTCTTCGCGCGTTCCAGCGCTTCCTCGCCCCACGGGTACCAGTCGACCGGGTTGTCCTGGTGCTGCTTGAGGTACGGCGAGCTCTCTTGCGCGAGTCGGTTGGCCATGACGCGCGAAACCTAAGCCGTTACGTCTCGGCAATGGCCAAAACACCACCGTGGGAAAAGCCGAAACCGCCGGGCAAGAAGAAGAAGCCGCTGACCGCCGAGCAGAAGGCGTGGGCGAGAGACCGGGCGAAGAAGGCCGGGCGCCGCTACCCGAACCTTTTCGACAACATGGCCGCCGCGAAGCGCGGCTAAGCCGGCAGCAGGCTCGCGACGACGGTGCCCACCGGAGCGATCTCCGCGCCGACGGACGCCGTCACGCGCAGCAGCCTTTCGAGGTCTTTCGGAGTGACGCCGAACTCGGTCGGGCTCTCGCTGACGTCGTGCGAGTACAGAATCAGCCACCCACCGTTACCGGCGAGCGTGTCGAGGAGGCGCAGCGCGCGGTCGAGGTGCTTGCCGCGCGAGTAGAGCTTGTTGCCCTTGAGCAGACTGAGGTCGACCTTGCCGCGGTGAAGGCCGGGGAAAATCGACCGCATGCTCGCGAAGCGCCCGGCCAGCTGTGCCTTCTGCTCGGGCCGCAGCCGGCCATACGGGTACGCGAAGTGGGCGAGCTGTTTCCCCGGCAGAGCGGCCTCGAAGGCCTGCGCGTTCTGGTCGAGGTCACCTTCCACCGTGCGCCGCGACGCCGTCATCAGGTCCAGGTGCGAGTGGCTGTGGCAGCCGAGCTCGTGGCCGTGATCGCTGACGTGCTGTAAATCTTCACGCGTGAACCCGGGGCCATTGGCCGTCATCAGCCCCATCGCCACGTAGTAGGTCGCGCGCGTGTTCTGCGACTCCATCACCTGCGCCCCGGCGAGCGCGGCCGATCTCGGAAAGTCGTCGAAGCTGAAAGAGACGACCTTGCGGCCAGACGCCAGGCGCGCAAACCGCGGGCTCACCCTCGGCGTCAGCACCCGGGTGCCGTGGTACAGCGCGCTGTCGACGAGGCGTTTGAGCAATGCGGTCAGGGCCCCGGCTTCTTCCGATCGGGATACCGGTTCACCCGGAACGGTGGCATCCACAGAATCTTCCCGAGCCCACCCGACGCGACGCAGAGAAAGCGCTTCGACAGGTCGGGCTTTACCACGCAGGTCACCACCGCCAGCGCGGAGCCGAGGGCGGCCTGCACCGCTCCGAGCGCCATCCACATCGCAGCCTCGCGGCGGTTCGGGTGCTCGGACATCACGCACACCGAGGTGCGCACCTGCCCAGCGCTGAACCGCCGCTTCAGCAAGAACCGCATCGTGAGCCGGTCTTCGCCGAAGTACTCGACGACGCGCGCCGCTGGGCACCACTGCAGCCTTCGGCCCTTCGCGATCAGGCGACGAATCAGCGCCGAGTCTTCACCGCCCGACAAACCGAGAGAGGGAAGAAAGGGCTCGGCGGTGTCGAAGCAGCTGCGCACGAAGAGCGAGTTGCCCGACCCCAGCGACGCGACCCGCCACACCGGCACCGGGCCCGCTGCTTCCGGGAAGTCGCGCGTCATCTCGGCCTCGAAGAGCGCGGCGTCGTCACGCTGCGGCCCTTCGAACCTGCCCTTCACGGCTCCGAAGACGGCATCGGCGCTCGACACCCGCTGCGCCTCGACCAGCGCCGCCAGCCAGCCAGGCTCCGCCTCTTCGTCGTCGTCGAGGAAGGCGATGTGCTGCCCCTGCGCCGAAGCGACGCCCTTGTTTCGCGCGGCCGAGATTCCGGCCACTGGCTCGTGGATCCACCGCAGCATCAGCCCGGGTTCCGCCGCCTGCGCTGCGACCACGGTGGGCTGCGCCGAGCCGTCGGGCGAGTTATCGACCACCACCACTTCGAAGTCCGCGAAGGCGAGGCCCACCTGCCGTTGGCAGCTGCGCAGCGCCCGCAACAGGGGCTCGGGCCGCCGAAAGGTGGGAACGACGATGGTGACGGCCCGCGCGAACAAGGGTGCCGATAGTAGTCCGCCGGGCCGTTGGGCGTTATTGAAGAGGCATGAAGCCAGTCACGGTCTACAGCACCAACTATTGCCCCTACTGCCGCCAGGCCGAGCAGTTCCTCAAGGCCCGGGGCGTACCGTTCGAGAACATCGACGTGACCGAGGACGACGCGATGCGGACGAAGCTGGTCGAGCTTTCCGGCCAGCGCACGGTGCCGCAGATCTTCATCGATGGAAAACCCATCGGCGGCTACTCGGACATGATGGCCCTGCAGCGAAGGGGCGCGCTCGACGCGCTGCTCAACGACTGACGCGGGCGAGCTCGTCGACCAGCAGGCCGCCGACCTTTCGCGCACCCGCGGTATGTCCCAGGCCGACTTTGCGCAGACGAGCCGGGCCCCTTCACCGCCGATGGGCCGAAGAGCGTCGAGAGCTTCCGCAAGCTGAAGGCGGTCGCGGTCGAGCACCCGAACGTGTCGGTGCGCCTCGGGCACCAGCAGTAGCCCTTTGCCTCAGGCGGCTTTCGTCCGCGCGGCGAGCTTCGTCTGAATCGCGCGGCGCAGGTCGTCGTGGCGGTATGGCTTCTCGAGACACTCGACGGTCGAGCTCTCGAGGAACTGCTGGGTCTCGGGGGTGAAAGCGCCACCAGTGACGAAGATGAAAGCGTCGGCGGTGGGGCTCGCGCGCTTCTGCAGCTCGACGTACAGGTCGATGCCATTCATCCCGGGCATCATCACGTCGCAGAGGATGACGTCGAAGGGCGCTGCGGATTCGATGAGCTCGAGCGCGGCGAGGCCGCTGCTGACCCAACGCACGTCGTGGTCTTTCTGCAGCGAACGGCACAGGGCCTTGCCGACCATCGCCTCGTCGTCGACCACCAGCACCCGCGGCGTCGTCGACAGCGCAGCCACCACGGGCAGCGGCGGAGCGACCATGACCTTCACCGGCACCACCGCGGGCGGCAACCGCACCCGCACCAGACAGCCGCCCTGCGCGCCGTCGAGCACCGTGATGTCGCCGTTCATCGCCGAGATGAGGCCGTGGCAAATCGAGAGGCCGAGGCCCGGACCCACGCCCTGCGGCTTGGTGGTGAAGAACGGGTCGAACACGCGCGCGCGCAGCTCGGCAGGAATTCCAGGGCCCGTGTCTTCGACCTCGATGGTGGCCCAGCCTTCGGCGTCGGTGCCGATGCGAACCCAGATGCGGTGGCGATCGCGGTCGCCGCCCTTCAGCGCCTGCGACGCGTTGACGATCAGGTTCAGCACCACCTGGCCGAGCTTCGCTTCGTGCGCCATCACCTTCGGCGCTACCTGGAAGTCCTTCACCAGAATCGCGCGGTAGCGGACCTCGTTCCACGCCATGCCCAGCGTCGATTCGATCAGCGGCTCGAGCGCGACGGCCTGCACCACGCCTTCGTCGACTTCAGAGAAGTGTTTCAGGTCGCGAACGATGACGCGTACGCGTTCGACGCCGGTGAGGGCGTCGTTGAGCACCTCGAACACCTCGTCGAAGTTCGTCGCGCCGCCGTGCAGCTCGGACAGCGCAAACTCGAGGTTCGACTTGATGAAGGCGAGTGGGTTGTTGATCTCGTGCGCGACGCCAGCGGCCAGAGTGCCCACCGAGGCCATGCGGTCAGAGATGGCGAGCTTCGCCTTGAGCTTGTGCTGCTCGGTGACGTTCTCCATCGCGCCGAGCATCTGCACCGGCCGGTTGTCGGCGTCGGTGAGGAGGAACCCACGCGCGAGGAAGGAAGCGTAGGTGCCGTCGCCCAGCCGGAAGCGGAACTCACAGGTCCAGTTCGTGCCTTCGGCGATCGCCTTCGTGATGTGGCCGCGCGCGCGAGTGGCGTCCTCGGGGTGCAGTTGCTCGATCCACCAGTTGCCCGTGGTGCCCAGCTGCTCGGGCCCGTAACGAAGCGCAGCGGCCGTGCCTTCGTGCCAGTGAATGTTCAACGTCGCCAGGTCGACCTCCCAGTTGATATCGCCCGTCGCCATCGCGAGAAGGCGGAAGCGTTCGTCGGCGCGGCCATGCGCGCGGGCGGCGAGCGCGACGGACACCATGTCGGCGACGGAGGCCGCGAAGTCCTGCTCTGCCAGCGTCCACTCGCGCGGTTGACCGATGTGCTCGTGCACCAGCACGCCGAACAGCTTGCCCTCGTGCCACACGGGCACATCGAGCCGGGAGCAGACGCCGGCCGACCCGAGCATGGGCGCGGCCGCCATTCGCGCGTCCGTTTTCACCTCGTCCGCGACAAGCGACCGGCGCTCGCGCAGCGCGGCGAAGTATTTCGGCAACGACGGCGAGACCACCTTGGCGCCCTTCTCGAAACCAGGCGGATCGCGAACGGCGAGCAGCTCGCACTGCAGCTGCGTCTTGGTCGAATCGATCGCCCAGTAGCCGACGCGCGCGCAGTTCAGCGTCAGACCGTCGACGTGCAACAGCTGCTTCAGCGCACCATCGAAGTCGGTTTTGTCCAGCTGGGCGAGAGCCCCAATCACTTCCCGATGACTGGACACACGCTTCGCGTAAAGCAGAGGGGATGCCACGCGCGACCGGCTGAAATAACTGGGGGTGCGCCGGGTCAAAACCGACACTGAGGTGTGCGATGACCTGCCCTGAGGTCAGTCGAGAATCCACCGGAGTGGATCAGACTGGGTGTGCCGGCTGGTCAGGTCGATCTTCTTCGGGCCAATTACCGCGCCGGCCGGAGTCACCAGCTCGACCTGGTGCGGCCCCGCTTCCAGGTCAAGTAACCGCGGCGCGAACCCGACGCTCTTGCCGTCGACTTTAATTTCACTGCGCTGGGCGCCTTCGCCGCCAATCACCAGGAATCCACGGCCCAGAGGCTTCGGCGCAGTCACTGCGGCTTTCGCCGTCTGCGGCTTCAACTTGGGAGTCGGCGCGAGGGCCTGAGCCGGTACCAGCTCAGGCTCAGGCTCAGGCTCCACTTCTTTCGGCACCGACTTCACGACCACCGTCGGCACCGGTGCGGCCACTTCGGCTGGCGCGGTGACTTCGACCGGTTGCTGTCGCTGCTGCCAGTAGAGCGTGCCTCCGCCCGCCAACACTGCGAGCGCGCCCAGACCTCCGGCCAGCGCCCACTTCGCCCGTGCCGGTGACAGAGGTTCCTGTCTTTGCGTCACCGTCGCCGGACGATGCGGTTCCAGCTGCGCGGCCTCGGGCACCAGCAGCGCGTCGAGCGCGCCCGTCTTCCTCACGGGCGGGCGCAAGCGGCTCAGGAACTCGCGCAACGCCGAACGGGGGTCCGTCTTCAGCCGCGCGTGCATCGCGGTGCCGAGCGCGTTCGCCATCTGCTCGGCGTCCGGAAACCGCTCGGCCTTGGACCTCTTCACGGCGCGCGCGACAATCACCTTGATGTCGTCGGGCACGCGCGGGTCGACCTCGAGCTCGAGCCCCGCGAGCAGGTCGGCCAGCTTGTTCTCACCCGCGAGCGGACTGCGCCCGGTCAACAGCGCCTGCAGCACGCAGCCCAGCATGAACACGTCGGTGCGTTCGTCGACGTCGCCGCCGGTCGCCTGCTCGGGCGCCATATACGACGGCTTCCCCACCCGCACGCCCGCCTGTGTCTTGTGGCTGCGGTCGCGCGCCTTGGCGATGCCGAAGTCCGACAGCTTCACGTCGCCTTCCCACGACACGAGCACGTTGTCGGGCGTCACATCGCGGTGGACGATGCGCAGCGACCTGCCGTTTTCGCCGCGCGCGTTGTGGGCGTAGTGCAGCGCATGCGCCACCTCGGTGCACAGGTGCAGCGCCACTTCGTACGGCAGCGCGACGCCCTTCGAGGCCGCCAGCTGCGCCATCTTCCACGCATCGAGGCCGTCGATCAGCTCGAGCACCTGAAACGGCTTCCCGTCTTCAACGCCGAAGTCGAGCACCGGCACGATGTTCGCGTGGTGCAGCTGGCTCGCGATCCGCGCCTCGTCGAGGAACATATTCTCCCAGCCGGGCACGTCTTCGACGCCCATCATCCGCTTGATGGCGACCCGACGCGCAAAGCCAGACGAGCCTTCGAGCGCGCCTTCCCACACTTCGCCCATACCGCCCGAAGCGAGCCGACGCACCAGCTTGTACTTGCCGACTTTCAATCGCTGAGCAGTCTACGCGCAGACCAAACCAACCAACTGGTAAGTCGCATGCATGTCCCGGCAGCTCTCAATGCTCCTCTTTCTTCTTGCTGCGACGGTCTTTGCCGCTGAGCCCGAGACGGTCAACCCGCAGGTGACCCTGGTCGTGCGCGGAAGCGCGCCTCCGACGCCCGAGCAGCTGGGCAAGGTCGAGCTGCCGATTGACCTGCGGGTCGCCGCGGCGCCCAACGCGGGGCTCACCCTTCCGGCGCCCGATGCCACGGCGCAGGAGCAGATTTCCGCCGCGCGAAAGTCGTACATCAACGCCGACTTCAACAAGTGCCTCGAGCAGGTGGCCGACGACTCGGCAATGACCAAGGCGCTCGCAGAGGCAGACCGCACCAGCGCCGCCCGCGTGCTGCTGTGGCGCGTGGCCTGCAACGTCGGAGCGGGAAAGCTCGAGGTCGCCCGCAGGTCTGCCAACCAGCTCGCGGTGTTTGGCCTGCCCGTGCCCGCCGAGGTCGGCTCGGTCAGCCCCGAGGTCGAAGCCGTCATCGCGAAGGGCTACCAGGACGCGTCGCTGGCGAAGCCGCTGCCGCTGGTCATCACCAGCAGCGAAGACGGCGCCGAAGTGCAGCTCGACGGGCGGACCACGGGTTGCACCACGCCTTGCACGCTCGACGTGCTCGAGGGCTCCCACGTGATTCGATTGACCGCCGATGGCAGCACCGCTGCCCACAAGCTGGTGAGGGCTGAGCCGCCGAAGGCCGAGGTGAAGGTCGAGCTGAGCGCTGCGTCGCCAACGCTCGCCGCGCAGCAATGGACCCACCGCTACGCGCAGTCAGCAGAGGTCGAGGGAAGCCGGTCGGTGCGGCTGCTGGCCACCGCCCTGCGCACCTCGCGGCTCGTGCTGCTCACGGTGGAAGATGGGCCTTCTCCACGGACGAAGGCGTTGCTCGCGGTCGATGGCCGCGTCACGGCGCGGACAGAACGGGAAGGCGCGCTGTCGACCGAGCTCAACGGCCTGCTCACCGACCTGCTCACGCGCGGCAACATCCTCGAGCCGACGCCGCCCCTCTACAAACGACCGCTGTTCTGGGTTGCGATCGTCCTCGCCGCCGGCGCCGCAGCTGGCATCACCGCCGGAGTGCTCGTCCGGGATGTGCAGACGTCCGTGGTGCTCAAATGAAAATGCTCGCTGCGATGCTGGTGTTCGTCCTCGCGACTGGCTGCTCGCAGCGCGAGGTGAAGCTGACGCTGGGCGACGTGGGCGAAGGCCTCGACGGCTTCGTCTGTAAGGACGACAAGGGCCAGTACCTGCTCGAGCGCCTCGTGCTCCCCGACGGAGGCACCCAACAAGCGTGCCTCGTCACTGACTTCGTCGATTTGCAGGGCGTGCCCGGCTGCCGCACGGGGCAGCTCGTCGCCTGGTGCGCGACGCACGACTGCAAGCCGATTCCCTCGACGCGCGTCACGACGCCCATCACGCTGCCCACCGGCGTCGCGGGGATGACACGCAGGCAGGCGCGCGACCTCGTGCATACCCAGTTCAAGAAGTTGTCGGACACGCCCTTTACCTCGGACGCTCCGCCGCAGTTCGTGATGGCGCGGATGATGGCCACCGCCCAGCCGTGCAGCGAGATTGCGACGAAGCCCGACGGCACGTTGCCGAAGTTCGAGGCGTCGAAGCTCGTCGGCTGCGCGTACTCGTGCCCGACGCTGTTCGACCAGATTCAGCAAGACGTCTACCTGGGCTTCGACACGCTCGAGAACGACTGCGCGCACGGCGTCGCGACCTGCGCCGACAACGCGCTGAAGTGGGCCCCGTAGCTACTTGAGGCCGTGCTTCTTCAGCAGCTCGATCAGATGCGATCGATCCATCCGCGCGACCCGGCCCGCCTCGGAGACGTTGCCTTTCGCACGCTCGAGCAGTGACTTCAGGTAGCGGCTCTCGAACCCATTGAGCACCTGCAGCCGCGCGTCCTTGTACGAGAGCTGCGCGTCATCCACCGTTGCCGCGCTCTCGGCCGGCGCCCTGACTTCCGAGCCTTCGAGCGGCGGCGGCTCGCCCATCGCCAGCGTCGCTTCGATCAGGTTCCGCAGCTCACGCACGTTGCCTGGCCAGTGGTGCGACTGCAGCGACTGCATCGCCTTCTTCGAGACCAGGTCTTCGAGGTCGCCGTCATGCCCCGCAGCGCGAAGGAAGTGCTCGACCAGCAGCGGAATATCGTCGGCGCGATCTCTCAATGCGGGCACGTGCAGCCGCACCACCGCGAGCCGGTAGAAGAGGTCGAGCCGGAAGGTGCCCTTGTTCACCTCGGCGCGAAGGTCGCGGTGCGTCGCCGAGACGATGCGCACGTCGACCCCGACTTCTTCCTGCCCGCCCACGCGACGAAACGTGCGCCGCTCGAGCACGCCCAGCAGCGAGGCCTGCAGCGCCTGCGGCAGCTCGCCGACCTCGTCGAGGAACACCGTGCCGCCATCGGCCCGTTCGAACGCGCCGACGTGGCGGCGATCCGCGCCCGTGAAGGCGCCGCGCTCGTGACCGAAGAGCTCGCTGGCCACGAGGCCTGGCGAAAGCGACGCGCAGTCGACGGTGACGAACGGTTTTTTTCCGCGCGGCCCCTGCTCGTGCAGCGCCTGCGCGATGAGCTCTTTTCCGGTGCCCGACTCGCCGTTGAGAAGCACCGAGATGTCGCTCTGCGCGGCCTTGGCGACCTTCGTCATCAGGCGGCGCATCACCAGCGTGCGGCCCTTCAGCGGCCCGAAGGATTCTTCGTTGTGCAGCTCGAGCGTGAGCGTGCGCCCGTCTCCGACCTTCAAAGTCGTGTGGCCGAGCTTCAGCGTCGCGCCTGAGGCGACTGCGCCCTGCCCCAGCAGCACCCCGCCCGCGAGCGTGCCGTTCGTGCTGCCTACGTCAGACACCTTTACCCGGTCGGTCGCCCGTTCGAGCTCGAGGTGGTACCGCGACACGGTGGGGTCGGTGAGCACCAGGTCGTTGTCCAGCGCGGTGCCGACCGTCACGCGCTCGCCTTCGCCCGCGAACGCCTTGCCCTTGTCCGGCCCTTCCACCACCTCGAGCGCAAAGCTTCGCAGGGGCAAGCCGGCTTCACTGACGCGCTGGGTTTTTTCGGAGCTCACTGGCCGCGGACCCTACCAACAGTTGTCGGCCTGCCCCTGCAAACTGTCGGGTCGTCCCTGCGGGCTGCTGCCGACAGGTCGCTGGGCTCCACCTTGATCCACGAAGGCACGTCGCTTGCGCTGGGGGTGCCCACTTTCCAGGAGGGAAAACGATGCGAACTCGACTGACGACGGCAATCTGCGTGGCGCTGCTGGTGGGCTGTGGCCCGACTCCGCCCAACCCTGATGGTGGCGCAGGCGGCCTGGGAGGCAACGGCGGCCAGGGCGGAGGCGGGGGGGCGGCCGGCGGCGGAAGCGGCGGCGGTGCGGGTCAAGGAGGCGGCGGTGGTGGTGGTGGCGGTGGCGTCGGCGTCGGCGGTGGCGGTGGCGGTGGCGGCGGTCAGGGCGGCGGCAGCGGCCCGATTCTGCTCGGCACGTCGAAGTCGAGCACCATTTCGGTGTCCGACGACGGTGCGCTGATCGCAATGGTGAACCCCGAGAACAACTCGCTTTCGACCTTCTCAGCCGCGACGAAGTCGCTGCTCTCGCGCGTCGTCACCGGTGGAGAGCCCAGCGCGGTGGTCTTCGCTCCCGACAGAAAGTCCGCGTGGGTCGTCAACCGCTTGAGCGCCACCGTGCGGCTCGTCAGCGGCCTCGACACGGCGTCCCCCTCGCCAGGGACGTTGATCCCCGTCGGCAGCGAGCCCACGGGCCTCGCGCTGTCTCCGACCGGGCGCTTCCTCGTCATCGCCGAGTGGGCCGAGGCGCGCGTCAGCGTCCTCGACACCACCACCAACGTCATCGTCTCGTCGCAGAGCGTGCGCAACCCGCGCGCGGTGGCGATTACGAATGACGGCGACGGCGACGATTCAGACGAGAAGGTCGTGGTCACCGAGTTCTATGGCCGACAGAACTCTGCCGCCGAAGCGACGGACCTCGGCCGCACGGGGGCCGTGCAGGTCTTCAGCTTGAGCGCCTCGGGAGCGCTGACGCCGGACGGCGCGATTACGTTTGCGCCGATGGCCGACGGCGGCTTCGGCGCCGGAATCAGCCCCAACCAGCTCTTCGCAGCGGCGATCGCCAACGGCCGCGTCTACGTCGCCGCCATCGGTGCATCGCCGGGCGGCGCGCCGAAGTTCGACCAGAACGTCGCGCCAGTGGTCCTGGTCGGCGACCTTGCGACAAAGACGGAGCTCACGAGCGCGGGCGGCTCGCAGTCGCTGGCCCCGCTGGTGAACGCCTTCCCCGACCCGAAGTTCTTCCTCGCCGACCTCGTCGACCTCGACTTCCTCGGCAACAGCAACGTCGCCTACGCGGTCGCCCGTGGCGGTGAAGCCGTGCAGCGCCTCGACTACGGCGCGACGGGCGATTCGCTTTCCCTCGGCTCGACGTCGAACAAGCAGATCGACCTTCTCAACGGCACCGCCGGAGCGGCCTGCCAGAACCCGACCGGCATCGCAGTCGTCACCGGCAAGGCGTACGTCAACTGCTGGGGCAACCAGAAGCTGGGCGTCATCGACCTCTCGACGCAGACGCTCACCGACGCGGTCGTCTCGATTCCGGCGCCCACGGTTCCGGCCGAAATCTCGGTGAACCGCGGTCGCCACTTCTTCTTCACCGGCCGCACCCGCTGGAGCAACAGCGCCTGGTCGTCGTGCGGCTCGTGCCACCCGGACGGCTTGTCGGACAACATCACCTGGAACTTCGCCGCGGGTCCGCGACAGTCGACCTCGATGGACGGCAGCTACTCGCACGGCCCGGGCACCCAGAAGCAGCGCATCTTCAACTGGACGGGGATCATCGACGAGATGCACGACTTCGAAGGCAACACGCGCGGCGTGCAAGGCGGCAAGGGCGCCATCACCACGGCGGCGACGCAGGGAGACTGCGGAACCCTCGCCAACGAGACGGCGGCGGCGCTGCCCCCGAACAACCTCGCCCAGTCGTCAAAGGAGCTGGCCGATGGGCTGGCCATCAAGTGCGTGCCCGCCGCGTGGGATGACATCGACGCGTACGCCCGCACGGTTCGCCCACCCCGGGGCCGCAAGGCGCTCGACCCCGCGGCAGTGACGCGCGGCCAGGCCGCCTTCGTCGAAGGCAACTGCGCCAACTGCCACGGTGGCGCGGGCTGGACGCTGTCGCGCCGGTTCTTCACCCCGGGCGCCGCGAAGAACGCAGAGCTCACCACCACCACCGCGTTCGTGAAGCCGGGCGCGTGGCCGCTGACCTGGAACTTCCACACCACCTTCCAGATCGCGACCCAGCCGGTGGCGGCCGAAGTCGCTCCGTTCAATGCGGCGCCGGTGGCTCCTCCGCAGGTGGCTTGCGTGGTGCGCAACATCGGGACCTTCGGCGTCTCAGGTGACACCGCCGCGACCGATGCAATCGAGAACAAGCTGCCGAGCAACACCCGCGCGCAGGGCCGCGGCGGCTACAACATCCCCTCGCTGTACGGCATGCAGGTCGCCGCTCCGCTGCTTCACCACGGGCAGGCCGCTTCTCTGTTCGACCTCTTCGACAGCCCGAAGTGGCAGAACCACCTGCTGGCGGCGAACTCGGTGTTCCTGGTCGGCGACCCGCAGGCAGCAACCAAGAAGTCAGACCTGATTCAGTTCATCTGGTCCATCGACAGCACCACCCCTGAGATTGCCGCTGCGGTGGGCTTCGACGGCTGTCCTTAGGTTTCGTCGAAGGCTGGTTTTAATTTGGGTAAGTGACTGACGGCCAACCATGGGGCGCGCGGAGATCCGGGTATCTTCGCGCGCATGCCCCCAATTGGAATCCGCGACACCCAGCTTCGCGCGCTCACCGACTCGATTCGCCTCGCGAACCCGACCGCGCCGAAGATTACCGATGCCCACGTGGTCGACGTTCTCGCCGCCATCGGCGACACCTGGAACGCAAGTGCCGACCAGCTGAAGGCGCAGCTGGGCCGGCCCGGCATCACCCGGAAAGAGCAGTTCGACGTCGCGAACAAGGGCATCTCTCGCACCGAGCGCAACGACCTGGTGCAGCTGCTCGATCGGTCGGGCCTGCAGATGGACCCAGGCGCGAAGAACTTCCTCGAGGCGCTGGTTGGCCGTGCGCCTTTGCAGGAAACGTTGGCGCCGCTGGGCTTCGCCATCACCGGCGACCAGGCCAACGGCATCAGCGGCACCGCAAAGGCGGGCGAAGTCATCGAGGCGATCAACCTGTCGACCGCTCCCACTGGGCGGCTCCACCTCACCGACACGATGGAGCTCGGCAAGGCCGACGCGTCCGGCAAGTTCACGGGCGTCGTCCCCGACATGAAGGAAGGCGACCTCATTCGCCTTCGTACCCGCGCGGCCGACGGCACGGTGGGCGACTGGCTCACGATTCAGGCGAAGGGCCTCGGCACGGACACGCGCAACGCCGCCGCGAACCTCGAGCGCATGGACCTTGGCGTCACCCCTGACGGCATCAGCGTCACCCACAACACCGACCGCCCCATCTCCGAGCCCGGCGCGACCCTTCGCTTCACCAACGAGCGCACCGGAGAGAAGACAGACGCGATCGCCACCGGCGAGGGCTCGCTGCCCGCGGGCTTCAAGCTCAAAGGCCAGGCGGGTGACACGTTCAAGGTTTCGGTGAGCGACGGCCGCAACAACGTCGATCACTCGGCTTCGGTTGGCTCGCTCAAGGTTCCGGGCGGCACCACCGGCCCCGGCGGCGCGAACGTGAAGGACCCTCCGGCGCTCAGCAAAGACATGAACGCGGACGGCACGCCGAAGAACACGCTGACCCGCTTCACCGGCCCGCTGTTCATCGACGGCCCGAAGGCAGAGGACGTGCGCCAGGGCGCCATCGGCGATTGCTACTTCCCCGCCGCGATGGCCGCGCTCGCCCACTTCAACCCGGCCGCGCTGCAGGACGCGATCAAGGACAACGGCGACGGCACGTACAACGTGCGGTTCTACGAAAACGGCAGCAAGTCGCGCCCGGTGAACATCACCGTCGACGCCGACCTCTACGCGCGCAGCTACGGCGGCCCGGTGTACGGCAGCTCGCTGGGCGGCAGCACCGAGCCTGGCAAGATGGAGCTCTGGTTCCCGCTGATGGAAAAGGCGTACGCGCAGTGGAAGGGCAGCTACGAGACGATTGGCGGCGGCGGCGTCGCGGGCAAGGTGATGACTGAGGTGCTCGGCAAGAGCTACGACTACGCGAACTTGAGCGCGTCGAACAAAGACCAGATGTTCGATCGCATCACCAAGGCCGCGTCGAACGGTCAGCCGATGGCGGCGGGCACGTACGGCACCGACCAGGCCGACAAGTACACGAACACCGGCGTCTACGCGAACCACGCCTACTCGGTGCTTGGCACCGAGACCGAGAACGGCACGAAGTACGTGAAGCTGCGCAACCCGTGGGGCCAGAGCGAGCACGGCTCTGACGGAAAGAACGACGGCATCTTCCGGATGGAGCTGGGAACCTTCGCCGAGCTGTACCGCGCCGTTCACATCGTGGAGAAATGACCATGGCGATTCCTCCGGAGCCGATCGAAGAAGTACTGCCCAACGCGCAGGGCGCAGTGATGGCCGAAGTGATGAGGGTCGTGAAGCAGGACGCCGAGAAGGCGGGCTTCGTCGACCCGAAGGTGTCTGACGCGAACACCCAGGCCGCGCGGCAGGTCGTCGAGCTCAAGGTGTCGAAGGTGCTCTTCGGCGAGTGGAAGGAAGGCGCGTCGGTGCAGGTGGTGAAGCCTTCGGGTGCCTACGCGTTGAAGGCGGGCAACAAGGGCCCCTTCCTGCTCACCCGCGTCGGCGACGCGGTCGAGATTCTCGGCCGCTACGGGCCGGACACGTACGGCGAGCCGGCGATCGCGCAGGCCGCCAACCGCCTCGGCAAGAAGTAGCCGCTACTTCTTCGTCTTCACGCCCAGCCGCGCGCAGAAGTCTTTCAGCGCCGGCTGTTTCATCGAGTCGGGCCGGCAGACGCGGGCCCAGCTGGCGTTGCCCGTCGACCCGCGCTCACGAAAGCGCCTGAGCTGCGCGTCGTAGGCGAGGCGCAACCGAAGGTCGTCGATGGGCGCGAACCCGATCTTCGGTACCAGCGGTGCCACCGAGTCTCGAAAGAAGTCGAGGTGACGCGGCGGCGCGCCCTCGAGTCCTTCGCTCGGCTCGGCCTTTGTTCGCAGGTACGCCTCGACAAGCCGCAGCTGGTCGCGCCCTGCCGCGTCCGCTTGAAGGGCACACCACGGCTCGCTGGTGCACGCGTCGATCGCCGCCAGCGCCTTCGTCCACTCGGCCACAGTGCCGTCGAGAAAGACGGTGTCGTTGGCGGCGATTTTCTTCACCGCGTCCACGGCGGCGGTGGGCGAAACCTGGAAGGTCGTGAAGCCCCCGACGAGGCTCGCACCGTCGTCGAGGAACTTTTCATTCGTGCCGAAGCGGTAGCTGATGCGTCCGGCGTCGGCAGGCCAGGCGGCACGTGCCTTCGGGTCGATGCGAAGCTCTCGCACCAGCTCGGGTCGCACGGCGTAGCCAGCCTTGCCGAGCTCGAGTGGAAACTTCTCGCAGACGCCGGAATCGAGCGGCGCGCGGGCGCACTTGTCGAAGTCGGCCCGCGACATCGAGCCGTGCATGCGGAGGTCGAGCGTGCCGCCGTCGCCGATGTATTCGAACCGCGTCGGAGTGGGCGCCCACGGCACGTCGGAAATCCAGTTTGGATCCCACTTCGAGAACTGCTCGAACAGCTGCAGCTGGGTCAGATCGTCCGCATGCGGCGTGCGGATGTCGCGCAAACGCACGTCGATTTCGACTCTCTGCGCGCCGAGCTCCACGATTGCCTCGACTTCCCGAGGTGCGGCGGGACAGCCCATCAGCGACGAAAAAACCAGCAGGCATCCGAAGGGTTTGGAGGTCACGAACAGCACTGTGCCCGAGTGAGCCCGATTGCCCCACCCATTTGGGAACCAGCCCGCGTGGTTCGGGCATTGCACACCTCAGAGACATCAACCCTCAACCGGAGAATCCAAACATGGCGTACGCGAACGACAACTCGAACAAGAACATCTCGCAGCTGAACAGCTTTCTGCGCGGCGAAATCTCTGCCGTCGAGACGTACCGCATCGCGATCGAGAAGCTCGACTCGGGCAGCCCGGCATTGAGCCAGCTGTTCGCCTGCTCGAAGTCCCATCAGCAGCGCGTCGAGAAGCTGGGCGTAAAGATTAGGACGCTGGGTGGCGTGCCGGACACTGACAGTGGGGCGTGGGGCGCGATGACGAAGGCGCTCGAAACGGGCGCCTCCGCTTTCGGCGACAAGGTTGCCATCTCGTTGCTCGAAGAGGGCGAGGACCACGGCCTCAAGGACTACCGCACCGACCTCGACAAGCTGGACCCCGAGTCCCGAATGTTGGTGACCAGCGAGCTGCTGCCACTCCAGGAAGAAACGCACCGCATCCTGAGTAACTTGAAGAAGCTCCAGGCCAACCCGGCGGCGTAGGTCTGTTCTTCGTGTGTCTTGCTTCCCCTTTCAGGCTTCTACTGAGCCGAGGGGGGAAGCCTGGCCTGCAGCGCGTCGAGCTCGGCGCCATCGAGCCCACTGTTCGCCTTCAGGTTTTCGAACAGCCCTTCGCCCAGTGACGCAGTGCACCCGGCATGGAAGTAGCCAGCACCTTTGCGCGTCACCCCGTTCACTTCGATTTCCCGTTCGATGCCGACGCGGAAGGTGCCTTTCTCGATCGCGGCCTCACACTCCATGCACTTCGAACGCCCGGTCGCAGCGCGTTCAGCGAACGGGTACGCCTTTTCTGCTGCCGCCGCCTTGCCACCAGCGGGCCCCGCCGCCAGCGCAGCGTCGAGCTCTGCCCGATTCGGAACCTCGCCGTTGAAGCCCGCGAGCGTCTCTTTCACTTCGGCGCGCAGCTTCGTCGCCGCGCACAGCAGGTGGTGCCAGACGTGGCCCGGGTTCCCATCGAAGCCCGTCGTCTCGAACCCGAAGCGCAGCGCGCCCTTCTCGATCAGCTGCTTGCAGCTTCGACAGGTCGAACGGCCCGACTTCGCTGCTTCGATCACGTGCGCCATGTGTCTCTACCCCGAGGTTCCCGGAGTCCGCGGATTCGCGTCCCACTTGAAGTTGTCGAACAGCACCAGACTGTCGAGAATCCCGTCGCCCACGTCCCAGATGACGAACCGCAGCTCGACGATTTCTCCGGGCCGAACGTTTCCGATGGTCGTCAGCCAGTCGGTGCCGCCCCCCGTCGTGCACTGCCCCATGCCCAGCGGGGCCTCGAAGCCCGTGCCCGTCAAGAGCCCAGGCCCCTGGCCGCACGACAGCACGTTTACGTCGGTGTCCCAGCAGTTCAAGTTCGCCGCCTTCGACTCGCACGCGCGGAAGAGGCTGGTGCCGCCCGCGAGGTTGATGCCGATCGGCCAGGACTGGTTCCCCGACTGGTAGGTGAGCAGGTTCTTGTCGATCGGGTTCGCCGGGCTCGTGACACCACCCGGCGTGTCGACCAGCACCAGCACCTGGTCGTTGAACTGGGTGCAGACGAACTCGGGGTACTCGGCCGAGAAGAAGAAGGAGCTTAGCGAGAAGCTTCGCGCGTTGGTCGGCACCCGAATGCGCAGCTTCACCATCACCGAGTCGTTCGCCAGGTCGGCGCCAATCGAGCCGCTGCCGCACATCGGCGCCACCGGCAGCTCATTGGCCTGCTTCAGCGGCGGGTTCGCGGTCTGCAGCCAGTCTTTGATGCAGCTGCTGCTCGCGCACGTGAGCAGGTTGGCGTTGTGAAAGAAGTCTTCTGACGGGTCGAGCATCGGCCCCCCGTTGGGGCCTGGCATCGTCTGCACCGCGTCGGAGGCCTGGCCACTGCTGAGCACCGCCATGGCCGCTCCCTCGAGGGGAGCGATGCGCCCGAACCGCGGCCGAATCGACTTCGCGTTCTGCACCGTCAGCGGCGTGCCGTCGGCGTGAAGCAGCTCGGCCGAGATGACACCCCACGTGCGGTCTTGTGGCGTCAGCGGCGTCTCGAGCGTCGTCCGGCACAGCCCCAGCGACTTCGCGTAGTCCAACGCCACGCCTGAGTTGCTCGCCAGCGATGAATCGCAGCTGCCCACATCGAGCAGGTCGAGCGTGTCGGTGAGGCCGTTGCAGTTGTCGTCGACGAAGTTGCCGAGCAGCTCGATCGCGCCGGGGTTCACCTGGGCCGGGTTCCCGCAGCCGAGCGTGTTGTCGCAGCAGTCACCCTGGGCCACCGTCCACCCGTCGCCGTCACAATCGGTGGTGGCGGTGTTGCACGACTGGCAGCTGCCGTTGTTGCAGTTCTGAACCGGAGAGCACGCGTTGCCGCACGCGCCGCAGTGCGAGGGCGAGACCTTGGTGTCGACGCAGCTTCCCGCGCAGGCAGTGAGCCCCAGCGTGCAGCTCACCTGGCAGAGGCCGCCGTTGCATGCCTCGCCCGGCCCGCAGCTCTTGCCGCAGTTGCCGCAGTTGCGGGCATCCGTCTGCAGGTTGGTGCACAGGCCGTTGCAGGACGTGGCGGTAGTCGGACACAGGCAGCCGCCGTTGACGCAGACCTTGTCGGTGCTGCACGCGTTGCCGCAGGCACCACAGTGCGCGTTGTCAGAGAGCACGTCGCGGCAGATTCCCGCATCGCCACACTGCTTCTGATCGATCGCGCATGGAGGCGTGACGGTGCACGCCGAGGCAACGCACTTCTCACCCGCCACGCACCTCGTGCCGCAGCTGCCGCAGTTCGTCTTGTCGTCGCGGGTGTCGATGCACTTGCCGTCGCAGAAGCTGAACCCGTCGGGGCAGGCGCAGTTGCCGGCGATGCAGGCCTTGTTGGCGGCGCAGGCTGCTCCACAGGCGCCACAGTTCTTCGCGTTGATCTGCAGGTCGAGACAGGTGCCGTCGCACGACGTTCTTCCCGTGCCGCACGAGACGTCGCACTGGCCCTGGTTGCACGCCGTGCCCGAGGGACACACGGTGCCGCAGCCGCCGCAGTTCTTCGGGTCTTCTTTGGCCTTCACGCAGACAGTGCCGCACAGCTTCTCGTCTGCTCGGCACAGCGTGCCGGCGTCGGGCGTCATCGGCCGCACGCCACACGCCGTCATCAGCAGCAAGACGGGTACGACGATTGAGCGAAGCAAGGAAAACCCCCGACGAAACCGGCCCAACCTTGCGGGAGACAAATCCGCCCTCTGCTGACTGTCAATCAACGTTCACTGAAAGCGCGAATCAATCGGGGCAGCTGGCGCCCGTCGCGGCCCACGCGGCCATCAACGAGCCGAACCTTTCCTGGGTGCCGGGCGCCCGCGTGCGGCCGGGGCCCGGAGCCCAGCCCCAACCGACCAGCGCGTCATGGGCGGAGTGCTCGACGATTTGTTCCAGCGTCCGCTTGCCGTTGCGCGCCGGGTCCTTCAGCTGCGACAAGCCAACGCGTTGCCACGCCATCGTCCTGGGAGCCGACGCGCCGGTGCCCTGGTGGCACGAATGGCAGGCGACGAGAAAGGTGCCGGGCGGCTCGTGAAGGCGCGAGCTACACGGCTTCCTTCTGGGCCGCGGCTGCCGGTGCTCGCCAACTGCTTCGCGGCGTCCGTGCCGTGCGCCCACTCCGCGACGTTAGGGAAGGACTGGTCGCTCGTATCTGAAGCAGCAGTGGCCGCCGCCCAACTCTGCAATCAATTCCCCGACGGGGCTCTGCCGGACCGTCAACGCGCGATCCAAATGATGGTCGACGCAGCCATCGAGGCAGCCGAAGCGGCGCTGGCGGCGTGCGCGACCATGACCGACTTTTCATCGAATCGATCTGACGCAGGCCAATCTTTCAGGCCGCAAGCGAGTCTGGTTGCAGAACGGTGTTCGTTTTGTGGAAAAGGTAGTCGTGAGGGCGTTCGAACTGCCCACGGACCTGGTGTTCGCATCTGCAGTGAGTGTGTCGTGCATTGCGTCGCCCTCTTCCAAGTCCAGTCGCCGGAATAGAGCTTGTCCCCTTTTCCTACCAGTGAGCATGAGCACGCTCGAGCACGCTCTTTGATGGCGCGGCGGTCACGGCCGAGTCACCGCGGCGGCCGCGGCCCCCGCCAGCACCCGTCCGCCCTCCGCTGCCACCCAGCCCGACGGCCCCTCCCTCCCGCCTTCACTTCCGCCCAGCCGCCAACAACCCTGACACAGGGGGGTTCCCCTTGTGCCCTCCACTGAAACCGCGTTATTTCGTCTTTTCGGTTTTCCGCCCACCAGCTGGAGTACTACCCTCGCCGGCCACCACCATCGCGACGTGCAAGTCGCTGGCGGTTCGAATCGGGTGGACACTTCGATGGGGATTTATCGCGGGGCGACCCTCGCTGTTGTCCTGGCAGGGGGCGCGGGTTGCCTGGACCTCGACGTCCAGAATTACCGGTTTGCGGCGCCAACCTCGGTTGACGCGGGGGCCGCAGACGGAGGAGTTCCAGCAGATGGTGGCACTGCGCCAGACGCTGGTGCAGGCAGCACGCAGTTGATTTCGCTGTCACCCTCGCTCGGGCTCCTGGTCCCGGCTTTCTCTGCGACTGTCACTGCCTACACCGTGGGGGTCTCTCCCTCGACGCCGAACGTGACGCTGACTGCGACCGCTATCGACCCCGCGGCAACAATCCTGGTGAATGGCACGCTGACCTCCTCGGGGGCCGCGTCGCAGCCTCTTGGGCTCGTCGACGGCGCTGGGACGTTCAGCATCATCGTGAGCAACCAAGGTACCCCGACCACCTACGAGGTTGCGTTCGCTCCGCGGCTGCCCGCTGAGAAGGCCCATCTCAGTGGCATCACCCCAACGGACCACTTCGGCTATTCCATCGCTTTGTCCGCTGACACTCTGGCCGTGGGAGCGTTCGGCGAGGGCGGCCGAAGCGGCGCGGTCTACGTCTTCATTCGCAGTGGGGCCTCCTGGATTCAGCAAGCCGTCCTGAAGGCCGCCAACGCGAACGCGCAGGACCTCTTTGGCAACAGCGTTTCGCTGGACGCAGACACGCTGCTGGTCGGCGCAAGAGGGGAGGACAGTGCCACCACGGGCGTGAACGGCGACGGGTCGAACAACTCGGCGACCAACAGCGGCGCGGCCTACGTCTTCGTGCGCACGGGCACGACCTGGACGCAGCAGGCCTATCTCAAGCCAGCCAACACCACGGCCGAGGCGTCGTTCGGCACCAGCGTCGCGGTGTCGGGCAACCGCGTGGTCGTAGGCGCGCCGGGGGACGCGAGCGGAGGTTCCAACACCGGGGCGGCCTATGTCTTCGCGCGGGCTGGCACCGCATGGAGCCAGCAGGCCCACCTCAAGGCCTCCAACGCCGCCGCCCAAGCCGTTTTTGGGAGGAGCGTGGCGTTGTCGGGGGACACTGTGGCGGTGGGTGCGCCCAATGCGTCGGCGGTCTACATCTTCGTGCCAGCGACGCCGTGGGCCGAGCAAGCCCTGCTCAAGGCCTCCGACACCAAGATGTGGGACTACTTCGGAGCCAGCGTCTCGCTGGACGGCAACACCCTGGCCGTGGGGGCCTACGGGAGCGGTGGGGTGTCCAACTTCCACCGCGGCGCGGCCTACGTCTTCGCTCGCAACGGCGCCAACTGGGCGCAGCAGGCGGTGGTGACTCCGCTCAACCCGGTCGATGGGGACGAATTCGGAATCAGCGCCGCGGTGCTTGGAAACCAGCTGCTGGTCGGAGCGTGGCAAGACGACAGCTCCATCACCGGAGTGAACGGCGCTCACAACGATGGAGAGAGAGAGAGCGGTGCGGGGTATTTGTTCTCCCGCAGCGGAAACACGTGGACCCAACGGGCCTACCTCAAGGCGTCCACCACCCGAATGGACGACTACCTGGGCGCCAGCGTTGCGCTTTCCGCGGACCATCTGGCCCTCGGAGGCGAAACGTTGGCCTGCGTCTTCTCGAACCCGTAGCGGGTTTGGCGTCTGGGGTCTTCAGCGCGAGGGGCCTGCCATCTCCTCAGCATTGTCTGCGGTACGCGACGAGCCATGGCGTCGTCGCTTCGCACGGCCCACCGAACCTCCGAGCGGGGCTGGGCGCCCACCGGCTCAGCGACCGGAACCACCAGCTTCGGCGTTTCGATGGTCCACGACCACCTCGGCTTCGGCCATTCGGACAAGCCGGTCGACTGCGCGTACGCGCTGATGGACCAGACCGACGTGGCAGAAGAGCTTTGGCTTTCTCTTGGCGTCGACAAGGCGCACTGCTCCGCCCACGACTACGGCACCAGCGTGGCCACCGAGCTCGTCGCTCGCAGCAAAGAGGGCCGCGCCCGGGTCAACCTCGCCTCGGTGACGCTCTGCAACGGCAGCGTCCACATCGAACTGGCCCGCCTGCGCCTCATTCAGAAGCTGCTGCGCAACAAGCTGCTTGGGCCGGTCGTCGCGCGGCTGAGCAGCAAGCCCGTCTTCCGTAGGAACATGCGCGCGCTCTGGGCCGACCCGACCCGGCTGACCGAAGAAGACATCGACGACATGTGGGCCCTGCTCACGCGTGACGGAGGAAAGAAGGTTCTGGCTCGCATCACGCAGTACCTGCGAGATCGCGTCACCTACTGGGATCTCTGGGTCGGGGGCCTGCGGCAGACCTCACTTCCGCTGGCCTTTCTCTGGGGCGAGGCCGACCCCATCACTGGGCGTGACGTGGCGCTGGTGCACCACCGCGAGTCCCCGGGCAGCCGCTTAAGCCTCCTCGACAGCGTCGGCCACTACCCCATGCTCGAGGCCCCCGACCGCTGGGTCGAAGCGCTGGTTCGGCTCGTCGACGATTTGGGGACCCGCTGACTGCCAGGGCCGCCTGCGCGGCGCTTGCGAATTGAATCGTAGGCGCGCCTCAACGCGATGAAGTCTTCTGCCACGCCCCCACGATCAGGGTGATGCCGCAGCGCCTTGAGACGAAACGCCCGCTGCACTTCCTCGCGGGTCGCGGTGCGGGGGACTCCGAGCACCAGGAAGGGGTCAGCGACCGCTGCGCCTGGTGCAGCGCGAACCGTGCGCTTCGGAAAAGGCGCGAGCCCCGCGAGAATCCGCTTCCACGCGCCCGCCCAGTGGTCGTCCACCGGGGACAGCGGCCGGCCCGCGGCCTTTTCGGCCATCGCCTGCGCTTCCTCTCGGGTGTGGGCGCCGCCACCCCATGCGTCCGGTGCTCGAAAGGGCGCCGCCTTCGGTTCTCCCGTCCACCACGCACACCAGAGCAAGCGCCGCCGCTTCGTGCGGGCGAGCGCAAAGACGAAGCGCACGACGACTGAGCGAAGCATGGGAACTCCAGACGAAACCGGCCCAACCTGGAGGGAGACGAATCCGCCCTCTGCTGACTGCCAATCAACGTTCACTGAAAGCGCGAATCAATCGGGGCAACTGGCGCCCGTCGCGGCCCACGCGGCCATCAACGAGCCGAACCTTTCCTGCGTGCCGGGCGCCGGCGTGCGGCCGGGCCCCGGAGCCCAGCCCCAACCGACGAGCGCGTCGTGGGCGGAGTGCTCGACGATTTGTTCCAGCGTCCGCTTGCCGTTGCGCGCCGGGTCCTTCAGCTGCGCGCACAGCTGCGACAAGCCCACGCCTTGCCACGCCATCGTCCTGGGAGCCAGGTGCCACAGCGGCGCTCCCGGCACCGGCGCGTCGACGTTGTTCTTGGCCTGGTGGCACGAATGGCAGGCGACGAGAAAGGTGCCGTGGCCACCGGCGCCGCGGGTGACGGGCGGCTCGTGAAGGCGCGAGAGGTCGCCCTGCCGCGGTGAATCATCGGCCGGGTGGCAGTTGGTGCAGCGCGGGTGGGTGAGCACCTTGCCGGCCTCGGCGAAGAGGGCCTTCGACCGGGCGGACGCGTCGGCGATCGAGTCGAACTGCTCGGGGCCCTTCAGCTCGACCACCACCACTTCTTCGGGCGGAGGGGCCTTTGTGATGACGGGCATCGTCCGGCAGGCGGCCAGCACCAAGAACGCCATCGATTTCCACGAGCGCATCCGCAGGTGACTATCAGGGAGCGCAGCGCCGCTGAAACTCGGAGTTCTTCAAGAACGCCTCGAACATCTGCAGCCACGGCGGCCAGTCGTGGCCACCGGGCGCGTGAAACACGTGGTCTTCCGGCAGCGACTGCGCGAGCAGCGAGTCGGCGACACCGAGCCCATCGCTGTCTCCGTAGCCGAGGTAGATTTCCGGGCCCTTCGTCTTCGTGACGAGCACGCCGTGAAGCCACGACCACAGCTGCCGCTGGTAGTTGTCTTCGTCGAGCTTCACCAGCGGGTCGGGCGTCCACTTCGCGAGGCCGCCGGCGTCTTTGATCTCTTTGAGGATGGGCTTGTCACCGAGGTACGGCGCGAGCGCGAGGATGCCGTCGATGTGCTCGGGGTACGACTGGGTGTAGTGCAGCGAGCCGAAGCCACCCATCGAGATGCCGGTGACCCAGATCTGCTCGTAGCCCCGCGACCGCAGCGGCGCGATGACATCGAGCTCGATCCGTTCAGGCGCGATGCCGCGCAGGTAGTAGCCGAGCGTTGCGTTCGCCGCGACCACGTCTGCCGACGCGCCTGACTTCTGCATCGCCTCGACGAACTTCTCTTCACGGAAGGTGCCGGCGACGTCCCCCGCTCCGGGCAGCAGGACCATCAGGCACTTCGCTTGCTTCGTCCCGGGCAAAGGGTCGAACACCGAATGCATAGGGACAGAGGCATGAAACAAGAACCTGCAACCTGGGGCGAAAGTCACCAGCACGAGAACGAAAAATCGCGGCATGCGGGCCTTCGTAACGCGAACCAACTCTGGCTGCTGCCGATGTTGTGCCTGTGCAGCTGCGCGAGCTTGAGCCCGATGCAGCTGGCGCGAGACGTTGGGGCCGCTGGGTGGTTTCAGGCCGACGGGTCGCTGCGTTGGCGAGCGCTCGATCGCCACGCCAGCTGCGACCGGCTTGGGGCGAACATTCCCGACGACGAAGGCAACGTCGTCATCGTCGTGCCCGGGGTGAAAGGCGACGGCGACGAGATTGCCTCATTGCTGGCGACGGTCTCGACCGCGAAACCTTCGGCTGTCTTTCTCTTCCGCTGGGTGCCGTGGGACGAGAGAGATCGCGTCGCGCAGGACTTCGCAGTGGGGGTGTCGCGGCTGCTGGAGTGCGCGCCGTGGATAGATGGACACCTGCTGGTGGTGGCGCACAGCGCGGGCGGCCTCGTCGTCGGCTACGGAGCGACCCGCCTCGACATCCCCAACCGCGTCCGCAACGGACCCGCGCTCTACGCGTTGACGGTGGCGGCCCCGCTGGCGGGCGTGAACGTGCGGCCGTCGCTGCCCAACGGCGAAGCGAGAGAGAGGTTCATGCTCGACTTCGCGACGGACATCACCAGCTACCCGGTGGCCCCCGCAGCGATGTCAATCGTCCACCTGCGCACGCGCTTTCCCAGCGACGTGGTGATGAAGCCCGTCGGCACGCACTCACCCAACGACGTCAACGTCGGCATTCCGGGCGCGCGCCAGGTCGACCTGCCGGGAAACCTGACCCACTGCGGCGCGCTGCAGTTCGTCGCGGGGCGCATCGCCGATGGCACGTGGCTCGAGTGGTTCACCGAAGACGAAGCGGGCGGCGCTGCGAGCAGTAGTCTGCAGCGCCGATGACCCAGGGCCGCGACGAACGCCACTTCGTAAACCTCATCCGGCTGCTGCAGCTCGAACGCGACGCCGAGGCAAAGCGGCTCGCCGACGAGCGCGAGAGCTTGCCGCTGGGTGAGCTGGAAGCGCGCGGGCTGGTGCTGTTGGACCTCGAGTCGAAAGAAGAAACGCTGGGGCTCGGTGGGCGCACCGTCATCACCTTTGCGCGCAACGACCGGCGTCCGTTGTCGGGGGCCTTCTCGTCGGGCGACCTGGTGAGCGCCGCGCCGAGAAAGGCAGAAGTCGACTTCGCGCCCAGCGGCCTCGTCACCCGCGCGTCGCGCACGCAGCTGCAGGTCGCCTTCGACAAGCCACCGCCCCCGTGGATCCACGAAGGGCGCCTGCGGCTCGACAAGGTCGCCAACCAGGTGACGTACGACCGCCTCAAGTCGGCCGTGTTGCGGGTGAAGGGCTACGAGCACGGGGTGCTGCGCCAGCGCCGAGAGGTGCTGCTCGGCCGGACGCCGCCCCGGTTCGAACGCCAAGTCGAGTTCGAAGCGACGCGCCCGCTGAACCCCGAGCAGCGCGACGCCGTGGGAAAAGCGCTGGCCGCCCAGGACTTCTTTCTCGTCCACGGCCCACCGGGCACCGGCAAGAGCACGGTGCTGGCCGAGACTGCTTTTCACCTCGCCGCGTCGGGCAAGCGCCTGCTGTGCACCGCCGCGAGCAACGCCGCGGTCGATCACCTGCTCGAGCTGTGTCTGGCCGAGGGGCTCACCGCGGTGCGCGTCGGTCACCCGGCGCGGGTGATGCCGCATTTGCAGCAGCACACGCTCGACCTGCAGGTGGAAGAGCACCCCGACCGCATCCTCTCGCGCGAGCTGTTCGACGAGGCCTACGACCTGCTGGGCTATGCGCGAAGGCAACGCAACCAGGGCCGCAGCCGCGCGCGCTTCTCGAACGCGCGGGAAGCGCAAGTCGAAGCGAAGCGGTTGATGGACGACGCGCGAAGGCTCGAACGCCGCGCGGTGCAGACGGTGCTGCAGCGATCGCAGGTGGTGTGCGCGACCTGCGCGTCGCTGGATGGCCACGTGCTGTCGGGCGAAACCTTCGACGTCGCGCTGCTGGACGAAGCAACGCAGGCGACCGAGCCGACCGCGTTGGTCGCCTTCACCAAGGCGCCGATCGTCATCCTCGCGGGCGACCCGCAGCAGCTGTCGGCGACGGTGCTGTCGATGGAAGCACAGGCGCAGGGCCTGGGCGTGAGCCTGTTCGAGAGGCTGCTGGCGGATCACGGCGACGGCGTGAAGCAGCTGCTCAAAGAGCAGTACCGGATGAACGAGACGCTGATGCAGTTCCCATCGACGCAGACCTACGGCGGGCAGCTGCGCGCGCACGCATCGGTGAAAGACCGCGTGCTGCAGCTGGGGCTCGAGACGCCGCCGCTGATGTTCATCGACACCGCGGGCAAGGGGTTCGACGAGTCGAAGGCGCCGGGCACCGAGAGCTTGCGAAACGAAGGCGAGGCCGAGCTGATTCTCGCCCGGGCGAAGCTGCTGCTGGCCGCCGGGCTTCCGCCGGAAGAGCTGGCGATCATCTCGCCCTACCGCGCGCAGGCGGAGTTTCTGCGGGAAGCATTGGCCGAGCACGAGGCGGTCGAGGTCGACACCATCGACGCATTTCAGGGCCGCGAGAAGGACGCGGTGCTGGTGACGCTGGTGCGCAGCAACGCAGATCAACAGCTGGGGTTCCTCACCGACCTGCGCCGCATCAACGTCGCAATCACCCGCGCGAGGAAGCACCTGTTCGTGGTCGCCGACAGCGCCACCATCAGCGCCCACCCCTACTTCGCCGCGCTGGTCGAGTACGCGCAGGCTGTAGGTGGATATCGTTCTGCGTGGGAATGGAAAGACTGACCGCAAACAGTTGCTATGAAAGTTCTGCGTGTTTGCAGGGTCAGGCAAAGCCAACCCTGCGAAAGCCAACAACTGGCCCCGGGCACGTGTTGTGCTCTTGTTCAACGTTTACATGAGCGATGAAAAGCCGGTCGTGACCAAAGAAGACGATGTGTGGGTGATTCGCCTCACGACCGAAGCCGGAAAGCTGCAGGAGTACCGCTGCGCCAGCGAGAGCCAGGCGCGCCAGCTGGCGATGGTGTTGACGCCTAAGAATCAGCGCTGACGGGCCTTTGGGAAGACGAAGTACCGAAGCACCACCAGCTGCGCGAAGGTGAAGACGCAGAGGTCGGCGATCATCTTGGCCGGCACGTACGCAACCCCTGCGCGATCGCGAAGCAGCACGACCACCTGGCCGTGGACGACGATGCTCACCGCCATCACCAGCGCGTAGCGAATCGCCGACTTCAGCACCTTCGGTTTGTTCTCGCGGAAGGCGACGTAGCGGTTGAGGAAGAAGGCGAGCGTCGAGCCGAAGGTGGTGCCGACCATCGCGGCGACGCGGGTGGGCGTGCCGAAGTGAAGAAGGGTGGTGCCGATGGCGAGGTCGAAGACGGTGGCGATGGCCCCCGCGGCGAGGCTGAGCGTCATCCAGCTCTTGAGAAGCTTCTTCAATCAACGGCGCCGGCGCGCGCGGAACAGCGCGGCGGCGGTGAGAAGGGCAAAGCCGAAAGCACCGGGGCCGCTGGCGCAGTTGCAGTTGCCCGCGACGCTGCCGCCCGTGCCGCCGTCGGTGGGCCTGGGCATCGGGCCCGCGTCGGGGAGGCGCGCGATGGTCAGCTCGCCCTCGGCCTTCGCCATCTCGATCGGCGCCCCCTGCCCCGTCGCTTCGTAGATTTCCTTCAAGTGCACGCCCGCGTCGTCGGTGCGGTTCTCGGTCGCAAGGAACTCGATGTATTCGGGAGTGGTCGATTGGTAGAGCAGCCGCGCGGTGATTCTGAGCTTCGCGCCATCGGCAAGTGAGGCGGGCAGCGGGACGGCGAAGCTCGCCTCGTCATAGTCGCGAAGGCCGCCGTCGTTCTCGTTGAACCAGTTCACCCCGACAGGAGCGATCGACGGCTGCGACACCATGCCCCTGGGCGGAATGCGCGAGTCCTTGAAGATGGCGTCGTGCAGCGCGAGGTGCTCGGACACGCCGATTCCGACGCGGCCATGCTGTGCCTCGTAGACGCGAAGCTGGTTGTCTTTGAGCAGCGCCCCGGCGTCGAAGCCACCGGTGATGACGGTGTCGCCGGCGAGCAGCTGAATGACGACGCGCCGGCCATCGGCATAGCCGGTCGGCAGCTTGTGGCCGGTGAGGTTGGTGACGCGCACGGTGACGGCGGCGACGTTTCCGGACTGAGGGACGGAAGGGACGTTGAGGGTCAGCGTGGCGGCGTCACGCAGGTTTTGCAGCGAGAGCTGCTTCGTGCGCTCGAACTGGTCGGCGAACTCGAGTGCGAGCTCGGGGTTCGCGGCTTTGACGGCCTCGAGCCCCCAGACGTTCGCTCCGGCGAGCGCGTGCTGGCGGGGGTTGGTGCGCGGCGCGTTGAACCCCTTCGCAATTCTGTAGTCGGTGCCGCCGTCGGGCCCGGTGAAGCGCGGCATGTGGCAGTCGACGCACGACTTCGTGGTGGCGAAAGACGACTGCTTCCATTCCTCGTACGTGGTGTCGAGCGGGAACCGCGCACCAAGCACTCCGCCGTCGAGCGCGCGCCAGGCGCTGACCGGGTTGTGCACCGAGTGACACTGGCCGCACAGCTCTGAGCTGCCGGTGAAGGTCGACGGCACGCCGACGTGCGCGGGGCTGAAGACGTCGGGGTATGGGCCGTACTTGTTGAGCGTGGTGTCGAAGTACAGCTGCGCGTTGCCGATGAACGGAGCGCCCGGCTCGTTCGGCTGCACGATCGACCGGTGGCAGATGTCGCAGGTGACGCCTTCACGATCGAGCCCGTCGAGCGCGCCCCCGTCAGCGGGCAACGTGTGGCCGCGAAGAAAGGCCTGCGGCGAATGGCAGCGATTGCACCACTGCCCGATGTCTTTGACGTCTTGATTGGCGACGCTCACCGCCGCCTTGAAAAGCGGGTCACGCTGCGCGTTGCCCATCATCGAGCTCACCCAGCCGTCGAACGGCATGTAGATGGACTCTTCGGGCACGCTGGCCCGGTCGTGACAGTTCCGGCAGCGCAGGTACGCGCTCTCGATGGGAGTACCGGCGTCCCACTCTGGGCCGTGGCCCTTCTCGAAAGGAAACGGCTGGGCCGACGCCGTGCCTCCCAGAAGAACCAGGGTCCAGAGGTGCTTCACGCTCGACGCTTCCGCCGCGAGAGCATGCCCAGCACCGCGAACGTCAGCGCGAGAGTCCACACGGCTCCGCCGCCCGTCTGACAGCCGCAACTGCCCGTGCCCGCCGTGCCGCCGCCCGTGCCGCCGTCGGTGCTGACCGAGCCACCACCCGTGCCTGCCGAGCCACCACCCGTGCCTGCCGAGCCACCACCCGCGCCTGCCGCGCCGCCGCCCGTGCCTGCCGCGCCGCCGCCGACCCCACCTGCACCACCGCCCGTGCCAGCCGCACCACCGCCGACCCCAGCTGCTCCGCCACCTGCGCCTGCACCGCCACCTGCGCCAGCGCCACCACCCGCACCAGCGCCGCCGCCGGCGCCCATGCCGCCGTCACACGCAATCGGATTGGTGGGAGCAAACCGCAGCACCCGCGCCACACTGATGTCGATGACGTACAGCGCGCCATCGGGACCCGCGCGCACGGAGACCGGACCCTGGAGACCCGACGCGAGCTTCGTCCGCTCGAGCGACGTCGGCAGCCGGTTCGCACCGAGCTTGACCATGAAGAGGTTGTTCGAGTCGTAGTCGGCAAAGAAGTAGTTGCCGCGCACCTGCGGCGGCAGGCTGCAGTGGTCGAGAATCTCGCCGCCTGTCATCGACTGGCAGCTGCAGTTGGTCGTAGTGCTGCCGCCATCGAACTGCTGACAGGTGTTGCCGCCGTTGCCCGACTGTTTGCACGAGTGAACCGGCGGAGCGCAGTTGCCGCTGCCCGGCGTGAACTGCTCGCACCGGGTGGCGTCGTAGCCGTTGCCGCCCCGGAAGCCTTCGAACCACGGGTAGCCGTAGTGCTTGCCCTTCTGCACCACGTCGATCTCTTCCTCGGCCGACTCACCGACGTCGCCGACCCAAAGCGCGTTGGTCTGCTTGTCGATGCTGATGCGGAAGGGGTTGCGGAAGCCCCACGCCCAGATGTCGGTGCGCGCAGTGCCCTTCACCATCGGGTCGACGTTCGAGGTGCACGTCGCTCCGCACGCGGTCACCTGCTGGCCGGCGTCGTTCGCGCCGACCAGCGGGTTGTCGGCGGGAATCGAGCCGTCGAGGCGGACGCGAAGAATCTTGCCGTTGCCATTGGTGAGGCAGGTGTTGAAGCGGTTGGTCGCGGGGCAGCACGTCGCGTTGCAGCCCGTGTCGCCGACGCCGATGAAGAGGTAGCCATCGTTGCTGATCGCGAGACCGCCGCCGTCGTGGTTGGCGGGGCCGCGCAGACCGCGCACCAGAATCGTTTCTCCGGCGGCCAGCTGATCCGTACCGGCGGCCAGCGTGCGCGAGACGACGCGGTGCCGATCGAGGTCCGTGCCGCCGATGCTGTTTGCGGCCGAGTAGTAGAAGAACAGGCGCCGGGTGGTGTTGAACGACGGGTCGACCTCGATGCCGAGCAGGCCCTTCTCGCTGTCGGTGTCGACCTGGAAGGTGCCGGCGCTGACCAGCATGCCGCTGTTCTGGCGAATGTAGAGCGTGCCGCCCTTGGTGATGATCAACATGCGGCCGTCTGGCGCGGGCAGCCACCGCAGATCCGTGGGCTGATTGAGACCGTTGAGGCCGGCGGCGACATGCACCGAGCTGGTGAGCCCCGAAAAAGGGTCGACGGTCTGGGCGAACGCAGCGGAAGAAACAAGCACGGCGAGCACTGCCAGTGGGCGTGTCATGAAGGCCGTCATACTCCAAATTGCGACTATCCTCCGGGCCGCAAGCGATGCCCGAGACCTACGGCAAATACCAACTGCTCGAGAAGATTGCCGTGGGTGGCATGGGCGAGGTCTGGCTCGCGCGCCAGAAGGGCATGTCGGGGTTCGAGAAGCTGGTGGTGGTGAAGCGGCTGTTGCCGCACCTCACCGCCGAGCAGGAATTCATCAACATGTTCTTCGACGAGGCGCGCATCGCGGCGCTGCTCAACCACCCGAACATCGCGCAGATCTACGACCTGGGCGAAGTGAACGGCGAGTACTTCATCGCGATGGAGTTCGTCGCCGGCGAGAACCTGCGCACCGTCGCGCAGCGGGCGCTGGACGCGAAGGGCGGAATGCCGATCGCGCTGAAGTGCCGGGTGCTGGCAGACGCAGCGGCCGCTCTGGACTTCGCGCACCTGGCGAGGAGCCCATCGGGCGCGCCGCTGAACCTGATTCACCGCGACGTCTCGCCGCAGAACATCATCGTGGGCTTCTCAGGAGCGGTGAAGCTGATCGACTTCGGCGTCGCGAAGGCCGCCGGCAAAATCACCCGCACCGCGACGGGCGTCATCAAGGGCAAGTACGCGTACATGTCGCCCGAGCAGGCGCGGGGCCACGACCTCGACTCGCGGTCAGACATCTTCGGGCTCGGCATCGTCTTCTACGAAATCCTCACCTCGCAGCGCCTCTTCAAGCGCGGCACTGACACCGACACGCTGAAGGCGATCGTCTACGGCGACGTCGAGCCGCCTTCCTCCATCGTCCGCGGCATCCCCAGGCAGGTCGACGCGATCGTGATGAAGGCGCTGCAGAAGAACCGCGACGACCGGTACCAGACGGGCGGCCAGCTGCAGCTGGCGATCGAAGAGTTCCTCGTCCGCGGCCGGCTTCCCGCAACCTCCGCGCACCTCGCCGCGTACATGCGCGAGCTGTTTCCCGAAGAGAGCGCGAAGGACCCGATGCAGCTTCAGCCAGAGACCGAGCCGACGCTGTCGACCAGCGGCGAAGGCCAGGCGGTGGAGCAGCGCGCGACGAACGTCACCGTCAACCTGAACGAGCTGAAGCTGCGCATCAGCAGCTGCAGCGAAGGCGACACGGTGACGGGCTTCTTCTTCAACGCGATCTTCGGCCACACGATGCGCGTGGTCGGCCCGACCGCGACCGAAAAGCTGCGGTCATCCATGCTCGAGGCGAGGTCCTTCGTCGACGCGCTCACCTACCCGACCCCTGAGTTTCTGCGGCTGATGTGGAAGGCGGTCGAGCTGCTCGCCGCGAACAGCGGGGGCGTCGACCCCGCGTTCCAGGACATGGGCACCTGGGCGATGGACGGCTTGCTGCGCTCACCGCTGGGCAAGCCCATCGAGTCGCTGAAAGACCAGACGCCGCACGCACTGATGAAGGCGATGATGGCGACGCTGAAGCCGATGTTGTCGCCAGGAGACCGCGTCGTCGGCCCGTTCACCGGCAACAGCGGGATGCTCATCTACAAGGGCGAAGTGCTGCCGGTGCAGTTCCACGCGGGGCTCGCGACGGCAGCGCTGCAGCGGCTCACAGGCATCTCTATTCGAACGTCGTGGGAAAAGACCGCGGCCGACCGGGTCGAGATGAAGCTGAGCTGGTGACGCCTACAGGCTGGCCAACGCAACCCGGTACAGCGCGCGGTACCCCATGCGCGGAGCCGCCTCGAACTTCTCGGCGTTGAAGGTCTCTTTCAGAATCGTCGCGCCTTCGCCCGAGTCGTGAAGCTGCAGCAGCACCTTCTCGAGGTCCATCGCGACTTCCGACGGAGTGCTCATCGCCACCGCGACGCCATCATTGGGCGACTCGTCGGTGTACGCGACCACCTTCACCAGGTGCTGGCGGCCCGGCAGCAGCTCGTCGACGCCAGAGGTGCCGGGCCCTTTTCCAGCCGAGGTGAAGATGCTCGTCACGTCGGCGTCGCCCTTCAGCAGCGCCTCGAGGCACGCCTGGTAGCTGCCGGAAAAAGTCTGCGCCGCGAACACCCTCGCCGGGTCGAGCCCGCGGTTTCGCAACAGCGCCAGCGGCAGCAGGTAGCCACCCACCGAGTCGCGATCGCACCACGCCGCCTTCGTGTTCTGAAGCGAGTCGATGGTCAGCGGGCTGTCGGCCCGGCACAGCAGCGCCGCGCGGTAGCTCGACGCGCCTTTGCGAACGCCCCGCACCAGCACGCGCACGCCCATCGCCTCGATGCGCGCGCAGACGAAAGGCGGTGCCCACGCGGCCTCGCACTTTCCCGACAGCAGGTCTTTCGCCAGCGCCTCGTAGCTGCTCGCGACCACCACCTGGGTGGTGCGCTTCAGCGCGTGCCCCAGAAACTGCTCGAGCCGCTTGCCTCGTTCCCCCGCCACCGCCGGGCCGAGCGAAGGCGGCAGCGCGAGCCGCACGACCTTCGTCGATACCTGGGCGGTCAAAGGGGCCATCAGGTTTCCGCGTGCGCCTTGGCGACCTCGTCGTCGGCGAGGCCAAAGGTGGCTTGCAGCAGGTCGAGCATCTTCGAGGTCTGACGGCTGGGCTCGTGGCCCGACGCGTCGACGACCCGCGCCGCCAGCGAGAAGGCCTTGATGCGCTGCTTGTGGGTGCTGAGCCCCCGCGCGAGCACGGTCAACCGGCCAGGCAAGCCCTGTTCCTTCAAGCCCACCAACGAGTCGCGAATCATGCGCCGCGCGTCCGACGCGTTCACGTGAGAGAAGATCGGGTCGCCGGCGAGGAGCTCGACGATGGCGTCGGCTTCGGACGACTCGAGTACGCCGTCGGCCACCGACGCGAGCACCATCACTTCGGCGTAAAGGCGTTCGGAAGGCTCGCCCAACGCTTCGCTCAACGACGAGCCGTCTTCCACGACCTCGACGATGCGCGCGACTTCCTCTTCGCTGATGCCGAGCCCCGCCTGCAGGATCTTGAGCAGCCCCATCTCTTCTTTCGTGGCCCGCTGATCCGCCAGCGCCACCGCGGTCGCCAAACCGAAGGCGAGCAGGCGGTTCTGGTGGTCGGGCAGACGCGCTCGGAGGGTGTGGATGACGTCGTCCATCTTCCCGGTCTTCGAGAGGCGGAAGACGCTGTCTTCGATCAGGTCCTTCAGCTCTTCGATCTTGGTGCCTTCGAACTCGGGCCGCTCGCCCACGCGGCGCAACATCGCGTCCTTCTCGAGCTTGGAGACATGCCCGTCGGCGGTGGCCGCGAGGATCATCGCGTCCATCAACGCGGCGTTGCGATCGCGTCGGGCGCTGGCTGCCATTTCACGCTGCATCGGAACTCTCGGGGGAAGGCGGAGTGGGAAAGCGGGGATCCAGCAGGTGCGTCGTGTGAAGGTTGCCCATCGCAGACAAAATCGAATTGCGCACGTGCGGAATGTCTTTGCTGAGCTCGTCGACCAGCCGCTTCACGCGCTTGCGCTGAAGGTTTTCCTGAGAACCGCACAGATCGCACGGGATGATCGGGAACTGCATCAGCTCGGCGAAGCGGGCGATGTCCCCTTCAGGCGCGTAGGCCATCGGGCGGATCACCGTGTTGCGGCCGTCATCGCTGTGGAGCTTGGGCGGCATCGCGCCCATCGTGCCGGCGAAGAAGAGGTTCAAGAGCAGCGTGTGCACCAGGTCGTCGCGGTGGTGGCCAAGCGCAATCTTGCTGCAGCCCAGGTCGACCGCCGCGTTGTAGAGAATCCCGCGCCGCAGCCGGCTGCACAGCGAGCACTGCGTCTGCCCGGGCTTCAGCTTGTCGAGGACGATGGAGTACGTGTCCTGCGCGAGCATCTTGTACGGGTGGCCGTTGTCCTTCAGCCAGCCTTCGAGCAGGTGGCCCGGGTAGCCGGGGTGTCCCTGGTCGAGGTTCACCGCGAGCAGCTGAAACTTCACGGGCGCGCGCTGCTGCAAGAGGCGCAGCAGGTGCAGCATCGTGTACGAGTCTTTTCCGCCCGAGATCGCGACCATCACCTTGTCGCCTTCGGCGATGAGGCTCCAGTCGTGCACGGCCTTGCCGACGTGAGAAAGCAGGCCTTTTTCGAGCTTCTCCAACTCAGTCATGGACGCGGGCGCGATAGCCTGAAACGGGGTCCAAAGGCCAGCAGCGCTGCTATAGGGGCTCCACAGTCATGACCATCCCTCAGGGCGCGATCGACATCTCCTCACCGGCTGAGCTTCCAAAGGTCACCGAAGCACTCGAGAAGGTGAAGGAGTTCTCGGTCGACGTCGAAGCCGACGCGATGCACGCGTTTCATGCGCGGCTGTGCTTCGTGCAGATCGGAACCGATACCGAGATCTTCCTGCTCGACACGCTGAAGCCGGGCGTCGAAGTGTCGTCGCAGGCCAAAGTCTTTGCCGACCCGGCAGTGACCAAGTTCTTCCACGCGGCCGGCGGCGACCTGCAGTACCTCGCCGAAGCCGGCATTCGGGTGAAGGGCCTCTTCGACACGCACCGCGCCACGACCCTGCTCGGCTGGGCGAAGGTGGGGCTCGCCGACCTGGTGCAGGAGAAGCTGCAGATCAAGCTGCTGAAGGAACACCAGCAGTCCGACTTCTCGCTGCGGCCGCTGCCGCCGGGCATGCGCGACTACATCGCCGACGACGTGCGGTACCTGACGGACATTGGCCGCCTGGTGCGCGAGGCCTGCGCGAAGGCCGATATTCTCGAAGAGGTCGAGCTCGACTGCGCGCGGATGGCGGAAGAGGCGGCTCGGCGGCCCGACCTGGCCACCGAGTTCAAGCCGAAGATTCCGAAGGCCGGGCTGTCGAACAACCAGCTCCGCCTCGCCGAAGTCATCGCGTGGGAGCTGCATCGCAAGCGCCTCGCCTGGGCCCAGGCCGAAGACATTCCGTTCGGCCGCATGCTCTCGAACGCCGCCGTCGGAGCGATCTCTGCCAACCCCCCGAACGAAGCCAAAGACCTTCAGCGGCGCGAAGGCGTTCGCAGCGCTTTCGTTCGCGAGCACGGCGAAGAAGTGCTGGCGATGGTCAAAGAGAAGGTCGTGCTGCAGCGCGAAGGAAAGCTTCCCGAAGGCCCGCTGGAAGAGGCGAGGGATCCGAAGCGGAAACGCCGCGAAGACGCGTTGACCGACTTCCGCAAGTCACGGGCGATCGATCGCAAGGTCACCGCCAGCGTCGTGCTGCCGAACGCGTTGATCGAGTCGATCGCGAAGACGAACCCGAAGTCGCTGGAAGAGCTGAGCCAGGTTCCGTGGATTGGAGAGAAGCGCGTCAAGCTGTACGGCGCGGACATCGTGCGGATCCTGCAGACGGTGTGAAGAAGCTTTTCGTCGCAGCGCTGTGCGTCTTCGCGCTGGTCGGCGCGCTCGCGGCGTTGCTGACCCAGCCGGTGATGGGAAGCGATCGACGCGGGCCGGCGGTGGCCGCCGATGCCGAACGGCTCCGCGCCATCGTGACGAAGCTCTCGGTCGACTTCGCGCCGCGCGATTACACGCACCCGGCGAACCTCGATGCGGCGGCGGCCTTCATTCGTGCCGAGCTCGAAGCCGCAGGCCGGAAGACGACGACGCAAGAATGGCAGGTCGAGGGCGTCACGTACCGCAACGTCTCGGCGCTGTACGGGCCGGCGGCGGGTGAACGGATCGTGGTCGGCGCGCACTACGACGCGTGCGAGCCGTTTCCAGCCGCGGACGACAACGGCAGTGGCGTGGCGGCGCTGCTCGAACTGGCGCGGCTGTTGGAGGCGAACGCTCCGAAGGTGCAGGTCGAGCTCGTCGCCTGGTCGCTGGAAGAGCCGCCCTTCTTCCGCAAGGTCGCGATGGGCAGCTACGTGCACGCGAAGGCGTTGAGCGACGCGAAGATCGCGGTGCGCGCGGCGATCTCGCTCGAGACGATGGGCTACTTCCGCGACGAAGAAGGCACGCAGCACTTCCCGGTGCCCGGCTTGTCGGCGCTGTACTCGACGCGCGGCAACTACCTCGCGGTGGTGGGGAACCTTGGGCAGCTTGGCCTGACCCGAACCGTCAAGTCGGCGATGCGCGCGGCGTCTGCGCTGCAGATCTTCAGCATCAACGCGCCGGTCTCGATTCCCGGCATCGACTACAGCGACCACCTCAACTACTGGCGCTTCGGCTACCCGGCGGTGATGGTGACCGACACCGCGATGAACCGGAACGCGAACTACCACACGGCCAACGACACGGCCGACACACTCGACTACCCAAGGCTCGCGCAGGCCACGGGTGGCGTGTTCGAGGCGATCTACAGGCTGGCCGAATGAGCGACGCCAACGACGTGATGCTCCGCCTCTCGGGCATCACCCACCTCACGCTCGGCAAGAGCCCGCCCGACGCCTTCGTCTTCGAGCCGCACCGCCTCGCGCTGCCGTCGTGGGCGTGGGCGCTGAGAGACGGGCCGAAGCCCGCGGTGCTCGTCACCTTCGATCGCCACCTCGACCTCGTGGCGCCGAAGGTGTTGCCGCCGCAGAACGCAAGCGTGCTCGAGCTCGACGAGTACGCGCGGCGGAAGCTCGACGTCCGCAACGTCGACCACATCCTCGCGGCGATGGAGGCGGGGTTGTTGAGCGACGCGGTGGTCATCGCGCGGTCGCGGCCGGAAGGGTGCGTCGCCGGAGACAGCTGGGTCGACTCGAAGGGAGTCACGCACCGGCTGCTGATCGCTGCCTCGCTTGATCGGCTCGTGAACAGCCCGCTGGCGGTCGAGGCGTCGAACCTCGTCTCTCGTGCGCGCGCGACGCTGCTCGACTTCGACCTCGATTGCTTCACCACGATGTGTGACGCCGACCCGCTGAGCGTCGTGCCGTGGCCCGTGGAGCTGATTCGCGAGCAGGTGCTGCCGTCTGGCTCTGAAGCGTGGTGGGCCGCGGTGCTCGGCAAGTGCAAGGGGCTCACCTTCGCGCGCGAAAGCGCCCACTGCGGCGGCATGGTCGCGGGCGATCGCCTGTTCGCGAGCGCGGCCCAGGTCGTGTTCAAGGAATTGCTGGGCGTCGATCTGCCGTAGCGCCGAGGTTAGCCGCGGCGGCGCAGCAGCAGGTGCGCGACGCGTGCGTGGTGCCCCGAGTCCTCGACTGCCGACGTGCTTTCCACCTCGAAGCCGTAGGCCCCAAGCCAGTGCGACAGCTTCGCGATGTCGTAGCGCCGGCTGTAAAGCATCGTGCAGACCCGGCGGTCATTCTTGAACACGAGGTCGTGGCAGAAATTGATCGAGCCCGGCACGCGCGCGGACTCGTCATTCTGCCGCAGCCGCACGCGCATCTCGACCTCGGCGTTGCTCCGCCCGAGCGCCGCTTCCCACCGGCGGTACGGGCCTTCGAGCAGCAGGCGCCGGTTGGCTTCACTGGCCGTCTCGGCGTGCCCTTCTTGTGTCAACAGGTACAGCGGCTCGTCTTCGAGCTCCTTCGGGCGAATGCCGACCTCGAGCCAAAGCCAGTCGCCAGGCCGCACCAGGGCCAGCATCCGTTCGCGCAGAAACCGATCTTCGTCGCGCAGGTTTCCGAACGTGTTGCCGAGCAAGCTCACCAACCGCACACCCTTCTCTGCCGACGGTTCATTGCCCGACAGCCGCCTCGCAAAGCCCAGCCGGCCTTCTTCGAAGTCCGAGCAAAATGGAGTGACGCTGGTCGAGAAGGGCGCCGCGGTGCGATCGGCCGCGAGCAACTTCCGCGCATCGACCGCCGCGCGAATCAACAGCGGAATCGAAACGTCCACCGGCGCAAAAGCGAGAAGCGGCAGCGTCCGCCCCAGCGCCTTCTCGAGCTTCATCACCGCGCCCAGACAGCTGAGCTCTTTCGCCGCTTCGCCCGAGCCAAGCGCGACGAGCTCGAGGCCCTTCAACCTTCCGCGTCCATCGACGCCCAGCGCCGCCGCGAGAGGTCCCGGGGTGCGCGCCTCGAGCCAGGCGTCGACACACTTCGCGGCACCGGCGAGCCAGCGATCCTGGTCGTAGCCGGCGCGCATCAGCCGTTCCCACGCCAGCGCTCCCTGTGGCTCGTAGTAGAGGAACCGGTGCCCGATGTAGTCGTAGCCGACGAGCTCTTGAAACTGACGCTGCAGGTCAGTGGGGCTCGAGCCTGCTTCGATCTCGACCTCGGTGTGCCCGTCGATCACCGCGCGCTGGCCCGCTGCCGACTTCAGCGCGCGAATGCGGGCGGCGACTCCCGTCTTTACTGTCTCGAGCGTGCCCAGCTTGAATTCCTTTACCAGCCCGTCGCGCCAGTTCGTCACGTTCTCGCGCGTGACGTCGGCGAGCTCGGCGAGCTACCGCCCGGTCTAACCGCCGGGAATGGGTTAGACGAATGTGTGCCGCCTGAAGGGAAACTCTCAGGAACAGAACTCGGCCTACAGGGCTGCTCCGGTTTTTTTGAAAGTTGAAGTCGATGGCGGGTTCCGCTGTGGTTCGGAGTTCAGCTGGCGCCTTTCAGATAGCCCTTGCGAAATCTCCCGCTCGAGGGTCGCGCGGTCGAGGTCCTCTGGCGGCTCGAGGACGACCATGTGGATCAGGGACTCCGTGGTCCGCAACAACATCTGCCCGACGAACTTCAGCTCGGCCGGATCTCGCCCCGGGTAGGAGCGGCAAAACTCGAGAGCATCCATTCGAAGATCGCTCGGGCCGCGGGGCTGTCTTCCGGACGGTGCGCGAGCAGCGCGAACTCGGCGTGCAGCAATCGAAGACGATCAGGGACGAGATGACTGCCGCGGGCTTCGTGCTCGACGAAGAGCACCGACTTCTCGCGTACCAGAACTTCCTCGTCTTCAAGTGAATCGGCCACGGGTCTTCGCCCGAGGAAGGCCGGCCCTCCGAAATGATCGCGATTGGCCAACGGGACTACAGAACGAGGCTGCGACTTCAAGACACCGCCGTCTGGCCGGGATTTCGCGGCGCGGGCGACAGGTCCGTCTTGAAAGCAGAGATCACGTCTTCGACGAACGGATGATCCGCCCGCACCTCAGCGCGAATCTTTGCGATCTCGACGTCGACGATGTCCGTCAATGCCCGCCGCGCCAGCTCGTTCGGTGATGCGCGCCAGATCCCTTCCACCGCCTCCACCGCACCCTCGCAATAGAACCGGCCAATCGCCGACAGGCACTTCGTGCAGAACGCGCCCAGGCGACGGCGTACAAGCACCGCGAGGAACAGCTTGGCCACGACGCACTCGCCGGTCTTCGAGTCGACAATCGTGATGCCGTCGCCACTGAAGTCGATGAACATCTTCTCGCCGGCAAAGTGCACTGAGCCCCACCCGCGGCGATTCGGGTCGAGAAACTACAGGCAGTAGCCGGATGACGGATTGCAGAACTTCCCCGGCGGGCAGGCGATGCCGCCGTTGATGCAGTTGGGCCCGCACCAGCCCCCCGAGCTCGACGGCTCGCAGGTGTAGCCGATGCGGCAGGTGCTCAACCCCATTCCGCTGCAGGGCGTCTTGCAGGTGCTCGCGCTGAGATTCCCGACGGGAGAGGCGAACACCTCGGTGATGCAGACCGCGCCCGACGGACACGCCATCGACGCCGAGCAGTTCGCCGTGCAGTAGCCGTTGCGATAGCCAGTGTTGCCGAAGGTCGGCGAGACGTCCTTGATGCAGACGCCTCCGGTGATGCCTGCGCATTCCGCGTTGCTGTTGCAGGTCGAGCCCACGACCGCCGTGCCGGCATCGACTTTCGGCAGCGGGTCAATCCAACAGACCGGCTGCCCGTTCGCCGTCTGGTTGCACGCGTAGCCCGCACGACAGGGCGCAGAGCCGCTTCCGCATTCAGGAGAACAGAAGACGTCGGCCTCTCCGTACGCCGAAGCCACCTGAAGGCACTGCGTTCCGCCGCCATTGGGCCCCGCGCCGCCGGGACACGAGGGCGCTCCGTAGCAAGGCAAGGTGCAGAACCCGCCGGTGTAGGTCGCGCTGCCGCTGGTCGTCGTTCGCTTGCAGAAGGCGCCACGGCCCAGCGGCGCGCACTGCGTGTCGGATGTGCAGCCATCGCCCACGCGCACGCCGACCATCGTGCACGCCTTGTTGATGCACGCCGTGCCCGTCGGGCACTGGGTGCAGAAGTTCGAGCCGCAGACCCCCGCCAGCACGCCCGGATTGCAGATGTCGGTGTTGCAGCAGCCGTCGCACGTCGTCGCGTTGCACGGATTCGAGCGGCACACGCCCAGCTCGCACCGGCCATTGGCTGGACACGTCTTGCACGCCAGCGCGTAGAGGCCGCACGCCGTGGCCGACTGCTGAGGGAAGCGCACGCAGCTCGCGCCCTGACAGCAACCATCCGTACAGGTCGCCGGGCTGCACCCTGCTGCGCCTCCTCCGCCACCCATGCCCGAGCTGCCGCCCATGCCCGAGCTGCCGCCCATGCCCGAGCTGCCGCCCATGCCCGAGCTGCCACCCATTCCCGAGCCGCCGCCCATTCCCGAGCCGATGTGCCCGCCGTCGGGGAGCTTCAGCGAGTAGATCTGCGTTCGCCCGCACGAGAGGAACACCACGCACAGCAGCGCTGCGGTTCGGGCGAGGGGTGTCAAAGGACGGGAATCCTATCCGGTCTCGGCGCCCTCGCACCTCCTGACCGCCAGCACAGCTGCCTCAAGGTGTCTCGCCGCGCGGCGCGCCGGGCTAGAAACGCGCCCGTGGACAGTCGCCCGATCGATGGAAAGCGGCCTCGCCGCCGGAACCAGCTCGACGGCGCGCGATGTCGCGCGATGTCGCGCCTCAACCTGCGGTGATGCACTAGGGTGCCGCGGCCATGGAAAGCAGTGGGCTGCTCTCGATTCTTCCGCTTGTGATCGCCGCGCTCGTTCCAACCAGCCTGGTCGTTTCCGCCTTTCTGATTTCGCGGCAACGGGTCCAGTCATTGAGCGTCGCGGTCTTCGTGACGAGCCTCGCCGCCGGGCTGACGTACCTGGCGGTCGCGCTGCACCCGCTGCTCGTCTTCTACGGCTTCGACGCGCGAACGATGGCGCGCGACGCGGCGATCAACGACATCGTGCAGCTCGACCTCGCCTCGAGCGCCATGTTCGTCCTCGTCTCGACGCTCGCCGTCGTCGTCGTCCGGTACTCGCGCGCCTACCTGGCCGGGCAGCGCGAGCTCGACCGCTTTGCGCGCGCCCTCTTGTTGACTGTCGCGTCGGCGGTCGTCGTCATCACGTCGAACAACCTCGCTGTGCTCGTCGTCGCGTGGTTTGCCACCGACGTCGGCCTCCACCAGTTGCTCACGTTTTTCCGAATGCGCCGCCAGGCGTCATCGTGGCGCACAAGAAGTTCCTGCTCAGCCGGGTCGCAGACGCGTGTTTTGTCTCGTCGATCGTCCTCATCGGCGGCCAATACGGGTCGCTGCGAATCGACGTCATCAACGAGGTGGCGCGAACCGCCAACGGGCTCTCGCCATCGCTTCATCTCGCCACGATTCTTCTCGTCTTCGGGGTGCTGCTGAAGTCCGCGCAGATCCCCTTCCATGGGTGGATGCAGTCGGTGATGGAAGCGCCGACACCGGTCTCCGCGCTGCTTCATGCGGGTGTCGTGAACATCGGCGGCTTCGTGATGATTCGCCTCGCCCCACTGATGGGCCAGGCGACGATCGCGCAGAGCATTCTTCTCGGCGTCGGGCTCGGCACCACCATTATTGCCACGCTCGTGATGACGACCCGCGTCGCCGTCAAGGGGGCGCTCGCCTGGTCCACGATCGGCCAGATGGGCTTCATGCTCGTGCAATGCGGGCTCGGCGCGTGGCACCTGGCGTTGATGCACCTGCTCGCGCATTCCTTCTACAAAGCGCACGCGTTCTTGAGCGCGGGCTCGGTCGTTCAGCAGTGGCGCGCGGCCCACATCATCCACCACCCACGCGTTCGCATCTGGCATCTGCTGGCCGGCATGGGCCTGCTGGCCGTGTTCGTCGCGCCCTACTTCGCCACCCACGTCTTTCCCGAGCTTCACGTGCCCGAGGCGATTCCACCGCTCACGCTCATTCTCGGCCTCAGCCTCGTCCCCATGCTCGGTCGAGCCATCGCTGCGGGCCGGCGTCCGTTCTTCTTCGCGCTCGCGTTCACGCTGGGCGCTTCCGCTGCGTACTTTGGATGGCACGCCGTGTTCGAGGTCATCGCCCCGCAGCTCAATGGTGGGTTCGAGGCCTCGTCGGCCCAGTGGACCGTGGTGGTCGCTGGGCTGGGCGTCCTCTTCGCCGCACAGACGCTGCTTCAGGCGAGCCCCAACGGCTGGTTCGCGAACCGGGTGCAGCCGCATCTGGTCAGCGGGCTCTACATCGATGACTGGGTGACCCGCGTCACCTTCCGTTTATGGCCGCCCGCAGTCCGATGACGCAGCTCGAGGCCCAACTGGAGGCTGTGATCGAACGCGCGTGCGCGAGCATCGCGCCGTCGTGGCCGCTCGACCGGTTCATCGCGGTGAATCCGTTCTGGTCGCGCACCGACAAACCGCTGCCCCGGGTCGCCGGAGATCTCGCCGCCCTCTCAGGGGCCCAGCTGCTCATGCCGCGCGCCTGGTACGCCGAAGAATGGCGCGCGGGGCGGCTCCAGGCCGCTCACCTTCGCGAGGCCATTGCCGAGAGAGGCAGTCACATCACCGTCGACGACCTCGTCGCGAGCTTCTGGATCCGCGAGCCCACTTCCTCGCGGCGGCCGCTCGTCGTCGACGTGCTGCAGGCTCGCCTTTGTCGATGCGATGGGGCTGTTCTTCGCGGGCAATCTCCTCCGCGATGCATTCAGTGAAGCCGCCAACCCCTCGACCCATCACGATCGCGCCGGGCTGAGCGCCGCTGAGGGCAAGGCGCGGCTGCCGAGGATCACGGGTGACGTCAGCGGGGGGCCAGTCTCGCCGGCCGACCTCTGCCAGCTGGCCGAAGGGTTTCTGCGAACGATTGGGCTGACGAACCACTTCGCGCGCGTCGTCCTGCTGATCGGACACGGCGGTGAAACGAAGAACAACCCGCATGCCGCCGGGCTCGATTGCGGAGCGTGCTGTGGCCAGCCCGGAGACACCAACGCCCGCGCGGCGGCCGCGCTTTTCAACGACGAGCACATCCGCTCAGGCCTTTCAGCGCGGGGCATCGAGATTCCGAAGACCACCCTCTTCGTTGCGGGGCTTCACAACACCACCACCGACGGCGTGACGCTCTTCGTCGAGAGCCCGGCATCGGATCACCAGATTGACCTCGTCGAAGCGCAGAACGTCCTCGAGCGTGCGGGCGTTGCGACGCGGCGCGAGCGTGCGCCGTTGCTCGGTCTGGGTGGGCTCTCGGACGAAGGCCTTCAGGCTGCGATGGAACAGCGCGCGAGGAACTGGGCCGAAGTGCGCCCCGAGTGGGGCTTGACCCGGAATGCGGCGCTCATCGTGGCGCCTCGCGAGCGCAGCCGGCACATGACCTTCGAAGGCCGCGCCTTCCTTCACGACTACCGGTTCGAAGACGACAAGGACCACGCGATCCTCGAAGCGATCATGACGGGGCCGCTGGTCGTCGCCCACTGGATCAACTTCCAGTACTACGCGTCAACCGTCGACAACGTGCGCTACGGCTGCGGTGACAAGGTGCTCCACAACATCGTCGGGGGGCACCTTGGCGTGTTCGAAGGCAACGGCGGCGATCTGCGCATCGGGCTGTCGCTGCAATCGCTGCACGACGGCGAACGCTGGGTTCACGCCCCACTTCGGCTCGCCGTGTTCATCGAAGCTTCACGCGCGGCCATCGATGGCGTGCTCGAGAAGCACCCGAAAGTGAAGGGCCTCGTCGACAACGAATGGCTCCACCTGTTGCAGCTCGACGCGACCGGACGCGCACTCTTCGCCAGGAAGCGCAACGGGTGGGCGCAGCACGAAGAGCCGCCGTTGGAAGCGGTGTAGCGCACGGAAGAGGCCTTCAGGCACGGCGGCCGCGGACGCCGCTCACGTCGCGCGCAAAGGCGAGCAGCGCTGGGGCCCCCTTCCACGTGAAAGGCACCGACCGTCCGGATCGTCAACGTCCACAAGTCCGAGCGTGATGACCGCGGCCGCATCGAGGTCGAGTACGTCGGCCGCGCCGTTTTCCGGATCGAGAGCGTCTACCTCGATCCGATCGTCTCGAAGAAGCTCCAGGTCCTCCTCGATTGACCGCAGGGCTGCGGCAAGACCGTCCTCGCGCGCTCGATCGCGGACAGTCTCGGCATGGTGTTGGTGTTCTTCCGCGTGGGAAGTCGCGATCATGTCCAAGAATCCCATCGCGCGCGTCCTGTTCAAGCGCTACGACATCGCGACGCCCGCCCACGTCTAAGTGGACTCCCACTCCACCACCAAGCCACGGAGCACCTCTTCAACGTCGTCTTCGGTTTCGAGCCGGTGCTCGGCGGTCCCGCGGCGATCGACGATGCTCAAGACGAACCCGCCCGCCCTGTCGTCGTCGATCCGCACAGCCGAGATCTCATGGTCGTCGGCGCCGACGACGTTGACGACGCGGCCCCACCGGCCGAGCGGGGCGGTCAAGGCCCACCACTGGGCGAACGTCACGACCTCGGGTGGCGGCGCCGCTTCGATGAGCCCGAGCCGTGGATCGGTCAGACACTCGAGACGAAGCTCTTCATACTCATGCTCAGTCACCATGAACTTGCGCCATGTCAGACTCCGGGCGCGGGATCCGAGATGAACGGCGCGCGCGCGGCCACGCTGAAAGACCTCGTTCAAGATGGCTCGAGGCGGAAACGGACGCCCCGGTCGCAGGAGCCCGGCGATGTCGCTGGCCAGGGTCGCCACGGAGACACGCTCGGGCACGCCCGTGATGGCCTTGCACGAGAAGTGTTCGGCGATCGAGCGCTTCACGACCTTCATGAGGTTGTCACGGTCTGTGGCGGGAGGACGGCAGCCCGGTGAAGCTGCCACCTCCGACGGACGACGACGTCGCCCGGGTGCTGCACCGGGCGTTGGGGCAGGCGAAGCCCAACGAGGTCTGCGAAGGTTGGGCTAGAGGCGAGCCCCGACGCGGCTGAAGAAGGCGGTGCCGTCTGCCGAGACCACCCAAAGCACATCGGAGTCGCTCTCTGAGGCATCGACGCCGACCAGCTTCGCGCTGGTGCCGATGGGGATGACCTCGGTGGTGATGGTCGCTGCGGTGCGCGTGATTCTTCGCACCAGGCCATTGTCGCCGACCGCGATCCACGTCTTGGTTCCTGCCAGGTGCGCCACGTCATTGAGCACTTCGCCCTGCGCCAGCGGAACCGTGGTGGGAAACGAAACTCCGTAGTCGACCGACAGAGAAATGCCAGCCGGGCCGATGGCGATCGCCTCACCCAGACCGTCTTTCTTGAGCGCGAGGGCCGTCAGCGAGGACCCGGCCCCATTGAGCAGGTTGACCCGCCCACTGCGGCGCATGGTCGCGGGCGATCGCCTGTTCGCGAGCGCGGCCCAGTAGCACCGAGGAGGATCCTCGGCTACCGGGCGAGCCCGTCGCGAAATGCACTCAGCGCCGCAGCCAGCTGCAGCTTTGCCGCCTGCACCGCCTGCCGCATCAGCAACGCCTGCACGCGCGCCGACAGCTGAGGCGAGATGGCGACGAGGTCGAGCTTGAGCGTAATCGCCTCGAGCAAGTCTTCGAGCGCGTCGCCGGGACTCGCAGTCAAGAGCAGGTCGGGCTTGAGCGGCACGAGCCGTTCGACGAGCTCGTGCCAGTCGGGGAAAGACGTATCGATGACGACGACGTCGGCGACCTCGAGCCGCAGGTCTTCCGGCCCCGCCAAATCCGTCTCGACGCCGTCTGCCTTCAGCCGCTCGACGGCCGCCTCGGAGCCGACGACCAGCACGCTGCCCCACGCGCCCGCGCGAATCGCGAGCTCGTACGCGGCCAGCTGCTGCTCGAGCGCGTGCCACACCTGGTCGGGCACCGTCTTTCCTTCCCCGAGAAACCGCGCTGCCTCGAGCGCCATCTGCTGCGATTCCTCACTTCCCTTCACCCGTTCCGTTCGGCGATCCAGCGCCGCCCGCACCTTCGCGCGCACGACGCCAATTTGATCGAAGGGCTTCACCACGTAGTCCGACGCGCCAGCGGCGAACGCGGCAATCACCGACTCGGCGCTGGCGTAGCCCGTAATCAGAATCGCCTCGATCTCGGGCCGCAGCTTCCGCGCCTCGACGATGAGGTCGATGCCGCCCATGCCCGGCAGATTCTTGTCGGTGATGAGCAGGTCGAACCGCTGCGCCTGCAGCAGGTACATCGCCGCCTCTGCCGTCGGGGCGGTCTGCACGCTCAAGCCCGGCTCGCGCGACAGCAGCCTCGCGAACAGCTCGCACACGGTCGGCTCGTCGTCGACCACCAGCACGCATGAGACGAGGGTCGCCATTGGTTCGACGAGGATGACACACCCAACGCTCAAATCGGGTCGTCGAGAAACACGGGGCGGAGGTCGGTGACCTGCCCGAAAGTGGCGCTGAAGCGATCGGCCGTCGACAGGTTGTCGCCGCCCAGCACGTACCCGAAGTCGATGCGAATCGTTTCCTGGTTGAACTGCGGCAGCAGAATTCGCAGGCCCATGCCCAGCGTGTGCGTCACGCTGACCCGCCCGTCGAAGGCCGAGCCCGCGTCATAGAAGAGGACGAAGCCCACGAAGATGGTGCTCAGCTCGAAGGCGCGCGTGCGGTACTCGATGTTGGCGAGGAACAGGTTCTTCCCCTTCAGCAGCTCTGCCGGAGCGCCCCGTAGCCCCTGGCCCCCGCCCAGCAGTACGACCCGGTTGTCGAGGTCGTCCTTCTTCACGTCGTAGACGAACCGCGTGACGAGCCGGCCGCCCTCGAACGGCGGCGACACGTTCACCAGCTCAGCGGCGATGTGGCGATTCACGACGGGGCCGCCCACGACGAACCGCGCCGCTGCAGCGATGGTGCCGGTGAGCACATTCTCGTTGGCGCTGAGCCAGCGGTAGCGAACGGACGCGCCGGCTTCGACGAAGTGCGTCCGGGTGAAGGTTGGAATCGCGTACCGCACCCCACCCTGCACCAGGGGCCCGACCTGGTAGTCCTCGGCCAGCTGAAACGTGTCGATGTTTCGCAGCACGCGGAAGTCGGCGGTGAAGAAGCGGACCTTGGCGAGGATGTACGTCGCGTCTTCCGTGCGCGGCAGCACGTCGGCCTGCAGCAGGGCGAGCTGGCTCTCGTTGAGGTTGCTGCCCGTTGGCGCGCCGTACTGCACCGAGTAGCCGCCCACCGACGCCGTGACGTCCGTCTTCCAGGTGCGGCCGAAGCTGCGCGTGACATCGGCGGCCGCGTTGAAGTTGCGCACGTCGTAGCTCAGCGGCACGCGCACGGACTTGTCGGGCGTCGTCACGTCGCAGATGCGCGCGCCGCAGAAGACGCGACGGGTCCGGTAGTTCCACCCGCCGCCGACGTTGAAGCCCCACTGCTGGGCCAGCGAAGTCATCGGCAGGCCGAAGGCGACCTCGCCAGTGGAGCCTTCGATCGCTCCAGTTTGCCGGCTGATGATGATGCCAGCCGTTTCCCCGAACGAGAGGTGGGTGCCGAACAGCCGGCGCTCTTGAAACAGCTGCGAGATGGTCAGCGTGTCGAGGCGCAGCAGAAAGTCGATCAGCACCTGCTGGTTGCGGCCGAGGAAGTTCTGCTCGGTGGGCCGCAGCCGCAGCAGCTGCAGCAGGCTGCCAACGACGACGAAGTCGCTGTTGAGGCGCAGGCTCCAGCGGTCTTTCGTCACCACCAGCAGGGCGATGCCACCGTCGTGGCCTTTGAGCGGGATGATCTTCGCGACCGCAAAGATGAAGAGCCTGCGGAGGATGCGCTCGGTCTCGGCGATGCGCGTCTCGTCCCATGCGTCACCGACCTCGAGCAGCACCTCGCGGCGAATGACGCCCTCGCGGGTGCGGATGTGAAAGATGTTGAGGAGGTTCGGCCAGGGGTCCGACTGCGAAAAGACTTCCTCCGCGGCGATCAACACCTCTTCGACTTTCTTCCCCGCAGGCTGCGGCTCGACGCTGCGGCCCGGGTACTGCGCCAGCGCCCATTCGACCAGGCGCTGCTCGTAGACGGCCTCGCCTGATTCGGGTGCAGCAGCAGCGAGGACCAGCGCGAGGGCCGCGAACACAGGGTCGCGGACCTTACGAGAAAGTCAGGCCTCTTGAGGCCAGACGTTAGGGCTTCTTGACGACGAAGCTCACCTTCGCGTCGGCGGTCGGGGCCGCGTTGGTGGCGACGAGGTACGCCTGCGCCGTGTAGTCGCCGAACAGCTGCTCGCCGCCGCGGGTCGAGAGGGTGACGTCGGCGGTGTAGACCTTCGACTGGCCGGGAGCGAGCGTGACGCTCGTCAGCGACAGCGTGCAGAACCGGTTCTCGGACAGCGAGCGCGCGACCTTGCCCGCCGAATCGACGAGCTTGAGGTCGAACTGGCAGCCGCTGTTGAACTGGAACACTTCGGACTTCGTGCCGCTGTTGGTGACCGTGTACGTCGCCTTCGCCACCGCGGTGACATCGTTACCCGGGCACGGAGTGGTGATGCAGTAGATGGTGTTCGGCTGGTTCACGTAGGTCGCCTTGTCGAGCTTCAGCACGCCCTTCACGCCAGTGACCGCAGGAACCGCGACGCCGTTCACCTTCGCCGACTTCAGCAGGAACTTGCCGTCGTACGTGTCGATCGCGATCAGGCCCACGCCCGGGGCGAAGGTCAGCTCGGTGAACGCGGGTGGCTGGCAGCGCGCGGTCGGCGACGGTTTGCGGTCAAACACGATGCTGCGCGCGCCCGTGAAGGTGCCGGCCGGGGTGGTGAGGGTGACGTTGGTCGCCGAGCGCTTCACCTTGTAGGCGTTGCACGCGCCCTCGCCCCAGCTCCACGGCGTCACCGCGTAGCCGAAGCGCAGGAACGCTTCCCAGGTGTTGGTCGACTCCGTCCACGAGTAGAGCGAGTTCGGCGACGACTTGGTCGTGCCCATCCACCGGCCCTCGTTCAGCGTCAGGCCGTTGAGGAAGCCGATGCCTTCGTAGACGCCTTCGTACGTGACGGTGCGCTTGTCGCCGATCGCGGCGCGCTCGAACTCCCACGTGTTGCCTTCCTGCATCGGAAACCAGACTTCCGACTTGTTCGACGACACCAGCTCGTCGCTGCTGGTCGCGATGTCGTTCTCGAGCTCGGCTTCCATCGGCGAGTCGATTGACGCCGTGGTGGGGGCGCAGGCGAACAAGACGGCAGCGGCGAACATCGGGAGCGCGGTTTTCATAGAGGCGCTGTGTGCCACAAGCGCACAGTGTAGTCAAACCAAGCTAAATCCAAGTAACTCCGGCTATTTGAGACGGTCGAGCATGCGGAGAACGGCGAGGACGACGTCGTTCGGCTGGGTGACCATCACCTGGTGGCCGGCGCCGTCGAGGTGGGTGACGCGAAGGCCGCGCACGTGGTCTTCGAGGTACTTCACGTGCGAGGGGCCCACGATCTTGTCCTGGTTCGCCGACAGCGCTTCGACGGGCAGGTCGAGGTCTTTGTACCGGCCCGCGATCTTCGGCAGCTCGGACTCCAGCAGCTTCCAGTCCCACGCGGAGGCGAGCAGCGTGGTCGGCCGCGCGAACTGAACCTTGCCGCGCAAGACCGTGTCCTTGTCGACGGGCTTCGGGCTGAACGCTTCGGCGTAGCCGCTTTCGACTGCGTCGGGCGCGACGATGGGGCCCACTCCGTACGCGATGGCGCGGCCGAGAATCGGCGTGACGAGGTTCGTCTGCGCGCCTTTGAGGGGATGCCCTTCGACTGGGTCGGAGACTGCGCAGAGGTAGATGAGGCCGGCGACTTCGTCGGGGTACTCCAGGGCCCACTCGGTGATGACGGGGCCGCCGAAGCTGAAGCCGACCAGCACCGGGTCCTTGACGTTCAATTCTTTGAGCGCGTCGTGAAGCATTCGCGCCTGTGCGCGCGGCGCCATGTCGTCGCGCGGCCGCTGCGACCAGCCGTAGCCGGGGCGATCGAGCGCGAGGGTGTAGACCTTGGGCGCGAGCAGCCGCTGAACTTCGGCGAAGTCTTCGGCGGTGCCGGGGTTGCCGTGAATGAAGACGACGGGCCGCGACGGGCCGGGCGATTCGATCGCGTGCACTGTGTAGGGCCCCGCGCGCAGCAGCCGGCCCGGCGCTTTGTGCTCTTCGGTGAACGCGTGGTCCTGCACGAAGCCGATGCCGATGATGCCGCCGCCGACCGCGGCCACCATCGCGAGAATCCAGACCAGGCCGCGCTTCACGGTGAAAGCAGCTTCAGCTCGAGGACGTGGGAACGCAGGCGTTCGAAGGGTACCGCGTCTGCGGCCTGCTCGAACGACCGATGCGCACCAGCGCACCGATCGCGAGCACCGCGAAGACGACGAGACTGACTCCGAGGTTGCGGGGCCTTTTCACGGCCCGCAGAAACTTAGCCGACCGGGTGAAGCGGGCGCGCCTGGTTGAAGGTGAACTTCAGGTCCAGGCCCAGCTTCTTCGACAGCTTGTTCAGCTCGGCCGCGGCATCGCGGGTCAGCGCGATGGTGCCCTTCGACTGCATCGTGGTCGACGAGCGCGCGAAGATCTCTTTGAGGACCTTCTTCTGCGCGGTCGGCGAGTAGTCGGTGCTGATCGCCTTCGCGAGCTTCACCGCTTCCGCCTTGCCGAACTTGAACTGCTGGCCGAACAGCGGCGCGGGGCCACCGTTGGGGCCCGGGCGGCCGTACGCCTTGTAGTCGTTCTTCTCGTTGTTGATCTTCTTGTCCGAAAGAAGGCTCGTCACCTTCTCGGTGAACTGAACTGGCTTCGGCGGGGCTCCGCCTTCTTCGCCGACCGCCATCGTGGTCACGGTGCCGCCGCCTCCGCCTTCTTCGCCGACCGCCATCGTGGTCACGCCGCCGCCGCCGCCGCCGCCTTCTTCACCCAGCGCCATCGTCGTCGCGCCACCGCCACCTTCTTCACCGACTGCGAGCGTCGTCATGCGGGGCTCGGTCGGCTTGGCTTTCGCGGGGGTCTCGTAACGAACCATGCCCTTCGGCGGAACTTTCACGTGCAACTCCTGGGTTTGAAAATCGGTTGGAGCCGATTTGCTAGCCCGATTATCGCAGCGCGGTCAAAGCCCGCAGAGCGAGCCGCGACTCACTAACGGTTCACCTGCCGTCGGCGAAGCTTGCGACCACGTACGGCCCGCAGGCGAAGCCCATGCCCGGGCGCAGCTCGGAGCAGTCGCGGCCCGTCGAACGGAGGTCCCGTGACATCTCTTCGAGCGACATCATCGCCTCGCCCGAAGCGAGCCCGTAACCCTCACCCGCCTGAGGGCGAACTTGAGACGACGACAACCCAATCGAGAGGAAGACGACGGCGGCAGCTGCCAGAGCCCAGCGGTTCCAGTCGCGCCTGCGCTGAGGAATCGGGGCCGCCACCACCCGGCGCGCGGCAAGCCCTTCCCACAGCTGCTGCACCTGCTCGCGGGCGCGGCGGTGCTCGAACATGCGGCGTTCGCTCTGAAGCCAATCGAGCTCGTGGCGGCAGACGGCGCAGCGCTCGGCGTGGGCCTGCAGCTCTGACGCGCGGGAGCCGCTCAGCTCTCCCATCACCATCGCTTCCAGTTGTTCCGACTTTCCACAGCGGCTCATGACCGGCCTCCGACATGAGGGAGCATCAGCTGACGCAGCTTCAGCCTCGCCCGATGAATCTCGTTCTTCACCGTCGGCAGCGACCAGCCCATTGCCTCGGCGATTTCTTCGTAGGGAAGCCCGTGGTCGACGCGCATCAAAAGGGCGGCGCGGCGTTCGGGCTTCAACGACGCCAACGCCTCGGCGAACTGCATTTCGAGCTCGCGATCGAGCATCAGCGATTCGGGGTCTGGCGCGGGCAGCACCGCCTCGATCGGGGTGTCGTCTTCGATGAACTCGCGCGTCGGCCCGCGGCGGTGGTGCTCGAAGGCGACGTTGCGCGCGATGCCCAGCAGGAAGCCCTGCAGCCGCACCCGGTCTTTCAGCCGGCCCAGCAGGGCGTGCGCGCGAACGAACGTTTCCTGCGTCGCCTCATCGGCCGCGGCAGAGTCCTTCAGCAGGTCACCCAGAAACCGGCGCACGCCCGAGACATGCCGCTCGAACAGGGTGCGGAAGGCCTCGTGCTCGCCTTCCTGCGCACGGCGAACCAGGTCTTCTTCCGAAGACTGTTCGATCGGTACCGATTTTCGGAGCAGGCGGAGCACGCACTCCAATGTGCGCCCGGAGGCCCCACGGTTTCAAGTCAGCCTATAGATCGACCTGCATGCCCAGCTCGACCACCCGGCCCGGGGGCAGGCCGAAGTACGACGTGGCTGGAAGCGCATTGCGAGACACGAACGCAAACAAGGCTTTGCGCCACCCCGACATGTGTGACTTGCCCGAGGTGAGCAGCGTCTCTCGGCCCAGGTAATAGCTGGTGGTCGACGGCTCACAGACGAGCCCGTGCTCTCGCGCCATCAGCAGCAGCTGCGGCACGTTGGGCGTCTCCATGAAGCCCGACTTCGCGATCAGCCGGAAGAAGCCCTGCCCAGCTTCAATGACCTCGAGTCTTTCGCTCTTCGGCACCGTCGGTTGATCCGCCGGTAGAATCGACAGCAGCACGACCTGTCGGTGGAGGATCTGGTTGTGCTTCAGGTGGTGCAGCAAGACCGGCGGCGTTCCTTCCGACGCGCCCGACATGAAGACCGCGGTTCCGCGGACGCGATGCGGCGGGTTCGCCTCGAAGTCTTCGAGCAGGTTCCCCAGCGGGACAATCGTCTGCGCGAACCGTTCACCCAGCAGCTGCCGGCCGCGCTTCCAGGTCGTCATCAGCGCGAAGATCGAAACGCCCACCACGATCGGGAAGAAGCCGCCTTCGAAGAACTTGAGCAGGTTCGCGCCGAAGAAGGTGAGGTCGAAGAAGAGGAACAGGGCGACCAGCGGAATCGCGCGCCACTTGCTCCAGCCCCAGCGGCGGGTGACCACGAAGTAATAGACCGTCGACGTGATGGTCATCGTCCCCGTGACCGCGATGCCGTACGCCGCCGCCAGCGCGTCCGATTCCTTGAAGGCGAACACCAGCAGCACACAGGCAATGGCGAGGGCCTGGTTCACTTCGGGGATGTAGATCTGCCCTTCGTTCTTCGAGCTGGTGTGGATGATGGTGACGCGCGGGAAGTAGCCCAGCTGCACCGCCTGCCGGGTCAGCGAGAACGCGCCCGAGATCAGGGCCTGGCTGGCGACGACAGCGGCCGCTCCGGCGAGGATGACCATCGGGTACAGCAGCGGCTCGGGCACCAGCGCGAAGAAGGGCTTCTCGACGTAGCCGTTCTGCAGCAGGTACGCGCCCTGGCCGAAGTAGTTGAGCAGCAGCGCGGGGAAGACGACCGTGTACCAGGCGATGCGAATCGGCCGCGCGCCGAAGTGCCCCATGTCGGCGTACAGGGCCTCGCAGCCCGTGATCGCCAGCACGACGCCGCCCAGCACCGCGAAGCCGTGGCCCTTGTGGATGAGGAAGAAGCGCACCGCGTGGTACGGGTTCAGCGCCTCGAGCACCGCCGGGTTGAGCCAGATCCAGTGCGCGCCCAGCGCCGCGATCGACGCGAACCAGAGCACCATCACCGGCCCGAAGATCTTGCCGATGCGTTCCGTGCCTCGCTTCTGCGCCCAGAAGAGCGCGATCAGGATCGCGACCGTGATGGGGATGATCAGCGGCCGCGCCGCGGTCGTCGCCACCTCGAGCCCTTCGATTGCCGACAGCACCGAGATCGCCGGCGTGATCAGGCCCTCGCCGTACAGCAGCGACGCGCCGAACAACGCCGCCAGCACCACCAGGTTCCGCAGCGCCTTGCTGTCGGTGCCCGTCTTCGGCACCAGCGCCAACAACGCGAAGATGCCGCCCTCACCCTTGTTGTCGGCCTTCATGATGAAGGTCAGGTACTTCAGCGCGACGACGATGGTCAGGCTCCAGACGATCAACGAGAGCACGCCCAGGATGTTGTCGTGGTTCGTCGCCACCGCGTGCGACGTCACCGCGCCAGCCTTCATCTTGAAGCACTCTTTCACCGCGTAGAGCGGGCTGGTGCCGATGTCGCCGAAGACGATGCCCAGCGCGCCCATCAGCAGCACGCCCAGCTTTCCCTTTTCGTGGGGGTGCGCCGGCGGGTGGCCCTGCGCTGGGCTCGGCTCTGCTGGGGCTGGGGCTGGGGCTGGAGCTGGAGCTTGCGGAGTCGGCGTACCCATTGCGGCCCGGGGGCTTAGCCCAACCCTTCCTCAGATGCGGGGTAACCGTTCGCAAATGCGCCTCTTGGGGTGAACGATGCTAAATCGCGCCGTGCGGCGGGAAGTTGGCGCTGCGGGGGCTGAATGGCAGAGGTGCCGCCGGATCCGCTCATCGGCAAGGTTCTCAACGGGCGATTCACGATTCTCGAACCGCTCGGGGTGGGCGGGATGGGAAAGGTGTACAAAGCGACCCAGTCGCCGCTCGACCGCACCGTCGCGCTGAAGGTCTTGAACCCCAAGTACTCGGGCACGAAAGACCCCGGCTTCGAGCGCCGCTTCTTCCTCGAAGCCGCGATGACCGCCAAGCTCCACCACCCGAACACCATCACCGTCCACGACTACGGCCGCACCGACGACGGCATCTATTTCATCGCGATGGAGCACGTCGAAGGCGAGACCCTTCAGGCCCGCCTCGCCCGCGACACCACCCTGCCCTGGCCCCGCGCGCTGCACATCGCCGGGCAGATCGCGCGCTCGCTGCGAGAGGCGCACAAGCTGGGGATGATTCACCGCGACCTGAAGCCCGCGAACGTCATGCTGCTGCAGGACGAGACGGACTCGGACATGGTGAAGGTGCTCGACTTCGGGCTGGTGAAGTCGCTGCTGCCCGATGGCCCGATGGCGCCCGTCGACACCGAGCTGACGCAGGCCGGGGTGCTGCTGGGCTCTCCGCTTTACATGGCGCCCGAGCAGGCGCGAAACGAAGCCGACGCGCGCAGCGACATCTACGCGCTGGGCGTGCTGCTGTACCAGTCGATCGGCGGCAAGCCTCCGTTTACCGGCAAAGAGTCGATCGACATCATCGTGAAGCACATTCGCGAGAAGCCGGTGCCGATGAACCAGCTGGTGTCCGACCTGCCCGCCGAAGTGAACGCGCTGGTGATGAAGTGCCTCGAGAAGGAACCCGAGAACCGGTTCCAGTCGATGGAAGAGGTGCTCGAGGCGATGCGCGTCGCGGGCGCCAACGCCGGCATGTCGGGCGCGTTCTCGGATCCGCGATCGATGGTCTACCGGACGTCGTCGTCGCAAGCGGTGAAGGTGGTGTCGCCGTCGATGCTGATGACGCCTCCGGCCGACTTCACCCGCAACGAAAGGCCGCTGGAAATCGAGGTGCCGTGGGAAGACACCGGCGCGACGCAGCAGAAGAAGAACGGCCAACGCATCGCGCTGATCGCCGGTGGGGCCGCGGTCGCCGTGCTCGTGCTCGCGGTTGGTGTCTTGGCGCTTCGCAAGCCGGCCGAGGTCGTGGCGGTCAAGCCGCCGCCGGTCGCTGCGGTCGCTGCGGTCGCTCCGGTCGTGACGGTCGTGACGGTGAAGAAGGTCACCCTGCCCCCGCCGGTTCAACCCGAGGTTCAGCCGGTCGCGCAGATCTCGTTCTCGATCGCGAGCAACCCGATCGGCGCCAGCGTCACGCGCGACGGCGTGGTGCTCGGCATGACGCCGCTGTCCTTCTCGCTGCCCGCGGGGCCCGACCATTCGGCCTCGACCGAGCTGACCCTGACGCTCGAGGGCTACCAGACCGTCACCGTCACCGCTCAAGGCACCGGGCCCGAGGTGATGGTGAAGCAGACGATGCCGCGCCTGAAGAAGACTCCCGTGAAGAAGAACACCCCCAACCCGCCAGGCTACAAGGACGACCCGTACCAGTGACGCGTTCTCAACATGGGTGGGCATTGTTGTGGTTGCTGGTTCCGGCGCTGGCCTTCGCGGACGCGCGGCAAGAGGCGAAGAAACGCTTCCGCACCGGCATGGCGATGATCAACGACGGCCGGCTCGACGAAGGCATCGACCAGCTGCTCGAGGCGTACAGCATCAAGCCGCACCCGAACGTGCTCTTCAACGTCGGCCGCGCGTACGAGTCGGCCGGCCGTCCTTCCGACGCGCTCGTCTACTACCGCCGCTATCTCGACACCGACCCGCCCGACTCGAGATCCGTTCGAGAAGCAGTGGCCCGGCTCGAAGCAAAGATGCCGCGCCAGGAAGCCCCGGTGGCGCCGCCGCCGGTCGAGAGGCCTGCTCCGAAGGTCGCTCCCGTCGTCGACGAGGCGGCGGTAGAACGGTTGAACGCGCTGGCGGAACGTCTGGAAAACGCAGTCGCGAAAGCCGAAGCCCGCAACGCCGCCGAGCCAGAGAAGCCGAAGGGCGAAGCGAAGACGGCCGACCCCGACGCGCTGGAAGAAGACGCCACCGCGGTGCCGTACGAAGAGACCGTCGTCACCGCGTCGCGCCGCGCGCAGTCGACCCTCGAGGCGCCCAACGCGACCACCGTCATCACCGCCGAAGAAATCAGGATGTCCGGAGCGACCAGCATCCCCGAATTGCTCCGCCGCGTCCCTGGCGCCGAAGTGATGGCGCTGGGAGTCGCGAGCTTCAACTTGAGCATCCGCGGGTTCAACCAACGCATCGCCAACAAGGTGCTCGTGCTGCTCGACGGCCGCACCGAGTACCAGGACTTCCTGGGCATCACGCTGTGGCCGGCGATCACCGTCGGCATCGACGAGATCGAACGCATCGAAGTCATTCGCGGCCCCGGCAGCGCGCTGTATGGCGCGAACGCGATGCTCGGCGTCATCAACATCATCACCCGGACGCCTGGCACTGGCCCCCGCGCGACGGTGACGGGCTGGGCGGGAAACGGCAACGCCGCGGGCGGCAGCTTCGTCGCGTCGGGTGGCGAGCGCCTGCGGTACCGCGCCTCGGTAGGCTACCAGCAGGGCGACAAGTTCAGCCGCGACTACGAAAACGGAAGGCCCGATGTCGCGCCCCAGACGGCGGATGCGTCGCTGGGCGTTCGAGCGGCCCGCGCGAACCTCACCTCGTACTTCGCGTTCAACAAAGACTTCAACGTCAGCGCGTCGGCGGGCGTGAGCCGGCTCTACACGGAAATCTACCCGCTTGGGCTGCTGCGCAATTTCTACCTCGATGGCACGGGGGGCTACGCGAAGGCCGACTTCACGGGCGGCCCGGTGAAGGTGAAGTTCTTCTGGAACCACCTGTCGGCCACCGCCGGCCCGCAGTACGCGCCCATCGGTCAGCGCTCGCTGCTGAACACGCTCGAGTCGAACGTCTTCGACGCGGAAGCCCTCTTCCAGCACGCCTTTGCGTTGGCCGGGCAGCACCGCCTCACCGCCGGCATCTCGTCGCGCGTGAAGCGCCTCGCGTGGACGTACACCGGCCCGCTGCATCAGGAAATCCACGCCGCGGCCTTCGTCCAGGAAGAGTACCGGCCGGTCGCGTCGCTCACGCTGCTCGGCAGCTACCGCATCGACTACCACCCGCTGCTCGACAACGGGAAGCCGGGCTACGCGCAGTCCCCGCGGCTGTCGGTGCTGTGGCAGCCGGTCGAGAGCCAGGCGCTTCGGGTCAGCTTCGGTACTGCCTTTCGCGAGCCGACTTTTCTCGAGAGCTACATGACCATCCGCACGCCGGTGCCAGGCGTGAACGGCGCTTCGGTGCTGACGAACGGCAACCTGACGTTGAAGCCCGAACGGATGCTCGCCTTCGAAATCGGCTGGCGCGGTGAGCTGGCGCGGGCGGGTCTCGAGTACGACCTCGCGCTGTACTGGAACGTGGTCGACGACCTCATCGTCCTCTCGGCGGTGAACCCGGTTCCGGCGGCGCAGGCATACGACCCGTTCAGCCAGTCGTACCTGCTCGGCAGGTCTGCCTTTCAGAATGACCCCGTCACGTACACGGCGCGCGGCGGAGAGCTCGGGGTGAAGTGGTCGATCATCAACGGCCTCGACCTGCGGCTGTCGACGGCGATTCAAGACGTCGCCAGCGGTGGCAACGCGTTGGTCGCGTGTGGGCCGTGCAGCCAGGCGCCGACGGTGAAGGTGTTCGGCGGCGTGCGGTACCAGACGCCAGTGAACCTCGATCTCTCGCTGGACGCGGCGTCCACGTCATCGACGACGTGGATCGAGAGCGAGCCTTCGGCGGCCGACCCGACGCAGATCTCGGGCGTGCCGAACGCGCTGGGTGAGTACGTCGTCATCAACGCGCGGGTCGGCTACCGGCTCTTCAAAGACCGCCTCACCCTGGCCGTCGTCGGCTCGCAGCTGGGCCCCACCCACGCCGAGCATCCTTTCGGAAATCTGGTCAATCGCCGCGTCTACGCGACGGTCACGGTGACGCCATGAGACTGACGCTGTTGTTCCTGCTGGGACTTTCCGCGTGCGACGCGCCGCCCGTCTTCTCGACGGCAGATCGCCGGCAGAACACGCAGCTGACGCGGGTCGAAGGCAACGTCATCGTCAACAGCAAGGCGCGCGGCAACGTGATCGTCTTGCTGTTCGACGCCGCGCGTCCGCCTCCGCCGACGGGCAGCGGCCGGCCGATCACCTTCACCGTGCTCTCGCGCGACGCCGTCTTCGGCTCGGCGGTCGCGGGCGACACGGGGCCTTTCACGGCGCCCTTCGCTTTCAGCCTCGTCGCGTCGGGCAAGTACATCGTGCGCGGCTTCGTCGACAGCAACGTCGACTTCATCCCCTGGTACGACGTCACGTCGCAGGTGAACTCGGGCGACGTCGGCGGAGCGGCCATCGAGCCCACCACCCGCGCCAATCGCGAGCTCGTGGTCGACGTCAACACTCCCGCGCTGGACGTGCCGGTGAGCTTCTCGGACACCGCGCTGGTTCCGGTGGATCGCCCGAGCTTCCTCGTCGACGGCGGCTTTACCTCGGTCACCTTCACGCCCGCGGGTCCCCTGGTGCTCGAGCTCAACCTTCTCGCCATTGATGCGGGCGTCATTCACCAGGGGCAGCCCGCCTTCCTCGCGAAGTTCATCGATGACGACAACAACGGCGTGCCCGACGACGCGAACAAAGATGGCGTGCCGGACTTCTGGCCGAAGGTGCTGGTGCGCAAGCTCACCGACGCGCCCGGCGTCAGTGACCTGCTCGACGAGAACGACCTCGACAAGAACGGCATCATCGACGCGACCGGCGCTGACTACGAGCACGTGAATCCGGCGAATGGGCTCACCGTGCCCCCCGATGGCAAGCCCGACGCGGTGGTACTCGCGGCGGGCTTTGACCCGACTGACTTTCTTCCGCTGCTCATCGACCCGGCGACGATGAAGCCGCGGCTGACTCCCGTACCGGTGGCGAAGCTGAAGCTGGTGCTGAGGCCGCAGGCGTTCGACATCTCGAACCCCGCTTCGCCGCAGCCGCTCAAGGCGATGCCGAAGGGCAAGTACGCGATCACCGTGGTGCAGCTGACCGGGCAGACGTGGCGCGTGCCCAACGAGCTCAAGCCCGGCGTCGCCGAGCGGTTCGACCTGCCCGCCGTCAGCTCGCAGAGCTTCGTGATCGAAGTGCTCTGATCGTTTCGTCCAGTGGAAGCGGCCTGCCCCAAACACCCCGACGTTCCCGCGCTGGGCAGCTGCCAGCGGTGTGGCACCTTCTTCTGCGCGCAAGACCACCTCGACGTCGACGGCGTTGCGTACTGCCAGCCCTGCGGCGTACGGCCCGACGTCGACTGGATCGAGGCCTACCGGAAGACGCTGCTCGGCAAGCGCGACGGCTTCGCCTGGTTCATGGGCTTTTCGAGCCTCTTCTGGATCTTCATCACTGCCTCGCTCGCCGCGTTCGAGAGAGGGCCGTCGCAGCTGCTCGCGTTCCCCGCCCTCGCCAGCACCATCACTGCCGTCCTCTTCTTCTTCGGCAAGCCGATTGCCCGAACGCTGGTCTTGTCGACGGTGTTCCTCTGGGGAGCGATCCTCGTCTTCTATGGCAACGTGATCATGCTCATCCCGACCGGGCTGTTGCTGATCGGTTTCTCTGTCCCGCTGGCGTCGACCCGCAATCGCCTCTTCTTCCACCTCGATGTTCCGCGCCCGAAGCTGCGCCGCGACTACGAACGTCTGGCCGACAACCGGCTCGCGCGCAACGCGGCCGCGCTGGGAGTGCTCGGGGTCTTGATTCCTCCCGTCGCGATCGCGGCCCTCGTCATCGGCATCGTCGCGAAGCGGCGGGTCGACCCGACCGCGAAACCTCCCGTCGGCCAGGGCGCCTACGCGATTGCCGGCATCGTGCTCGGAGCCATCGGCATCGTGATCGGCGGTCTGTGGCTGGTGGTCGTCACTCGCCGTTAACGAGCGCGCGCAGCGCGTTGGCGTCAAAGGGCTTCTCGAGTTTGCGGTTGGGGACTCGCTCGAGGAACGCGATCGCCGCGGCGCTGAACGCTCCCCCGGTGAGGAACACCATGCTCGCGGCGTGCTCTGGCCATCGCGCGGCGACGACCTGGTGGAACTCCATCCCCGTCATCTCGGGCATCATCAGGTCACTGATGATGACTTCGTAGCGGCGCTGCTCGAGGTGCTCAATGGCTTGTTTGCCGTTGGTGACCAGATCCACGTCGTGGGCGCCTAGCGTTCTGCGCAGGCTCTTGCCCACCAGTGGATCGTCGTCGACGACGAGCACGCGCCTGGCGGTGGGCGTGCTCAGGGCCGGCGTTTCCGCCTGGGGCTCGGTCGCTTTGGTGCACTCTCGAATCGGCAACCTGACCGTGAAGGTCGTGCCTTTTCCGGCCTGCGACTCGACCTGAATCTCGCCGCCGTGACTGGCGATGATTCCGTGGCAGATGGCGAGGCCGAGGCCGCTCCCGACTCCGATGGGCTTGGTGGTGAAGAAGGGATCAAAGATCCGCCGCTGGACCTCAGGGGGCATGCCCTCGCCGGTGTCTCGCACCGTGATGTTCACCATTCCGCCCACCGTCTTCAGCCCGACCCTCACCTCGTTTAGGTCGGCTGCGCCGTCGGCAATCGCCTGGGCCGCGTTGACCAGCAGGTTCACGAACACCTGCCCCAGCCGGCCCGCGTTGCCGAGAATGAGCGGGACGTTGTCGTAGTCCTTCACCAGCCGCGCCCGGTGGCGAATCTCGTTGTTGGCGATGCTGATCGCGGAATCGAGCACGGACGCGAGGTCGACCTCGTCGGTGCTGTCCTGATCCGCGCGCGAGAAGATCTTCATCCCCTGCACGATCTCTCGCACCCGGTTGGCGCCCTGAACGGCTTCGGTCACCGCCTCGCGCAGCTCATCATCCTCCTCGTCGTCGTCCAGACACGTGAGCCGTTCGACCCGTTCGGCGACGTAGTTGAGGTTGCCCAACACATAGGCCAACGGGTTGTTGATCTCGTGAGCAACTCCCGCCGCGAGGGTGCCCACGGAGGCCAGGCGATCAGCAAGCAGCAACCGCTGGCGCAGCTTCTTCTGCTCGGTCACATCGGTGCCCGCCAGCAGCACCGCCGGCTTCCCATCGAACAACATCTCTCGGACCAGGGTGATCTCGACGGTCGCGTTGTCACCGTCTCTGCGCAGAAAGCGCACCTCGACGCGACCCTCGAGCGTCCCCGACTGGTCGATGCTCGACATGTGGCCAGCGACAATCTGGCGATCGTCGGGGTGGATGAGGTCGAGAACGGGGACGCCGGCCAGCTCGTCGATTGATTCATAGCCCAGCGTGTTCAGGCCAGATCGGTTGACGAAGACGTACGTCGATCCGCGCTGCACCATAATCATCTGAGGGATGTTCTGGATGAGGTCGAGAAACTCGACCTCACGTTGCCGCAGCGCTTCTTCGATGCGCCGCTGGGCATCGATGTCGCGCCGCAGCCGTTCATTGCGCTCGGAAAGCTCCTGGCTCATCAGCTCGAGCGAGCGTTCGACACCTGCGCGATCGGCGTCTGACGAATGATAGGCGTCGTCGATGGCGCGCAAGAAGCCGTCGAGGCCGGCGGGGACGACCCCACCGAAGGCTCGATTGAGCTGCCTCGCGAGAAGCTTGTGCACGTCAACGCTCCGAGAATGTGGTGATGGTCATCGTCTGGTTGTGGAGCTCGCAGCGTGCGTCCGCGTTGAAGGGCGAGATCTCTCCGTACGAGTAGAAGCCCGTCATCGCCGTCGAAGGCCCCAGCACCTCGCGCACGCTCTCGACCTCTTCTTCGATGCGCTGCTTGAGCACGAGCTTGCGGCCGACGCAGCTGATCAAGATCGCCAGCTCGGGACTCTCGACCCCGAAGCCAACGAAGCTCGTGCGCGCCGCAGAGTTGGCGCCATCGATCAGCCGATCGAAGTTCGCCTTCATCAGCCGGGCGTGCGCCCCTTCGGGCACATCGCCAGCGAAGGTCATTGTCTGCGCGGCTTCGTCGATGCTCAGAACCGTTCGCACCACCGCTGGCGCGCCGTCGATGCGCACTGCGAGGGGGAACAGCAGCGCGCTGCCCGGCAAGCCGCTGGCGTGGTCACCCAGGTACTGCTTGTACAGGCCCAGCGCCGATTCCCCATCGAGCGCGTGGAGCACATTGGCTGCCGACCGCGTGACGAGGCGCTCGGGGCCAAACGGGTCCCACCCGCCCATCGACCCGCAGCCCACCTTGAGGCGTTTGCTGTAGAGGCCGAGGGCAATGACCTCGCCCTCTAGCGGCTTGCCATCCAGGCAGACCAGGGTGCGTTCGAAGCGAGCGCCGTCACCCGAAAGACCTCCCGTGAGTCCGACCCCCGCGGGCAGCCCCCCGACGAGCCCCTTCACCAGCTCGCTTCCATTGACCGCCAGCCCGTCGGAAAGGACGAAGACATGCACCAGTTCCTCAGGCGGGAGCTGAAGCGCCAGGCGCGCGCCGGCTTCTCGGCTCAAAGAGCGGCCGCCGAGGCTCGTCTGCACGCAGCGAATCTGCGTGCCCTCGAACGCGACTGCGGTGGCGACGATGCTGTCGTCGAGCACGCGCGTCCCGCAGATCTCTCCTGCGGTAGAACAGCCCACGAGGCGCGCGCCAGGGTACAGCGCCCTGAGCTTGGCGAGGGGCTCGAGCTGGAGCAACGCCGAGGTTGATCCGAACACCATCACCAGGTTCACCTTCGCCAGCGGCTGTTCCTCCGCCCGACTCCATCCACCGACCTGATTCCAGATTCGTTGCTCGATGTGCATCCGGGTTCCTTTTGAGGAGGAACCACGGGGCAATGCACACGAGGTGCCCCCCCAAAACGTGGATCAGGGCCCAAAGAGTTCAGCCTCTTGGGCGGGGGTTGGGGGGTCAAGTTCAGCTGGCAGAGACGATTCCGACCCTCCTTCGGGTCCTTCGACGCCTCAACCAGACAGCACCTGAATTCGAGACGCCCGAGTCATGGTTCCTCTTCGGACCCGTCTGCTCCACATCGCCAGGCGAAGAAAGCGAAGTCGCGGGTGCGCGCGCCCCTCGGATCTTCTGGTCCCCGGAGTCAGTCGGAGATCTGCCCTCGAAGGCTCGGATTCGAACCGTGGCCGCGTCAATGGGCCTCGTTCTTGCTCAGCGCCCCACCACAATGCCCTTTCGTCGCGCTTGCTGCACATGCCCAGCTTCGCCAAGACCTGCACGGTTTCTTAGGGCCGAGCGGCGGCGAGCTTTGGGCTGACGAAGTTTTGAGCAGTGGCAATTTTTGAAACCGGCCGGAAGGAGAACCCATCGTGAAAAAATCGGTACTCGTCGTGTGTTGTCGGCGTGTCAACAAGCCATCGCCGCCGGTACCTGCACCATGACCTCGGCAGGGCAGGCGATTCCCATGCCCAATGCCTGCGCCGGCCTCACTCTGTGAATCACTGCGACGCCACGGCATCGTGATCGGAGGTTTCTGGGCTGCTCTCGGCGTTCGCGATTAGAAGACCTGCATGCTCTCGCTGGTCCTCAAACGCGACGATGTCGCCCGCAACACCGAGGCGCTGACGCTGCTGCACGAGCTGCGCAGCGCGATCGCGGCCGGGGAGTCTGCGCTGTCGGTGCCTGCGGTCGTCGTCCGCGTCGACACGCCCACGCGCTCGATGATTCACCTGCACGAGCCGCAGCCCAGCGGGAAGCTGCTCGCCGCGATGGACGCCACGGCGCTCACCCAGCTGCGCAGCCAGCTCGTCGCCGCCATCGCCGCCGACGCCTTGAGCGCTGAAGAAGCGAAGCGCGTCGCCATCCTCGGAGGAGGCGCTCTCGCCAACGGCATCCTCAAGTCGCTGCGCCTCGTGCGTTCCCTTCGCGAAGTCTTCCTCGTCGCCGCCGACCCGACGCAGGGCTTCGTTCATGCCGCGCAGCTGCAGCTGGCGCTGAAGACGCCGATTCGCGCGGTCGACACCGCCGCCGAGGCCGTCGCGAACGTCGACATCGTCGTCCTCACTGCAGGCGTCGCGCTGCCCGAGGTCGCGCTGTGGCCGTCCGTTCATCTCTCTGTGCCGAGCGCCGAACGCTTCGCCACCTGCCCCTTCACCCCGGGCGTGCTCGCCAAAGCCTTCCGCGTGTCCGACGGCGAGGCGCCGCTGTGGGGCCAGCCGATTCACGCGAGCCTCGCGTCCGTGCTCGGCGACCCGTCGAAGCGCCCCCCGGGAAATCCACTCTTTGCCGGCTCACCTGCGCCCTGGCTCGACCTCGTCGCCGCCTGGCACGTCTACGAAGGAGCGCAGCACGACGAAGCGCTCACCCGCATCGAGTACGAGGCATGACAAGATGCGCGCCCCCATGCGCCTCTTTCTCGCCGCGGCCGTCTTGCTCTGCAGTGCCTGTGTGAAGCGGGTCGAGACCCAGGTCGTCCCGAAGACCGTGCAGCTGCTGCACGACACGCCCGAGCAAGAGACCGCACGCCTCGCCGAGGTCCGCGAAGACCTCGAGTTCGACACCAAGGAACAACCGCGCGAGGCCCACGTCGTCGCGAAGGGCGAAACCGGCCTGCTCGAGAGCAACGGAGGCCGCGTGCGTCTCTTCGGCGACGCCAACGCGAAGACGGGCGTCTCGTTCGACAACATCGCGTTCATCGAAGTCCTCACCGTCGAAGGCAAGGTCTACAACCGCGCCGCCGTCGGCTTCACCGAGGGCCTCATCATGGGTAAAGACCGCATTGACCTGCTCGGCCGCCAGGCCTTCAACTTCGAGCCCGGCGAAGTGAACCTCTCGCAGCTGGTGCCCGAGAAGGGCCCGTGGAAGCTGCGCGCCACCGTGCTCGACAACCACGGCGTGGGCCGCTGCACCGACGTCTTCGTCGTCATCGACGCCGACGACGGGTCGACCAGAGACGACCTTCGCGGCCAGTAGCCGTCTTGCTCGGCGGATCAGCGCCTGCTCGTACCGCTACACCGGCTGCGACGCCTCTCTTCGAACTGCTTTCGCACCGGCTCCAGCGGCACGTACCGCCCCATCGCGCGCACCGCCGTCTCTCGCACGTCGGCAAAAGGCGACTTCACTGCGGTGGCGGCGAAGTTGAAGCCGCTCATGCCGCGCGTCTCTTGCTGAATCTGCGACAGCGCGCGGCGCATCACCCGTGAAGGTCACCTCGGCGAGGTCTTCGTTGCGAAGCACTCAGCGGCCGGCCTTCACTTCCTCCGCCAGCCGCTTCGCGACGGTCTGGCCCTGGTTGATGAACTTCTCGACCTCGTCGCTGACCTGGGCGCTGGCGTTGTGACGCAAGTTCAGCGCGTTGATGAAAACGTAGGCGCCACCAAGCACGCCTGCCAGGCCGATGCTCGCGGCCCAGACGACGACGTTGAGGGTCAGCCGCAACTAAATTAGAAGGTGAACGGCCCGATGGGACGAATGCCCGAGCCGGGAATCACGGCACACATGAAGCCGATGCAAGAATCGCAGCCTGTCTCTCCGCAGATCTGCTTCTCGTTCAGCGGCTTCACCTGCGTGCTGCTCACCGCGACCGCGGTACCGACCGCGACCGCCGCGACGACTGCCACCGCGCCGACCCAGAAGTACCAGCGCGTGTAGACGGGCGAGGACTCCTCGACGCGATCCGTGACGCCCAGGTTCTCGTTCGTCGGCGGGTAGAGGTTCGTCGCTTCAGGGCGGTCGGTGACCGGCGGCGGCGCAACGACCGCCACGATCGGCGCTGACGTCACCAGCGGAGCGCCGAGCTTCACCGACAGCGGGTACTCCTTGCCGGCGACGAGCTTCAGGGTCTGGCTCGAGTCTTTGTAGCCCTCTTTGCGCACGCTGATCGTCGCCGTGCCGGGGGTGACCTCGAGCTCTTCGATCGGCGCCATGCCGACGGACTTGCCGTTGACGGAAACCGCCGCGCCCGTGGTGTCCGCGCTGACCGAAAGAATCGCCGCGTTCGCCTCGAGCACGACGGGGATGTCGGTTGACCTGTTGGCGGTGATGTTGAACTTCTTGTTCCACGTCGCATAGCCCGGCGCGCGGATGGAGACGGTGTGTTCGCCGACGGGCAGCGCCTGCGTCGGCAGGGGAAGCGAGCCGACCTCGGTACCGTCGATGCTCACCTTCGCGCGCCGCGGCGGAGCGCCCGCGACCTTCAACACCAGGTCGCCCTTGCTCGGCGTCAGCGGCGCGAGCTCGTCGTCGTTCGACACCACCGGCGGCTTCGCAGTGGGCTTTGCTTTCGGCTTCGGCTTGGCCTTCGGCTTCGGGTCGACCTTCTTCTTCGGAGTGAGGTTGACGAGCTCGTCGTCGTCTTGCGCGAATGCAGGCGCCGCGAGCAGTGCTCCGCCGAGCGCAATCATCAGAAGTTTCGACCAGGACATGGCCGGAAAGGTTACCACGCCATCCCGTTGAGTAAGGTTCTTCCCTCTTCTCGTGATGCAGCGGATTTCCCCCATCATCGCCGTGCTTCTCTTGTTCGGCTGCCCGCGGCCGGTGCCGACGCCCGTGGAGCCAAGGCCTGCGCCCCCGCCGCCCGTCAACATCCCCCCCGGCTGCAATGCCTCGCTGGCCGGCGACTGGGTGCACCAGGATGACCCCACCTTCCGGTACCACTTCGAAGACGACGGCGCCGACGTCACCGTCTGGGTCTACCGCGCGTTTCCACCGAAGGCCGATGCGGGCATGCCCGAAGTCATCGACGGCGGAGCGCCCGCCTTCGCCGCCGCCGTGATCCACCTGCGCCGCGGCCCCGACGGCTTCAATGGAGAGACCGAGACCCAGCACCTGCTCGCCTCCGGCCGCGAGTGCCGCGCCACCTTTGCCACCCGGGTCGTCGCGTGTGCGCCCGATTCCCTCACCCTCTCCTCGGCGACCTCGACTCCAGTGGGCGAGGGCTGCCAGACTCCGCCTTCGCCCCAGCCGGCCGCGCAGCTGGAGCACCGTCTCGCGCGAACCGACGCTGGCGCGCTATAGGGGCTCACCCATGTCTTCCAAGCTCTGGCTGTCCCTGACCGTTGGTGTGCTGATCAGCGCTGGCTGCAAGTGCGGCGCGCCGCCGATCAAGCCGATCGACGAGGACTGCAAGGGCGGGACTGATGTGCAGCTGGGCAAGGACAGTTCCTGCACGCTGAGCAGCGAGTGTGGTGACCACTACGCTTGCTCAGCCCCGAAGAACAAGCCGACGGTGATGTGCTGCGTGTTCGCCGACCGCAAGTGCTCCACGGAAGACGACTGCTGCCCTGGCCAGACGTGCCCGGCCGATCGCAAGAAGTGCTTCGACAAGTTCCTCTCGTGCCAGACGGACGTCGACTGCGGCGAGAAGGGCGATCGCTTCTGTGAGGCGTACAGCGACCACTACGGCGAATCGACCCGCTGCAAGTTCAAGGCGTGCGGCGCGCTGGGCGAGTGCCCCGAAGGCCAGTCGTGCTTCCAGAAGCAGTGCATGGCCGACCTTCCCTGCACCGGCAGCTGCGAAGCGGGCAAGGGCTGCGTCCCCGACATCGATCGCTGCCAGGACTACGCGAAGCCTGCCGGCCGCACGGCGGCGTCCTGCCCGATGACCTGCAATGCCGGCTTCCTCGCCACCTTCCAGGACCCGAAGAACATCTGGGATCGCTGCGTGCTGCCCGACGTGAAGTGCATCTGCGCCGAGCTGCCGGGCCTCAACTCCGAAGACCTCGGCCGCTTCTCGGCGATGTCGGGCGAAGCGGGCAAGGGCCTCTACGTCTCTGAGTACGACGGCCAGTACGGCGACCTCGTCGTCGTCCGCTACGATCTCACCGGCAAGAAGGTCGGCCTCGACTACGTCGACGGCGTCCCCACCGGCGCGGTCAAGTTCGGCCCGTCTGGTGCGCGCGGCGGCGTCGTCGAGCCGGGTGATGACGTCGGCCGCTACACCGACGTCGCCACGGGCACCGGCGGCGCCGTCTACGTCAGCTACTTCGACGTCACCCACGGTGACTTGAAGGTCGCGGTGAAGGACGCCGCAGGCAAGTGGACGAACCACAAGGTCGACGGCGACAACGGGGAAGTCGGCCTCTACACGTCAATCGCGGTCGACTCCGACGGCCTGCCGGGCGTCAGCTATTTCCAGCGCGGCGCCGACGCGAGCTTCAACGTCGCCGAATGCCCGGGCACGCCTCCCACGGGCCCGAAAGCGTTCATCACTGCGCTCAAGTACGCCAAAGCGAAGGTCGCCTCGCCGGCCAGCGCGTCCGACTGGACGGTGAAGACCGTCAGCTGCCAGAGCCGCCCCACCCCGCCCTGCTACGCGTGCATGGGCACCGCGGTGTGCGCCGACCCCACCACGGGCCCCGACTGCTACTCGCCGGCGACCACCTGCACCGGCTGCGACGCGAACACCGAAATCTGCGTCACCGTCGGCACCGCCGCGAAGTGCGCCGCCAAGTACAACCCGTCGAACCTCAATGACGTCACCGACGGCATCGGCCTGTTCACCTCCATCGGCTTCAACGGCAAAGACGCGTTCATCGGTTTCATGAAGCGCACCACGCCGCCGCCCAGCATGGGCACGCGCTTCCCGCCCGATGGCGATCTCTACGGCGTGAAGATTCCGGCCTCGGGTACACCCGGCGCGCTGGTGAAGCTCGATGACGTCGGCGACACGGGCTACTTCCCTGACCTGAAAATCGACCCCACGACCAAGAGCGTCGCGATCGGGTACCACGACTTCAGCAGCAAGAAGCTCAAGTTCTACTACTCGGCCCAGCTGCAGACGGGCGTGACGCCCGAGACCATCGACACCGGCGCGGGCGCCCTGAACTCGGGCGAAGCGGGCTTCGTCGGCACCGACTCGTCGCTCATCTTCGGCAGCACGGCGGGCTCGGTTTACGCCGTCTACCAGGACGCGACGAAGGGCGACCTTAAGCTCGCCAAACGCGGAGCGACGTGGCAGGTCCTGCCCTCGATTCACACCGCCGGTGCCGTCGGCTTCTTCGCAGACGGAATCCTCATCGACGGCAAGATGTTCGCGAGCCACGCGAAGATTCACGCCCGCTTGGTTGCAGGTGAGCCGCATGTCGACAACACCCTCATCGTCGAACCAATACCGGCCCAGTGACGCATCGGCCCGGGGGCCCCTGGTGCGCGTCGAGCTCGCAGTCGCTTTCCCAGTCGACATCCTCAACCGCTACTACCCGAACGGAAAGCTCGGGGGCCTGACGGTCGACGGCGCCGTGCCCGCAGCACTCGGGCAGCTGGTGCAGCTGTACGTCAAGATCGAAAGGCCCGCGCGCGAGTTCGATCTGCAGGGTCAGCTGTCGTGGGCGCGGCACAAGGGCTCGCGTCAGCTGAAGGAGTGCTTCGGCATCGACTTCTTGCCGCACGACGAAGGCAGCCAGCGTCTCCTCGCTTTTGCGCGGCAAGACCTCGGGCCCGAAGCGACGCGCGTCGCGGTGCGGCTGGCGACGGACCTGAAGGTTCGCATCACGCACCTCGGCCAGACGCGCCGCGAGTTCCTCGCCGATCTCTCACCCGGTGGCGCCTTCGTTCGCTCGGGCATGCCGGCCGCAGTCGGCCAGATGCTGGAGCTGCACCTGCGCCCGCCCGGAGCCCTGACCTCGATGCTGATTCATGCCCGCGTCGCGTGGGTGCGTTCGACCGGCACCGAGCCCGGCATGGGCCTCGAGTTCCTGGGCAGCGATCCGAAGCTCGCTGAGAAGCTCGCGAAGATTTTGTCGCGCCTCAGCGCCTGAGCGCGTTGACCCGCACCGCTTCGGCAAACGTCCAGCCGCGCCGCTCACACGCATCGGCCAGCTTCCACGCCGCCACCCGCTGAGGGTCGGGCCACGCGTCGAAGTCGTGCCCCTCTGATTCAAGCGCCGCCTGGCAGACGGTGAGAAAGCCGAGCCTCTCGCGCGCGTCTCCTCGCAGCTCGACGCGGACGCCGTCGAGGTACAGCTCGCCTTCGGCGAGGCCCAGCGCCTCCTGCAACGGCAGGTCGAGCACCCCGTTCGAGAGCTTGAGTCCGCGCACCTCGAGCCCCGGCGCCTGGACGATTCCGTCTTTCACCACGCGCTCGTAGATTTTGAGCTGCTCGCGCCGCTCGACCCCTGAGACGGGCGGCTGGCGATCCGACGCCTTCAGCGCTTCGTTCGCTCCCGCTGCGGCGGCGATCGACACTGCGATCACGCCGTACAGCGCGGGCTCTCCGACCGAGCTACCCCACCGGTGCGCGGGTGGCTGGGTCGCATCGAAAGTGGAGGCGCGCACCTCGTGGCTGCTTTCCTGAGTCGCCGCCAACACGAGAGCGACCAGCGGCACGGCGACGATGACGCCCGCTCCCGCCGACAGCACGCCGCGTGCTTCGGGCGTGAGGCGCCTGCGCTGTTCCTTCACGTAGCCTGCTTCCCACGTCTCGGTGCAGTGGTCTGTCTGGCTGAAGACGAGCCGCACCCGGTCGCGCACCGACTCGTCGATCATCGCCAGCGGAGCACCCGGCTCGCACCGCGTCCCCCCCGGCTTTTCGTCCAGGTACCGCCGCGGCCCATCGACCGTCATGCAGCCAGTGAGCACCGCCGCCAGCCCGACCCCCACGATGAAGCGCATGCTTTGCCGTTGAGCATCTCGTGTACCAAGCGCCAACCCCCCGCGCTGTACGTGAAGTCTCGAAGCAACGCAGCCCACTGCGCGACCGGCGTGTCGGCCACCGCTCTGAACCCAGACAGTGAAGTTCTAGGTTTTGCGGCCGAAGCTTAGGCTTTTTGGAGGGTGCCCCTACCCGCGGCGGCGGCGTTGCTGGTGGTAGTGCGGGCCACACATGCCGCGCGCGAGCACGGGGCGGGTGCAGCCTTCGACTCCACACAGCTGCGGCGGCTTCGCGCGCGCGCGGTCGAGATCGATTCCGTACATCGCGTGTCCGACGGCGATGAAGCGATCGACCTGGGCGCGGCTCAGGTTGGCCCGGCGGGCGAACTCGAGCAGCCGCGCGTGCGACGGCTCTTCGGGCTGAACGGAAATGCCGTCACGAAAGAGCTCGGCCAGCGGGACCTCGAGCGCCTTCGCGACCGCGACCAGCGTCTCGTAGCTCGGCGCGCGCTCGCCACGTTCCAGCAGCGAGGCGAAAGAAACGGAGATGCCGATGCGCCGCGAGAACTCTTCCTGGGTCAGGCGCAGCGACTCGCGCAGCGACTTGACCCGCCTCGCCAGCGCGGCCAGCGACTCGTCAGGCGCCTCGGTATTCTTCACCGCGGTCACTGGCAGTAGTCGAGCGCGTTGCAGGCACCGCCGCCAGGGCAGGCCGCGCCAGGGCAACAACGGAAGCCCGAGGCTCCACAGCAGAAGCCGTTGGGCAGGCACGTCGACCCCGGCTGGCAGTTGCTGTTGACGCTGCACCGCTTGAAGCAGGTCGCCTGGTTGCTTCCGGCGACCGTGTAGCGATCGCAGATGTAGCTGTCGCGGCAGTCGCCCTGCCCGCCGTCCCACTGGCAGTTCGCCACGCACCGTTTGACGTTGTTCTCGAAGGTGAACTGCGAGCACGAGCTGCCCAACGGACACGTCGACGTCGACGACGTGCAGTCCTGGGTGCAGTAGCCGCCCGCCCAGCACGCCTGAACGCAGCTGGGAGACGAGACGAGCTCGGGGACACAGATGTTGCCCGCGCACTGGCCCGGGGTGGTGCACGCTTCGCCAGCAGGACGATTCGTGGCCGGCAGCGCCTTGCAGTACTTCGTCGCTGCGTCGCACGTGCCGCCCGCTGCACACGTCTGGCCGTTGCAACACGCTGCGCCGTTCGAGCCGCAGCAGAAGCCGCGCGCGTCGCAGGTGACGGGGCCGCCCACGCAGCTGTTCACGCTCGCGCAGCCGGGAAAGCAGACGGGCGAACCGTCGGTCGAGCTCTGGAACTTCTCGCAGACGTAGCCGGCGCGGCAGGTGGCCGGCGCCTGGCCCGCAGCAGCGCAGCCCTTGAGGCACACGTTGCCACCGCCCGCCGGGTTCCTTCCGCACGCGCCGCCCGCGGGGCAGTCGCTGTTCGAGGTGCACGCCTTCGTGCAGTAGCCGTCTTGAAAGCCGAACGCCTGGCAGAAGTTGGTCGAGCAGTTGTTGTTCGCCAGGCACGGGTCGCCGAGCGCACCAGCGCCCGCGGCGCCACCCCCGCCGGCCCCTGCCGTTCCTCCGCCGCCCACGCCCGGTGTGCCGCCGCCGCCGGTTCCCGCTGCGCCGCCGCCGCCAACGCCTGCCGTTCCTCCGCCGCCCGAGCCGCTGCCGCCGCCGCTGCCCATCGTCGGGCCGCAGATGTTGTTGTTGCAGAACAGGGGGAGCAGACAGCCCGACCCCGAGCCGACACAGCACGCCTGGCCCGACGCACCGCACACCACCGCGCCACCTCCGCCCGTGCCTCCGCCTCCGCTTCCTCCGCCCGCGCCGTCACCGCCCCCTTCGCCTGCGATGCAGCGCAGCGCCGAGCAGACCTGCCCGGGCAGACACGACCGGCACTTCGCCGCGCCCTGGCCGCACTGCGAGTAGCCCTGCTTGCTCGCGCCGACGCACAGGTTGTCTTCCGTGCAACAGCCCGAGCAGTTGCTCGCCTGGCACTTCGTCGTCGGCGGCGTGCCGCAGGCAACGGCGAGCACAGCCACGGCGAGGCCCGCCCAGACCCAGGGCTTCAGGGAGGCACGAATCATGGACGCCATCGTTTCACGAATCTATCGTGACCGCGCCATGAACCAAGCGAGCGCAGCGCGCCGGAGCGACCGATGAACTCCGCCGAGGCCACGACGTATTACTTCCAGAAGGCCGCGCGCATCATGGACGTCGGCGAGCGCATCGAGACGCTGCTTTCGACCCCCCTTCGGGAAGTGAAGGTGCAGGTCAGCCTCGAGCTCGACAACGGCGAGATTCGCACGTTCACCGGCTTCCGCGTGCAGCACGACAACAGCCGCGGCCCGATGAAGGGCGGCCTCCGCTACCACCCGCAGGTCGACGCCGCCGAGACACTGGGCCTCGCGTCGCTGATGACGTGGAAGACGGCGGTCGTGAACCTGCCCTTCGGCGGAGCGAAGGGCGGCATTCAGGTCGACCCGACGCACATGAGCTTGAAAGAGCTCGAGCGGCTCACCCGCAAGTTCGTCGATCAGATCCAGGACATCATCGGCCCGACGCGCGACATCCCGGCGCCAGACGTCAACACCAACCCCCAGGTGATGGCGTGGATCATGGATCAGTATTCGAAGTACCACGGCCACTCGCCCGCGGTGGTGACGGGCAAGCCCATCGATCTCTACGGCAGCAAGGGCCGGGAAGCGGCGACGGGCCGCGGCCTGCTCTTCGTCTGCCGCGAGATTCTGCGCGACGTCGGCTCACAGGTTCGCGCGACGCGGTTCGCAGTGCAGGGCTTCGGCAACGTCGGCAGCCACGCGGTGCGGTTGATTCACGACGACGGCGGCATCGTGGTCGCGGTGTCCGACGTGCATGGCGGGGTCATCAACCCGCGGGGCCTCGACGTCCCCGCCCTCTTCGAGCACGCGAAGCGCCAAGGCACCGTGCAGGGCTTCAACGGCGGCAACGCGTGCACCAACGAAGAGCTGCTCGCGTGTGACTGCGACGTGCTGGTTCCCGCGGCGATGGGCGACTCGCTGACGAAGCAGAACGCGAATGACGTGCGCGCGAAGATCATCGTCGAAGGCGCGAACAGCCCGTGTGAGCCCGAGGCCGACGAGATTTTCGAGAAGAAGGGGATCCTCGTGGTCCCCGACATTCTCGCGAACGCGGGCGGCGTCACCGTCAGCTACTTCGAGTGGGTGCAGAACCTTCAGCACGTCACGTGGGATGAAGACCGCGTGAACGGCGAGCTCGAGAAGGTGATGAAAGAGTCGTACGAGCGCATCGCTTCGATTTCCCGCAGCCGCAAGCTGCCGCTGCGCACGTCGGCCTACGTGCTGGCGATCGGCCGCGTCGGCAAGGCCACCGTTCTGAGAGGAATCTGACCCATGCCCAATGCACTGTTGAAGAAGCTGCAGGGAATCCCGATGTGCGCCGGGCTGACGGCGGCAGACATCGAAGACCTGATTGCGATCGCCGAAGAGAAGTCGGCGAAGAAGGGCGACAAGCTCTTCACCGAGGGCGAGCCCGGCGAGGTGCTGATGGTGGTGCTCGAGGGCAAGGTCGAGGTGACGAAGCGCGAGGCGCCGCTGGCGACGCTCGAAGGGGGAAGCGTGCTGGGCGAGATGAGCCTGCTCGGCGGCGACACGCGCTCGGCGTCGGCCGCCGCGGCCACCGACGTGAAGTACCTCGCCATTCGCAACGGGCCGTTTCAGAAGCTGATCGCGAAGGACAACATCGCGGCGCTGAAGATTGTCCACAACCTCGCCAAGGTGATGGGCAAACGGCTCGCGATGATCAACGAGAAGCTCGTCGACTCGCTGGGCAAGACGAAGAAGAAGGAAGAGCTGGCGGACTTCGGGCGGATTCTGAATCGGTGGAGCTTCTAGCTTAGAGTTTCGGGATTGATCGCCGCGCTCGCCCTCGTCCTTGCTGCTGCTCCACCTGCCTCGAAGGCAGACGCTTTTGTCTCTGCGAAGCAGTGGGACGAGCTGTACCTCGCCTACGCAGCGGCGCCGGTGAAGGACTACGCGGCGGCAGATCGAAAGAAGCTCGCCGGCGCGATGGCGAAGGGCTGCCAGGCGTTGGAAGCGGAAGACGCGGTGATGGCGTACTCGCTGGGCGAGAAGGCGGTGGAGTTCGAGGCGATCGCCGATGCGCTGGTCTGTGTCGGCCGCACGGGCACGAAGACAGACCAGAAGTCGGCGGCGGAAGTCGCGCTGAAGAAGGGGCAGGCGGCGTTTCCGAAGGACGCGCGGTTTGCCCTGGAGCTCGGCCGGCTCGCGATGTCCGAGAACGACTTCGACTCGGCGATCGCGTCGCTGGACGACGTGCCGAAGAAGTCGCCGCAGGCGAAGGAAGCGGAGGCGCTGCTGAAGAAGGCGCGCCAGCAGGCGGCAGAAGGCAAGAACGCGAAGAGCGGCCTCGTCGCGATCGAGAAGGACCTTCAGAAGCGCCAGGACGCGGCGTCGCGCGGGGCTGAGCCGCTGCCAGAGCCGGGCACTCCGATGCGGCCCGGGCAGGCTCCGACGAAGACCAGCGACAGCGCGAGCTACGAGTCGAGCGTCGACGGCGAAGGCCGTCGCATGCGCGCGAACACGTACTTCCGGTTCCGCTACTTCAACGGCCAGCGCGATTTCGGCCAGCGCGCCGACTACGAGGGAAAGGTGCAGGGAGCGCTGGAAGAATCGCGCACGGCGACGAAGCGGATTCTGGGCGTCGCGAGAGAGAGCCCCACCGACGTCATCCTCTATTCGAAGCAGGAGTTCACGATGCACCACGGCGCGCAGGCGGCGTCGTCGATCGCGGGCTTCTATTCCGAGAGCGCGATTCGGATGAACGACACGGCAGAGATCAACGCGCACAACCAGGCGACGCTGGTGCACGAGTACGTGCATGCGGTGGTCGACGAGGTCTCGGGCTTCCGCGACGAGGCGCTGCCGACGTGGATCAACGAAGGCCTCGCCGAGTGGGTCGAGTGGCGTTACGAAGGAAACGACGAAGGCCCGGCAAACGTGCGCAAGGCGCTGCAGAAGTACGCGAGCGCAGGGCAGCTGCCGTCGCTGGTCGAGATGTCGCAGGGAATGCTGGCCGGGCAGAACAACCCCGCCTTGCGGTACGCGGTCGCGGCGCGCACGGTGGGAATGATGATGAAGAACGGCGGCACCGAGAACTTCCTGGGAATGATTCGGGAGCTGGGCGCGGGCCAGAACTTCGCGGCGGTGCTGAAGCGGCGGTACGACCGGGACCTACCGAGGCTCCAGGAAGACATCGAGTCCGAGCTGAAGAGCCGGTAGGAATCGTTTACCCTTGGGTTCTTCGCCCCTAGACTCGCCCCGCCCATGTCCGACACGCAGGCCGCGATGCGCGAATTCCGCTTTCTAGACGACAAGCGGAAAGGCGGCGGTCTCTCACACATCGAAGAGCAGCGGTGGATCGACCTCGGCGGCATGCTGGGGATGACCGCACAGCAGGGGTACTACGGGGAAGACGGCCTCTGGTACGCGTATCCGCCCGGGTACGATCCCCACACCGGTCAGTACTACCAGCCGCCGCAGTCGCAGTACGGAGGCCACGCGCCGCCGCAGCAGCAGCCGTACTACGACCCGAACGCGCAATATTCTCAGCCGCAGCCCGAGCCAGCGTACGACCCGAACGCGCAGTATTACGACCCGAACCAGGGGGGCTACGACGCAGGGTACGACCCGAACGCGTACGCGCCGCCTGCGCCACAGCCGTATCAACCGGCGCCAGCGTGGACGCAGAACGAGCACCCGCAGCAGCAGGCCGAGTGGCCGCAGAACTACGACCCGAACCTGGGCCAGTACGTCGACCCGAACACGGGCTACCCGATTCCGTCGCCGTCGCAGCCGCTGTACGTGCCGCCATCGGCGCCGACGTGGCAGACGCAGATGCCAATTCCAGCGCCGCAGCCGATGTACGACGCGCCGGCGCCGGTCGCAGCCGAGGAAGACGGCCCGCTGGAAGTGGCAGAGGACGAAGTGATGGAGGTGACGGATGACGACGTCACCCTGCTCGACTCGTCTGCGCCGCTCGCGGCGCCGCTGCCAGCGCTGGCTCCCGCGCCCGCCGAAGATCCGCTGGGCGCGCTGCGCAGCTCGCTGTCGTTCGACGAGCCTGAGCCTACGCGCGCGCCTGAGCCTGCGGCGCAGGATTACGGCGAACGGCTCCCGCGGACGAAGAAAGAGCTGCCGAAGACTCCCGCGGAGCACTTCCGTTCATTCCGAGAGCAGTCGAGGGAAGAGCAGCCGCAGACCTTCGAGCCCGCCCCGCTTCTCGACGTCGAGCCGGAACCAATCGCCGAAGAGCCGCTGCCACCGACTTTCGCGCCCGCCCCGCTTCTCGATGTCCCTGTCGATGTTGAGCCGGAACCAATCGCCGAAGAGCCGCTCCCACCGACTTTCGAGGCCGCCCCGCTTCTCGATGTCCCTGTCGATGTTGAGCCGGAACCGATCGCCGAAGAGCCGCTCCCACCGACTTTCGAGCCCGCCCCGCTTCTCGACATCCCTGTCGATGTTGAGCCGGAGCCGATCGCTGCCGTTGCTGAACCGGTGGCTTACGAGCCCGTGCCCATCGCCGCGATCGAGCCGGAGCTTCCGGTCGACCTCGCGAACGCTCCCACGCTTCCGCTGGCGCTCCCACAGGCTTCCGCGCCCGCCCCGCTTCTCGATATTCCAGTCGACGTCGAGCCGGAGCCGATCGCCGCCGTTGCTGAACCGGTGGCTCACGAGCCGCTGCCCATCGCCGCGATCGAGCCGGAGCTTCCACCGCTCGCGCTCACGATGGTCGCGCCAAGTTCGGCGACCACGCAGGACCTCTACCCTGACGGGATCCCCGAGCCGATCGCTCCGCCGCCTCCGCCGCCCGCGCCAGTCTCTTTCGATCTCGACACGCCGGCGATTCCGGATCCGCGGCCGAGCATCCCGATCTCGATCCACGTCGAGGAGCCCGTGGAAGAAAGCGCGCTCGACGTCGAGCCGCTGCTCGAGGCGAGCGTCGACCCCGAGCCGCCGCAGCCGATTCCCGCTCCGGAGCTGCCGTCGTTCGAAGCGTCGTTCGACGACATCCCGGTCGAGCACGAGCCCGAGCCGCCGCCCTCGACCCACACCGGCTTCGAAGCGTCGCTTGCCGATCTGCCGCCTGAAATTGCCGACGCGCCGCCGCCGCCGATCATCGATGTCGAGCTGATGGCCGCTGCGCCGATCGCGGTGATGGATTTCGACGTCTCCATCGACGACAAGCCGCTGCCCATCGAAGCCACGATGGATTTCAGTGGCGACGCGGGCGAGAAGCTCGAGCTGGCGAAGACCAGCGACTTCCTTTCCTTCCCCACCTCGTCGGCCGCCGAGACCAGCAACTTCTCGAGTGAGGGCGAGAGCCTCGTCGAAAGCGGCACACTCGCGACGATGGCGAACCCGGGCGTCGAGACGGGTGGCCGCGCGTCAATCGAGCTGCCGCCCGAAGAGCCGGACGCCGGGGTGCCGCTGGCGAATAACGCCGACTTCCTCGGCATGACTGAGCTCAACAGCACCGGCCAGGCGTGGACCAAGGACAACGCTGGCATCTCGTTCGAAGAAGAGCCGCAGGAAGCAGAGATAGAAGAAGAGCCGGGCGACATCATCCAGGGCGTGGCGCTCGAGGACGATTCGATCGACGCCGAGATCCAGGCCGAGCTTGCCGAAGCGGTGATCGAGCCGGAGCCGTGGCCCGCGCCGCTGGCAATTCCGCCGCCGCCCGCCGTGTTCAGCCCTCCGCCTCCCGCGGCTGCTCGCCTGCCGACACCGGCTCCGTTCGTCCCGGCGCCGCCGCCGCCGCGTCCATCGCAGCCCGCCTTCGACCCACCCGGCCGCGACCGTTCGCTGTTCGACACCAGTGGCAGCAACCTGCGGGAGGACCCGAGCGCTCCGGAAATCAGAGGCGAGCACCGCGTCATCCTTCACACCGTCGAAGGCCAGGTGAAGCGCGGCGTGCTGCGCGACACAAAGCTCGACGACGAGACCGTCGGCCTCGAAGCCCAGCCCGGAGCGATCGAGCGCATCGCCCGCCCCCGCATCAAGGCCATCTTCTTCATGCTGCCCGCCGGCGTGAAAGCGCCCGCGCCCACGGGCGACAAGCTGCGAGTGACTTTCAAGGACGGCCGGCAGCTCGCCGGGTTCTCCAGCGATCACCGCGGTTCGGGTCTGGGCTTCTTCGTGGTGCCGGCGGACAACCGCACCAACACCGAACGGATCTTCATCTACCGCGCGAGCGTCGAGAAGGTCGCGGTCGACTGACTACGCTGCGTGGCTGATGAACGTCTGCAGCGTCGTGAAGTCGGTGGCGCCGATTTCTTCGGGCGCGAAGCTGACGCCGAGGCCCTTCAAGACTCCGCGCTGATCGCGATCGACGCGGGCGACGTTGCCGACGAGCGTGCAGAAGCGCGGACCTTCTTGATGTGGCAGCGCGAGCGCCACGCGAACCTGGGTGCCTTCGCGGGCGGGCTCACGGGTCTTCAGGTACAGGCCGCCTTCCGACAAGTCCGCGACGGCGTCGCGAATGAACCGGTTGCCGATGCGGCAGTGCGCGGTGAGCACCACGGGGACGCGAACGAAAACCCGCTTCTCCTGACCCTGCATCTTTCTGCCTCCGGCCAAACCCTGATGAACGAAGAAACCCGCTGCGGCTGCGCCTAAGGTGGGGCATCGGCCCACCTCCTGTCAATCCAGGGTCCCCAGGTAAATCCGAAGGGTTACACGGCGCGGTGCGTCAAAGCGCTCAATAGATGCGGCGCTTCAGCTTCCTCGGCAGCGAGCGGCGATGTTGCACGAAGAGGTACGCCGCGACGAGCCCGATGCCCAGAATCGAGAGGATGAGGTTCCGGGTGCGGGTGCTGATGATGACGCCCTTCTCCTCGCCCAGCGGCCGCAGCGCCGCGCGGGGAAGCTCGAAGATCGCCTCGACTGGGGTCGCGAACGCGATGCCGCCCGACTCTCCGGGGCCGCCGAAGACGACGCCGAGCACGTTGCCGGTGAGGTCAAACACCGGCGAGCCGCTGTTCCCCTGCCCCATCAACGTGCCGCTCACCTGCAGGGTCCGACCCGCGCGCGGGTGGTTGAAGATCGACGACAGCGTGCCGTTCGACAGCGTCCACGACAGCCCCACCGGAGCGCCGTAGACCGCCACCTGCGCACCCACCTTCACCTTGGTCGACGAGCCGAGCTCGAGGAAAGGCAGGCCGGTGCCTTCGACCTTCAGCAGCGCGAGGTCACGGTCGTCATCCGTGGCGAGCACGCCGAGCACCGGCCGCTTCTGGCCGTCGGGAAACATCGCGTCGATGCGTGACGCCTGCGCGATGACGTGGGCGTTGGTGACCAGCGTGCCGTCTTCCGAGATGAGGAACCCGGTGCCGATGCCTTCGGCGACTCCCGCCGCGTCGTAGGTGAGCAGCACCACCACCGCGGGCATCACCTTCTCTGCGGCCTCGGTCAGCGGCGTTTCAGCCGCCGCCAGCGCGAGCAGCAACGCCCCCGCCAGCATCAGTGCAGGAAACGATCTGAGTCGTTGGGCGTGTTGCGCTTGTCACCCGAGACGACGTTCAGGTGGCTGCGCCGCTTGTCGAGCTGCCGCCGCAGGCGCCACGAGCTGAAGCGCTCGAGCGTGCCGCCGGGGAAGTTCAGCTTCACGAAAGCGAAGGTCATCGCGATGCCGAAAGCGTCGGGCACCACCACCATCCACGTGCTGAACGCCGCATTGAGGACGACGAAGCCGACGCCGATCAACGCGAGCACGTTGCCCGTCACCGGCATGCCCCAGAACCCCGTCTGCCGGTTGCCCCACGACAACCCGAAGGCCACCCACAGCGCACTGGTCATCACGTGACCGCCGCCGAACACGAAGCCCTGCAGGTTGGTGATGAGCAGAGACAGCAGGACGGTGAGCACCGCGGCCAGCACCGGCACCGCAAGCGCGAAGGTGACGAGCTTTCGCGCACCCCACGTCTGCTCGAGTGAGCCGCCGATGCTCCAGAGAATCAGCGCGCCGAAGATGACGCCCATCGGGCTGGTCTCGACGAACGCGTACGAGATGAGCTGCCAGAGCGTGAAGCTGCGCAGCACGCTGCCCGGGTTCAGGGCCAGCTGCGGAACCGCGACTGCGTAGATCAACGACCCGACAATCAACGCGACCGCGAGCTTCGCGGCGGCGGTCTGAATCGGCGGCAGGCCGAAAGAGAGCCGGCTTCTCACTTCGCCTGGAAGAAGAGGGTGATGGAAAGGCAGTGAAACTCTTTGTCCGAGCTCTGCGTCACGATCTTGTCGACGATCTGCAGGTTCTGCCCGTGCTCCTTCAGCCACTTGGTGATGTTCTCGCCCATCACCTCGCGGTCGCGCGCCAGCGTGGTCGAGAACACCTTCACAAAGCTGAACTGGGTTGTTGCCATGTCCTTCAAGCCCTCGCGCGCTTCACCGACTTCTTGATCGCCTTCTGCTTCTTCTGCTTCTTCACCGCGGGCGGCTTCACCAGCTTCAGAATCTCGCCCTCGGACAACGTCCACCCGGTCGCCTTCGCGGCGCCCAGGATGCGCTGGCAGAGCTCGTCGGTGGCCGCGATGTGACGCTGCGCCAACCAAAACCGCACGTTGCTCATTCCGGACATGTGGCCGACTTCGATGACCTGCTGACGCCCGAAGTCACCCGCCGGCACGCCCGAGTACACCCGGTCGGCCAGCCAGTCGTCGCCCTTGTCCTTCGCCTTGATGATTGCTGCCGCGTGAACGCCGGTGGCGGTGCGGAAGGCGTCGGCCCCCGACAGCGGGTAGTTGACGGGAATCGCGACCTTCGTCGCCTGCGACACCTTCTCGACGTACGCGACCAGGTCGGTGAGGTCGTGATTGATCCACCCCAGCAACTTCAGGTTCAGCAACAGCAAGTCCATCGACGTGTTGCCGACGCGCTCGCCGACGCCAAGGCCGCAGGCGTGAAGGCGGTTCGCTCCGGCGTCGAGGGCGGCGATGGCGTTGACGACGGCGAGGCCGCGATCGTTGTGGCCATGCCAGTCAATCGCGATGTCGGCGCCCGTGGCCTTGATCAACCCGCGCGTCCATTCGACGAGGCCGCGCGCACCGATGGGCGTGGCGTGACCAACCGTGTCGCACAGCACCAGCCGCTTCGCGCCGTGATCGATTGCGCTGCGAAAGAGCACGTCGAGGTTCTGCGGCGACGAGCGCGTGGTGTCTTCGGTGACGTACGCGACCTCGAGCCCTTCTTTCACCGCGAAGTCGATCGCGTCGGCCGAGGTCTTCTTGATGAAATCCAGCGTCCAGTTCTCGGCCCACTGCCGAATCGGGCTCGAGCCGATGAAGGTGTAGACGGTGATCTTCTGGCCCGACCGCTGCGCCGCTTCCGCAACCGGAGCGATGTCTGCAGCCACCGTGCGCGCCGCGCAGTTCGGCAGCAGCTTCAGCTTGTGCTTCCCGATGTACTTCGCCTGCGCGACCACGTCGTCGAACGCGCGCTTGCCTGCGCCGGGCAGCCCGATGTTGACCGAGCGAACGCCGATGCTGTTCATCAGCGACAGCAGCTCGAACTTGTCGTCGATGCTCGGGTCGACCACCGACGGCGACTGAACGCCGTCACGCAGCGTCTCATCGTTGAGGTCGAACGCCTGGCTGGGCTTCCGCCGGGCGTCGATCTCGTTCCAGTCGAAGATGATCCCGTCGCGCATGGCTCTAGAAGGTGCGCTTGGGGCCGGCGCGGAAGTGCTCGCACAGGCTTGGCTCTTTGCAGGTCGGGCCGATGCCGTCGGGGTGCGCGAAGAAAGGAGTCTTGTCGGACTCCTCGGTTCCACACAGCGAGCACTTGCGCTTCTTGTTCTTCTTTTCCTGGCGGCGCGACTCGGCAATCTGCTTTGCGCGCTCGCGCAGGGTCTTGGCGTCTGGAATTTCGCTCATCGTGGTTGTCCTTAACTCGCCTTAGACCGCTTCCACCAGCACAGCGATGCCCTGGCCGCCACCGATGCAGGCGCTGCCGATGCCGTACTTCTGGCCCCGGCGCTTCAGCTCGTTGAGCAGGTGAAGAGTAATGCGCGCGCCCGAGGCGCCCAGCGGGTGACCGACGGCGATCGCGCCACCGTCGACGTTGGTCTTTTCGCGGTCGAGGCCGAGCTCTTTCTCGACGGCCAGGTACTGCGGCGCGAAGGCCTCGTTCACTTCGAACAGGTGCACGTCGCCCAGCTTGAGTTCCGCGCGCTCGAGCAACTTGCGAATCGCCGGAGCGGGGCCAATGCCCATCACCTTCGGATCGCAGCCCATCGACGCCCAGTTCAGCAGCTTGCCCATCGGCGCCACGCCACGCTTCTCGGCCCAGCTGCGGGTCGCCATCACCATGCTCGCCGCGCCGTCGCAGATGCCGCTGGCGGCTCCGGCGTGAACGACGCCGTCTTTCTTGAACGCCTTCGGCAGCTTCTTCATCGCCTCGAGCGACGCGTCGGGCCGGTTGTACTCGTCCTTCGCGAACATCGTGCTGCCCTTTCGGGTCTTGAGCTCGACGGGAGCAATCTCGTTCGCGAGCCGGCCGCCTTCCTGCGCCGCCGCGAACCGCTGCTGCGAGAGCAGGGAGTACGCGTCGACCTCGTCCTGCGAAATCTTGTACTGCTCGGCCAGGTTCTCGGCCGTCATGCCCATCGCCACCCCGGCGTACGAGTCGGTGAGGCCGGACCACAGCGAGTCTTCGAGGTTGCCCTTGCCGAGCTGCAGGCCCCAGCGGGCGCCGCGGATGACGTGGGGCGCCTGCGACATCGACTCGGTGCCACCGGCGAGAATCACCGACGCCTGCTCGGTGAGCATCATCTCGGCGGCGGTGACGAAGGCCTGAAAGCCCGAGCCGCAGAGGCGGTTGACGCCGATCGCGCCGACCGCGACCGGAATTCCCGCGCGGAGGCCGACGTGGCGCGGAAGGTAGATGGCGTCGGCCGACGTCTGCATCACGTTGCCGTAGACGACGTGCTGGATGTCTTCGGGCGAGATTTTCGCGGCGGTGAGCGCGGCCTTGGCGGACTCGACGGCGAGGTCGGTGGCGGTGAGGTCCTTGAGCGAGCCTCCGAACGAACCGAAAGCGGTGCGCTTGCCAGCGAGGAACCAGATCTCTTCGTTCT